>Ga0111538_10012479_pt1 | contig 11234 bp, 12 predicted proteins | sample SoiMethybrSBSTD1_FD_79669 | JGI IMG/M metagenome (GOLD analysis project Ga0111538, IMG submission 79669) | Bulk soil microbial communities from a Populus tree surrounding site in Tennessee, USA - Soil MetaG P. TD hybrid SBSTD1 (version 2)... | ecosystem: Environmental > Terrestrial > Soil >... | reverse complement strand
AGGATGCGTCCTTGTTGAGTGGGTGGATGAGCTAAGAAAGTCCGATGATAGTTTTCGCTGATTGCTTCCGCCTTAACATATGTAGATCAGACTCTGTTTTGACGAGCCGGGTCAACGCGAAGCAAGCGGATATTGATTTAGTGAAAGGAACTAAGATGAAAGCAAAAGAGAATGTAGCGCCACTGAGGACTTCCTCAGGGGTTTATATCAACAACCACAACAACGAAAATGAAGGCGAAGCCCAACTTGCTGACTTGCCAGTCGCAGATGAGCTGGCTGATGAAACCAAAGGTAGCCATGGCCATGGCCATTCTGCGCTATGGTTAACTAGCGACCTTGAGCTGGAGCCTTTGAGCTAACTCGTCGTTAATCTAGTGAAAGGAGCTAAAGGATGGAAAACAGAAGCAAAGCGAACGCAACGAACGATGCCATCAGCCACAAGGCGGAAGCCCTGAGCGATTTGCCGGTCACCGTCGAGGAGGCCGAACAGGCTAAGGGCGGAATCCTGCTGGGCGGCGTTGGGAGCGACCGCCTTGTTGGCGGAGGTGGACGCGACCTGCTTGTCGGCGGTGGCCTCGACGTACTTATTGGCAATACTGGCGGCGACAGATGAGACACTATTGAATCTCCGGACTGTCAGCTAAATGGAACGTTCTGCGGCGGGTGTAAAAGCCCGCCGCTTTTCTCTTCTGGTAATTGATCACCGCCAATATTCTGACGGACTTTGCATAATGAATAAGAACAACTTACGAGAGATTGAGCAGAGGACTTTTAGTCATTCGATCAATAATGGCTCTTCAGTTCTAGAAGTCTGTCGCTAAGTTATATATACTCAACCGATCTTGGAAGGAGATCCGGTGGGATGCACTGCATAAGGTCCCTACAGAAGTCCCTACAATTTGCTGGTCTGGACTTTTGTGAAACGGGCCTTCAGTAGTTGACAAACAAGGCCTTGCGGCCCCTTAGCTCAACGGCAGAGCAGAGGACTCATAATCCTTTGGTTGGAGGTTCGAATCCTCCAGGGGCCACCAAAGTTTTGGGATCAGACATTTAGACCGGGGGCACCCGAAAGGCTGACTCAAATACCAGGAGGATTGAGGTCAGTGATGTTTGAAGAATTGTCACCGGGACATTTCATGCTTTGGAGCAGTCTGCAGTCCGGCTAGAATGCGGAGCCACCGGTCAGAAGCGCCTTTTTTCCGAACAAGCAAACCTGGATCAGGCAAAGAGCTAGAGGTCCACTAGAAACCCAGAAATAGAAAACTCCACCTTGAAAGCACCGTGCGTCGGGCTGCGGAACGCCCTGAGCTCTACTACTGAACCAGGATCAACGTACACCCGCATCTGTTGGCTTGCCACGTAAAAATCTTGCGGTGGGAGGGCTTCAGACATCTGAAAGGTTACTGGGAAGTCTTGACGTATAACGAAACTTGGACTGCTGCTGTAATTGAAGCCGACCTGCAATTGCTCCCCGTGCGGGAGAGAGCCTAGTACCGAGACATTCTCAATGACAAGGCGTTTTCCGCCGGGTACAACGAAGTTCGAAAATGCGGCATTCTCGCCATTGTCACCAACTAAACCAACTAACTTCCGAAAGGGTTGCCTTGGCACACAACAAGGCGGGGCCTCCACGGTGCGAATTTCCAGAGGCGTATTGATCACCTCCACTGGTATGGGAGGGACTTGATTCTGACTGTGGCTCACAAATGGCTGCGCGAGTATGATTGATCCGACCAGAATGCCGAAACCTACCGCAGCCATTAAGTAGCTCTTGATCTTCATCATGGTTCTCCTTCTTGATTTCAAATCGAAAAGCTCGTAGACGCTTCCATCCTGGCGCTCGCCGGCTCGCGCCGAGACTTGATGAGCGCAAAGTGAAAATCCCAGAATTCAACGGATCCGATCGGCGCCCTGAGCAGGTCGAAGCACGTAGATGGCAGCCGGCCCAGCCAGCGAACCTGGCTTGTTCAAAGCTTCCGCGCTGCTGGTGTCGCGCCTGAACTGAAGTATTTTCTTCCCCTTGCCGGTCATGTCGTCGATGCGAATCACCTGATCGGCTTCGGGGTCGGCGACATAAATGCGATTGAACTTGTCAGTCGTGACGAAGCGCGGGCTAACGAAGCCGCCGTATGTAACCCATCCCGAGCCATCCATATCATCGAGGCGAACAATTCTCGCGTTGTACATGTCGACGACGTAGATTCGGTCCCGCTTGTCGACCCATATCCGCCATGGCGAGTTGAAGTGGCCGGCTCCGCCGCCGTATGAACCGAACGCGGCCCAACCAGAGCCATTGATGTCGTCCATTCGCAGGATGCGATGGTTGCCCGTATCGGCGATATAGATCCTGTTCTTCGAGTCGAGCGCGACGCCTTGCGGCACGTTGAAGTGGCCGTCCCCGCTTCCTTTGCTTCCGAAGCGTATGAACCCTCCGCCCCCGATATCGTTCATCCGCACCACGCAGTTTTCTTGACTGCTCACGGCCACGATGCCACCCGCCGAATCAAACTTGAAATCGATAATCGGCACTCGCATGTCGATCCTTTGAGGCGGCCCGCCCAATCTGTTCTCTCGAGTGAGGAATTGAGTGGTGTCTGCGTAATAGAGAATCCCGGAGTCGTCCACAGAGAGGGACAACGCGCGTTCGCGCACATAGTCATTCCAGCCGCCTCCGTTCATATCGGCCAGGAACACAATCTTGCCACTGTTGGCGGCGACGAACATCGGGAAGTCTGCGGCTGGAGCGACTTCGGCATTGCCTCCGACGGCAGCCGCTGCGCCTGGTCTCGTCGCGCCGGAAGTTGTGCCCGGCTTAACGCCTGATGGAACGCGAACAGTCTCTGTACGGGTAATGTCGGCGCGATCCGCTTCTGCGCGAGGGACTGGCGCCGGACGGGACGAGTCGTCTGGCATCCTCTTGTAAGGCTTCGAGTCTGTCACGACGAGTCTATTCCCATCGTTAAAGACAGAGAACATCCAGTACCCGCCCGGGACTTGGAGCTCCTTGATCCATCCCGCGTCAATTTTCTTCGGTGGCCTGTCGGGATACTGAATAAGAACATCAGGCTCGCCGTCGCGCATGCCGCGATCCAGCCACGAGCACTCACCGGGGGCCAACCCGGACTCAGCCGAACGAGATCCCTTCTTGAATTCGAACTGAGCGGTGTCAGTCACTCGATTGACCGTAAGCGTCGAAGAGATGCTTCCGCCTCCGCGGCACACCATGGGATAGCTCGGCTTATCCGGCGCGCGAGCCGAGGACGACGCGCCTGGCGCAGCCACCAGTAAGCCTCCAAGCAACAAGGCGGGCAAAATGATTCTGTTCATTGGTGTCCTCCATCCTCTACTGATCAACGTTTCATTTGTCGGTGTATTCCACCTTTAGACTGAAATTACCGAGTACTGAATCGCACTTCTCGGAGACTTTGTCGCAACCGTCTCTCCGGTCGTGCAAAAAGGCAGGGCCATCAATAAAGAAGCCAAAGTTTTCCACCGTGCCAAGCACCCAATTGCGCACCTGGTTATTCACCGGAACCGTAATTGATCCGGTTGGGGATGGGGAGTCTGGCAGGTCGCCGGTTACCAGATCGCCGGCCGTGTCGAAGCTGATCGACCCATCCTTAGCCACGAAAAGGCTGGCGGCGCAAGAAGCTCTCGAGGTGGTAGTTGAATTTGACAGAACATCGTACTTGAGCGTCGCTGAGATTATTTCCTTTCCTTTCAGCGCACTCAGGTCAAAGCGGACGAACCCCCGCGCCTCACAACTCTGCCACCTCCAGCAATCCTTAATGACGATATCGTCACAGTCATACGCATACACAAAACCTACGCGCAATCTGCCGGGCGGCGGCTCACCCGAGCAATCCGACGAGCCGCCGGTTGCGATGCAGGGTAGGCCCGCATGATCGCTGGAATGCCTGGACACAGTATGAGTAGTGAGTTCCGATGGAGTTGTCGGGATGGAGATGGTCTTTAGCGGCTCACCGCAGGATAGACTCATCGCCAGCGCTGCGATTGCCACCGCGTGCGAGAAGACTTTGCGGAGGGTCGTCATAAGGTTCCTTTCTGGTGCGAGCCGCCTGGGCCCTCGCCTCTCCTCATCGAATAGAACTCGCCTCCTCGCTCAGTTAATACCCCCTGGATGACCTCCGGCTTGAAGTGCAAAGGTGGTTTTGCCGGTGAGGTTGTCAAACACCTGCGCGGTTGCAGAAAGGGATCCAATTCGCTCGCCCCCACCGCCCCCATGAAATCTCACACCAACCTCGGCCCTGCCCGAGTTATCAAACTCTCCTTGAGGAAGCTGATCTGCGTTGAGGTCGAAGACTGCGCATGTGACGTGCGGGCCAGGAATGTAGGTGTTGCTCATGAGGATGTTGCCCCCGCAATCGAAAACGGTCAATATCAGCATGCCATTGACATCACCACCATTAATTCCGATCCGGAGAGTCTGCCCATGGGTGAGACCGATCGGTCCAAAAGCACCAATTGCAGCCTCGCGTACCTGTGGACCGACACGACCACTTTGGGCGGTTTCGTCCTGGCCGGTCTTTGCTTCCATCCTGCTTCCGGTCCAGATGGTCACCATTACCGCGAGTGTGGCAAAGGCAATCAGTTTCCAATGTGTGTTCAAAGTTTTCATATTCCCTCCCAGTAATCTGATATCCGACGATCTGCTATGTGATCTTGCTGCTACACACGTAAGTAGATACTCCAAGTCTGCTTCAGTCGCACCACCCGGGTGTGTAGCCTCCTCGACATTGAAGGGGGTAGTCGCCACTCGTATAGGTAGCAACAGCTCAGTGATGCCTGTAAATAGGTGGGATCAGCAAGAACACTCTTGCTCAACTAACGAGGTGATCGCGCATGGCCTTGGCCACGGCTTCGGATTTGGAATGTACTTGCAGCTTTTCGTAAATGCGCCGCATGTGAAACGAGATGGTATTGACGCTTACCGCCAATTCCTTCGCCGCAGTTTTGTAATTGTGACCTTTCACCAAAAGCGTCAACAGACGAATCTCGTGCGGGGTCAACTCACATCCCGCTCCAGCGGACGGGCGTATCTCTCTAAACAGCCCGATCACTCGGCGCGCCACTTCCGGCGACATCGGGGCGCCGCCCGTAACTGCCTCCTTCAGGCTTTCGAGTAGCCGCGCGGGCGAGGTCTTCTTCAACAGGTAGCCACAAGCTCCCGCGCACAGAGCGGCAAAGATGCGGCGATCATCTTCGTAAACCGAGAGCACCAGCATCGCAAGATCGGGATAACGCTGCTTCAAAATATGAATTCCCTGGGTGCCGGTCATGCCCGGCAGCCCGATGTCCACCAGAACTACGTCTGGAAGCTCCATGCCAATCTTCTCGAGCGACTCTTCCATCGAGCGATAGCTGCCCGTTAAGCGATATCCTTCCGTGCCCCCGATCAACATTCCTAGCGCTTCGCGAATCTCGCGCCGGTCTTCAATAATAGCTACCTTGATGATCGCCGTAGGCGTCACGGGCGTTGCCGGAGCCGTCGGTTTGTCAGACATAATCTGCCTTAAGCTGTAGCTGAGTGCACAGCTTACGCCAAAAAATCGGGCACGCCACCACCTGTTATGGTAGCGCTTATGTTGAATTACCTTTGCGCGGCCACCTATCGAGGTGGAAACTTCAATGATGATAGCGTCGAGCGGCGACTAACTGGTGCCCTTAGCCTCACGGTCGTGCCATTGCCATTGTGTGAGATCACTTCAAGATCGCCGCCCAGGGCTTTGGCCCGTTCTCGCATGCTCACCAGCCCATGTCCATCACTCTCTTCTTCACTGTCGAATCCTTTTCCGTCATCGCTCACCTTTAGGGTCAGCCACTCATGCTCAACCCCGAACTCGATGCCCGCCTCTTTGCAAGCGGAGTGACGCACGATGTTGTTGACGCTTTCTTTGAAGATCAAAAAAACCTGACGGCGAACATCAGCGCCCAGTTTCAAGTCCTCGGCCTCGGTTGAGTCCTGAAAGCGAAATTCTATATTGCGCGCGGTGAAGACTTCGCTGGCGAATCGGCGCATACGTTGCGTCAGATCGCTGAGGTGATCTTTGCGGGGATCAACTGCCCAAACGATGTCGCTCATCGAATCCACCAATTCGCGCGACGAGCCGGCGATCTGAGCGAGCGACTCTCGCACCGGAGGATCATCTCGATTCACGCGGCGACGCACGACTTCGCTCAGCAGAGCGATATGCGATAGGCCTGAGCCAATATCATCATGCAAGTCAGTGGCAATGCGCGTTCGCACTCGCTCCAGCTCGATCAGTCGCGCGACGCGATAGCGATAGATGAACCACACCGCCAGCCCGACCGTCAGCGCGACCAGCGTGACGAACCACCAGCGCTGCCAAATCGGAGGGAGAATGGTGAAGGTGATAGTGGCGGGCGCCGGGCTGGCGTTGCCGTCGGCGGTCACCGCCTGCACCTGGAACTGATAGCGACCCGGTGACAGGCTTGCGTAATTAATCGTTCGCTGATCTGTGGGTGCACTCCACTCCGATCCGCCAAACCGGTATTGGTAGCGCAAGCCCTCGCCGGCCGCGAAGCCGAGGCCGACGAAGTCAATGCTCAGTTGATTCTGGGTCGGATTGAGAACGAGTCCCGACACTTCGCTTTCGCCTAACGCCGAGATCGGCTGAACATCGCCGGCGATGCGCAGCCCGCTGATCAAGATGGGCGGTGGCGATGGAGGCGGGTCGCGCTCAGGGATGAGCCGCGACAGCCCAAGGTCTGTGCCGAACCAGAGTGCGCCCTCGCGGTCGCGAAAAGCGGCACGAACCGCATTGCTCGCCAGCCCGTCGGCCTTGGTGTAGTGCCTGATGCGATTGGTCTCCAGATCGAATCGGTCCAGGCTCCGTGCTGTTCCGAAGTACATTCGTCCCAGCTTGTCTTGGGTGATGCACGAGACGCTGTTGCTCGCCAGCCCGTCGGCGATTGTGTATTTGACGAAGCTGAGGTGTTCAGCTTGCAGGTCATCCAACCTGGCGATCCCGTCTCGGTCACTTGTAACCCAAAGCCGCCCGGCGCGATCGAGAAAAAGAGCTCGGATGACGCCCATTGGCACACCATCGGATTGTGTGAATAGTCGAAAACTGCCATCGCGGTAACGCGCCAGGCCGCCATCATAAAAGCCGAGCCAGAGATTGCCGGCAGCATCCTCGCAGTAGGCTGTAGGCAAGGTGAAAGGCGGCAGTCCTTCCGCCTCAGAGCAAACGTGGAAAGATTCAGTCGCTCGCTCCCAACGAACGACAGCGTTACGAACGTTCGAAGCTACGCTGATCCAAATGTCGCCTCGCGAGTCTTCAAACAAACGGAAGATGTCATCGCCGGGCAGTTCGCCGCGTCGATGGGTGTATACGGCCTTCGGACGGGTGTATGCGAGTTGTTCCACGCTTGCTACTCGCGGGAAGCGACACAGCCCGGAGCTCGTAGGCACCCACCATTCTCCGGTGTGGTCCTGGAAAGTGACCTGGTTCGTACCCCACCCGAACCCCTTGATCTCGCCGGGAAACTGAGGCTTGATGGCGTTAAATTGGAGGCCGTCAAAGCGATTGACGAAGAAATCGTTTTCGGCACTGATCGAGCATAGTTCTCCACGCCGGTTTTCAATGATGGAGGTAATGAAGAGCTTCCCTAGACCATCCGCTTTCCCAAAGGTCGTAAACCCGCTCCAGGTGATCTTTGACGCACCGGTCCAGCTCCCCAGCCATAGATTGCCGTCCTGGTCCTCAACTGACGCCAAAATCGCCGGATTACTCAGACCCAGCACCTTGGTGTAGCTGCGGAAGCGCCCGTCGATAAACTCGGTCAGCCCTCCACTGGTGGCGATCCAGATCCGCCCGTCAGAGGATTGGGATATTCCCATAACAATGATCCCGGCCAGCCCGTCAGCAGTTGTGAACTGGCAAACGTCGCCCGGGGCAACCGGTAGGCTGACACGTTGATCGAGCGAGCGAGCGGCGGTGGCGCACCTGGCGAGCCTGAGCGTGACTAGCTCACCACCTGCGGTAATGGAGGTAGCCGGTTGGGGCTTGAGCACAACTAGTCCTGCGCCCCCGCGGTGCCCCACCCATAGCCTCCCCTCGGTATCACACAGCAACCCTGTGGCCAGATCGCCGAGCGCCGACGGTTGAATCGCGTACCGAACCGTCCGGCCGTCGGGCAAGCGTCGCATCAGCCCGCTTGTCGTGCTTATCCAGAGGCTGCCTTCGCGGTCTTCGGCAAACGCCACCACTATCTGGTCGCCGTAAAGCGCGACGCGCCGAAACGTCGCCTGGCCGCTAGTCTCATCCAGACGGAAAAGACCATAATCGGTGCCGGCCCAGATTTGTCCTTCGCGGTCTTCGTACATGACATTGACGCGATTGGTTGCCGCCTCATCACCCACTGGATAAACGGCGAATAGATTGCGGAATTGAGGTTGTTTAAACCGCGATCCGAATTCCGCATTCCGCAACGGAGAGGGATTGAAGCGGCACACGCCGCCGCCGTTGGTGGCCACCCAATAGACTCCGCGCCGAGTTTCGAGCAGGTCGGTAATGAAGGGATGGGGCAGGCCTTGTTCGACGCCGTAGGTGGTGAATTCGTAGCCGTTGAATCGGCTCAGTCCGTCACTTGTGCAGAACCAGAGGAAACCGTGCGAGTCGTGGACGATGCGCCGAACGAAGTCGCTCGGAAGCCCGTCGGCAGTCGTGTAAGTCCTTACTGGCAGCTGCTCGGCGGGCAGGATTGCTGGTAATGACAGGAGCAGGCCCAGCACGAACAAGATTCGGGTCAAGAAACTATTCGCTTGCCATACGCTCACAAGCATAACAATCACTTCACGCGAGATCGTGGACTTGAACTTGGAGGATGACTGGGAAAGTTTAATCTAAGCAGGATTGATTGGCTATAAGAAGAATCGAACGGCCCAAGTCGAAAGCGAAGTAACCCCAAGGAGACATGCTGGAGCCCGCTGACTTCGCTGGGTGGGTTCAAGTATTGTGGGTTGGATCTTATTCCTTCCGAAGGCTGAGGAAGTTCTAGCAATGAGATTTGCAATCGCCGGTTCCAAATCACGTCGCCTTAAAGTTGTGACAATTTTGTGACAATCTTCCGCAGAAATCAGCCTAAATCAGCAGTAGTCCTCGCAATGGCTGATGGCTATAACCTGTAGCAAATGTAATTAGTTGCAAGGGTCTGCCAAGCTGTTAGTCAGGCTGTCTTGCTGTGTTGTCTACGCCAGTACATCTGAAATATCGGAATTGATCTCTGGTTCAAGCTTCACGACTGTCTTGATCAAATTTGAGATCAGGCAGTTCCTCTCGGCTTTCTGCATCAAGCGCGCCGCTCGTTCCAGATCACGAGCGTAGCGGACGCTCATGATTCAAGCGACGACCCGCTGCGCACGAGCACAATCTTGCCTACCACCCCTCCATTCCCGAGCAGCTCCTGCGCACGTCTTGCCTCGGCAAGAGGAAGGCGCTGCGCGATGAGCGGCCTGATCTTTTGCAGTTGAAGGAGGTCGAGCAGGGCGATCAAATCCTGCCGAAATAAAGCCGGCTTCAGCCGTTTGAGCGTCTGAATGCTGTAAAGAATCACCCGCCTCCGGCCCGGGAGAAGCCAGCCGCCAGCAATGTACAACCCGAAAATGGCAATCCCACGAAAGCGATGACGACCTCCAGAACGACCTGAAGCCAATCGCCCGGCACGTAGCGAGGAAGTAAGACCATAGGCTACTACCCTTCCACCAGGACGGAGAGCCTTGCGGAACGCCAGATGTGGCTGCCACCGATGCCGTCAAAGACGACGTCTAAACCCTCGCTCGTGAGGCGGTGAATTTCTGTCACGAAATCCTGATGGTGGTAATCAATTGGGATACCGCCCAGGTCGGAAACGATCGACGCTCCTCGCGATGAACAAGTACCATACATCTCCAGCCCGGCGAGGCGCCCAAGCTGCAAGAGTGCCGTGCCAACGCCGCCTGCCGCGCCGTGAATCAACGCGCGTTGGCCCGGTCTGACTTTGGCGGAGCGATGCAGCATCTGGTACGCCGTGACGTAGTTCAGCACGAGACTCACAGCCTCGGCGGCATCCAACCCGGGTGGCACCGGAACCAGTTCATGTTGCGGCAGGCAGACGAACTCCGCGTAAGCACCGTGGATCGGCAGCGCGGCAACGATCTGGCCTGGTTCGATTCCAGCGACACCGTCGCCGAGCCGGTCCACCTCACCAACTAGATCCCAACCCGGCGTGAAAGGCACCGGGGGCGTTTCGGGATGGACGCCCTCGCGCGCCATTATGTCGGGCAAGGAAACACCCGCGGCGAGCACTCGCACCCGCACTTCACCGTTCTTCGGCTCGGGGCACTCTTCTTCAACCACCCGAAGTGCGTCGAGCCCGCCGTAGTGAGTGACGATGATGCGCGTGTGTCTCACGGACCTCTTCTTCCCCCGCCGGACACTCGAGCTTGTGCGACTTAACGACCAAACTCAGCAGCGGCGGGCCGCGCTTGCGAGACAGTGAACTCCGAAAACCAGTCTCGCGGCAGCCGTCTCATGCGACGACGGTTCCGCGTTATCGCCTCCGCCCAAGTGGCTGCAGAAGCTAACGCACTCCTTCCCACAGTGCTCGCTCCGCGAATCGAGGATCGTCCACGACTTCCGACGTAATATCGAAGCGCATCGTCGCCCTGCGGCTGAGATCGTACTTCGGCCAACCGCACTCTCCGTTGGTGGCAAACGCTACCCAGGCTGTGTGCATGGTGTCAGCGAGCTGTTGTGGCGGGTCCGTTCCCCATAGCAACTCAGTCCCGTTGCCGAGCGTGTCAAAAACGAAAGGGATCTCAAGCGCATGGCACGCACCGAGGAGCCCGTCGAACTGCGGTGAGCGCCAGGCAAACTCGTACATATAAGTGGATCCGCTGCGCTTCGCGTGTGCGTCGGCCAGACGGATGGCGGGGATGCGCCAATACCAGTCGGTCTGAATAGCCGCGAGCAGGTCGCCGGCGCTGGCACCCCGATGTGCTGCTAGATAGGCGGCGAGTGTCGCTTCGACCGGGAGCCCGTACGCCGCGACGACTCCGGCCAGGGCCTCATTGGTTATGTTGTCGATCGCCCCGCCGGGCACCAGAAACATCCTGTGCTCGTCGGTGTTGGTGCCGACCATGAGGTCGATGTTGCCGGCGACTCCGGCAGCAATAGCATCAATCGGACGCGCGGGGATGACGTTCCCGT
>Ga0111538_10012478_pt1 | contig 11234 bp, 8 predicted proteins | sample SoiMethybrSBSTD1_FD_79669 | JGI IMG/M metagenome (GOLD analysis project Ga0111538, IMG submission 79669) | Bulk soil microbial communities from a Populus tree surrounding site in Tennessee, USA - Soil MetaG P. TD hybrid SBSTD1 (version 2)... | ecosystem: Environmental > Terrestrial > Soil > Tree... | reverse complement strand
GCGCGGCGAGATCGTCCGGGCGGGTTCGATTGAACGATCCGCGATGGGATTTGGCCAGCGGCGTACGGCTGCTCGCGACAACGACAGCTTCTCGCATGTTGGTCCTTGGTCCTTGGTTCTTAGTCCTCGGTCCGTCCTTAGTCCTTGGTCCGTCCTTGGTCCTTGGTCGGTCCTTGGTCCCTGGTCCGTCCCTGGGCCTTGGTCCGTCCTTGGTCCCTGGTCCGTCCCTGGGCCTTTGGCATTGTTGGTCCTGTGGCCGTCGTCCTGAGTTCCGAGAACCGATTGAGGACATGGCTAGAGCGAAGGACTTGCTAAGGACGAAGAACCAGTGAAGCCGAGCACCCTTGTCCGTCGCGGCCTGACGCATTACTGGCGCACAAACATCGCCGTGATCCTCGGTGTCGCCACTGCGGTGACGGTGCTGGCGGGCGCGTTCCTCGTTGGCGACTCGGTGCGCGGCAGCCTCCGCGACCTCGTGCTGCAGCGGCTGGGTCGCACCGACTTCGTGATCGCTTCCACCAACTTCTTCCGCGAGCAATTGGCAGACGATGTGCGCGCCGATCCGACCTTCACCACGGAATTTGGCGACATTTGCCCGATTGTTGTGGTGCAGGGGCTGGTGACAGATCAGGCGAGCGGCAAGCGGGTGCTGGGTGTGCAGGTGTACGGCGTCGACGATCGCTTCTGGAAATTCCATGGCCTTGGCCTCGAGAGTGCGGCACCAGGCAGCACCGCCCGCGAGGTCCTCCTCAGTCCGGCGCTGGCGCGCGACATCGGCGCCGAGCCGGGGGGCACGGTTCTCCTGCGTATCCAACGCCCCACGGACATCCCGATCGACTCGATGCATGGCCGGAAGGACGACCTCGGGCGAACGCTGCGACTGACGTTGACGCGCGTGCTGACTACGATGGAGCTTGGCGAGTTTTCGCTACAGCCGCAGCAGGCCGAGGTGCGAGCCGCGTTCGTGCCTCTCGCGCGCCTCCAGCAGGAGTTGAATCTCCCGATGCGCGTCAACGCGATGATCGCCACGGCCGTCCAAAGCACGGCGGAGGCGATGCCGGCTCTCGAAACACTCATCAGGCGACACGCGGCACTGGAGGATCTCGGCGTCGAGGTCCGCGCCCTCGATTCTCAGGGAGTCCTATCGCTCGAAGCACGCGGCACGTTGATCGATGATTCGCGTGCAACCGTGTCAATTGCAGCCGCGTCTGCGCTCTCGATGACGACCATGCCGGTGTTCACGTATCTGGTGGACACGATACGCGTGGAATCGCGTCAAGGCAGGACTGAGGTCCTGCGCGACGAGCGCAAGGTTAGCGGCGTCCCCCGCCAGAACGTCGACACCGACGACGCCGCGGTGATTCCGTACTCGTTGGTCACCGCGATCGATCTCAGGACGATTGCTCCCGGACTTGACGTCACCAACCTGACCCAACCGCCGATCGTGCTGAACGAATGGGCCGCGCGCGACTTGCACGCGAAGATTGGCGATGCCGTGATTCTCGACTACCGTGTCTGGGAAGACCCCGGTCTGTTGAAACCCGCCAGCGCAACGTTTCAGCTGGCACACATCGTCCCCCTCCAGGGGGCTGCAGCCGATCGCAATCTCGTCCCCGACTTCCCAGGCGTGACTGGCACCGAGGCGCTTCGGGACTGGGATCCGCCCTTTCCGATCGATCTCCGTCGCGTCCGTCCCGTCGATGAAGACTATTGGCGCCAGTACCGCACGACTCCCAAGGCGTTCATCCCGCTCGGAACCGGCCAGTCGCTCTGGCAGTCGCGGCACGGATCGCTCACGTCGATTCGACTGACGCCGAAAACGGGCCTGCCGCTCGAGCCACTCGAGGACATCCGGCGGCAGTACGTGGACCGGCTGAGAGCCGAGCTCGATCCCCTGACGCATGGACTCTCCGTGCAGAACGTCAGGCAGGAAAGCCTCGCCGCGTCGCGCGGCGCGACGGACTTCGGTGAGTACTTCACCTACTTCAGCTTCTTTCTGGTCGTCTCAGCACTGCTGCTGGCCGTGCTCTTCTTCAAATTGGGCGTTGAACAGCGCGGCCGCGAAGTCGGGCTGTTGCGAGCCGTCGGTTTCACGGCGGCCTCGGTTCGCCGGCTGTTCACCTACGAAGCGTTCGTCGTGTCCATCGTGGGCAGTCTTCTGGGCGTCCTCGGAGCGGTAGCCTACGGCGCCCTCATGATGACTGGCCTCCGAACGTGGTGGGTGGATGCGGTGGGAACAACCGCGCTTGATCTCCACGTCTCTCCCATCTCGTTAGCCGCTGGTGGAGCGGGCGGCGTGCTCGCCGCGATCGCCGGCATCTGGTGGACCCTTCGATCGCTGAAAGACGTGTCGGAACGAAGCCTTCTCGCTGGACGCGTCTCGAATGATCCGGAAGCCGCCACTCTCTTGGCGCCGGACGCCACGGGTCGCCGTCGGAGTCGCTGGGGCGCGCCAAACGCGGCAGCAGCGGCCGTCTGCTTTCTTGTTCTGGGCTTCGCGCTGATTGCCGCGGGGCTCGTGGGAATCATCGGTGAAACCGGCGCGTTCTTCGGAGCCGGCTCGGCCCTCCTCGCTTCGAGCCTGTGCGGTCTCGCGGCCTGGCTCCATCGTCCAGCGGCCCGACGCCTCGCCGGCCATGGCTGGTGGCCGCTGACGCAGCTCGGATTCCGAAATGCCGCCCATCGACCCGGTCGCAGCGTCCTCTCCGTAGCGGTCATGGCGTCCGCCACCTTCGTGCTGATCTCTGTCGGGGCCTTCCGGAAAGACGATGCGCGGCTGGCGATTGACCCACACTCAGGGACGGGCGGCTATCCGTTGCTCGTGAACACACTGCTGCCCATCGTGTACGACCCGAATAGTGCTGAAGGCCGTGAGCTCCTCGGCCTCGAGAATCGTCCGGATATCAGCGTGACGCCGTTCCGGGTCCTTCCGGGAGACGATGCGAGTTGCTTGAATCTGTATGAGCCTCGGCAGCCGCGCATCATTGCGGCAGGACCGAGCTTCATTGCCGCGAACCGCTTTTCATTTCAACAGTCGCTGGCGACGTCCCCTGAGGATCGGGTCAACCCGTGGCAGCTTCTCGACGGTTCAACCGGCGATGGGACGATCCCGGTGATCGCCGACGCGAACTCGATGGCCTACGTACTTCACAAGTCTCTTGGAGAGGAGATCGTGATCACGCGCGGCGGTACGCCCATCCGTCTTCGCCTCGTCGCGGCCCTGGCTGACAGCCTGTTTCAGGGAGAGCTGATCATGTCGGAGGCGCACTTCCGCCGGCTGTTCCCAGACCAACCGGGCTACCAATTCCTGCTCGTGGACTCCGCGAACCATCCGGCTGCGGAGATCGCGTCGACCATCGAGGATCGTTTGAGCGATTTCGGCGCGGACGCCATGCCGACGGCTCAGCGGCTCGCGGAGTTTCACCGGGTCGAGAACACCTATCTCTCAACCTTCCAGACACTCGGCGGCCTCGGGCTCCTGCTCGGCACCATCGGATTGGCTGCGGTGCTGCTGCGGAACGTGATCGAGCGCCGGCGCGAACTTGCGCTGCTGGGCGCGGTCGGGTACCGCCGTGCCGACATCTTCACCATCGTGATGGCTGAAAACGCATTCCTCCTGCTTGCGGGTCTTGTCGCCGGCACGGCCTGCGCGTTGGTCGCCGTCGCGCCGGCCGCCCTTCAACAGGGTGGTCGGCTGCCCGTCGGCGCTGGCGCCTGGCTGCTGCTGTTCGCCGTCCTCACGACCGGGCTGCTGTCCTCGTTCATCGCCACTCGGCTGACGCTGCGGATGCAGCTGCTCGGCGCCCTGAAAGCTGAGTAGAATTGCCCAATGGTCCGCCGATCGATTCTGGCTCTCGGCGTCGTATGGTTGACTCTGGCCGCGGCGGCCACAGCTGATCAGAACTCGCCGCAGTTCCGCGGCACCCGCGCCGGCGCGGCGGCCGACGACCGTGCGCTTCCCGATACGTGGAGCGCCACACAGAACGTCGTGTGGAAGACCGATATCCCCGGCGTCGGCTGGAGCTCCCCCATCGTGTTTGGCGACCATGTGTTTGTGACGGCCGCGATCAACACCGGGCCGCCCGAGCCGTTCAAAGCTGGTCCGTTGAGAGCCGCGGACGTCATCACGCCCGCTGCGCCGTACCGATGGGTCGTGTACGACGTCGAGTTCCAGACGGGCAAGATCCGGTGGCAGCGCGAGGTCGGGAATGCCTTGCCAGCCGACGGCAAGCACATGAAGAACACGTACGCATCCGAGACGCCGGTGACTGACGGTGAACGCGTGTATGCGTACTTCGCGAATGTCGGTGTATTCGCGTTTGACATGGACGGCAAGCCGGTGTGGTCCAAGCCGATGCCGCAGGTCAAGTACCGGAGCGGCTGGGGCTCTTCTGGATCGCCCGTTCTCTACAAAGATCGGCTATACCTCGTCAACGACAACGACACTGCGTCCTTCATCGTCGCCTACGACACGCGCACAGGTCGCGAGGTCTGGCGCGCTACCAGAGATGAAGGCACGAACTGGACGACGCCGTTCGTCTGGGAGAATGAGCGCCGAACCGAGATCGTCACCTCCGGCTCGAAGAAAGTCCGCTCCTACGATCTCGACGGCAAAGTGCTGTGGGAACTCTCCGGAATGTCGACGATCGACATTCCCACGCCGTTCGCCGCGCACGGACTGCTTTACATCAACTCGGGATACGTCGCCGATGCGTTGCGGCCGGTTTACGCCATTCGTCCAGGAGCGGCCGGCGATATTTCGCTGAAGCCGAACGAGACGAGCAATCAGTTCATCGCGTGGTCGCAACCAACGCTGGGCTCTTACAATCCGTCATCGTTGGTGTACGGCGACTATTACTACACACTGCACGATCGAGGGTTCTTTACCGCCAACGAGGCGACGACGGGAAAGGAGATCTACCCGCGACAACGGCTGTCGGCGACAGCCAGCGGTTTCTCCGCCTCGCCGTGGGCTTACAACGGCAAGATCTTCGCGCTCAGCGAGGACGGCGACACCTTCGTCATTCAGGCTGGACCCGAATTCAAACTGCTCGGAACCAACTCGCTCGAGGAACGGGCGCTCGCTACACCCGCGGTCGCCAACAGCAGTCTCATCATTCGCACGGCGTCGAAGCTGTATCGCATCGCAACGCGTCAATAGTTTATAAACGCACGTCGTCCCGAGGCCCTCATATGAAACGCATAGTCCTTATTCTTGCGCTCGTGTGCATCGCATCCACGACGCTCGGCGCCGAACAGTGGCCGCAGTGGCGAGGCCCCTCGCAGAATGGCGTCAGCGGCGAAACCAATCTGCCGCTGCAGTGGTCGAAGAAAGAACACATCACCTGGCGGCTCGCGCTCCCGGCCTGGTCGGGCTCGACGCCGATCGTCTGGAACGATCATATCTTTCTGAACGTGGCGGAGGGCGCCGACCTGTCGCTCTGGGCGGTGAACCGCACCAACGGCACTCCTCTGTGGAAGAAGCATCTGAGCGGCGGGAACCACACCGAACGCAAGCAGAACATGTCCACGCCCTCGCCGGTCACCGACGGACGGCACGTCTGGATCATGACCGGCACGGGGATCCTCAAGGCGTTCGACTTCGCCGGCGTCGAGGTCTGGACCCGCGACATTCAGAAGGACTACGGGCGTTTCGGCCTCAACTGGGGCTACGCATCGTCGCCGCTGCTGCACCAGGACTCCTTGTTTGTCCAGGTGTTGCACGGGATGAAAACCGACGACCCATCGTATCTGCTGCGGATCGAGAAGGGCACGGGCAAGACGCTCTGGCGAGCCGAGCGGCCGACCCGGGCGATTCGCGAGTCGCCAGATGCCTACACGACGCCAGCGCTCCTGCGTTATGGAACCACCGAAGAGATCGTGCTGACGGGCGGCGACGTGGTCACCGGCCATGATCTCGCGACGGGCAAGGAGCTGTGGCGCGCCAACGGGTTGAATCCGTACAACGATGCCAGTTACCGGATTGTTGCATCGCCGGTGGTGTTCAACGGAATCGTCTATGCACCCTCACGTGAGCGGCCGCTCCTGGCGCTGAAGTCCGGCGGCCGCGGCGACATCACGAGCTCACATGTCATGTTCTCGTTCGACAGTGGACCAGATGTCCCCACACCGGTGACTGACGGCACCTATCTCTACGTCGTGCGGGACAACGGCGTCATGTTCTGTCTGGATGCGAAGACCGGCAAGGAGATCTACGGCCGACAGCGACTGCCGCCGGCAACCTACAGCGGGTCGCCGGTGCTGGCCGATGGCAAGATCTATGTCACCAATGAGGATGGCGTCACTGCGGTCGTGAAGGCGGGGCCGCAGTTCCAGCTCCTCGCCTCGAACGACCTCGACGAGTACACGCTGAGCTCGCCCGCGGTGTCAGAGGGGCAGATCTTCATTCGCACCGAATCGGCTCTCTACGCAATCGGAACGCGGACGCCTGCGCCCAAATAGGCACAGTACTCGTAGCGCAGGACTTCCGCCTTCGCGACGCTTCGGCGAGACTCGCCGTAGCCCTTGGCGGAGGCGGTTAGTCCTGCCTTGACGCGAGCCGGTAGGGTCTGAGATCGAACGGAGCCCCGATGATCAAGATGAGCGTGATGTACCCCAACGAGGCCGGCAGCACATTCGACATGGCCTACTACCTCAATACGCACATCCCGCTGGTCCGGGAACGATTCGGCAGCGCGCTCAAGGGCGCAGCCGTCGATCAAGGCCTGGCCGGCGGCCAGCCGGGAACCGCGCCCGCGTATCTCGCCATCTGCCATCTGATGTTCGATTCCGTGGAGGCGTCCCAGAAGTGCTTCGGGGAGCACGGCAAGGAGATCCGGGGAGACGTCCCGAATTACACGAACACGAGGCCGACCGTCCAACTCAGCGAAGTCAAGATCTAGACGCTCGTCCCGCGGACGCGCATCCGCACAGAGAGAGGAAGTATGAACAAACTCACCTGGCGCTTTCTCGCCCTCGTCTTTTCTCTTAGCGCACTTGCCAATGCATCGGCAGAGACCATCCAGGGGCGATGGAAACTGCTCGCCGCGGAGGATCTGCGCGCTGATGGCTCGGTTGCCCGGCTGCCCTGGGGCAAGCACCCGATCGGCTCCATCATCGTCGAAGGCGGGTCGTGTTACCTGCAGATCATGTCGAGCGACGTGCCGGCGTTCGTTGCGGCCAACGCGACCGTCGGTCAACAAATGAAGACATCGCTGACGAGCAACTACATCGCTTACACCGGCCCGTGCACGGTTGACGAGGAGGCGGGGAAAGTCGTGTTGAAGGTCGAAGCCGCCTGGACGCCAAACTACGTCGGTACCGAACAGACGCGGTACTTTCGTTTCGAGAACGGGAAGATGTTCTTCGGCGTCGCGCCCAACTCGATGCGGGTCGGCAATGACCCGGTGACCCGCCGGCTCACGCTCGAACGCGCGGGCCCACCCGAACCCTAGGCAACATGGCGTCGTCCTTAGTCCCTAGTTCTTGGTCCTTCGTCCGTGCTTAGTCCTTGGCTGTCCTTCGCCCTTCGTCCTTGGTCGGGCACGACAAGTAAGGGCAGGGCCAAAGGACAACGGACGCCCAGCCACAAAAGGACGGCCCAAGGACTACGAACGAAGGACAAAGGACGACAGCGATGCCCAGCATCAGACCCGAGGACTTGGCGGCTCAGATCGAGAGCGGGCAGGCGCCGGTCATTCTGGACGTGCGCTCTCGTGCAGAGTACGAGGGTGGCCATGTTCCCGGAGCGATCAACGTTCCGTTCACAGAGGTGGCCGAGCGAGTGTCTTCCCTACCGGCCAGGCCCGAAGATCCGATCATTGTCTATTGCGGCCACGGCCCACGCGCCTGGCTTGCCGGCGTCGCGCTTCGCCGGCGCGGCTTCAGACGCCTGTCCTATCTCAAGGGTCACATGTCCGGTTGGAAGAAGGCAAGACTGAAGGAAGAGAAATAGTCTGTAGCAGTGTCACCTTTCGACTGGACAGGTTGATACCGCTGCGGTGAGATCTTCCAAATACGCTGCGCTTGCTTCGTCAAATTGAAGCTTGTCCCCAGTGGTCGCTCGTTGAAATAGCGAAGTGAAGTTGGTAAGTTCCGATCCGCCATCGTCAGCAATTGGGTGGGCGAACAACACATAAAGCTGTTGCAGTGCGGGCTGAGCTCTCTGTGGGTCCTCCAGAAGAGTGCCGGCGATTTCTACGGTGCCTCCTCTAACCGCCAGAACGAGAGAAGATGCACCATTACCAGGCCGTAGCCATTTCTCAACGCGAACGCCATAGTCGGTGAAGAAACCGCTGTCGTTTTCAGTCAAGAACACTTGGCGAGAATTGGCACGGCCGATGACGATCGTCTCGATCATGCAGAACGACGCTTCCATTTGCTCCCGCCGGGACTTCGGAATGGCAGCCGGATTTGGATAAGGGGGAATGGCCTCTCCACCTGGCCTGCCTCTCTTCAGGCCGGAGTTAAGCAACTCGAGGATACTGGGAGCCGTAGTCTTGAAGAAACGTGATCGCGCGTTCTGTTCCGGTGTGACGGCACGTAGTTCAGCGACACTAGTCACTTTCTGCACGGGTATCTCGTGTATCTCGCGCTGAGCGGAGGTGTCTCTCACCTGAAAGGGCACGGCGCCTCGCGCTGCGAGCCCCGACACTGCGCTGATCGCTAAGAGCGCCGGTAATGAAAGGCGTTTCCCACTCCGGTTCATGATCGCCTCGAATGTGCTCCAGTTGAGTTTCCCTTCGCTAGAAGCGCACCCCGAGATTCACACCGACGGTACGCGGAGCCCCCATCTCGCCCATGAAGCCCGACGGGGCGAAGTTCGGATACGCGAAGGCGAACGGAATGTAGTGCGTGTCGAACGCATTGCGCACGAACAACTCGGCGACGAGGAATCGCCCGGTCGCGCCGACGCGGAGATTCACCAACGAGTACGCATCCTGGCTCAGTGTGTTCATGTCGTCGTACTGGAACGCACCGTAGAACACCGCCTCCAATCGAGTATGGACAGTCGCCGCGCCAAGCGTGCGCGTGTACTGAAAACCGGCACTTGTCGTGTACGCAGGAGTGTTGGGAATCTCGTTGTCCTCCACGTTCACACCGCTCGAGACGCTGCCGGAGGAGAAACGGGCATGCGTGTAGCCGACCGCCGTGAACAGGTCGAGCCACGATGCCGCCCTCGCATTGATCTCGAGTTCGACGCCCTTGCTGACCGCTCCCCCAACGTTGGTGGTGTAGAACTGCGCCGGCACCTCCGGATTGGGGGCGAACAGCTGTAAGTTGTCCCAGTCGATGTAGAACGCCGCGGCGTTGGTCGACATGCGGCCGCCGGCCCAGAGCGTCTTCGCGCCGCCCTCGAAATGCCAGGCCTTCTCCTCGTCGTAGGCTTCGCTGCCAGCTGGAGACGACGAGTTGAACCCGCCAGCCTTGTAGCCACGCCCCACCGTCGCATAAATCGTCCGGTCCGGCTGGACTCGGTAGGCAAAGGCCATTTGCGGCGAGATGTTCGAGAAGCTCTTGTCCTCGTCGACCAGGGTGCCGGGAAGAATCGCCGGGTCGAAGAAGTCTTCGAGCTTCGCGCTCTTGTCCTCGTAGTCGAAACGGGCACCCGCCGTCAGGTCCAGGCGTTCGCTGAACGTGAACGTGCCTTGACCGAAGAGGCCCAGGCCGAAATCGTCGAGCTTGGACAGCGGCGTGTGCTGACTCACGGCGAACGGCGCGAACACGAATGGTGAATAGCTGTTGATCGCGTCCTGCTCGTAGTTCTGTGTGAACGCAAACACGCCGGCCTGCCATTGCAGCGCGGTGCGGTCGGCGAGCCGAATCGACGCGTTGTCGGCTGACGTGAAGCGGACCTCCTCCGTGAACTGAAAACTCTTTTCCGTGTTGTCACGCGTAAGGATCGGCTGTGGCGTGTAGTCGAGATCGGTCACGTCCTGCGTCTTCCAGTTGAGAAAGCCGGTGGTGCTCGAGAACAGGATCGGTCCGCCCACACGCCGGGCCTGGATCGTCGTGCCGACCACATCGCGATTGACGAAGCCCTCGAAATCGCGCGAGGCGTGAAACGGATTGTCGCGGAGCGCCGCCACATCGTGGAGCGCGTAGTCCCCGTCGCGGGCGCGCTCGCCGGTGACGATGGCGCGCGCTTCCCACGTGCTGTTGGGGGTCCACATGACCTGGCCTTTCGCGGAGAACGCGGAGCGCTTGTCGATATCGTTCCCGGTGACGTCGTTGACGGTAAACCCGTCGCGGTCCACCTGAGCGAACGACACACCAGCACTCAGCTTGTCGCTGACGACGGGTCCAGACGCGCCGCCCCGGACCGTCCACGAACCGTGATTGCCGAACGGCGCCGAAAATGAACCGGTCCACTTCCCGAGAGACGGACGACTGCTGGTGATGTTCACCAGCCCTCCCAGCGCGTTGCGGCCGAACAGCGCGCTCTGGGCACCTCGCACGAATTCGATTTGATCGACATCGAGCAGCTCGATGCTCGATGTATGTGCGCTCAACTGAGGCACGCCGTCAATGTAGGTGGTGATGCCCGGGTTATTCGCGTTGCTGGAGCTGATGCCGCGGAAGCGCGCGTTGCTCAACTTCCTGGCGGTCCACTCGGTGAAGACCGTGTTGGGAGCATAGATGGCTGCCTCGCTGACGATCTCAATGCCCGCGTTCTCGATCGTTTCCTTCGGGACGGCGGTGACGCTGACCGGGATCTTTTGCTTGTCTTCCGGTTTCTTCTGTGCCGTGACCGTGATCGGCGGCATCACGAAGCGGATCGGGTCCTGAGAGGACGGCGCTGTGCTCTGCGCTGACACCGTTGCTGCGACCGACGCCAACAGGATCGTGGCCAGCGCGAGCAAACCCGTTCCCTTCCGCCAGCGTCGATTGCAGAGGAGTCGCGCCGTCTGCAAGACGGTGCCGGATTGGAAGCCGGATTCGGTTATGAACATGTGTGCGCGATTATGCATAGGTGTGGTCCCGTCCCGTCGCAACGGCGACTTTCTTCGATTCCTGGCTGTGTGGGATTACGCCGTCGGTCTGAAGTACAGCACCATCCCAGCGCCGACGGACGCCAGGAGAAAGCCGAGGTACAACATCGGGCTCGGCGACACCTTGGGCGGGTGCACCCACATCGAATAGAGCACGTTGATGATCGGCGCACCGCCGAAGACGAGCGGCATCACGTAGACCGGGAGGCCGCCGGACCGGAACGCCCAGATGATGCACGCGGC
>Ga0111538_10012477_pt1 | contig 11234 bp, 4 predicted proteins | sample SoiMethybrSBSTD1_FD_79669 | JGI IMG/M metagenome (GOLD analysis project Ga0111538, IMG submission 79669) | Bulk soil microbial communities from a Populus tree surrounding site in Tennessee, USA - Soil MetaG P. TD hybrid SBSTD1 (version 2)... | ecosystem: Environmental > Terrestrial > Soil > Tree... | reverse complement strand
GTGCTGTTGACGATGATGCTCGTCGAGCGGGACAGCTGGCCGGCGCCGTCGAAGCCCAAGAGCTCGATTTCGTTCTGCGCCTCGGCGAGCTGGAAACTGGCTTGCCAGCGCGTGGGGCTTGTCCATACGGGCTCGAGCACCGTGGGATCGCCTCCGTTGATGACGTACTGGATGCTATCGATCGTCACGGGCGCGTCGCCCTGGAGCTGGACCGTGAGCTGGTCCGTCGTGATGGGATTGCCCGAGTTGGTCACAATTTTGAATGCGGTCGTCGTGGACGATTGCACCTGCGAGCGCACGACGTTCGCGACGGCGTCGAGCGTGCCTTTCAAGCCGCTCATTCCGACTCCCGTGTCGCGCTGCACCGCGTCGAAGTACGGGCCGGAGCCCGCCGAAGACCACGCACCGGCGATGTACTCCCAGAGGATCCTGAAGTAGAGGCGTTTCAACGCGGGCCGCTGCATCAGCCGGGCGACGTACGGGTCGGCCGTGGGAAAGAGCCCCGGCGCCGTGCTCCCGAAGACGTTATCCATGTCGAACCCGAGGTAGGACCAGCGCGCCTCGAGCGGCGAGTAGACCATGTAGCCGTTGTGGCCGTTGCCGACGCAGTACGCGTCCCAGTCCGCTTGCAGGATCCTGGGCGCGAGGACCCGGAGGAACTCCTCGACGTTCAGGACTGTGTCGATGTTCTGGTCGAACACCGCGTTGCTCGCCGTGCGAGTGTCCATCACCTCGGTGAGCCGAAACCACTCCTCCCACGGGTCGACGGAGCGCCGGAGCCCCTGGATGAAGTAGTCGCGATAGTTCTCCGCCACATATCCACGGTGTATGAACGACGCACCGTCCCAGGCCGCCAGCGTCCCGCCGTCGGTGAACATGCGCCGCCCTTCGACTTTGTAAGCGACCGCGTTGTCCGCGTCGCCGTACCAGTCGTTCACGAACTGCCGGTCGACGGGCTGCAGGAGGCCGTGCGTCCCGCGGTTCTCGCCGTTGAGGAACGTCCTCACAAATCCGTAGTCGCAGGACGGCGTTGGCGTCGAGGGGCTGTTGTTCCGGAGGATCAGGTAGTAACAGGCACCCTCTCCCGGCCCGCCTCCGGAGTTGTCGAGGTTCATGGCTTTGCGCCCTCGGAGGAATGGCCGATCCTCCGGGAACTTCACCCGGTAGCTGTTGCGGCCCGGCCGTCCCCACGGGCTGCCGCGGTAGCGCACGCCGACGTTGTAGTAGACCTCGCTGTCGTTGAAGACGAAGGAGCCCTCGACGAGGTCGTTCGAATGGAGCGTGCGGTTGTCGAGCTCGGTGCGGCGTGCGGTGTCGAGCACCATCCGAGCGGCGTCGATTCCGGGGCCCGCCGACCCCTGCGCCTGGTACACGAAAGTGCTGGCAGGCGCCGTGAGCGGCAGCCTGCGCGATTGGCCGGCGCCGTCCTGTGCCTCGACGTAGAAGACGACCAGTTGCTGCGCTGCAGCCGCTGGAAGCTCACCGCCGAAGACGCCGTCTCCTGCCGCGCTGTCCCCGTGGGCTCCGTCATCGGCGAGTGGCACGGCGGCGAAGGTCCCCGCACCGCTCCCCAGCCGGTAGTTGACGGCTGCGGAAGCCACTCCGTCGGCGTCGGAGATGCGGCAAGTCACCGTCACCGGCTGCCCGGCCGCAGGGGACAGAGGGCGGTGCTGTACGTCGCCGATCACCGGCCCCAGGTTGTCCGAGCCGGTCGAGTCGCGAAGGACCTGCCGCACACTGTTCTCGGCGCCGGGAGTCCCCAGGTTCAGAGGCACCGTCATCCGGAGCGCCGCGGAGACGGAGTTGCCGGAAAGGTTCGTCGCGGGAGACGGCCGGCCGCCATAGGCGCCGGCGGTGTAATCGCCATGGCAGATGACGACGCTGGAGCCTCGCGCCCACCGCGCCCAGAGCGAGACTTGATACTTCGCCCCCTGCACCATGGCCGTCGACGTCTCGATCTCGACGCGATTCACGAGCGTGTCGCCCTTACCGGACGCGTTCAGCTCGAGACAGGCGCCGCCGGAGTGCTTGTCCGAGGTCGTCCTTCGCGACCGCACGTGCGTGCCTTCGATGATCCAGCCGGTCGTGCTCGACTCGAAGCCCGGATTGGGGATCAGGTTCGTGGCCGTTCCCACGCGCTGGACCACGACGTCGTCGACGTAGCAGATCCCTCGTTGGACGAGATACAGGTGCAGCTCCGATTCGCCGGCGGCCGCGTAGCTCGGCACCTGAAATGACAGCTGTTCCCACTCGGTCTTCGCGCTCTCGTCGCTCGCGTCCCAGGCCGTGCCAAGCGAGTTGTCCTGGTCCGGATCGATCAGCTCGAGGCTCGCCCCGCCTCCATCGGCCCACTCCGACCAAAGGTTGCCCTCTGCGTAGCGAACCTCGTTGACGAGGTTGCCCCACCGATCTTCGAGCCGGATGTTCTCGCCGTCGTTGGCGAGGTGCCCTTCGTAGGGGCCAAGCGCGCCGCCGTAGCCGTAGCGCGCCTGGATCAAAGCTGGGTCTTCTGCGATGACGAGGTACCCGCCCGCGGGGATGACCACGCCGTCCGGGATGGTGTAGTCGATCCCTTTGTCGAAGCGGAAGCCCGACACGTCGATGGCCGACCCCCCGCGGTTGTAGAGCTCGAGGAACTCGCCGAGGAAGCGCTCCTCCGTGGGGATGTCGGGATCGACACGCTCGGGGGGGTGGTAGAAGATCTCGTTGATGACGACGTCCCGCGTCCGCGGCACCGCGTTCGGCGCGCCGCGCGTCGGCGTGTCCGTGACCCACTCGGGCCGAGCTCCGTCGGGATAGGCAGCCTCGGCCCACGTGCCGTCGGCGAGGCCCGTCGGACCCGCGCGATCGAACACTGTGGCAGCCACTGCGCGGCCATCGAGATCGATCAGGAAGAGGTGCACCTCGGGCGTGGTCAGGAGCAGCGAGCCGGCGCTCTCGTCGATGACGAGGAAGCCGTGCGCTGGGACGACACTGCCCGGCGGCAGCACGAGCGGGTCGGGCTTGCCGGGCAGGTCCGTCACCTGGAAGCCGGACAAGTCCGCGGAGGCCGAGTCAGCATTGTAGAGCTCGACCCAGCCCTGCCCCGCGGCCGCGCCCCGGTAGAGCTCGTTGAATGCGATGCTGAGCGGTGTCGCTCCCTGGGTCGTGATCTCCCGGCGGTGGAGGAGTCGCGGAGCCAGGGTGAAATCCGAGCTATCCGGGCTGAAGTTGTGCCCGACGACGGCAAGGATGTTGTCGCCGGCGGTGATGTAGCTTCGCGGGATCGGGTAGACCTCCTCGCTTCCAGCCTCGCGAGATCCCGTGGCCGTGGCGTTCCACGGCAGCACTTCGCCGGGGTTTCCGCAGTTGACCCTCACGATCTCCTGGCCGTTGACGAAAGCGCAGAAGCCGTCGTCGTAATCGATCCCCAGGTAGAAGTCGCCGGCCGCATCGAGGTCCGCCTGGCTCAGAGTGAACTTCTTTCGGATCGCGACCGAGAGGTAGCCGCCGGGCATGTCCGAAAGCACGGTTGCGTCGTCGTCGTCGCCGTAGCCAAAGCTGGATGCGCCCGTCAGCCAGCTCGAGTCATTGAATGTGAGCTCCCGCCACGCGGTCGCCGGGACCGAAAAGTCTTGCGTGCCCTTGGCGTAGCGCCACTGGGCCCCGCGCGCGATGAGCACTTGCTCCTCGTACCGCGGCCCGGTGCCTTCGAAGTTGGCGACGCCCGGCGTGCCGCCCAGCTCCGCGCTCGCCACCCAGCTTTCCGGCTCGGATGCTTCGAGGTGCGGGTTCCGCAAGGACAGCGTGTGTCCGGTGCCGTCGGGCTCCGCGGGCCATTTGCCGCGGTCGCGGTAGCGCACGTCCTGAAGCTCGAGGCCCGCGTGGTTCGAGAGCGTCAGGCGCTCTCCGGACGCGTCGAGCTTGCCGGTGAAGTCGCCGACGACGTTCGTGATCCCATAGCGGGCCTTGAGCGCGTCGGCGTGCGCCGCCACGACGATGAACCCATTGCCTGCCAGGATCGTGTGCGGCGGGAAAACGAAACTGATGCCGTTCGTGAAGACGTAACCGGAGAGATCCTCCGGCGTGCTGAACTCGTTCGCGAGCTCCACGAACTCGAGCTCTTCATCCCCCGGCTTGGGGTTGTAGTTGATCTCGGAGATCACCACCGCGGCAAGGCGGGTGGGGGCCACGATGGCCAGGCCAATTCCGGCGACACCGAGAGTTAGGGCGACTCCGCGAATCGACAAGGAAGCCTCCTGATGCGCTCGACGTGGGGGCCTTCCCCGAGGCCTCCCCCGTGCTTCGTTCCCAAAGACTCGAAAGTTCGACCAACTCGAAGGAGCCTCATTCTAACCGCCGCGCCCTGCTTGCGCGTCAAGCAGTTGACACGGACGGGAAGGGCGTGGACCATTCCAACTGCGGGAAGTATCCCGCCTGAAGGTTGGGTTGAGCAACGAGTCAACAGTTCGAAAGGGAAGCCCCATGCGTGTCACCGCGTGTCGTGCCCTGCTGTTCTGCCTCTGCGCTGCGGCAACGGGTCAAGCCCAGAGTGAGTTCAATATTCCTTTGCGCATCAACATGGGAGCGCCCGAGACGGTGGACTCCTACGGGAGGACGTGGCTCGGCGATGGGCCGGGGAACGGCGATCCCCTCAACATCCGCCCGGACGATGCGGGCGGGCAGAACTTCATCGTCGATTGGCCCGCTGCAGGCGGGCAGTTCCAGCCGGACAGCCTGGACCTGCTCGGCTTCGATTCGACGAACCCCGGCGACGTCTTGATTTTCAACTCCATCCGGTGGGACGACGCCGCAACTCCTCCGAATTTCCTCATGGAGATTCCGATCCCGGCCGGCGACTACACGGTCAACCTCTACTTCAACGAAGGCTGCTGCACGGGACGCCACTTCCAGATTTCCCTCCAGGATGAGATCGTCGACAACGACGTCAGCTACGAGGATTACGACCCCGCCAACCCCGCGATCGGCCGCGTGGGCCGGTTGTCCTTTCCGGGCCAGGTCGTCGGTGACGACCACCGCCTGAAAATCGGTCTCTTACCTTGCAATCTGGTCGACTGCCCGACGGGCACCGACAACAACGCGATCGTCAACGCGATCGAGGTCATCTCGGCCCCCGAGTGCGATCACCTCGGGCTGGACTTCAACTGCCTCTTCCGGCCGGGAACCAACGACGTCGTGGGCACGTGGACGCCGCTTCCCGGCGCGGACGGCTTCCGGATCACGAAGAACGGCGCGCAGTTCGGGGCGGACCTGCCGGGATCGGCGAGCTCCTTTACCGACCCCAATCCGCAGAGCGGGGGCCTATCTCCCACGTACGTCCTTCAAGCGCTGGATGGCGGCATCGCTTTCCGCGAGTGCCGCTGCTCCGTGACGGCGGCTACCTGCCCGACGAACCTTCTCTGCACTCCGGATCCCTCGGGCAAGAGCGTGCTCACCTGGACGGCAGGAACGGGCTACAACTTCACCGGCTTCGAGGTCCGGCGCGACGGAGTTTTGCTCACGACTCTGCCCGCCAACGCCATCAGCTACGAGGACACGCCCGACGCGGGCCGGCTCTTCACCTACACCGTGACGCCGATCTCCAATCCGCCGTCAGGGTGCGCCCCGCTGACCTGTCTCGTCCTCAACGAGTCCCGGCTGTTCGACATTCCGCTCCGGATCAACATGGGTGGGGCCGAAGTGGTCGACTCGAAGGGCCGGACCTGGCTCGGCGACGGACCTGGGGCCGGAGACCGGCTGGGAATCCGCCCGGAGGACCTCAGCGGCGCGAATTGGATCGAGAACTGGTGCGCAGTCGATTCGGCCTCGCTCCGGAATCTTGGTTTTGACGCCCAGAATGCCGCGGACCGCTACATCATGAGCACGATCCGTTGGGATCTCGGGGCTATTGCCCAGGACTTCTTCGATTTCTACATCGAGCTGCCGATCCCAAACGCCAACGACTACCTCCTCAACCTGTACTTCAACGAGTGCTGCTGCCCCACGCGGCACTTCAAGCTCGAGATCAACGGCGAGCTCGTGAACGAGGACGTTAGCATCGAGGACTATGCCTCGCCTCCGGGCGTGGGCAAAGTTGGCCGACTCTCTTTTACGGACGTCGTCGTCGATAGTGAAGTCCTCCGGATCGGCCTCCTGCCCTGCGACCCGGCCGACTGTCCGGGAGCCACGGATGACAACGCGATCATCAATGCGATCGAAGTAATCCAGAATCCCTGCCTGGAGGAGGGCTTCCGCCAGTGTCCATCGGGCCTGAGCTGCTCGATCCTCCTCCTCAACCAAGTAGTGACGGGGGCGTGGGAGGGGCCGCTCTGCTTCACCCCAACGGGCTACGAGGTCTACCTCGACGGCGCGAAGATCCTCGACTTGCCCGGCACGGCGCTCAGCTTCCAAAACAAGCTCGAGTCGCGCGTCGGCAACTATGAGGTGCGCACGCTCGTGCCCGCCGGCCAAGACCCGTGCCCGCCGATGACTTGCGTGGCGGTCAACCCCCAGGCCGACTTCGAAGTGCCCCTCCGCCTCAACATGGGCGGAAGGTCGCTCGTCGACTCGCGCGGTAACCTCTGGATCGGCGATCAGCCAGGTCCCGGCGATGCGCTCGACATCCGACCCGATGACACGGGCGGCGCGAATTGGATCGAGAACTGGTGCGGCGCCGCTTCGATCACTCAGGCCGACTCCATGCAGTCGCTGGGCCTCGACCCGCTGAACCCCAATAACCAGGCGATTTTCAACACGATCCGCTGGGACGACGGCGCGACGCTCGAGGACTTCCGGATCTCGCTGCCGATCGCGAACGGCACGTACCTGCTCAACTTCTATTTCACGGAGTGCTGCTGCTTCAACCGGCACTTCATGCTCGAGGTGGAGGGCGAAATCATCGAAGACGACGTGCACGCCGGGGACTACTCGGCAGTGGACCGCGTCGGCCGCACGGGGCGCCTCACTTTCGACAGCATCACGGTCTCGGATGGACTTCTCGACATCGGCTTCCTGCCGTGCCTGGATTGCGACCCGACGCCGTTCCCCGCCGTGGACATCAACGCCATCATCGACGCGATCGAGGTGCTGCCGGCCGGCACCATCATCAAGACGTGTCCGCGGGACCTCATCTGCACACTCGACGGTGGCTCGGTCGACGCTTCGTGGACGCCGGCGGTCAACATGAACGTCGGAGGCTACGACGTGTATCGCAACGGAACGAAGATCTCGACCTTGCCGGCGAACGCCACGAGCTTCGCCGACGACGCGTCGCCCTGCGACCGGGTCCTCATTTACGAGGTGGCGGTCCTGACGGATGGATCGCCTGACTTCCTCTGCCCGACGGAGAGGATGCGCTGCGTGCTGATCCAGCCGGAGTGCCCGTTCGTGGCGCCGGTGCGCATCAACATGGGCGGGTCCGAGACCGAGGATTCGAAGGGCAACCTCTGGCTCGGTGACGGCCCGGGACCGGGCGATCCTCTCGAGATTCGGCCCGACGACCTCGGCGGCGACCAGTGGATTGAAAGCTGGAGCACCGGGGTCATGAACGCCGACTCCTTCATTGCGCTTGGTTTGGACCCGACGCACCCGGGCGACCAGTACATCTTCAACACGATCCGGTGGGACGTCGGCGGCAATCCGCCCGACTTCAACATCGAGATCCCGATCGAGAACGGCACTTACACCGTCAACATGTACTTCAACGAGCAGTGCTGCCCAGGGCGCCACTTCAAGATCGAGCTCGAGGGGGAGATCGTCGACGACGACGTGAGCTTCCTCGACTACGATCCTGCCGAGCCGGCGCTGGGCAAGCTCGGCCGGCTGTCGTTCCAGGTGACGGTGGAGGACGACATCCTGAACGTCAACCTCCTGCCGTGCCCGGAGTGCCCGGGAGCCATCGACAACAACGCCATCCTGGACGCCCTCGAGGTGCTGTCCACGAGCGGCGTCGAGAACTGCTCGAACGGCACCGACGACGACGGCGATCAGCAGATCGATTGCGCCGACGCGGACTGCGCCGGAAACCCGACCTGCCAGGGAGTCAGGTTCCATCGCGGCGACGCGGACTCGAACGGCAGCCTCCAGCTGACGGACGCGATCCGCATCCTCGGTGTCCTCTTCCTGGGTCAAGGCTCGATCGACTGCAATGACGCGGCCGACGCCGACGACAACGGCCAGCTGCAGCTGACGGATGCGATCCGCATCCTCGGTGTGCTGTTCCTGGGTCTCGGGCAGATTCCTCCGCCGGGACCGACGGACCAGCCCTGCGGCCTCGACACGACGAACGACGCGCTCAACTGCGCAAGCTACGCGGCAGCCAACTGCCAGTAGTCGCTCGCCGGCTCCTGCTGGTGTCGAAGAAACGCCCTCGGGTAAAACCCGGGGGCGTTTTTTTTGGCATGGAGTAACCCCGCCGACTGCGGCGCGCGAGTTGCGCTCACTGCACGTGCCGGGGAAGATGGCTCTGCCGCAAGACGGAAGTAAACCTTGGCCGCAACCTTCCTGCTCGACCACGTGGTCCTCCTCGTGAGGAATCTGTTCCAGGCGTCCTGGGACTTCGGCGCGCTCGGCTTCAACGTGCTCTACGGCGGAGAGCACCCCGGCCAGGGCACCCACAACGCGTTGATCCCGTTCCGCGACGGCAGCTACATCGAGCTCATCGCCGCGTTGGACTCCGCAGGGAAGCCCGCGAGCGCGCTCGAGCGCGTGCAGCGGTGGCCGCGGCGTGGGGAAGGACTGATCGACTTCGCTCTCGCCCCCGACGACCTGCGCGCGGCGATCGCCGGAGCCTCGAGCCGATCCCTCGAGGTCGCAGGGCCCGTCCCCGGAGGGCGCGTGCGCCCGGACGGCGTCCCCCTGTCGTGGGAGCTCGGCTTGACCGACGGGTTCGACCTGCCATTTCTCTGCGCCGACATCACCCCGAGAAGCCTTCGCGTGCCGGGCGGCCTGGCGACCGAGCACTCGAACGGCGCGCTCGGCATTCTCGCCGTCCGCGTGAGAGTGCCGGACCTCGACGCCGCGACACGGCGCTACAGCGCACTGCTCGGCTTCGCGCCCGGACCGGCAGGGAACGATTTCACGGTGGGATCCGCGCACATTGCGCTCGAGCCCAGCTACGCCCCCAACGGCGATTCGGGCCCGATCTCGGTCGCGCTATCGGCGCAGCCCGGGTCGAGCGCGGGCCCCTTGAGCTTCGAGCTGGCGCACGGCGCCGCGATCGAGCTCGACGTCTGAGCGTTGGAGCCTCGCTCAGAAGGCAGGCTCTTCAGAGCCGGAGGAAAATCTTCCGCCGGTACAACCACAGGAGGATGCACCACAAGATGAAGAGCACCGCCGCTCGTTCGATCATGGGCGTGTAGACCTCGCCCACTATCTCGAAGACGTGCTGGCCGAAGTGAATTCGGATGCTCCTCGCGATGAACCCGCCGATCAGGTGCGCCATGCAGTACATCGTGATCGAGTTCATGCCGACCACGATCAGCGGGAAAGCCCACCGCTTCCAGCCTCGCACATCGATGGCCGTGTAGAAAAACGCGAGAAAAAGGCACGTCCACCCCGCGGAAAAAATCGTCCACGACGGCGTCCAGATCCGCTTAACGACAGGGCACAGGCCGATGCTCCCGAGCCCCCAGCCGATTCCCAAAGCCGCGACGCCGATCAGCGCGAGCCTTCCCGCCTTCGCGTCGCCGCTGTGCTCTTGGCGCAACCAGCCGCCGGCGAGCAGGCCGAAGATCATCGTGACGAGCGAGGGAATGAAGCTCAGGGTCACGTAGCCGCCGCCGTTGTATGCGAACGGCTTCTCGCGCGGGAACAGGTTCAGGAACCAGGTGTCGAAGTAGTGCGCGAGGTTCGTGTTCTTATCCCAGTGCGCCGCGAAGCCGCCGAGGTGTTGCCAATCGGGAGGAACTCCCACTGTGGCGTAGTCGAAGCCCGACTCCGGCAGGGGCGTGAGGGCGAACGCCGCCCAGTACGCGACGAGGATGCCGATCGCCGCGAGGGCTTGCGTGCGGGGCCGCGTCCACGCCAGCAGGAAGAGGAACGTATAGCCGAGGCCAATCTGCGAGAGGACGTCCTCGAACGTGAAATAGGTCTGCGAGCGGCCGACCGAACGGAGGAAGACTCCGAGAAAGGTCAGGAGGAGAGATCGGACGATGGCGTGGTAAAGCATTCGGCCGAACGACTGGCCGCGTGCCGCGCGGCTCGCGAGCGAGAAGGGCATCGCCACGCCGACCATGAAAGTAAAGCTGGGCTGGATGAGGTCCCAGACGGAGCAGCCCACCCAATCGACGTGCTCGGTTTGGTAGGCGAGGAACTGCCAGAGGCGGCTGTCCGGGAAGGCCTGCGCGACGCGCGGGATCTCCAGTCCGTCGGATGCCATGAGGAGCATGGCGAATCCCCGGTACGCGTCGAGCGAGAGGAGGCGGCTCGGCAGGCTCTGAAGCTTAGATTCTTGCATGAGGCGCCCGCAGCATCGTGCTGGGGCACGCTCGCCGAGTCAAAGCCAAAGAGCCTACGAAGAGGCCCGACACGGCGCGGCTGGGCAGGAAGCTCAGTCGTCCTGGCGCGCGGCGACGAGCTCGGGCTCGGCTTCCGAGGACGCGGCGGCCGGCGCCGCAAGCCCGGGCTGGGCAGGATTCGCTTTCGTCCCCGGCATCCGCTCGGCGTAAACGCTGAGCAGGTTTCCGAGACGCTGGGAGACCTGCGCGGCTTTCTCGGCCACGCCGCCTCTCTCGCTCGGGCGCAGCGCATCGATCGTGCTCCGAGCTTGGGCGATGGCGTCTCGATTCTGCTCGAGGAACTCGCGCACCGAACCCATCCCCACGTTGATCGTCCTCGAAAGATCTTGCAGGTCGTCCCCTTTGCGAAACTGACACGGCTGGTCCCAGCGCCCGGTCTTCAAGCCAGCGAAATAGATGCGCAGGCCTTGGAGCGGCCCCGCGAAGCGGAAGGAGTAGTGGATGCCGAGGAGCGCGGCCAGGGGCAGGGTCAAGCTAAGGCTCAAGATCAGGTTGCTCAGGAGGGCCGGCCGTTGGCTCTCGAAGAATTCGGCGGCCTGCGCGTTCGTCGCTACGTTGTTCGCCAGCTTCCACAGCGAATACATGACCAGGTGGAAGTTCACGAGAAGGACCAGGAAGGCCACACTGAGCGTGGCGAGGATGACTCGCAACTGGACCTCGCGGTACACGAATTCATATTTCCTGCGAATCATGGATCCTCCATGGCGCTGAGCCGTCTCTGCCGAAAAACACGGCATG
>Ga0111538_10012476_pt1 | contig 11234 bp, 7 predicted proteins | sample SoiMethybrSBSTD1_FD_79669 | JGI IMG/M metagenome (GOLD analysis project Ga0111538, IMG submission 79669) | Bulk soil microbial communities from a Populus tree surrounding site in Tennessee, USA - Soil MetaG P. TD hybrid SBSTD1 (version 2)... | ecosystem: Environmental > Terrestrial > Soil > Tree... | reverse complement strand
CGGAGGTAGCCGAGGTACCTAACTCATTTCGTTGCGGATTTGATCCATCACGGATGGGAAGCACTCAGGGCAGATGCCGTGGCTGAACTCGGCGTCTGAGTGGTCGGACAGATACCCTTCGAGCTGCTGCCAGTACTTGTCGTCCACGCGAATCTTCTTGCAATACGCGCACATCGGCAGCAATCCACGAAGTTGCTTGACGTTGGCGAGCGCCTGTTCGAGTTCCGCCAGTCGTCGCGCCATGCTCTCCTGCAGCGCCACCATGCGCATCCCGACTTGAGCGCGCGCCTTGAGCTCCGCCGCATTGAACGGTTTGATCACATAGTCGTCCGCACCGGCGTCGAGACCCGCCGTGATGTCCACCGTTTCTGACGCGCTGGTCACCATCACGATGTAGAGCGGGGGAAACGACGGCAGCAGCCGCGCCCGGCGGCACAAGTCCATGCCGTCAATACCGGGCATCTCACGATCCAGAATCAGCACCGTCGACTCGGTGCGCCCCTGGATGCGCGCCCACGCCGCGTGGCCGTCCTCGGCGACGGCCACCTCCGCTCCGCATCCTGTCAATGCGTGCATCGCAAGTCGGCGGCTGACGGCGTCATCGTCGGCAATAAGAATCTGCATCGAAGGTCCTTCGGGTCGGGACGGCTAATGAGCAGGGAACGTGCCGGATCCCGGACGGCAATTCGTGCGGACTTGAGGCATTCCTCCGAAGTGGAGGGGCGACATGTGCCAGGGGTGCACGCCAATGTGCGGTGACCGCACATCGAAATCCCATACCCCAAATCCCAAATCCCAAATCCCAAGCTCCAGCGACATTCGCGGACGAACCACGAGGCACGGAGAAAAGGAGTCTTAACCAAGGCTTTCTCTGTGCGCTCCGTGTCTCCGTGGCCCGTACCACGAATTAGGTTTTGGATGTGGGATTGTGATTGCTAACGCCCGGCGAAGAACGACGGCAGCGGCATGTCGCGCATGGTCCGCAAGCCCGGCGGAGCTGTGATGAGGTGCGGAATCGCATTCACCGTCATCGATGCCGTCGCGATGTCGCCGTGGATGCCGCCCTGCACCTTCGAGTACAGACGCGGCGAGCCGTCGATGAGCACCGAGTCGAACGATTCGGGCGCACCCAGATACGCGTCGAGCTGGAGGCGTATTTTCGGCTCATCGCCGACGTACCCAACGCCTTCCTGGCTGATGCCTGCAACATAGCCCGGGTCGACGGCGAGCAGTTCGCTGTGTACTTCTTCTTCGGCGATCCACGGGCGCACGTCGTCGGTAATGCGTGTGAGCGCCCACCCCATTGCGTCGCCGATCATCTGGATCGATTCTGTGAAGCCGACGTGGCGGACGGCGCCCGTCTTCACCTGCTGCTCGAACTGCTCTCGCGTCAGGCCGGCGCCGATCTTCTGCTGAAACGGAACACGTCGCATGCGCGCATCCTGGACGCGCCGCACCTCGATCCGATTGACCTGCTCGCACACGCTCGTCAACGCGATGGGCAGCGCATCCATGGCGAAGCCCGGATTGACTCCGGTTCCGAGAATGGCGACCTTCGCTTTACGCGCCATCTGATCGAGCTGCTTCGCAAGCCGGCGATTCCGCGGAGACGGGTACGCAAGCTCCTCGGTCGTCGAAATGACTGGAAGGCGCAGCTTCATCAACACCTCGAGCTGTGGCATCACGCTCGTGAGCGATGACGACGTGCAAAGTACCGCGACATCGGGTTTCGCTGACTTCGCGGCCTTGCGCAAATCGTTGGTGACCTTCACCCGGATGGGACCGGCCAGCTCCGCCACCGTGCCGACATCCCGTCCAACCTTGCTGGGGTCGACGTCGACGGCGGCCACGATGCGAAAGCCTTTGCGGGTCGCGAGCTGACGCGCGATCGCGGCACCAATGGGGCCAAGGCCGACCTGCAAGACTCGAATCGTCATAGTCGCAAGTTCCCTAATGTAACATTCGGCCGTGCGTTGGACCTTCGGCCTGTGTGCGATCGCGATGGCGCTCCTGTTGTCCACGACGCTCCATGGTTCGCAGAGGTTCGACCAACCGGCGCCGGGCGCGCGGTCCCCTCGCAACGCCAACTACGAGATCGATGTGCGGCTCGAACCACGCGACCGCACGCTTCACGGCCGCGAGCGCATCAGGTGGCGAAACATCAGTGCAAATCCAACCGGCGAGCTGCAGTTCCATCTCTACTGGAACGCATGGCGCAACGCGGAGTCCACCTGGCTGCGTGAGCGCCGTCTTGGTGGAAACAGCACGACGCCACGGCCGGATGCATGGGGTTGGAGCGACATCAAGGCGCTTCGCGTCACGCTCGACCAGAGCTACGACCTCGGGGCGAGCGTTCGCTTTATTGCGCCTGACGATGGCAATACGGCCGACCGGACAGTGGCGGCCGTGTCGCTGCCGCGACCCGTCCCTCCGAACGGAACAGTGGATATCGACGTCGAGTGGAGCGCGAAGATTCCGCGCCCGTTTGCGCGCACCGGCTACATCGACGATTACTACTTCTTCGGCCAGTGGTTCCCGAAGATCGGCGTCCTCGAAGACGCCGGATGGAACACGCACCAGTTCCATTCAGGTACGGAGTTCTATTCCGACTATGGCGTCTATGACGTCCGTATGACGGTTCCGCGCGGGTACGTCGTCGGCGCGTCTGGCCGCGAAGTCACCGTCACGGACAGCAGCAACGGAACCGCCATTCATCACTATCACGGCGAAGACATTCATGATTTCGCATGGACGACGAGCCCGCAGTTCATCGTCCTCACACGGACGTTCACACATTCGACGCTGCCACAGGTCCAGATGCGTCTGTTGCTTCGCCCGGAACATGCGGGTCAGGCGGCCCGGCATTTCGATGCAGCCGCCGCGACGCTGAGGTACTACGGCGAGTGGTTCGGTCCCTATCCGTACGGGAATATCACCATCGTCGATCCTGCGTTTCAGAGCGGAAGCGGCGGGATGGAGTACCCGACGCTCTTTACTGCCGGTACGCGGTGGATCGCACCGGCGCGCGTTCTGGCACCAGAGTCGGTCACCGTTCACGAAGCGGGACACCAGTGGTGGTACGGCCTTGTGGGCAGCAACGAGTTCGAGCATGCGTGGATGGATGAGGGCCTCAATCAGTTTTCAGAGGCGCGTGTCGACGACGTGGCCTTCGGCACGAAGAACGACCTCGCCCGCCGCTACTTCGGCGGTTTCATCCCGTGGGTGTTCCGAGATATTCCCGTGAAGCGACAGGTCGACGAAGGACTCGCGGGCTATCGCGCGCAGGCCGAGTCCGACGCCGAGGCCACGCCGTCCTTCCGCTACTGGCCATCTACAGGTGGAAACATCACCTACTTCAAGACCGCATTGTGGCTGCACACGCTCGAGAAGTGGCTTGGATGGCCCACCCTGCAGCGTGCGATGTCCACCTATTTCGACGCCGCGAAATTCCGTCATCCCGAGCCGGCGGAGTTTTTTCAAAACCTGAATCAAGCGGCCGGACGCGACCTGACACCGTTCTTCGATGAGGTGTATCGCGGATCGAACACGTTCGATTACGGTGTGCAAGCGCTGACGAGCACGCCGGCGGGCACAGGACATTTCCGGACAACAGTGGTCGTGCGCCGGTTCGGAGAGGCGACATTTCCCGTCGATGTTCTGACGATCTTCAGCGACGGGTCGAAGAAAACAGAGCGATGGGACGGCGTCGAGCGTCGGGCCATTTACCGCTACGACACAAAGGTCCGTGCCCGATCGGTGCAGGTCGATCCCAATCGCATCCTGATGCTCGACGTGAACTACACCAACAACAGCCGCACGTTGCAGCCGCGCGCACGTGAAGCGAGCGTGAAGTGGAGTCTGAAATGGATGGCGTGGCTGCAGGATGTCCTGGTGACGTACGCGTGGCTGGTCTAGCTGGTGGTCGGTGGCTGGTGGTCAGTGACTGGTAGTGCATGGCGGGACGGTGTGCGGCGGGTCGCGGCAGCTCCCGCGGTCCTCGTCGGCATCTACTTCATCACGCTCGCGGCGGCGCTGCCGCTCGCCGCAGCAATCGGGTTTGGCATCAACGAACATCTCGGCTCCAGTTTGACCGCCAACGACGTGGCGGACTCGGTCAACTACGACTGGTGGCAGGAATTCGTCTCGCAGGGCAGCTCCTTCACGCTCACGTCGACCTTCACGCCTTCGATTCTCGGCTTCGCCACAACCCTGGACAGCCTCAGCGGGCTTATCGACAAACGTCCGATCGTCCCCGCCATCGCGCTCGCCCTGGGGTTTTACATGCTCGTCTGGGTCTTTCTGCAGGGTGGCATCCTGGACAGGTACGCGCGCGGCCGCCGCGTCGGCGCGTATGGGTTTTTCGCAGCGTCGGGAATCTTCTTTCTTCGATTCCTTCGTCTCGGTATCGTCGCCGGTATCGGTTACTGGTTTCTGTTCGCGTACGTCCATGAGTGGCTCTTTGCCAAGTGGTACGTGAACGTCACGCGCGACGTCGCAGTTGAGCGGACGGCCTTCTACTGGCGAGTGCTGATGTATGCGATTTTCATCGCACTACTTGCATTGACGACGACGGTTCTGGATTACGCGAAGGTACGAGCGGTTGTGGAGGACCGGCGCAGCATGGCCGGCGCGCTGATCGCCGCCATTCGCTTCATCGTCAGGAACCCTGGCCGCGTTGCAGGGCTATCTCTGACGAACACAGTACTGTTTCTGGGCGTCGTGGGTGTCTGGGCGCTTATCGATCCGGGGGCGGGCGGTTCGGGTGCCTCGATGTGGGCCGGTGTTCTCCTGTCACAGGGTTACATCCTGGCGCGGCTGATCGTGAAGCTGCAGGTCCTCGCATCGGAAACGGCAGTCTTCCAGCGATCGCTTGCCCATTGGGGCTATTCGGCGGTTCCGATCTCAACCAGGCCAGAACCGCCCGTTGTGGAGATTGCGTAATCAATGAGCAGGCGCGGCGACCCTTCCCGTGGGCCTTCGCATAATCAGAATCAGCGGCAGCAGTATCAGGAAGATCCCGCCGAGCAAACGGAACAGCCAGACGAAGGACACCATTGACGCCTGCTGCAGCAGCATGCCGTGAAGTGCCGCGTACGAGCGCTCGGTTGCGGTCACCGCGTCGGCGCCCTTCGCCATGAACGCTGCCTTCATCTGCGCAAGCAGCGTCTGCGTCTGGACGTCGTAGGCGGAGATGTTCTCGCCAAGAACGGCGCCGATGGACTGCCGCTGCCGCGTCAGCAACGTGCCGGTGACCGCGATGCCCACACTGCCGCCGATGTTCCTCATCAGGTTGAACAGGCTCGTCGCGTTCCCCATCCGCTGCGGCGGAATCGACTGCATCGTCGCCGTCGTCAGCGGCACGAACGTCAGGGCCATTCCCGTTCCCTGGAGTAACTGCGGCCAGAAGATGTCCCAGTAGCCGGCGTTCAGGTTGAGCGACCCGAGCCAGATCAGCGTCAGCCCCGCTACGCTGAACCCGCACGCGAGCAGCTTGCGCACATCGACCTTGCTGGTCAACATGCCGACAACGGGCATCATGACGAGTGACCCCATGCCTCGTGGCGCCATCGCGATGCCTGCTTGCATCGATGGATAGCCAAGCAGCGTCTGCAGCATCACCGGCAGCAGCACCATGCTGCCGTACAGCACGAAGCCAAGCATCGTCATCAGGAACACTCCGGTGGCGTAGCTTCGTTCCTTGAAGACACGCAGGTCGATGATCGGATGTTCCGTCGTCCACTCGTGGATGATCAGGACAAACAGCGTGACTGCCGAGATGATCGACAGCGTCAGGATCGCCCGATCGGCAAACCAGTCGGCTTCCTGACCCTTATCGAGCACAAACTGCAGCGCGCCGATGCCGACTACGAGCATGCCGATACCCCAGTAGTCGATGCGCTCCGTCTCGCGTCGGAGATATGGAGGGTCGAAGATGAACATCTTCGTCATCACGATCGACGCAACGCCGACCGGCAGGTTGATGTAGAACACCCAGCGCCAGCTGTAGCTGTCGGTCAGCCAGCCGCCGACGACCGGTCCGAGAATCGGCGCGACGACGATGCCGAGGCCCCAGAATCCCATCGCCTTGCCTCGTTCGTGTGGTTCGAACGATTCGAGGAGCACGGCCTGCGACAGCGGCTGCAGGGCGCCACCGGTGGCGCCCTGGAGAATTCGGAAGAAGATCAGCGATGCGAGGTTTGGAGCGATCCCGCACAGAAACGACGAAACGGTGAAGCCGGTGACCGACATCATCAACAGCCGCTTTCGGCCGAAGGTCGCCGCAAGCCAGCCCGTCATCGGCAGGATGATCGCGTTGGCAACCAGATAGGACGTCAGCACCCACGTCGCCTCGTCGATCGTCGCCGACATCGTTGCCGCGATGTGCGGCAGCGACACGTTCACCACCGTCGTGTCGAGCACCTCCATGAAGGTGCCGAACATCACGGCGATTGCGACGATCCACGGGTTGACGTGACGATGTTCGGTCATCGGTGATTGGTGATTTGCGATAGTGGTTTACCGCGTATACACCTTCGCGGTCACCGACATGCCCGGCCGCAGCAATTGCTCTGCGTCCTGCTTCTCGTCGATGGCGATGCGAACGGGAACGCGTTGAACCACCTTCACGAAGTTCCCTGTGGCGTTCTCGGGCGGCAACAGGCTGAAGCGTGACCCAGTCGCTGCAGCCAGGCTCTCGACGTGCGCCTTGAAGTCGCGGCCACCATATGCGTCGACCTCAATAATGGCAGGCTGCCCGGGGCGCATGTTCTCCAGCTGCGTCTCCTTGAAATTCGCGGTGACCCAGACTTCTTCGAGCGGAATCACCGACATAAGGGGCTGGCCAGGCTGAACCACCTGTCCGACCTCCACGGTCTTCTTACTGACGACGCCGCGCATCGGTGCTCGAACGGTTGTGTATTGAAGGTTCAGCTCGGCCTGCTGAACGGCCGCGCGCTGCTGCAGGACGCGGGCGTCGGCCGACGATGCGCGCGCGCGTTGTGCCGCGACCTGCTGAGGACCCGTTCGCGCCGTTTGAAGCTGCGCGGTCGCCTGCGCGGCGCCGGCTCGCGCTTGGGTCAGCTGACTTTGGGCGACCGAAATGCCGGCCTGTGCTTCCTGCACCTGTGCCTTCGCGGAGTCGGCGGCCGCGTGCGCCGCCTCGGCTGCGGCGACTGCGGCGTCGAACTGCTGCTGCGAAATTTCGTCCTTCGCGAGCAACGCCTTGAAGCGATCGACATCCTTGGCGGTCTTGACCGCGTTCGCTTCTGCCTCGCGCTGGCGAGCCTGCGCAGTCGCCACGCGCGCGGTCGCCGCGTCGACGCCGCGTTGAGCTGCTTCGATCGCGCCCTGTGCCTGCTCCACGCCGCCCTGTGCGGTTGATAGGTTGCTCGTGGCGGCGGTTGACGTGATGGGCACATTGACCCGCGCGGCCGCCGCTTCAGCTTCGGCCGTTGCCAGTTCCGCGCGCGCCTTGTCGAGCGCAACCTGGTAATCACGTGGATCGATCATGAGGAGCACCATGCCGGCTTCGACCTGCTGATTGTCCTTGACCGGCACCTCAGTGACGGTGCCGCCAACACGTACCGCTATCGGTGCGACGTGCGCATCGACTTGCGCATCGTCAGTCGTCTCACGCCCGGCTGTCGCCCACAGCCATACGGATGTGGCCAGCACCGCGATCACTACCCCGGCAATCGCGATGCGAATACGTTTGCTCATTCTTCGTCCGCTCTCTATAACCCGCTATGGAGTGCCTGGCCCCAGGATGCGCTGCACGGCTGCCTCGGCGTCGCCCAGCGATCGCGCAAGGACCGCTTTCGCCACGTCGTAGCCAAGCAGTGCGTCGATATATTGCTCGTCGGCCGTGGTGACGGACTGCTGGGCCTGCACGACCTCGAGATTGTTCGCCACGCCAGCGGCAAAACGGTCCCGTGCCTGCGTCAATTCCTGACTGGCGAGGTCGCGCGATCGCGTCGCGACCTGTAGCTGCTCACCCGTGGCCTGCAGGTCAAAGAATGCGGAGCGCACGTCGTAGTAAATCTGCGCGCGCATGTCCTCCGCTTCCGCGCGGCGCTGGCGCAGATCGGCGTCGGCCTCGGCGAGGCGCCCCTGCGACCGTCCTCCCTGAAAAATCGGGATGATCACTGAACCCGCGAGGGTGTAGGTGGCAACGCTGTCCGCCGCGGTCAGACCCAGCGCGCCGTAATTGGCATTGACCTGCACCGATGGAAGCTGTTCGCTGAAGGCAGCAGCGCGGGATGCCTCGGCGGCTCTCACCCGTTCCTGTGCGGCGAGATAGTCCGGCCGATCCCGGTACGCCTGGGCAAGAGCCTGTTCGATGCTCAGGTCGGGCACCGGCACGTTCGGAAGCTGTGCACTGACCGCAAACGGCTGACCGACCGGAAGGCCTATCAGACGTGCGAGCTGGAGTCGTGCCTTCTCAAAGTCATTCTGGAACACGGTCACGCGCTGCCTGTCGCCATTCAATCTGACTTCGGCGCGCAGCACGTCGATGCCGGCGACGATACCGTTCTGCTTCAGATCCTGCGCTTGCTGGAAGAGCGTGTCTGAGGTCTGCAACTGCGCGCGCGCCGACTGTGTGCGCGCATCGGCGGCAAGCATCTGCAAGTACGCGTTGGCCGCCGCGAGAACCACCAGGTCGCGCGCGCTTCGGTAGGAGTGACGCGCAGCCTCGACGTTGTGGTTCTCGGCTCGTGTTTCGTTGGTCGCGCGACGATCGAGCAGCGACTGTGACAGCGTGACGCGCGCGTCAAACGTGTTGAAGGGACCAACGACGTTCGACAGGCCAAAGTTGGCGGGCGAGAATCCGAACGCCTCCAGGTTGATGCGCTGCCTGGACTCGGTGACGTACGCGCTGACGTTCGGCAGCAGTTGGCTCAGCGTCACCCACCGTGTCCCACCCGCGTGCGAGACTTCCTGCTCGGACAGCAGGACACCGAGGTTGTACTCCAGTGCGCGGTGTATGACGTCCGCGACGGTGAGCTGCAGCGTTTGGGCCGTGGCGGTTCCCTGCGGAACGCCCCCACCGAACGGACTACCGGCTGGGAGCTGACGACCCGGTGCTCCGCTCTGCTGCGCCAGCAACGGAGCGGCGGGAACACCGAACGCGGCGATAACAAGGAAAGCGATGTGGAAGTGACGAATCACAGTACGGTCGCGCCTCAAAAAGACTAAGACGCGATAGTAGCTATGAACGTCGCAAAATCCCAAACCCCAAATCCCGCGTCGCTCATTGACGCTTGGGCGAGGATTGAGATTTGGGATTTGGGATTTGGGACTTGGGATTTGCTAACTAAGACCCGAGCCGTGCCTGCATGAGCGCGTCGCGAACCGCCGTTGGAAATGTCGATGCCGGAAGAACCGCGGCCGCCAGGATCTCGCGCAGTCGATCCGCATCGACCGATTCGATCTCGAGGAGCTCTTCGGCGAGCGCCTTTACGGCCGGACGCTGTCGCTCGATGATCTGCCGGGCCGTTTCGTAGCCGCGCATCACCAGGGTACGGATTTCCTCGTCGACGCGCCGCGCGGTCTCCTCGCTGAATCCCGCCGCGCGCGTGTCGTTGTCAAACGCGCCAGACGGCCGGCGATAATGCAGCGGACCGAGCGGCGACATGCCGAGCTCGCAGACCATCTTTCGCGCAAGCTCAGTCGCCCGTTCGATGTCGTTGGAGGCTCCGCTCGTCATCTGCCTGAGGAACAGCTCCTCGGCAATTCGGCCTCCCATCAGGATCGCAATCTGCGTTTCGATGAACGGCTTGCTGTGCGTGTACCGATCCGCCTCCGGCAGCTGCATCGTCACCCCGAGCGCCCGCCCGCGTGGAATGATCGTGACTTTGTGCAGCGGATCCGCGTCGGGGAGCAGGGCGGCCACGACCGCGTGACCGGCTTCGTGGTAGGCGCAGGTGAGCCGCTCGCGTTCGCTCATCGCGACAGATTTCCGCTCGACGCCCATCAGCACCTTGTCCCGGGCGGCGTCGAGATCGCCATTGCCAACCGACTTGCGTCCGGCGCGCGCCGCAATGAGCGCCGCCTCGTTCACGAGGTTGGCGAGATCGGCCCCTGAAAACCCCGGTGTCCCGCGTGCGATGCCGCGCAGATCGACTTCGGGTTGGAGTGCCACTTTTTTCGCGTGGACGCGCAGAATCTGCTCGCGTCCCTTGATATCGGGATTGCCTACCATCACCTGGCGATCGAACCGTCCCGGACGAAGCAATGCCGGATCGAGGATGTCGTGACGGTTGGTCGCGCCGATGATGATCGTGCTCTCTGACTGGGTGAAGCCGTCCATTTCGACGAGGAGCTGGTTCAGTGTCTGTTCACGCTCTTCGTGACTGAGTGAGTTGCCGCCGCGATTTCTCCCGACCGCGTCGAGCTCGTCGATGAAGATGATGCACGCCTTGTGGCGCCGCGCTTCTTTGAACAACTTGCGGATGCGTGATGCGCCAACGCCGGCATACATCTCCACGAAGTCGGAGCCGCTCGCCGAGATGAACGGGACCTTCGCTTCTCCAGCCATCGATCGCGCCAGCAACGTCTTGCCGGTGCCCGGAGGACCAATCAGCAGGACGCCGCGCGGAATGCGCCCGCCGATCTCCGCGAAGCGTTCGGGCTCTTTCAGAAAGTCGACGATCTCCCGGACCTCGTCTTTCGCTTCGTCAATACCGGCGACGTCCGCGAAGGTAATCGTGACCTGCTGTGGATCGATGGTCCGAGCTTTCTCGAGCGTGGGCACGCGGCCATTGATCGCACGGAAGAGCGCGAGGCCGGCGAACCCGAGCAGCAGGAGGCCAAAGCCCATGGCGCCGTAGCCGCTCGCCGGGTGTGTCTCCTCGCCTGCTTTGACATCGAAACGGATGCCGCGCTGCGCGAGGTCGGTGACAAACGTCGGGTTCGAGGCGACGTATCCCTGTGGAGCCACCGTCACATGTCGCGACCCGTCGACGAGGTCGAACTCGAGCTTCTCCTGCGACTGCGTAACGTGACGTACGCGGCCCCCCTCGACGTCATGCAGGAAATCAGAAAAAGCCGCGCTGGCCGGTGCTGACTGCGCAGAGGGTCGAAGCAGATAGAAGGCGGCGGCGGAAAGAACGAGGACGAGCGCTCCCGCGATCATCCAGAACATGCGGGTGCGTGGAAGTTTGCCTCCGAACACGGTACTCCCTCTGCTGAAGAGCCAAGCAGCCGGGCATACCGGGTGCAACAGGCCCAATTGT
>Ga0111538_10012472_pt1 | contig 11236 bp, 7 predicted proteins | sample SoiMethybrSBSTD1_FD_79669 | JGI IMG/M metagenome (GOLD analysis project Ga0111538, IMG submission 79669) | Bulk soil microbial communities from a Populus tree surrounding site in Tennessee, USA - Soil MetaG P. TD hybrid SBSTD1 (version 2)... | ecosystem: Environmental > Terrestrial > Soil > Tree... | reverse complement strand
GATCGATGGCGACACGATCGATGTGAACCTGCCGGATGCATTCAACGACGGCGAGCCGACGACGCGCATCCGCTTCTGGGGCATCGATGCGCCGGAGATGCATCATTTCGATCAGCCCGAGGAGCCGCTGGCACGCGAGGCGACCGCGCTGGTCGAGGCGATGGTCGAAGGTCAGCAGGTGCGGCTGTATCTCGAGCCGCAGCGGCCGCGCGATTCGTACGGCCGCGTGCTGGCGCACGTGGAATCGAGCGATGGCCGCTCGCTCAACGAGGCGCTGCTGGAGGCGGGCCTGGCGCGGGCCGATGATCGCTGGCCGCACACGCGCCTGACGCGCTACGCGCAGGTGGAACTGGCGGCGCGGCGGGCGGAGGTTGGCATGTGGAGCAAGACAGCTCCAATGGTGCCGTCGGCATCAGCGAACTGATACTCGCCCGCTCGAATCAGTCAATCGTTCTTCTGCGGCGCCGGGAGTTCGCTGGCGGCGCGCTGCCGGCGGACTCGTCGGCATTGGTCGCGGAAACGTCGGGAGCAGGCGCTGTCCCGCCCGATCCGGATGAATCGGGTCGTCGCCTCCGCCGCGCTGCTCGCCTCCACTACCGCCGCCGGTGTTGTTGCCGTCGCCGTTGTCGGTGTTGCCGCCGCGTGGTGGGCATCAGCCCCAGTTGCTGACGACAAGCAGGAGGTCCTCCCAGTCGACGATTCCATCCTGGTTACAGTCTGCCGACGACCGAGTCATGCCCCAATCCACAATTACAGCGAGCAGATCGTTCACGTTGACGACGCAATTCTGGTCGATGTCGAATGGAGGACGAGGAACCGGCCCGAGAATGGTTCGCCCGAATGCCACCTGATCATGGTCGTTGATGCATACGAGTGTCGCGACCTGAAGAAGTCCATTTACCGATACCTGCGCGAGGTGCCCACCTTCCCAGAGAAACGTACGCGAGTCGACTCCTGGGCTGCATGCGCCAACCGCGCGGCCTGAGTCGTTGATTCCCCGCACCAACGTATCGCGAAGCGGTGGCATGGATCCCAGATCAGTCATGGCGCCATTCCGCCAGACGAACGACCGCTGCGCGAAGCCTGGATCAAGGGCTGGCGCGAGATAGCCGATCCCGACGACATGGCCAGCGTTGTTGACGGCCATGACTTCGGAGGTGATGCCGCCGCTGATTGGGGGCAGGATCGTCACGGCCGTGCCGGTGCGAATGAATCCACGGATTGACGCTGTCGTTCCCATGCTCACGCGACCAACGACAATGTCTAGGTCGCTGATGTCGTTCGCGAAACTGCTTAGCCAATCAGCCGATGGGTGAATGTCAGTGAACGCGAACGCCGTTGCATCCCAGCGCGCCGCGTGCGCAGGGCCGGTTCCGGTGTTGATCCAGTGACCGACGATCGCGCCGCTGGAGTTCACCGCGAGCGCCTCTCCACCGTTCGCTTGCGTCGGGATCGGCAGCAATGTCGGAACGCCCTTGACCCAAACGCACGGCCGAGGATTGCCGCTCGTACTCGCCGCGCACCATCCGACGACAACGCCGTTCTCATTGAGATCCATCGCGCGCCCGGCAACCATGCCCGGCGGGAAGGGCAAGAGCGTCAGCGTCGCGTCGCCGGGCGACCAGAGGAACGGGCGATCGGTGCCGCAGACTCCCGCGCCAGCGAAGCCGCACACGCTGCCGTCATCGGCGATCGAAAAGATGATCGGCGTGTAGGTGTTGAACGGGCCGCACGGCGGCCCATTGGGCAGCGTGTGCAGCACCGTGTACTCGCACTGAGCAAACGCCGCCTGCCCACCATGCAGCATCGCCGCCGCCACTGCTCCCCACGCCCCCCACAGCGCGGTCGCGCAGAACATGCGCCGCGTTCTCGCTGGCCGTATCTTCTGTTGCTGTCCTTCCCGCATAGGCGCTCGGTCACTCCGTGGACCTGACTCCCAACTGCCTCCATTGTGAAGCGCAATCGCGCTCAGGCAAGCGAAATTCGCGGCTCGTCGAGTCGACACCTTGCGCGCGCACAGCCCGCCCCCTTGATGACTTGATCAGATCAATCGTTCTTCTGCGGCGTGGCGGAGTTGGCAGGAGTCGTGTTGCCGGCTGAGGTTCCGGTATCGCCTGCGGAGACTCCGGGCCGTGGCGAGCCGCCGCCGCCTGATGTATCTGGGCGACCGCCTCCGCCGCGCTGCTCATCGCCGCCGCCGGTGCCGCTGCCGTCGTTGTTGTTGCCCTCGCCGCGTGGCGGTCCGCGTCGCCGGCCGCCGGGGTTCGTGCCATCGCCGCGCGGCGGGCGATCGCCGCTGGCTGCGCCTTCGGGCACGGCATCGCCGCCCTGGCCACCGGGCACGATGCCGCCCGGCCCGTTCTGCATGCCGCGCTGGCCGTTGCCGCGCATGCCCGGCGGCAGCGCCTCGGGGGCCTCGCCGATGTCGGCCATCAGTTCCTTCTCTTCCTGCTTGGGAGTGGGCAGGCGATAGACGATCTCCTCGGTCGCAGGCTCGCGCAGCAGGACGATGTCATCCTCGCCCAAACCTTCCTTGACCTCGATGTACAGTTCGGACGAGCGGCCGACGGTGACCTGCTTCTGCGCGTAGCCGCCGCCCTGCGGCACGTAGACGTAGTTCAGCGGGCCGTTGCGGAAGACGGCCTGAATGGGAATGTGCAGGGCGTCGCTGACGCGGCCGACGTAGATCTCGGCGGTACAGCGCATCGACGGCTTGAGACCGAGGTCGTAGCCATCCTTGAGCAGGATCTTGACGGTGTAGTCACGGCGATTGGGATCGCGCCAGCCGCCGGATTCGGCGAGCACGCCGACGCTGAGCACTTCGCCGGCGAGCGAACGGCCCGGGTTGGCATCGGAGATGATCGTGGCGCGCTGGCCTGGCCTGATGGTTCCACTGCGGGCCTCGGAGACTTTGACCGATGCGACGATCTGCGACACGTCGGGCAGGATCATGACCGACTCGTTCTTCGACAGTTCAGTGCCGACGACCGGCGGGCGGCCTTCGTTGCGTCCCATGCCGCCCTGCTGGGTGGAGGCGGTGTACACGACCAGGCCCGCGGCCGGCGCGGTGACGACGCAGTAGGTCAATTGCTCATCGAGGCGCTTCAGATCGTCCTTGGCGCTTTCGAGTTGGAACTTCTCGCTTTCGACTTCAATCTCGGCGCTCTGCACCATGGCCTTGTACTTGTCCTCGACGCTCTTGCGATCGAGTTTGGCCTGTTCGAGATCGCTTTCCTTCTCGGCCCGGTCATGCAGGCTCTGGTACTTCTCGTAGGCTTCCAGGTCCAGTCGCGCCTGGGCGAGTTTGGAGCGGGCCTCGATCATCGAGATCTCATCGCGCTTGTACTCATCGAGGCTGATGAACTTGCGCTCGAGAAGCTTGGCGGATTCGACGAAGCGCTCCTCCAGGCGCGTGTAATCCTTCTCGGTGGTCTCAAGGGCCAGCTGCAGCTCCTGATGCTTGGAGGGGTCCTCGCCCGAGGCCCAGGCCTTGAGCGCGAGGTCGGCGAGCTTGATCGTGGCTTCGGCCTTGGCCAGTTCCGCATCGCGCTCGTTCTTGGTGTTGGTCAGTTCAGCCTCGGCGGTGACGTACGAGGCATTGGCGGTATTGACCTTGTCCTTGGCCTGGCGCCACTTGTCCTTGATCTCGTCATCGTTCAGCCGCAGGATCACATCGCCCGGCTCCACGTTGCTGCCTTCGGCGACGATCTCGTTGATGACCGCGCGGCCATCGACCTTGTTGCGGATCTCGATCTGCCGCAGGGCCGCCAGTTCGCCCGAGACCGGGATGGTGATGTCGAACACGCCCTTGCGCACGCGCGCGGTGTCGGCGACGCTGCGCTCATCGGCGGCATCGGCCCGCATGCGCACGATCGCCGCCACCACGATCGCCAGCACCGCGACAATCACCACGCCCACAACGGCGAGGCTGACCTGCCCGCGCTTGCTGCGGCGTGCATTGGACTGCTGCTTGCTGGTGCTCATGAGTCGCTCTTCCGGACGCCTGCTTCGCCGATGCTTGTCTGGTGCATTTCGACACGCACAACGGCCGCCACAGGGGCAGTCGGCATGCCCGCCCGCTGATCATCACATACCGATCAACCCGCCAAAGGATAGGGTTTCATCCGCCGTATTTCCGCACAGCGCACATTGAACGGCAGTTATTGCGTGCATGGCCGGGAATCGGGGTTCTTCTCGCTGCGATCGATCTGCCTCGTGACGGTCGTGCGCGGCGTGTAAAGGTGTGAAAATCAACTGCCGCCGGGGTTGGGCGGGGTGGGTTCGAGGACAGCCGGCGGCCGCGGCAGGATGAGCAGCCAGGGGATGACGTAGTAGTCGCGCTTGATCTGCGCCGCCGATGGCTGCGCGGGCGAGAACTCCATGCCCTGCAGCGGCAGCATGCGGCCGTCGAGGCTGATGCGCAACTGGCCTGTCTGCTGCAGGTAGGCCAGGATCGCCAGTTGCAGGTCGCGCTGACCTTCATCGCGGCTGTCCTTGGCTTCGAGCAGGTCGTCGGCGGCCTCCGAAGCGTCGCGGGCCGTGGCGCGATCGGGCGCGGCGGCGATGGACTCGATGCGATCCTCGCCGATGCGGATGTTCCGATCCTGGATCTCCAACTGGTAACGGGCGCGATCGATGGCGCGCACCGCGCCGCGCACATTCACGGTGATGTTGTCGCGCAGGTCGTCGTAGTTGCGCTCGGAGCGCTCAAGTTGAATCTGCAACTGGCGCAGCGTCAGCCGCTCGATCTCGCGATCCAGCGGCAGGCCGATCGACACGCCGGCCCGCACGACCGTGTCCTCGGGCTCGAGCCGGAACCAACTCCGGTTGTCATCGGTCGGCACCGTTACCGAGCCCGTCAGGTTCATGTCGGGCAGCAGGTCGTTGCGCGCGATGGACACGCCACGACGCGCATCGTCCACCGAATCGCGCTGCGTCTGCAGGTCGAGCCGATAGGCCATCGCGTAGCGCACGGCCTCGTCGAGTTCCACGTCCGGCACGGGAAGTCCGAGATCGGACGCCACGATCACCACCGGCTGCTCGACGTCGATGCCCAGCCGCACCTTGAAGCGATCGACGTCGAGCCGGTACTGCTCGCGCCGCTGGTTGAGCGAGTCGAGTGCGGAGACGGTGGACTGCTCGGCGAGGGCGGCGTTGAACAGGTCGCTGCGGCCGGATTCGTACAGGCCGCGCTCGCGGGCCTCGACCAGGCGCAATTGCTCGACCTGCCGCTCGGCGTTGACCACCGATTGCTGTTGCACGACCAGATCCAGGAAGTCCGCGACGATGTCGAGAAAGAACGCGCGGCGGAAGTTCTCGAAGTCGCGGGCCGCGTAGATAAGTTCGCGCTCGCGCTGAATCAGGCTCTCGCGGGCCGCCAGCCCGGAGCCGCGCAGCAGCGGGACCTGCGCATCGAGGATGAAGTCGGCCGACTGGTTGTCGCCGTTGGCGACGCGGCTGTGCAGGTCCTCGGTCGCGCGGGCCAGGGCGCGGGCGCTGACCGTGCCGCCGTACGGCAGGCGCTGCGTCACGCGGAACTCGTTGACAATCTCCACCGAAGTGTTGTAGAAGCCGTTGTCGCCCGCGGCGATCAGGTCCGCTGACACCTCGTCGAAGAACTGCGGGCCCCAGCGGTGGCGCTCGATGAGCAGCCGCAGCGCGCTGATGATGTAGTCTTCCTCGGCGAAGCGATACTCGCGGCTGTCCTTGAACGCCTGTCGCAGCGAGGCGGTCAGGTCCAGGCGCAGCGGGTCGCCGACGAGCGTGTTGTAGCCTTCGAGGCGCGCCAGCACGTTGTCGCCTTCGGTCATGGCGCGGAACTGCAGTTCGGTGGCTGCGGGATTGACGCTTGCAGGGCGCTCGGTCGCCTCGGGGCTGTGCACGCCGATGTTCTGCGCCCCGGTGTCGGGGCTGGGACGAACGGTCGCCGGGTAGGCGTCGGGTCCGAGCGTCCCGCTGCCCTCGGCCAGCAGTTGCGCGACGCGGCGATCGATGCGATCCATTCCAGTCGAGCAGCCGCCGGCCAGCAGCAGCAGCCACAGCGCGAGGGCGGCGCTGCAGGGCACAGTAATAAGGATGAAGATTCGTGAAGATCGCATCAGGGCGAGGCGGCGGGCGTGGACAGGCTCCGAACCGAGTCTCATCGTCGGCGAGAACCTGTTTCAGCCGCGATTTTGCGAGTCTCCAGCCCCCCGCACCCGCGGGCGATGGCTGGCGAGACGTGGTTGTACCGGCAAATCGCCCGCAGGTGTCACGCCGCGTCGATGCCGGGCTTGCAAACAGCTACATCAGATCACGCCAATCGCAAGGGCGCCAAGGCGCAAAGGACTGCGCGCTCCGCCAGACGAATCACCATTCTGCGAGCAAGGGAGGTTGCGATGACACCGGCGACGCGTCTTCGACTCACACTCACGCGGCCGAGAGGCAATTGCAGCGCCGGCCGACCAGGGCCAGTTCGCTCAGCCGGTTGCGCTGCGACACCGACAGTTTGCCGAAGATGAACCCGGCTTCGAACATGCGGCGATCGATGGTGCGGCACCAGACGACGCGCGTGGGCAGCGGGCCGGCCTCGATGCCGAAGCCGCTGAGCGTGAGATTCTGCACCCCGCTCATCTCGCCGGCGCCGCGCACGCGCATGCCCGCCAGCGAGAGATCGACCACCGTGCCCAGGGGGCAGGTGATCTCTTCCATGCAAAGTCGGGGCATTCGTCGCCGCTTCCTGGCGGTCGTCGTCTTCTTCATGCCCTATGCATCGGCCCTCTGCCGCGGCGCGCTCAGCGCGAGCGGCAGCGGCGGGGTGATCCTGAGGCTGGTAACGCGCGCTTCCGATTCGATAATCCGCGGCCTGCAGGCCACTGCAGGGCCGGTCACGACACAGGCTGCGGACTTCATCCCGCTTGACTTCATCCTGATTGCCAGGTTTGCCGCGACTGAACGGATTCAAAGACGCTTTGCGAGCGCGGCTCTACCGAGTCATCACCCGCGCGAAGAACTCCGTCGTGAGATGCTGCAGCTTCCTGCGATCGTGCCCGACGCCGTCCACCAGCACGAATCGGGCGTCGGCGCCCGCGGTCTGATACAGCGCCCGGGCATCTTCCCAGCGCGACATCGGGTCCGCGCCGAACAGCCGATCCACCTGCTGGGCCGCGGGCTTGTCCCAGCCATCGGTGAACTCCAGCGAATCGTTGTCATCCAGCGCGCCCATCACGATCAACTGCGGCATCGCACGGTACGACTCGACATCGAACGGCTGGCCGATGAGTTGCTCGATGTCGGCCAGGCCGGCGGGATACGGCAGCGCCTCGCCCGCGTGTTCGGCCACGGGCGCGACAGGCCAGCCGCCGGGCGCCCCTGCCGCCACGGCCTTGACTCGAGATGGATGCAGGGCGGCGAAGCGGTTGGCGAACATGCCACTGGCGGAGAAGCCCTGGATCAGGATTCGCGCATCGATGGCGAGGCCCTCCGCAGCCAGCGCTGCCCGGGCCGCATCCACCATCGCCAGCAGTTGCAGGTCGAGCCGATGCAGATCAGGTCGCGTCGCCGCGGCGGTGGTGAAGACATCGCGATCGAGCGCGTGCGTGTAGATGCGCCAGTCCGTTGCGGGTCGCGGGAACGCCGGCACCAGCAACACGACGCCAAGTTCATCAGCCAGGCCGTGGCGGCCGAAGCATGTCCACCAGGCGTCCCGGCGATGGACTTCGAGATCGTCGGAGTTGATGCCCGAGTTGTTGGGCTGCACCAGCAGCGTCGCCTGTGTACCTGAGCGCGCGATGCGCTTCGCCTTGGGCGAGACATACAGGTAGAAGTCGGCGTGGTACCCGCCGGCAGGGCTGGCCGCGAAATGCCGCACGCGCAACAGGAACGGGCCCATGACCACGACGGCGGCGACGGCAGCGATCGCGATCAGCGCGACGAGCGACCAGACGATTCGACGTTTCGTGATGCGCAGCTTCATCATCTTGCCCGCGGCCCGAGCCTGCTTGTTCGGAAAGCCCGCAGTTGGCATTCATTCGACGCAACCAGCATGTCCGAGACTCCGCTCATACCTGCTTTTTGGCCCTTTCCCGCGGGTTCGGGTACAACATGGCCCGTTGCGCGCCATGGTCGCCGCTGCGACTCGGCTCTTCGTCACTCGCAACTCCTCATTCGTCACTTCCTGAATGCCCAGCGTCACCTACAACGGTCAGAGTTTCGCCATCGACGGCCGGCGGCTGTGGATCCTGGGCGCTTCGATCCAGTACGCGCGTGTGCCGCAGGCCTTCTGGCGGGCCCGCATCAGCGCGGCGCGGCAGGCGGGCTTCAACACCATCGAAACCGCCGCCATCTGGAGCCTGCACGAGCCGCGCAAGGGCCGCTACGTCTTCGAGGAGCAGGCCGACATCCGCAAGTTCATCGAGCACTGCGCCGCCGAGGGGATGAAGGTGGTGCTGCGCGTTGGGCCGTACGTGGGCCACGAGTTCGATGCCGGCGGCATTCCCGGCTGGCTGGTTGATACGCCGTCGATCGGCCTGCGGCAGAACAACGAGATCTTCCTCGAGCACATCAGCCGCTACTTCCGCAAACTGCTGGGCGAGGTGAGCGACCTGCAGGCCACGGCAACCGCCGGCGGGGCCGGGCCCATCGTGCTGGTGCAGGGCGAGCACGCCTGGACCTGCAGCAACCCTGCGCAGGTGGACAAGTACCTGCACGAGATCACCCGCATGATCCGCGAGAGCGGCGTGAACGTGCCGGTGATCAACGCCAACGATCTCTGGCAGGATTCGCCGGGCACGATCGACACGTGGCGCGGCAGCGAGCATCTGCTGTACCAGTTGCGGCAGTTGCGGACGGTGCAGCCGGCCGCGCCCAGACTGGTCAGCGAGTTCGCTGCCTCGCGCAGCGAGGTGTGGGGCGGCGAGAGCGCTGCGTCGTCGGCAGCGAAATCGAAGAAGAAGGATGAAGGCGGCGGAATCGATTACGCGCCGATGGCGGTGCTGGAACGGCTGTGCGAGGTGCTTGCCTCCGGCGCGCAGGTGATCGTTTCGCCGTTTCATGGCGGGACGAACTTCGCGTTCCTCGCAGGGCATCGGCCGGGCGAGGCCGCGAGCGGCGGCGGATTCCTCACCACGCATTGCGGGGCTGATGCCCCGTTGGGCGAGGCGGGCGAGCGTGGCGAGAAGTACGGCGTCATCAAGCGGCTGATCACCTTCGCCAATCACTTCTCCGGCGTGTTCGCCGATCTCGATCCGGAGTACCAGCCGATCGCGCTTGATCCGCACGAGGCGCGCGGGGCAGGTGCTGGCGGCGCTGCTGGGGCCGCGAGCGTGGTGAGTTTGCGCGGCTCGCAGGGGCGCGTCGTCTTCGTGTTCGGCCGTCCGTCGGATCAACCCATCACGCTTGTGCTCGACAACGGCCTGCGCCTGCCGGTGACGCTGGGCGATCAGCCGGTGACGTGGACGGTGCTCGATGCGGACCTGCTGGGCGCAGGCCGGCTCGATTACTGCAACATCTGTCCGTGGGCCGTGATCGATCGCGCGATCGTCGTCTTCCACGGTCCGGCGGGCGCGCCGGTGTTCCTGTCGATCGACAACGTGCCGCTGGAGGCGACGGTGCCGGCTGACAGCGCCGGCTCCAAGCCGCTGGTGCTCGAGCATAACAACCTCACGGTCGTGATTCTCAATCGCAGCCAGATCGATTCGGCGTACTTCAACGGCCAGAACGTGTACGTGGGCGTGGGCGGGCTGGATGTGCACGGCCACGTGATGCCTTCGAGCAACGGGGCCGCGGGCAAGGCATGGATGATCTCGGCCGGTGCGAGGCTCGAGCCGCTGACCGCGCCGGAGAAGTCCGGCGGCAAGTCAAAGGCGCACGCCAGCGCGGTGCCATCGATCGGCGACTGGGACGCGTTTCCGATGACGGCGTACGTCACCGGGGCCTCGCCGCGGTTCGCCTCGCTGGAAGGGCCCGCGACGCTCAGTGACTGCGGCGCGCCAACCGGCTACGGCTGGTACCGCGCGCGGTTCCACGCCACGGGCAAAGCGCTGATGATGCTGCCCTGCTCGGGCGATCGCGCGCACCTGTATCTCGATGGCCACGCGCTGCGCATCATCGGCGTGGGGCCGGGGGCCAAGCACGCGCCGTTCGAAGTGAAGTTCGAGCGCGGCGAGAAGGACACGCACACACTGGTGGCGCTGGCCGACAATCTCGGCCGCGGCGCATCGGGCAACGATCTCGGACGGCGCAAGGGGATATTCGGCCACGTGTACGCGGTCAAGGAGATCCGCGGCAAGGCGAAGATCGGCACCGCCAAGCCGGTGAACGGGTTCGCGCTGCGAGGGTTTATCGAAGGCCGCGCATCGGATCAACTGGGCGACGTGCGGCAGGCGATCTGGACGTTCGATCATCCGCGCAAGACACCGGTGATCATCGACATCGATCGCGCGACCATCAGCGGCACGTTCGTGCTCAACGACAAGCCGCTGAGGTATTTCGCGGGCTCCAGCGGGTATTGCGAGGATCGAATTCTGCTGGAGCCGGATGAGACGCCCGCGCTCAAACGCGGCCGCAACGCGCTGCGCTTCGCACCCGATCACGTGGGCGACGACATCGAACTTCTCGCGGAGCGCACGACGCTGTACGAGGCGACGGAGAACCTGACCGAGAAGGCCGAGTGGGGTTTCGCCAAGTGGGAAGCGCCCGGGCCATCGGGCAAGTCATCGAGCGCGAAGACCGACGCGGGCGCCAAGCCGGCGCGCGGCCAGCCATGCTGGTGGCGCGCGCGTGTCGAAGTCGATGCGGCGACAGCGGCATCGGACCGGCCGCTGTGGCTGGAGGTCGGCTCACTCAGCAAGGGCCAGGCGTTCATCAACGGCGTCAATCTCGGGCGCTATTTCAGCGCGACCGCCGACGGCCGCGCGGTCGGTCCGCAGACGCGCCTGTACGTGCCCACGTCATGGCTGAAGGCTGCGGGGGCGGGCAACGAACTGCTCATTTTCGATGAGCACGGCTTCGAGCCCAACAGGGTGCGCCTGAGCGCAAAGTAAGCATCGTCCGCGATGTGTTATGGCGTGGGTTGCGGCGCGCAAGGTCGTGCGAATCAGCCGCTTACAGCGCGTTCCCTACAACGCGCGATGCGCGAAAGCCACGCGAATCGTTCTTTCGGTCGCTACTTTCGCCAGCTTGCCGCCGCGCAGGTCCGATCGCGTTTCTCGCAACCCTGGAGCGGGTTTACGGAAACTCTTTGCAACTGCTTCGTGCT
>Ga0111538_10012471_pt1 | contig 11237 bp, 9 predicted proteins | sample SoiMethybrSBSTD1_FD_79669 | JGI IMG/M metagenome (GOLD analysis project Ga0111538, IMG submission 79669) | Bulk soil microbial communities from a Populus tree surrounding site in Tennessee, USA - Soil MetaG P. TD hybrid SBSTD1 (version 2)... | ecosystem: Environmental > Terrestrial > Soil > Tree... | reverse complement strand
CGCCAACGGCGTCAGCCGCAAGCTCTTCATCGACTACGGCGAGTTCGCCATCGAGGGCGAGATCAAGGAGATCGTCTTCCACCCGCCCAGCAAGTGCGAGGCAAAGTAGGTCGCTGGGACCCTGGGGTGTGCGGGTTGCCGGCTTATTGGTTCGTCATCCCCGCGCAGGCGCTCGCAGACGGGGATCCCCGCAAGCCGGCGTCGCGGATGTCCGCTGCACGGGCACGACAACCCCCGAACAACCGATCGTCCGTTCGATATCGCCCCGCACCGTCAAGGTCCGCCCCATAGCCATGCGGCGCCGCGCACGCCTCCTGCATCCCCCCAGCGCGGCGGCCTGACGACGACTTCGGCAGGGTCGGCGAAGACGTAGGGAGCGGCGAGTGCGGGCACCTCTTCGTAGAGGTGCGCGAGCTTCGAGAGGCCGCCGCCGAGCACGATCACCTCGGGGTCGAAGATGTTGATCACGTGCGCCAGCCCGCGCGCCAGGCGGCTGGCATGGCGATCGAGCGAGGCACGCGCAGCGGCATCGCCGCGGGCCGCGCGCACGGCGATCTCCTCGCCCGCCACCTGCTCGCCCGTGACGCGCGCGTGGTCGGCCTCCAGCCCGGTCCCCGAGACCCACGTTTCCATGCACCCGTGGTGCCCACACCAGCAACGCGCCCCCGGGTGCTCATCCGCGGTCGCCCAGGGCAGGGGATTGTGACCCCATTCCCCGCCGACACCGCGGGGACCGTCGATGACGCGGCCATCGAATACAAGGCCGCCGCCGCACCCGGTGCCGAGAATTACGCCGAACACCGCCCGAAATCCTGCGCCGGCGCCGTCCACGGCCTCCGACAAGGCGAAGCAGTTGGCATCGTTGGCGAGCCGCACCGCGCACCCCAGATGGGCCTCGAGGTCGCGCTGCAGCGGCTTGCCATTGAGCCATGTCGAGTTGGCGTTCTGCACCAGCCCGCTGCGTGGCGCGACGGAGCCCGGGATACCGATGCCGATGCTGCCCCGTGCGCCCGCCTGCGCCTCGAGGACGCGCGCCATCTCGCCAATCGCACCGATGGTGGCGCCGTAATCGTGCCGCGGTGCAGGCATGCGGTGCTCGCCCACGACGACCCCGTCCGCGCCGAGCACGATCCCGGCGATCTTGGTGCCGCCGAGGTCGATACCGACCCGCAGCGCAGCAACGCTGCCGGCCGCGGCGGTCATGCGCGCGGCCCATCGAGAAGTGCCATGGCGCGGCCGATGTCCTCTGGCGCAATGCCGCTTTCGGCGGCAAACACAAGCAGCAGCGACTCGTCCGCGCTCAGGTGCTCGAGCACCGCCAGCATCAGCTCCACCGAGCCGACACGGGCACGCATCTCGTCGGGCTCAATTCCGGTAAGCCTAAGAAATCGTGCAGCCCGGGCCTGTTCCGCCAGCAGGAAGCTAAGTCCCTGCAATGCAACGGCTTCGGCCGCATCCCGGTCGAGTCTCGGAGGCTTGCCTGCAGACTTCCGCATCGCTCGCTCCCGATTCGGGCCGTTCCGGTGTTTTGGCATCTTAAACAGTTGGTAGGCGTTCTGAAGCAAACTCGGTTGCTGGGCCCGCATCGAATCGGTGCAAGAGTGGGGCGCCAAAACCGGGCTTGCCGCGGGTATGACCTACCAGGAAAGCAGCACAACCGTTGCGGGCCGGCGGTCCGAGGTGGGGCACGTCGCCAAGACGGTGCTGATCGTGGAAGACAACGAGCTCAACATGAAGCTCTTCCACGACCTTCTGGACGCGCATGGCTACACGACGCTGCAGACGCGCAGCGGCATCGACGCGCTCGAGATCGCGCGCGCGAAGCGTCCGAACCTCATCCTCATGGATATCCAGCTGCCCGGGGTCTCCGGCCTCGAGGTGACGCGGTGGCTGAAGGACGACGATGAGCTGCGCGACATTCCCGTGATCGCCGTTACTGCCTTCGCGATGAAGGGTGACGAGGAGCGGATCAGGCAGGGCGGCTGCGAGGCCTACATATCCAAGCCGATATCGATCGGGACGTTTCTCGAGACGGTGCGCCGGTATCTCGGAGAGGCATGAGGGCCGCCGGCTCGTAGCGTTCAGCAGGTGCTCATGACTGGTCGCGTTCTGGTCGTCGACGACATACTCACCAACGTCAAGCTGCTCGAGGCGCGGCTTTCGGCCGAGTACTTCGACGTGCTGACGGCCCATTCCGGCCAGGAGGCACTCCGCCTGCTCAGCACCGAGCGCGTGGACGTGGTGCTGCTCGACGTCATGATGCCGGTGATGGACGGCTTCGAGGTCTGTCGCCGCATCAAGAGCTCGGCGCGCACCATGCACGTGCCCGTCGTCATGGTAACGGCGCTGGACCAGACCTCCGACAAGGTGCAGGGGCTCGAGGCCGGCGCGGACGACTTTCTTACCAAGCCCGTGGACGAGATCGCCCTCGTCACGCGCGTCAAGAACCTCGCCCGGCTGAAGACCCTCAACGACGAGATGATGCTGCGAAAGGCGACCTGTGCCCGCATCGGCGCCTTTGCCGGGGCCGGCGAGGCCTGGGCGTCGGCGGACACGGGCGGCCGCGTTCTGCTGGTCGAGGACCAGACGCACGTTGCCAATCGCGTGCGCGATTGTCTCGGCAGGATGCACGAGGTCACGATAGAACCCGATCTGCACGCGGCGCTGCTGCACCTCGGCGACGAGAAGCCCTGGGACGTGCTGATCGTCAGTCTCAGTCTTGCCGAAGCGGACGGCCTGCGCCTGTGCGGCCAGGTGCGCTCGCTGGGGCGGGGGCGGCACCTTCCCATCATCGTGCTCGTGCAGCCGGGAGAGGAAGCGCGCCTGATGCGGGCGCTCGACATGGGTGTCAACGACTACCTGACGCGACCGGTCGACCGCAATGAGCTGCTGGCGCGGGTGCGCACGCAAGTGAAGCGCAAGCGCCACGCCGACTTCCTGCGCGACCGTCTGGAGCAGACCGTCGAGCTCGCCGTCACGGACGCGCTCACGGGCCTGCACAATCGCCGCTACATGGAAACACATCTCAAGGCGCTCGCCGAGCAGGCCGTGGCGACCGGCCGGCCGCTGTCCATCGTCCTGGTGGACGTCGACAACTTCAAGGTCATCAACGACACGCTTGGTCACGCCGCAGGCGACAAGGTCTTGCGCGAACTCGGGACCCGCTTTCGCGGCAGCACGCGCGGTGTCGATCTGCTGTGCCGGTTCGGCGGCGAGGAGTTCGTGATCGCATTGCCCGACACGGGTCTGGAGGCGGCGATCCAGGCCGGAGAGCGCCTCAGGGACTGCATCGCCCGCGAGCCGTTCCGGGCCGACGAGGCGACGCTCTTGAACGTCACCGCCAGCGTCGGCGTCGCCACCCTTGAGAACGAGCACGATACGATCGAAGCGCTTTTCGAGCGCGCGGACCGGGCGCTCTACGTCGCCAAGCGTGGCGGACGCAACCGCGTGGTCGCCGACGCAGCCTAGCCGCAGCGGCAGCGAGGGCCGCCATCGCAACCTGCCCGCCCCCGCAAGGATCCGGGGAGCCCCAAAAAGCCGTCCGGCTGGGCCTTGGAGCTGCCTCCGGGGTTCACGGATGGATGAATCCCGGGCCGACGATGCAAGCAGGCCCGGTGCGGTCACGGATTGTGCGTGTAGGTGTCAGATTTCCGGCCGCGTGCCCCAAGTCTAATCTATTGGAATATTTGTATTTTCTTTATCCACAGGAACAGCGACGGAGGTGAGTCAGCGGTTGCTCACGCAGCCCCAAACAACTGATCTAAAAAGGAAAGCAATTGCCAAAGGCCGGGCGATCTGCTTTGCTTGGGCTGGGGAAAAAGAGGCGGGAGGACTTCAACAGCGGGTTTCGGCGCACCTGCGCGCCTTCAGCAACAAATCCGAATCCTCACGATTGTCAGGTCCGCCGCATCTCCTGACGCCGTGAGGTGTGATCGTCCCAAGCGGCTAGGAGTGGCCTCCTCTAGTGATGCCGCATAAGGACGATCGAACGCTGGGTCTGGCCAACGCCCTCTTTGGTCCATGACTTAGCAGGCCTGCGTCCGTGACTGGTCGGACTTCTACCCCGCTGCCGATGTCAGTCACGGACGCGGCCACCCTTGCAGCCCTACTGCAAGTATCTCTCCAGTTCCGCCGCAACGGCACGCACCGAACCTGCGCGGGGGACTGGCCCGCCGGCCGCTCATCTCTCACAGCGCTTACTGAAGGCTGACGATGCGCCAAAAAAAATCGGCGCGGCGAAGCCTACTTGATCTTCGATTCCTTGAAGGCAACGTGCTTGCGGGCAATAGGATCGTATTTCTTGAACGACAGCTTCTCGGTTGCCGTCCGCGGGTTCTTCTTCGTGACATAGAAGAAACCCGTCCCAGCGGTGCTCAACAGCTTGATCTTCTGCGTAATCGGCTTGGCCATGGCGTCGGGCACTCTCAGGGTGGTGCAATCGGTGCTGGCGCGCACTCTAGCCAGCGACCGCTGTTAGTCAAGATCGACTTCGACGCCGCTGATGAGATCGCGCCTGAAACTGCCGTTGCGGCGGTGGTAGAAGGGCACCGGCATGTCGCCCGCCTGCAATCCGCCGCCCGCGATGCGCTCACCCAGGTCCTCGAGCACGACGCGGGTGATGTTGGGTAGCTCCAGCGTCCGCGCCTGGGCGATCGAGTGCCACTCGAGGTCCGACAGCTCGCCGTCTGCCACTGCGACCTTGTGGGCGATGGCGTCCGCCTCCACGCAAAAGAACCGCGTATCGAAGCGGCGGGGACGGCCGGGCGGGGTGATCGCACGCGCGAAGAAGCGCAGGCGGCCGAGCGCCGGCCGGAAGCCGGCCGCGAAGAAAGGCTGCCAAATCTGCGCTTTCGGTGCAGCGCCGGGGCCGAGCGGACTGCCGATCAGCAGCCCCGCCTCCTCGAAAGTCTCGCGCACCGCAGCAAGCGCAAGGGAGCGCGCCCGGGCCACGCTGGCCGCACCCTTCATGCTGACCATCAACTTTCTGAGATCGATGCCGGGCAGGTCCTCATCGACCGCGACCTGCTTGTCGGCCGTATCGACGCGTCCCCCCGGGAATACGTAGCGTCCCGGCATGAAGACCATGTCCATGCGCCGCCGCCCGAGCAGCACGCGCGGCTCGCCGGACGAGGAATCCACGATGATCAAGGTGGCGGCATCGCGCGGACGCAGCCCACGCGCTTTGCTGGCCGTCTTCGGTGCCTGCGGCTGATCTAGGCTCATAGACCGTCTCATTTCCCCGATTATTGCCGGCACCGTCCAACGTCCCGGCCGACTGCGTCAAGCGGGCTGCGCCGATGGGCTGGCGTGCGTTACCGCCTGGGCGGGCGGCCGCGATGGCGGTTGTACCGGCGGCCCTTCGGCAGCCCGCCCGCCCCCGCCCCGCGCTTGCCGGCCGACAGCATCTCAAAGCGCAGCGCGCCGGCCGAGGGCACGGCCTCCACGAGCCGCACGCGCACCTCGTCACCCAGCCGGTACGCCTCTCCCGTCCGATCGCCGACCAGAGCGTGGGCGTCCTCGTGATGGCGGTAGTAGTCGTTGCCGATCGTGGCGGCGGGTACGAAGCCGTCGGCACCCGTATCGCGCAGCCGCACGAACAGGCCGGCGCGCGCCACGCCCGAGATGCGCGCGTCGAACTCGGCGCCAACCCTGTCCGCGAGATAGGCCGCGACCAGCCTGTCGATGGTCTCGCGCTCGGCTGCCATCGCCCGGCGCTCGGCCTCTGAAATCGCCTGCGCGATCTCGGGGAGGCGCGCTGCCTCGGCGTCCTGGAGAGCTCCCTGCCCCAGCCCCAGGGCACGGATCAGCGAGCGGTGCACCAGCAGATCGGCGTAGCGCCGGATCGGCGAGGTGAAATGCGCATAGCGGCGCAGGTTCAATCCGAAGTGGCCGAGGTTTGCCGCCGCATAGACAGCCTGGGCCTGCGAGCGCAGCACCACCTCGTTGACGAGATCGGTAACGGGAAGAGACTTGGCACGCTCGAGCACGCGGTTGAAATCACCGGCCTTCAGCGCGCCGAGACCCGGCAGCTTGAGCCCGAGGCTCTCGAGAAACTCCCGCAACGCAGCAAGCTTCTCCTTCGACGGAGCGTCGTGCACCCGGTAGACAACGGGCGCGCGTTTGACCTCGAGCGCCTCGGCGGCGGCGACGTTGGCTTGGATCATGAACTCCTCGATCAGCCGATGGGCGTCGAGACGCGCGGGCATGACGATGCGCTCGACCCGACCCCGCGCATCGAGCAGGACCTTGCGCTCGGGCAGGTCGAGATCGAGCGGCGCGCGCCGGTCGCGCGCGGCAGCGAGGAGGGCGTAGGCTCTCCACAGCGGCTCGAGCGCGCTTGGCATGAGCGGCCGGCACTTGGCGCTCGGCCGTCCGTCGATGGCGGCCTGGGCTTCCTCGTAGGACAGCTTGGCCGCCGAGCGCATCATCGCCCGCAGGAACGTATGGCCCTTCTTGTCGCCGTGCCGATCGAAGACCATGCGCACGGCGAGACAGGGCCGCTCCTCGTGCTCCTTCAGCGAGCACAAGTCGTTGGAGATCCGCTCGGGCAGCATCGGCACGACCCGGTCGGGAAAGTAGACTGAGTTGCCGCGCACCTGCGCCTCGCGGTCGAGACCCGTGCCCGGCTGCACATAGTGGGCGACGTCGGCGATCGCCACGTGCACGATGAAACCGCCGCTGTTCCTGGGGTCGGCATCGGGCGCGGCATGGACGGCGTCGTCGTGGTCGCGCGCATCGACGGGATCGATGGTCACGAGATCGAGCCCGCGCAGGTCCACCCGGCCGTCCAGCCTCGGCGGCTTGAGCTTCTCGACCTCCGCCAGCATCGCTGCCGGGAACTCGTCGGGAATGCCGTGCGTGTGTATGGCGATAAGGCTGATCTTGCGCTCGTCCTGCGGATTGCCCAAAGCCTCGACGACACGCGCCTGGGGCGCACCCAGCCTGTGTGCGCGGATCGGCTCGAAGCGCACGAGATCACCGTCCCTGGCGCCGGCCTCCTCGCCCCTTGCGACCGGCCATTCCTTCAGCTCCTTGCGGTCGACGGGATCGATCAGGCCGCCACCGCCCGCCTTGGTGCGGAAGATGCCGAGCGTGCGGCGCTGCTCGCGCGGCAGCCGCTTGATCGGCTCCGCCTCATAGCGGCAGCCCGCGATGTCGACGTCATCGAGCCGCGTCAGCCGCGCCAGGATGCGGTCGCCCTGCCCGAGCGCCGGCTCGCCGGACCGCTCGCCGCCGCGCTTGGCCAGCACGAGCGCCCGCGGCCGCGCACCGTCGGCCGCCTCCCATGCGACGGGCTCCGCGATCAGCTCGCCGTCCGGATCGCGCGCCACGATGTCGAGCACGGCCACGGGCGGCAGATGGCCGCGCTCCTTGAAACCTTTGCGGTTGCCGGAGAGCAGGCCCTCCTCGGCCATCTCGGCGAGCAGGGCCTTGAGCGCGATACGGTCGCCGCCCTTCAAGGCGAAGGCGCGCGCGATCTCGCGCTTGCCGGCCTTGGCCCCCGCTGTGCGCACATAGTCGAGAATATCTTGCTTGCTCGGCAGCCCCGCTTCGCGGCGGGCGTGTTTGGGTTTGCGCGCCACCGTGTTGCAGGTTCCGTCTACTCGGCCGCTTCTCGGGTGCCCGCCGTCTTCCCCTTGGGCTTGGCCTTGCCCTTGCCGGGCGCCTTCTTGGCCGATGCCGCCTTGACGGTCTTGGCCTTGCCGGCGGACGTCGCCTTGTTGTTGGCCTCGGCCCGCGGTGCAGTTTCCGCCGTCTTGCGGGATTTGGCGCTGCGCCGCCCCTTGGGCTTGGAGGGACCCTTGGCGGCGCGCTCGGCAATGAGTTGCACTGCCTCCTCCATGGTGAGGGCAGCGGGATCCTTGTTGCGCGGCAGCGTGGCGTTGACATCGCCGTGCTTGACGTAGGGGCCGTAACGCCCCGACAGCACCTGCACCTTGCCGCCCTGCTCGGGATGCTCACCGAGCTCTTTCAGCACCGTCGGCGCGGCACGCTGGAACCGGCCTTTGCCCCCGCCGGCCTTCTTCTCCGCCAGCAGAACCACCGCGCGGTTGATGCCGATGTCGAACACCTCCTCCACCGACGCCAGGTTGGCGTAGGTGCCGTCGTGCAGGATGAAGGGACCGTAGCGTCCCAGTCCCGCCGTGATGGGCTTGCCCGACTCCGGATGCAGGCCGACCTCGCGCGGCAGCGACAGCAGCCTCAGCGCATACTCGAGATCGACCGCGTTGGCATCGACGCCCTTCGGGATCGACGCCCGCTTGGGCTTTTCGTCCTTGCTGCCTTCACCGAGCTGGACGTAGGGCCCGAACCGGCCCGTGCGCAGCGTCACGGGCATGCCGGTCTCGGGATCGTGGCCGAGCAGCTTGCCGTCGGGCGTGGACGCCTCGGCCGGCCCATCGGGCTGCGACAGCTGGCGCGTATAGCGGCAGTCGGGATAGCGTGAGCAGCCGATGAAGGCGCCGTACTTGCCGCTGACCTTGAGGCTGAGCCGCCCTTCCCCGCAATTGGGACACTGGCGGGGATCCCCGCCTTCCGGCTTGGGCGGGAAGATGTGCGGGCCCAGAATCTCGTTCAGAGCTTCCAGCACCTCGCCGACGCGCAAATCCTTGATCTCGCCGACCGCGCTCATGAAGTCGCGCCAGAAGTCGCGCAGCACGTCCTTCCACTCGAGCTTGCCGTCGGAGATGAGGTCGAGCTTCTCCTCGAGGTCGGCCGTAAAGTCGTACTCCACGTAGCGGCGGAAGAAACTCTCAAGGAACGCCGTGACGAGCCGGCCCTTGTCCTCGGGGATCAGCCGCTTCCGCTCTATCCTTACGTAGTCGCGCTCCTGCAGCACGGCGAGCGTCGAGGCGTAGGTGGAGGGGCGGCCGATGCCCAGCTCCTCCATGCGCTTGACGAGCGTCGCCTCGGAGTATCGCGGTGGCGGCTGGGTGAAGTGCTGCTCGGCCTCGATGGCGCGATCCCTGACGCGATCGCCCTCGGCGAGCGCCGGCAGCCGGCGGCTGTCGTCGTCCTCGGAGTGGTCCTCCTTGCCCTTCTCGAGAACGCGCACGCGATCGTCCCGGCCTTCCTCGTAGACCTTGAGGAAGCCTTCGAACTGCACGATGGAGCCGGAGGCCCGCAGCGTGTAGAGCTTCCCGTCGCGGCCGTTGACCTCGATGTCGGCCGTCGTCTGCTCCACCTCGGCGGAGGCCATCTGGCTCGCCACGGTGCGCTTCCAGATCAGCTCGTAGAGCCGCGCCTGGTCGCGATCGAGGTGGCGCGAGACGTCCTGGGGGCGGCGGGTGACGTCGGTCGGGCGGATGGCCTCGTGGGCCTCCTGCGCGTTTTTCGCCTTGGTCCTGTACTCGCGAACGAACGGGGCAACGAACCTCTGCGAGTACTCGCGCGCAACCAGGCCGCGAATGGCGCTGATGGCCTCGGGTATGATGGTCACGCCATCGGTCCGCATATAGGTAATGAGCCCCACGGTCTCGCCGCCGATGTCGACGCCTTCGTAAAGGCGCTGGGCAAGCTGCATGGTCTGCTTGGCCGAGAAGCCGAGCTTGCGCGAGGCGTCCATCTGCAGCGTCGAGGTGGCGAAGGGCGCGAACGGATGGCGCTTCACCGCCTTCTTCTCGACCCTGACGACGCGAAAGTCACCCTTTTCGATGGCCGCCTTGATCGCGGTGGCCGAAGCCTCGTCTTTGAGGTCGAGCTTCTCGAGCTTCCTGCCGGCTACGGCCGTGAGGCGCGCGGGGAACTCCTCGCCCTTCTCGGTGGCAAGCGTCGCCTCGATGGTCCAGTATTCGTCGGTCTTGAAGGCCTCGATCTCGGCCTCGCGGTCGCACACCAACCTGAGCGCCACGGACTGCACCCTGCCCGCCGAGCGGGCTCCGGGCAGCTTCCGCCACAGGACGGGGGAAAGGGTGAAGCCCACGAGGTAGTCCAGCGCCCGCCGGGCCAAATAGGCCTCAACCAGGGGCGCGTCTATGTTCCGGGGAGCCTTGAAGGCATCCAGCACGGACTGCCGGGTCACCGCATTGAAGGTCACTCGCTCGACGGCGGTGCCCTTCCTCAGGGCCTTGCGTTCCTCCAAAATGCGCAGAATGTGCCACGAAATCGCCTCCCCCTCGCGATCGGGGTCGGTGGCAAGGATCAGCTTGTCGGCCTTTTTTACGGCGTCGGCGATCTCCTTCATCACCTTGGCGGAGCGGCCATCCACGTCCCAGTGCATCTGGAAGTCGTTGTCCGGCTCGACCGATCCGTCTTTCGAGGGCAGGTCGCGCACATGCCCGTAGGATGCCAGCACGCGGTAGCTGGACCCCAGGTATTTGTTGATCGCCTTGGCCTTTGCAGCCGATTCCACAATGACAACGTTCATGCGTGAAGGCTCATGATGGTCGCTTTTGCCCATAGCCCAGGTGGAGCCGCTGCGCCCGCGGGCTGTTCTCAGGCGGCGAGAACATGGTTGAACCGGTGGGGTATGTCAAACTCCGACGTCCGCCCGCGCCAATCTGCGAAAATGCAGTACTGGTTGCAATTCGTTAGATTTCGGGGGCTTACATATGAAGATCGGTTCGGAGTGCAAGGGGACAAGGCGCATGACCGCCACTCAAGGCAGCGGATACGGCAATGGCCAGGCTGGGCAAGCCTACCGGGAAAGAACCGCCGACCCCTTGCCGAAGGCATCGCCCAGCGACCGCCTGGAATACATCGCCGCCATGTTGCAGGAGCTGCGGATCATGTCGCAGCAAACCAATTGCAGGACGCTGTCGGATCTGCTCGGACGGGCCCATCGGGAGGCCGAGCGGCGAAGGCGCGAGGAGCGGTAGAGGGCGCCCGACCCTATCCCCCATCCGGGGCGAGCGAGACAAGCTGCTGGCCGTGGCGCTCGATACGGCCGGCCAGCGCCAGCTCGATCAGAGCGATCTGCAAGGTCCGCACGGGTAGGCCCGTCGCCCTTACCAGCGCGTCGATGTCGACGGGCGCCGGGCCCAGGGCTGCCAAGAGCCGCTCCCGGTCCCGATCGCCCAGCACCGGCAGGTCGACGGCAGGCATCAGGGTTGCTTCAGCCCGCGGCTCGGCTATGGCCTGCCCGCCCGCCGGCGGCGCGTGCGGACGCATCGGGGCCAGAACCTCGAGCACGTCCAGCGGGTCGGTGGCGATGGTGGCGCCGTCCTTGATGAGACGATTGGTGCCCTCCGCACGCGGGTCGAGAGGATGGCCGGGGACAGCGAAGACCAGACGGCCCT
>Ga0111538_10012470_pt1 | contig 11237 bp, 9 predicted proteins | sample SoiMethybrSBSTD1_FD_79669 | JGI IMG/M metagenome (GOLD analysis project Ga0111538, IMG submission 79669) | Bulk soil microbial communities from a Populus tree surrounding site in Tennessee, USA - Soil MetaG P. TD hybrid SBSTD1 (version 2)... | ecosystem: Environmental > Terrestrial > Soil > Tree... | reverse complement strand
GTCGACGACCGACGGCGCGGCCGTCACTTGAACCGTCTCGGCGACGGCCCCGACGTCCAGCGTGATGGGCACGGTCAGGGTCTGACCCAGGCCCACTTGGACGTCTCGCCGTTCCACCGTCTTGAACCCCTGCAGCTCGATCCGCAAGTTGTAGCTTCCGGGCGTCAGATAGCGGAACGTGAACCGCCCCGCCGTGTCGGCGACCGCCTGCCGTTCGCCTTGCATACCGGTGATACGAATCGTCGCGCCTGGTACTGCCAGCCCCTGGCTGTCCAGGATCTGGCCGGCGATCGTGCCGGTTGTCTCCTGTGCGATTGACGTGGCCGCTGTCAGCAGCACAGCAGCGGCGACGCCGAAGCACTTCCACATGGCGTTGTCTCCTTTCAGTGCCCTTCAGTTCAATCCGGCAACCTTAAGGAGCCATGAGCCGCGGATTAATTTCTGTTAAGCAAGCGCCGGCGCTGGACGTGCGAAGATGGGAATGCCAGCCCCGCCGTCGTAGAAAGGTCAGTCGTGCGAATCCTCGTCGTCGAAGACGATCGCAAGGTCGCCGGGTTCATGCAGAGCGGACTGCGACAGGACGGCCACGCCGTGGACGTCCTGCACGACGGCACCGCGGCCGGCGACCAGGCGTGCACCATCGACTACGACATCGTCGTGCTCGATTTGATGCTGCCGGGCCGGTCGGGACTTCAGGTGTTGCGCGACATCCGCGCGCGGAAGCCCGAGATGCCGGTGCTCATCTTGACCGCCAAGGATTCTGTCGACGATCGCGTCGCCGGGTTGGATGGTGGCGCCGACGACTACATGGTGAAGCCGTTCGCGCTGGCGGAGCTCTCGGCGCGGCTGCGCGCCGTCCTGCGCCGCGGCCGCGCGCACGAGAGCACGCTGCGTGTGGCCGACCTCGAGATGGATACCGTGCGGCGAACCGTTCGCCGGGCCGGCCGCAACATCGATCTGAAACCCAAAGAGTACGCCCTGCTCGAGTTTTTGATGCAGCACAGCGAGCGTCCGGTGACGCGCGCGCACATCATCGAGCACGTCTGGGACATCCACTTCGACAGCATCAGCAACGTCGTCGAAGTCCACATCAATTCGTTGCGGCAGAAGATCGATCGCGGGTTCCCGGCGCCGCTGATCCACACGGTGCGCGGCGTCGGCTATCTGCTGGGCGCCGCCCCGTCATGATTCTGTCGTTTCAGACACGGCTGATCCTCTTCTGCATCGGAACCTTCGCGTTGATCGTCGCCACCCTGAGCGCGGTGTCGTACCAGCTCCTGGCGCGGCAACTGGATCTCGACGCCAGTGCGACCCTTGCCGACCTGACCACCGGCCTGCACGGCTATCTGAAGTTCGACGGAGGACGGCCGTCCCTCGTGTTTGACCGTCGTGACGCGGATCAAGCGTCGTTTCTACACGACGCCACGGAGTACTACCAGGTCTATAACGCCGACACGGGAGAGCTCCTGGTGCAGTCTGACGGGCTCGATCCTCTGGGCGTGCATTACACGCCCGGTGAGGTGCACGCGTTCCTCGACAAACCGGCGCCGTTCGATCTACAGACGGCCTACGGCCGGTTTCGATTCACCAACAGCATGATCGCTCCCGAGTCGGGCGGGCGCTATCTGGTACAAGTCGGCGCTCCCATGGATCCCGTGGATGCGGCGCTCTCACGCTATCTCGGGCTGCTGTTGTCACGGGTCCTCCCGTTGACGCTCATTGCGCTCGTTGGCGTCTGGTGGATGGCGCGGACCGCCGTGGCGCCTCTACGCGAATTGGCGGCCGATGCCCGCCGCGTCTCCATTCGCACGCTCGAGCATCGTCTCGCCGTTCGTGGCTCGGGCGACGAACTCGACGAAGTCGGCACCGCGTTCAATGAAACGCTGGGCCGCTTACAGCGCGCCGTCGACGACATGAAGCAGTTCAGCTCCGCGCTCGCGCACGAGTTGAGAACGCCGCTGGCGGCGCTCCGCGGTGAGCTCGAGCTCAGCTTGATCAAGCCGATGACCGACGAAGATTGGCGGACGAACACCGCCAGTCAGGTGGAGGAGATCGACAAGCTGACTCGCCTCGTGAACCAGTTGCTCACCCTGGCCCGTGCCGAGGCCGGGGAAATCCGTCTGGCGCGCGAGCCGGTCGATCTGGGCTGCCTCGCCAGCGCGACCGCGGATGCCATCGAGCCCATCGCACAGGCCAAGGGGCTCGGCCTCGAGTGTCGGGTGGACGGTGAGGTAAAGGTCGCCGGCGATCGCGAATGGCTCGAACGACTGATCATCAACCTGCTCGACAACGCGCTGAAGTACACCGAAGCGAACGGCCACGTACGAGTGACCGTCAACCAGGTCGGCGATACCGCGCGCCTCGTCGTCTCCGACACGGGCATTGGGATTCCTGCGGACGCCGTGCCGCACGTGTTCGAGCGGTTCTTTCGCGGTGATCCTTCCCGGTCGTCGTCAATCGAAGGCGCCGGGCTCGGCTTGACGCTGGTCAAATGGATCGCCGATCGGCACGCCGGCCAGGTGAACGTGACGAGCGTCATGGGGCACGGGTCGACGTTCACCGTGACCCTGCCGATACTCGCGGCCGCGGACATTAAGCACAGTTAATGTTCTCTTCACGTTCTCTTCAGGCCTTCACACGTCCAATCAAGTAGACACGTCCCCAAGCGGGGCGTGCGAAGGAGAGCATATGAAGAGCGTGCTGTTTGGAGCGGCGGTGGTGACCCTCGCCGTGACCCTTCCCGGGACCGCATCGGCGCAGGCAGCGAACGTCGAAGTGAAGATTCCGTTTGCATTCATGGTTCAAAGCCGGATGCTTCCAGCCGGAGAGTACGTGGTCGAACAGACAAATCCCGACGTGCTGCTGATTCACGGTGAGCATGGCACCAAGGGTGCCGCTTACGTTCTGGCCCGGCCGGAGTCGGAGCTGCAACCTGGCAGGCGACCTGAGCTCACGTTCACGAAGCACGAAAACGAATGGCGTCTGACGAGCGTCGACGAGCCTGGCACCGGCGAGAACATGGTCATCGACGGAGTGCAGACCGGCAACTGAAGACGCTGATGTTTACCCCCGCCGGCCTGATGTTGACGATGCTGCTGGCGGCGGGCGCTCCACAGGTTCACTCCGTCCGTGGAGTCGTCCGCACCGTGAGCCCCTCGTCTGTCACGCTCACGGTCGGATCGGGCAGCCATGCCCGGCAAATGACCTTCGTCGTGACGCCGGCCACCGAGCGCGAAGGCTGCTTGGAGGTTGGCGCCACGGCGTCGGTTCGTTACGAAGTGCACGGACGCCGTCTGGTGCTGACGGCGGTATCGACCGGGAACGAAGCCCGCCCATGAACGCGCCGAACCCGTCGCCGAACCCAGGAGTCATTGGTTCGGAGAGTTCTGATCTCGGCGCCAGACAATAATGGGTCGATCCACCGCCGAACGCCATTGCCATCGAGGGCGCGATCCACCGGCAGCGAGTCGCCCAGCAGGCGCAGCGGGCCGCGATGATCGGGTCAGACGCCGTGAAGTTTGGCCGGGAACTCCAGGCGTCGAACGGTGTTCCTGGCGTCCTGGTTGGTGTCTCGACCGACGTCGACCCCAGGCGCGACCCCGATGATCCGGGCGGCGCGCTGAAGCTCTTTACGACGGCATCGTTCGGTGCCGGTGATGGCATGGGTTCGTCTGACGCGGCCTTCACCGTCACCGCCCGAGGGTTCCTTCCGGTTCAGCAGGACGGCGAGTACTGGTTCTCGGTGGTCTCGCAACAAGAAGCCTGCCTGGCCATCGACAACAGAATGGTGCTGGGCTGCCTGCGTGGCTTGCACGAGGGTGGGGCGTTGTTGACCACCGGCCTGCACCGCTTCGACTTCCGCTACGTGCACCGACGCGGGGCCCAAATGCCCGAGCTCAAATGGCTGCCGCCTGGCGGAGAGAAGTTCGCGACGTTTCCTCAGCAGATGCTGCTCTCACCGAAGCCGTGAGGCCGGCAGCGCGTCCGGGCCACCGAACAGGAGGTCACGGACGAATGGCGTGGAGCGGAGATATGGCGCTTCTTCAGCGCCGGACGACGCCGGCGCCCCGCGCCAGCGCTGACCGAATCGCGGCCTCGGTCTCCGCCGAGAAGACGAAGTTCATGCCGCGCTGAATGCCGGCGGCGATGTCGAGCGGTGTGTGGCCGTTCACGTTCTTGGCGTTCCAGACCTCGGCGCGCGCGCCTCTCTCCGAGAGGTATTTGACCACCTGCGGCAGATGTTTGTAGGCCGCTCCGTGCATGGCGCTGTTTCCGCGATCGTCGATGGCGTTGACATCCGCGCCAACGTCGAGCAGTAACGTGAGCGCCTGGAGCACTTCGGCTTCGGTGCCAGGCTCCTCGCCCGGCAGCGCGGCGCCAACGCCTGCCGCGGCAAGGAAGGGCGTCGTGTGTAGGTCGGTGGGCATCTGCGGGTCGGCACCGAGATCCTTGAGCAGACGCATCAGCTCGAGGTCTGCCGTCCGCGCGGCGAGGAAGAACGGCGTCGCGCCGGTAAAGGTCAGCTCCGACGCGCCGACGGGGAGCCGCCGCGAGGTGACCCGGGCGTTCACATTCGCCCCTGCGGCCACCAGCTTGCGCACGAACTCGAGGCTCCCCATCCTGCCGGAGCCCTCCGGCGGCGGATCGTTGCTGCCGGCGTTGCCCATCCTGCGGACCCAGGACACCATGTGCAATGCGGTCCATCCTCGCGGAGCGTCGTTCGGATCGGCGCCCCTGTCGAGGAACAACGAAGCGAGCTCGAAATGGGCGTTGCTCGCCGCAAGGAGAAACGCGTCGAGGCTCGATTCCTGCTGTCCCTGCGCAACGCCGCCGGCCGTCTCCCGCGAATTCACCGACAACGACTCGTCGAGCGTCGCCCCGCCGTCGAGCAGCGCGCGAGACGCCTCGATGCGCCCTTCCCGCGCCGCGAACAGGAGCGGCGTAAAGCCGCTCTGCGATCTCGCCTTGAGGTTGGCGCCGGCCGCGATGAGCGTCCGAACGACACCGGCATGACCTTCGGCGGCTGCCCACATGAGCGCCGTCTGGCGGCGCGTGGGCTCGACCGCGTTCACCTCTGCGCCTCGCGCCACCAGCAGCTGCACCTCGTCGACGATTCCCGCGCGCGATGCGGTCATCAGCGCCGTTTCTCCGTCGGGCTGCCGTGTGTTGGGATCGGCGCCGGCATCTAACAACCGTTGGATCAGCGCGGCGTTGCCGGTGGCGCACGCCAGCGAGAGGGGCCGGATGCCGTAGCGATTCGCGGCGTCGGCGCTGGCGCCGCCGTCGAGCAGCATGCGCGCCAGTTCCTCGTCGCCGCGATACGCCGCCCAGTGCAGGGGTGTCGTGCCGTCTGCCCCAGCCGCCCGAACGTTGCCGCCCGCCGCAATGGCGGCCCGCACGGCCTGGATGTTGCCCTCACGCGCCGCGGCGATCAAATCCGGTCCGGCGCCGTACGCACGTGATGCGAGCAGGCAAGCGGCGATCGAGCCGATTGCGCGATACCCGAGCGTGTACAGGCAGCGGCGGATCGTCATCACAGCGACAGCGGTTCGGCAATCTGACCGGCGCGGCCCGTGCTGTCCACGAACCGCTCGAGGCGAACGCCGATGTTGTCGAGCAGGGTGAGATGCAGGTTCGCCAGCGGCGTCTGGTCCGGGTACTTGACGTGATACGCGCCCTTGAGGCCGCCGATGCCGCCACGCGCCAGGACGATCGGCAGGTTCCGATGGTCGTGAATGTCCGGATTGCCCATGCCGCTGCCGAGCAGGTATGTCGTGTGATCGAGCAGCGTGCCGTCGCCGTCGGCCGTCGACTGCAGTCGCTGAAGCAGGTAGGCGAACAGGCTGACGTGATACGCGTTGATTTTCGCGAGCTTCGCGAGCTTCTCCGGATCGTTGGTGTGATGCGACACCGGGTGATGCGGCTCCGGGACGCCAATCTGCGGGTAGGTCCTCGTGCTGCCCTCGCGGGCAAGCTGGAACGTGATGATGCGCGTCATGTCCGACTGCAGGGCGAGCACCTGCAGATCGAACATCAGCTTGACGTGCTCTTCCCAGTCGGCCGGCACGCTCGCCGGGCGCTCGAGCGCGGGCAGCGGTGATTCGGCCGATTGCTGCTCCGTACGCTGAATGCGCCGCTCCACTTCCCGCAGCGAATCGAGATACCGATCGACCCGTGCCCGATCGCCGGCGCCAAGGCGCGACTGCAGCCGCGCCATGTCGTCCATCACCCAGTCGAGGATGCTGGCGTTGGCGCGCAGCTGCGAGCGGCGCGATTCGGGCGAACCGCCGTCTCCGAACAGGCGCTCGAAGACGCGCCGGGGATCGGCTTCGATCGGCAGCGGTGTGGTCGCCGAAGACCAGGACAGGTTGTTCTGGTAGACGCAGGCGAAGCCGTTGTCGCAGTTGCCCACCTGCGCGATCAAATCAGTGCCGAGCTCGAGCGACGGGATCGGCGTCTCCTTGCCGACCTGCTGTGCCGCCACCTGATCGATCGTGATCCCGAGCTCGTAGTCGCTGCCTTCGGTGCGCTTGGCGCGCGCGCAGCTCAGGAACGCCGAACCGGCCGTTGCATGGTTGCCTCCGGCGACCGCCGAATTCCTCACTTCGAGATTCGTCACGACGGTGAGGTGATCCCGGTACGGTGTCAGCGCCGCCAGCGAAGGAGAGAATTCGGTGATGCGTCCCTCGGCGGACGGAATCCAGGGCACGGGATTCATGCCCATCGGGATATAGACGATCCCAAGGCGGCGCACCGGGTTCGCGGCGGTTTTGGCCGTCACGGAAAATGCCGGAACCATCGCGTCCAGCAGCGGCATGGCCACCGCCGCACCCATCCCGCGAAGAAACGTCCGACGCGGCAGCGACATCCTGGTGATCGTCATTTCTTCAGTCTCCTCGTTCGAATCGCTTCACTGCCCGGTTCTTCTCATCTGAAACGGCGCGCTCTCCGCAATCGCGGCCACCAGCGACGTGAATCGGTAATCGTCCGCGGCGGCGGCACGGCGGATCTGACGAACCGCCGGCGCATCCGCATACGTCACGCCTCGCCCGAGCGCATAGGTCAAGAGCTTCTCGGTCAGCGTTCCGACGAACGGCTCCGGATGACTGAGCAGCGCCGTTCGCAGCCCGGTCACGCCGTCGAACGTCGTGCCGCCAGGCAGCGTGCCCGACGCATCGATGGGTAGCCGGCTCTCATCGACGGTGCGCCACCGTGCGATCGCGTCGAAGTTCTCCAGCGCAAAGCCGAGCGGATCCATGCTCGTGTGACACACCGCGCATGTCGGATTGCTGCGATGCTCCGCCATCAGCTGCCGCATGGTCTGCGCCTGGCTGCCAGGCGTGTTCTCCTTGAGCGCCGGGATATTGTCCGGCGGTGGCGGCGGTGGCATGCCGACGATGTTGTCGAGGATCCACTTGCCGCGCCGCACCGGCGACGTGCGTGTGGAGTGCGACGACACGGTCAGAATGCTGCCCTGGCCCAGGAGGCCGCGGCGTGGGCTGTCTTTCGGCAGCGACACGCGTCTGAATCGATCGCCATAGACGTAGGGAATGCCGTAGTGACGAGCGACACGCTCGTTCACGAACGTGTAGTCGGCATCGAGGAGCTCGAGGACGCTGCGGTTTTCCTGGACGATGCTCTGAAAGAAGAGCTCCGTCTCGCGGCGGAATCCCTGACGGAGGTTGTCGTCGAAGTCGGGAAACAGGCGCAGGTTGGGTTCCGCCGCCGCGAGGTTTCGCAGATACAGCCACTGGCTCGCGAAATTGGTCGTCAGGGCTTCCGATCGCGGGTCAGCGAGCATTCGCTTCACTTCTGCTTTGAGCACCGCCGGCTCGTGCAGCCGCCCGCGCTCCGCTTCCGACAGCAGCTGGTCGTCCGGAATGCTGCTCCACAGAAAGAACGAGAGCCGTGACGCCAGCTCTACATCGCTGATCCGGTACGGGACGCCCCGGGCGAGCCCGTCGGGTTCGCGTTCGATGCGGAACAGGAACTCGGGGCTCGTGAGAATCGCGCGCAGCGCCATCTCGATGCCGGCCTCGAACCCCGCGGTGCGCCGCGCTTGTCCGTAGAACTCGAGCGGTGCCTCGAGATCGCGATCGGTCACTGGGCGTCGATACGCACAGCGCGCGAAGGTCGTCAGCAAGCGGAGGGCGCAGTCTTGCTCGGCAGCAGGCGCCGCTGGACGGCACACGAGAATCCGCGCGCGACTCGGCGTCTCGCCGGCGCCGCCGGCTTCGAACGGTCCGGCAATCGACACCGAGTGCACCGCCGGCTGCACGCGCGGATGGCGATTCATATTGAAGTGCGCGACGTACGGCTGCCGCTCGGTTTCGATCAGCGCGGCCTGCTTCTGCAGGAACGTCGCAGCCACCTCGTGCGGCCCCGCGGTGACACGCGTCCGCAGGTGCAGGTGTTTGTCGACGCCTTCGTCGGCGTAGTAATCCCCGAATCGATTGCGGTTCGGGGTGACCGTGAAGACTTCCAGGCGTACGCCGTCGAGGGCGATCTCGATCTGATGCGGCTCGGCCAGCCCTTCGACGTTCTCGTTGCGATTCCTCATCAGGCGAACTTCGATGTCGTAGAGGCCGTCACGCGGGAAGCTGTGGCGCACGACGGTTCCGCCGCGCGTGCCGAAGGGCAGCCCGTCGACGTGTTCTTCCTGCGTGAGATCGACCGGCAGTTCCACGACCCGGCTGCCCGGCGCCGGGACTGGACTCCCCATCGCGAGCGTCGCGACCTTTTGCGCCGCGGCGAGATAGCGCTCGACGAGCGTCGGCGACAATCCAACGGCGCTCACGTTGTCGAACCCGAAGCTCGCATCGTCCTTCGGCAGGAGCTCGGTTACGTCGACGTCGAGCGCCATGAGATCGCGGATGGCATTCTGGTATTCCGCGCGTGTCAATCGCCGGAACGTGTCAGTGCGTCCAGGATCGGGATGCGCGACCGCCCACTGATCGAGCTGCGATTCGAGCGACGAGATCAAACGGTCGTAGGTGGGTCCGTCGGGCCGTCTCGCCGTCGCGGGTGGCATCGCGCGCGCCCGGAGCTTGCGAAGCACCGCCTCCCACACAGCGGCATTGGCGCCCACGTCCGCCGGGTCGAGCGAGGCCAGCGACAAACCCCCGGTTTTCAATCGATCGTTGTGGCAGGTGACGCAGTATTGATTGATGGCGGCGCGTTCGGGGGAGGCGGAGACGGGGGACTGAACGGCGGCGAGCCGGCCGCCGGCGACAAGGACCGCAATCCCGACGAGCCAACCCAGCACCCGCCTGGCCATCCGCTCACCCCCCGTTCGGCCGACTGTGCGTATTCTACGGCAGTTCGACCAGTGAAGGAGCGCCCGCGGGGCCAGGCCATGCAACCGAGTACACAGCGAAAATCCTGTACGGTCCCGGCTCCGAGGCATTGAACGTCCCGTTCTCCAGCAGCGTTCGGGCTTGCTCGAACGACTGGAGCAGGCACCGCGCGTTCGTTTCAACTTCGGCTGCGAGAGAGTTGCACGACAGTGGCGAACACTCAGGCGAACTTTGTGCGTAGAACGTCACGACATCGTACCCCTCCAACACCCTGGCTTCAGGAACACTGACATTCGAGCCGAACGACGGCTCGGGCTCGAACGACGTCCATTCGCCGGAATTGAACTGCAGTTCATGAACCTCGTAGAAGAACAGCGTCGTTTCGGCCAAGGCGATGTTGTTCTCCCGTGCGATCTCGATGATCACGTCGGGCGAGTCGAACAACCAGTACCCGTTGTGCTTCCAGAAGGTGATGTAATCAGCGAAATTCTTAGAGACGCATCCACTGACTGAGTAGATGCTCGAGACGCGTTCAGCAGGAAGCCAATCGGGGCGAGCGACGACGCGCTTTGCCATGTAGCCAGCGGGGACCATATCGCTCGGGATCATTCAAGGCGCACGACGCTGCGAGACGCGGGAGAGCTAAGCCGCCAATTCGTATCCACGCACCGTTTGTCGTGAAGCGAATGTCGTGACGTTAACTCTTTATCTGTTAACACGTTGTGGCGGAGAAGGGAGGGAGTCGAACCCTCCGAGGACCTGACGATCCCCAGACTGGTTTTGAAGACCAGCGGCACCACCGGGCACCTTCCTTCTCCTCTATTACTCCGGGGTCCCTCCCCCGGTCCTCGGACTCCACTACGCCGGGGCACACGCCCGGCTCCGTTCGTTGCGGTCCCATCGCCCGCTCCACTCCGGCCGCGGGCTTCATTTAATCCTCCGGAGTCCCTCCCCGGTCTTCGGGTTCCACTGCGGCAGAGTTGAAATCGCAGGTTCAGTATGCCAGCCTGAGCGCTCGACTATCGAGTGGCCCGAAGCCTGAAGCCCACAGTCACCTGAAGCCCGAAGCCCGATCAATCGCGATGCCCGAAACCCGAGGCCGGCCGAAGCCCGAAGTCGGAAGTCCGAAGCCCGACGTGAACCGCCTGTTCCGCGAGCTCCCGTCGGTTGACCGCGTGCTCGCGCACGATGAGACTCGCCAATGGCTTGCCCGCTTCGGCCGGGAGTATGTCACGCGCCACGTGCGCGCAACACTGGACGACTTACGCCGTGAGATTGCCGCCGGGGCGAACCTCGATGCCGCCGCCATCATGACCCGGCTCGCCGATCGGATCGAGCGCGATACTGGTCCCGGCTTGCGTCGGGTCATCAACGCCACTGGCACCGTTCTCCATACGAATCTGGGCCGCGCGCCGCTGGCGGCGTCTGCCGTGGACGCCGTGGTTCGAGTCGCCACAGAGCCTTCGACCCTGGAGTTCGATTTGGCGAAGGGCGTCAGGGGGCGGCGCGAAACCGACGTCGCGCGTCGACTGACGTGGCTCACCGGCGCTGAGGCCGCGACCGTCGTCAACAACAATGCCGCGGCGGTGCTCGTCGCCGTCAACACCATGGCCGCCGACAAAGAAGTGATTGTGTCGCGCGGCGAGCTGGTGGAGATTGGCGGGGCGTTCCGGATACCGGACATCGTCGCGAAGAGCGGCGCGATCCTGCGGGAAGTCGGCACGACGAACCGTACACACCTGTCTGACTACGAACGCGCTATTGGCCCCAATACGGGCCTTCTGTTGAAGGTGCACACCAGCAACTACCGCATCATCGGATTCTCGGCCGAGGTGTCGCTGGAGGATCTCGTCGAGGTCGGCCGCCGGCGTGAAATTCCTGTGATGGAAGACCTCGGCAGCGGTGCGCTCGTTGACCTGGCGAAGTACGGACTGCCAAAAG
>Ga0111538_10012469_pt1 | contig 11237 bp, 13 predicted proteins | sample SoiMethybrSBSTD1_FD_79669 | JGI IMG/M metagenome (GOLD analysis project Ga0111538, IMG submission 79669) | Bulk soil microbial communities from a Populus tree surrounding site in Tennessee, USA - Soil MetaG P. TD hybrid SBSTD1 (version 2)... | ecosystem: Environmental > Terrestrial > Soil >... | reverse complement strand
TCAAGGGCAACCTGAACGACGTGTCGAAGCAGGACCTGCAGAACGCGCTCAACGACGCCCAGGACGCCGCGAAGAGCGGCAGCGCGGACACGAAGAGGAAGGCTCGCGAACTCCAGCGGAAGATCGAGGGCGAGCTGAACAGCCGCAAGTAGCGACTGGCAAGAGCCGATGAGGGGCCAGGCCCCTAGCTGTCGGCCACGACGCGGTTCAGCCGGACGCCGGCCGTCAGGCCCGCTGTCGCGAGCAGCGCGAGGCCGGCCGTGACCGGTCCGCCGATCACGCCGGCGGGGATCACGGCCGCCGCGGCCGGGACCACCGCGCGGCGGCGGCCGACGAGCAGGCCGGTGAAGGCCGAGAGCAGGAGCAGAACGAGTACGGCGAGTGCCATTGGGTCCTACCTCCTCAGAATCCTTCGGGGTGACGTCCTCGGAAGCCGCTTGCCGAGCGCATCTGCTCGGTCCACCGCGATCCGGTTCGCGAGCGCGCGCTCGTGTCGAAGCGGAGTCCGGCGACGATCATGTAGGCGTGGCTCGGGTTGCTGCGGATGGTGATCCAGGTGCCGCGCCCGGCGTCGCCGTAGCTCATGAAGCCGGTGGAGTCGAGCGCCCGGCTGAGCAGGCCGGCCGCGTGCAGCACGTAGCTCACCGAGCCAGAGCAGTCGTAGCCGGTGTCGTTCCACCGGGCGTGGCCGCCGCCGTACTTGTACGGCTTGGTGGCGATCCGGTTGCCCGCGGCGATGATCTCCTGAACCTCCGCCGGCGCCGACGACGGCGCCACGGCCAGGCCGTTCGAGTCGACGTAGCCCTTCTCGGGCGCCGGCTGCACCGGCTCACCGCCGCCGTCCCCGCCCTCCGCGGCCGACGCCTTGGCGCGGGCCAGGCGCTGCTCGCCGCGCGAGGCGACGCCGTTGACGCGGTGATCCTCGGCCTGCTCGAACGCCATGACGCTCCGCTTCGTCGCGGGGCCGTAGGCGCCGTCCGCGCTGGTGTCGAACCCCGCCCTGTCGAGATAGCGCTGGAAGGCGCGGACATCGGAGCCGCTCGAGCCGACCCGCAGCGTGCGGGTCGCGTAGCCGGCCGCCGAGGCCTCGGCGGCGACGATCAGGCTTAGCGCGGCGACGGCGAGCGCCGGCAGCTTGCGGGGCATCCACTTCCTCTCTTCTCAGCGCCTACGGGGTTAGCTGACGGGCTCGCGCCAGAAGAGCGGCGCTACGCGAAAAGAGGCTCACGATTCGCCCCGTACTGCCTATGGGTCCCCCGTTTCCCGGCCGTCTGGGCGCCCGGGAACTCGGCTATGGGTTCTTGCAGCGGGGCACCATAACACCGCTTGCGGCGATTTGAGCCGCCCGCTCGAACACCGCGTCCAGCATGGGCTCGGTGAGCTTGCCGGTGAACGTGTTCTGCTGGCTGGGGTGGAACGAACCGAGCAGCACCGGCCCTTCCGGGACCTGGAACTCGGCGAGGTGGCCGAAGCGCGGCCTCGGCCGCACGGAGTGCAGGAGGCAGGCCGCGTCCCAGGCGAACTTCCCCAGGCAGACGATCACCGCGGGCCGGATCAGCTCGAGCTCCTCGGCCGCGTACGGGAGGCAGTTGTCGCGCTCCGCGGGCAGCGGCTTGTTCGCGGGCGGCGCGCATCGCACAGCCGCCGCCACGAAGGCGCCGCGCAGCTCCAGGCCGTCGTCCGCGCTCGCGGAGTCCGGCTGGTTCGCGAAGCCGGTTCGGTACATCGAGCCGAACAGCCAGTCGCCCGAGCGGTCGCCGGTGAACACACGCCCGGTTCGGTTCCCGCCGTGCGCCGCCGGCGCGAGGCCCAGCACGAACACGCGCGCCTCGGGATCGCCGAAGCCCGGCACAGGGCGGCCCCAGTACTCCTCTCCGGCGAACGCCGCGCGTTTCTCGCGCGCCACCCGCTCGCGCCACTCCACGAGGCGCGGGCAGCGGCGGCAGCGCGTGACTCGCCGCTCTAGCTCTTCAAGCGCTTGCCGGTTGTGAAGAGGTGCTGAGCCCACGCGTAGGCCGGGATCGCCAGTGCGGCCGTGACGGCGAGCGAGAGCCAGATCGACACGTCGCTCTCACCCAGGAACCCGTACCGCACCGAGTTCACGAGGTAGAAGACGGGATTTACGTGCGAGAGCTCTTGCCACGGCGACGGCAGGATGTCGATCGAGTAGAAGACGCCGCCCACGAACGTCAGCGGCAGGATCACGATGTTCTGGATGAAGCTCGTGTGGTCCCAGGTCTCGGCGTAGATCCCGACCACCAGGCCGAGCGAGGCGAACAGCACCAGCCCGAGCGAGATGGCCAGCGCCAGCTCGAAGGGGTGCTCGATCGGCACGTTCACGAGGACGACCGCGAGCACCAGCAGGGACACGCCGATGGCCAGCGCGCGCACGATGCCGCCGATCGTGTAGCCGAACGTCATGTGCCACGACCTCATCGGGGCCGACATCACATCGTTGATGTAGCGGTCGAAGCGGGCCTGGAAGATCGTCGAGGCGTTGTTGGCAAAGGCCGCCTGGACCATCCCCATGGTGATCAGCCCGGGGACGATGAACACCTCGTAGTCCACGTCGCCCACATGCTTGATCCGCCCGCCCAGGGAGAGCCCGAACACGAGGATGAAGAGCATCGAGGAGACGACCGGCGCGAGCACCGTCTGGGTCCAGAGCTTCGACACCCTGAGCGTCTCGCGCTTGCACAGCCAGACGAGCCCGGTCACGAGGCCATCGCCTTCACATAGACGTCCTCCAGCCGCGTGACGCCGAAATGCTCGCGCAGCCCATCGGCCGAGTCGCGCGCGATCAGGTGGCCGTCCCGGATCAGCGCGATCTCCTCGCACAGGAACTCGGCCTCGTCAAGGTAGTGCGTGGTGAGCAGGATCGTGGTGCCCTCGGAGTGCAGCTGCCGGATGTACGCCCACAGCTCCTGGCGCAGCTCGAAGTCCACGCCGGCGGTCGGCTCGTCGAGGATCACGAGGCGCGGCCTGTGCATGAGCGCCCGGGCGAGCAGGAGGCGGCGACGCTGGCCGCCGGAGAGCTTCGGCGCGCGCACGTCGCGCTTCGAGGTCAGCCCGAACGCCTGGATCATCTCCTCGGCACGCCCCTCGATCTCGTCCTTGTCCATGCCGAAGTAGCCGCCGTGGTACTCGAGCGTCTCGCGCACCGTGAGGAAGCGGTCGAGGTTGATGTCCTGCTCCGCGAGCCCGACCCACGAGCGCGCCTTGAGCGTGTCGTGCGGCTCGCCGAACACGAGCACCTCGCCTTCCGTGATCCGCAGCAGGTTGCAGACCGCGCTGATCAGCGTGGTCTTGCCGGCTCCGTTGGGCCCGAGCAGCCCGAAGAACGCGCCTGAATGGATCTCGAGGTTGAAGTCCTCGAGCGCCAGCGTGCCGTCGTCGTAGCGCTTGGTCAGGCCGCTGAGCTGCAGCGCGGGAGCGGGGTCACGAAACACCCGTTCGAGACTAGTGACGGCTAGCCGAGCGCTCGGCCGTAGTGCTTCTCGTAGTACTCGCGGTACTCGCCGGAGCGGATCGGCTCCCACCACTCCCGGTTGTCGCGGTACCAGTCGACCGTCCGCGCGAGGCCGTCCTCGAAGCGCACCTGCGCCTCCCAGCCGAGCTCCGCGCTGAGCTTGTCCGAGCTGAGCGAGTAGCGCCGGTCGTGGCCAGGGCGGTCGGTCACGTGCTCGATGAGCGATTCGTCGCGGCCGGTCAGGTCGAGGATGCGGCGGACGACGTCGATGTTCTCGCACTCGTCCGGGCCGCCCACGTTGTAGGCCTCGCCCGCCCGGCCGCCCTCGAGGACGGCGTGGATGCCGCGGCAGAAGTCCTCCACGTACAGCCAGTTGCGCACCTGGCGGCCGTCGCCGTACACCGGCAGCGCGTCGCCGTGCATCGCATTCAGGATCGACAGCGGGATCAGCTTCTCGGGGTACTGGCGCGGGCCGTAGTTGTTCGAGCCGCGGCAGATCACCGCCTCGGTGCCGTACGTGTGGTGGTGCGCCGACACGAGCAGGTCGCCGGCGGCCTTGGTGGCTGAGTAGGGAGAGGACGGGTCGAGCGGAGACGTCTCGGTGAACGAGCCGTCCTGGATCGAGCCGTACACCTCGTCCGTCGACACCTGCAGGTAGCGCGGCACGCCCAGTTCGCGCACCGCATCGAGCAGCACGCCGGTGCCGATCACGTGTGTCCGCGCGAACACGTCCTGGTCGGCTATCGAGCGGTCCACGTGCGACTCGGCCGCGAAGTTCACGATCGCGTCCACGCCGTTCGCCACCTGCATGACGAGCTCGCGGTCCTCGATCCCGCCCACCACGAGCTCCGCGTCCTCGGGCAGGTTCTCGCGGCGGCCCGCGTAGGTGAGCTTGTCGAGCACCACGATGTCGTGGTCGGCTCCCACGAGGCGGACGTACGTGGACCCGATGAACCCGGCGCCGCCGGTCACGAGCAGCTTCATGCGCGCACCCCCAGGTAGGCGTCGAGGCCGTCCTGCCAGGCGGGGAGCTCGGGCGCGCCGCGCTCGCTCGCCAGCGCGGAGTTCGCCGGCCGCCGCGCGGGGCGGGGGAACTCGGCGGTGCCGCAGGGCTGGAGGTCGATGTCGACCCCCGCCCGGTCGAAGATCGCCCGCGCGAACTCGTACCACGAGCACGCGCCGGTCCCCGCCACGTGCAGGAAGCCGTGCTCGTGGCCCTCGGCGATGCGCACGAGCGCCTCTCCGAGGTGGCCGGTGAACGTGGGACAGCCGACCTGGTCGTCCACCACGTTCAGTCGCTCTCCGTTCTCGCCCAGGCGCAGCATCGTCTCCACGAAGTTGCGGCCGCCGGCTCCGAACAGCCACGACGTGCGCACGATCACGCTCTGCGGGCTCGCCGTGAGCGTGGCCCGCTCGCCCGCAAGCTTGGAGCGCCCGTACGCGGACAGGGGGTTCACCGGGTCGGACTCGACGTACGCGGTGGGCTTGCTCCCGTCGAAGACGTAGTCGCTCGAGACGTAGACCACGCGCACCGCGGCCTCCGCGACGTTGCGGGCGCCCTGTTCGTTCAGGAGGTGAGCGGCGTCCGGGTCAGCCTCGGCCCCGTCCACGTCGGTGTAGCCGGCGCAGTTGATGACGGTCGCCCCGCGCAGTGCGTCGGCCACGGCGGCCGCGTCCGTCACGTCCAGCTCGGCGCGCGTCAGGCCCACGCCGCGGTCGCCCGCGGCGCGCACCACGTCCTGGCCCAGCATGCCTCCTGCTCCCACCACATGAATCGTCACGCGCTGGAAGTATGGTGACTGGAGTGCTCGAGGTCCGCGACCTGACCAAGCGGTACGGCGCGAACCTGGCCGTCGATGGCCTCAGCTTCAAGGCTGAGCCGGGACGCGTGCTCGGCTTTCTCGGCCCCAACGGCGCCGGCAAGACGACCACCCTGCGGATGCTGCTCGGCCTCACGCTGCCCACGTCGGGCGACGCCGTCGTGGACCTGGTGCCGTACCGGATGCTGAGCGATCCCATCAAGGTGGTGGGCGCCGTGCTCGAGGGGCCGCAGTTCCATCCCGGGCGCAGCGGGCGCAACCATCTGCGCGTGCTGGCCACCGCAGCGGGCCTGCCGAGCAGCCGTGTCGAGGAGGTGCTCCGGCTGGTCGAGCTCGAGGGCGCCGGGAACAAGCGCGTGAAGGCCTACTCGCTCGGGATGCGGCAGCGGCTCAGCCTCGCGGGGGCGCTCCTCGGCGACCCGCGCGCGCTGGTGCTCGACGAGCCGGCCAACGGGCTCGACCCGCAGGGGATCAGGTGGCTGCGCGACTTCATCCGCGCCCAGGGCGGCGCGGGCCGGACCGTGCTCGTGTCGAGCCACGTGCTCGCCGAGATGGCCCAGACGGTGGACGAGGTGGTGGTGATCAGCCAGGGCCGGCTGGTGGCACAGGGCTCCCTCGACGAGCTCACATCGGGCGTCGAGGCGCCGGTGTGGGTCCGGTGCGCCGACCCGGACCGGCTGCAGGCCGTCCTCGGCGCCAGGGACGGCGTCACGGCGGAGCCCGGCGAGGCGGCGGGCGGGTGGCTCGCGGTGCGGGGCGCGTCGCTCGAGGACGTGGGCACGGCCGCACTCGAGGCCGGCGTCGCGGTGTTCGAGCTGTACCGGCCGCGCCAGTCGCTCGAGAGCGTGTTCCTCGAGCTCACGAGTGGAACGGACGCCGGCAGATGATCAACCTGGTGCTCGCCGAGCTGCTCAAGTTCAGGACCACGCGTACGTTCTGGGGGCTGGCTGGCTCGGCGCTCGGCCTGGTCCTGCTGATCGTGATCCTGACCCTGGCGATCGACGACCACCTCAACACCGAGCAGGACGTGCGGGATCTCCTCTCGACCGCCGGCATCTACGGGCTGATGGCGCTGATCCTCGGCGTCGTCGCGGGCGCGGGGGAGTACCGGCACGGCACCATCGCGTGGACGCTGCTCGTGACGCCCAACCGGCTCCGCGCCGTGGGCGGCGGCGTGATCGCATGCTTCCTCGGCGGCCTGGCGATCGGCGTGGTGGTGGCCTCCTGCGTGACCGCGGTAGCGCTTCCCTGGCTGAGCGCGAAGGACGCCGTGCTGCCCCCAACCGGGGACCTGCTCAAGATCCTCCTCGGCGGCGTCCTCTACGCCGCGCTTGCCGCGGCGCTCGGGTCGGCGTTCGGCCAGCTCCTGCGGAACCAGGTCGCCGGTGTGGTGATCGTGCTGGTCCTGATCTTCGTGGTCGACCCGGTGATCGCGGGGCTGCTCGAGAACGTGGGCCAGTTCACGCTCACCGGCCTCGGCATTGCCATGTCCGGTGGCGACAACGGCGACACCAACGTGCTGCCGCTCGGCGTGGCGGCGCTGGTGTGGGCGCTCTACACCGCGCTGTTCACGGCGCTCGCGGTGATCTTCACGTCGCGGCGCGACATCTAGCCGTCGACCCGCGCACCAGGAGCTCGGCGGGCAGCACGACCCGCCTGCTCGTGCGCTTGCCGGACATCCGCTCCTCGAGCAGCTCGAATGACTTCGAGCCCAGCAGCTCCGCGTCCAGCGCCACGGTCGTGAGCGGGGGAGAGAGCACGCGCGCGAACTCCATGTCGTCGAAGCCGACCACCGACAGGTCCTCAGGGATCCGCACGCCCCGCTCGCGGGCGGCCAGGTAGAGGCCGGCGGCGATCACGTCGTCGTCGCAGAAGACGGCGGTGGGCTGCGCGTCGAGCAGCTCGAGCCCGTTGACGCGGGCATCCTCGATGGTGATCGGAGTGAGCACCCGCGGCTCGGAGTCAGGGTCGAGCCCGGCCTCTGACAGGACGCGCCGGCGGGCCCGCTCGCGATCCTCGAACGTGAGTGCCCGGAACGCGGCCGCCAGGTGGCCGATGCGCCTGTGGCCCAGGTCGACGAAGTGCCGGAACGCGGCCTCCGCGCCCGCCTCGCCGTCGAAGCGGACCGACGGGCGGCGCGGGCCCTCCGTCTCCATGAGCACCACGTTCTCGTCCGGGCCGAGCGCCTCGGGCGCGGTCACCTCGAACAGCAGATACCCGTCCACCGGGCCGGCCCGGAGCGCCTCGAACGACTGGGACTCCCAGTGCCTGTCGTTCTGGGTGTCCACCAGGATCACGATGTAGCCGGCCGCCTGCGCGGCCCGCTGCGCCCCGCGGAGGACGCGGCTGAAGAAGGGATTCGTCATGTCCGGCACGAGCAGTGCCACGGCGCGCGAGGCGCCGAGCCGGAGTGCCTGGGCGGCGACGTTGGGCCGGTAGCCCAGCTCGCGGGCGCACTCGCGCACCCGGTCGGCGGTCGCCTCGGACACCCGCCCGCGCGCCTTGCCGGACAGGACCAGCGACACCGTGGACTGGGACACGCCCGCACACCGGGCCACGTCGATGCTGGTCGGGCGCTCGATATCGGGAAACATACTGTTGACGCCTGTCATCATACGTAGTATGTTCATACGTATGACGCCCATCGGAACACATATCGCGGCAGTCCTCACGGCGGGAGTCGTGGCGGCCGGAGCGGTGTTCGGAGCCGAGGCGTCCACCGGACAGGACGCCGGTCAGCCCACCGCTCTCGTCATCGACTCATCGCTTGCAGCCCACGGAAATCAGCTCGTGGACCCGCGGCTCGAGCACGTCGACGCCGCGGTGCGCCTCCCGCGCGACGCGGACGAGGCGCGCACGAACGTCCGTTACTTCGACGCGCTCGACTACCGCGTCTACGTGGCCGGCGCCCGCTCGACCGCGGCCGCCGCGGCGACCGGCGTGGACGCCACGGAGGTCGACGGTCTCGACGGCGCCCTGACCGCCGCCCGCTAGATGATCTGCACGTCGGCGCTGTCGCCGACCACAAACCGGTAGGCCTTCGGCAGCGCGGGCCCGCGGGCGATCGTCACGTCCTTGCCGATCAGGCTCGCCTCGATGCGGTGGTCCACCTGGGAGATGCGCGAGCCGGACATCACGATCGAGTGCTCGAGCTCGGCGTTCTCGATCGTCACGTTCTCGCCGATCGCGGTGTACGGCCCGATGTAGGCGTCCACGAGCCGCGAGCCCGCTCCGATCACGGCGGGGCCGCGCACGGTGGTGCGCTCGAGCCGGGCGCCCTCCTCGACGACCACCCGGCCCTCGACACGCGAGTCGATCAGCTCGCCGTCGACCCGCTCGTCGAGGTCGTCCAGGATCAGCCGGTTGGCCTCCAGCATGTCCTGCACCTGGCCGGTGTCCTTCCACCAGCCGTGCACGACGTGCGGGTCGACGCGCAGGCCCCGGTCCACGAGTGTCTGGATTGCGTCGGTGATCTCGAGCTCGTCGCGCCAGCTCGGCTCGATGGAGCGGGCGGCGTCGAAGATCGCCGGGGTGAACATGTAGACGCCCACGAGCGCGAGATCGGTCTTCGGCTCCTTCGGCTTCTCCACCAGGCGCGCGACGCGGTTGTCGCCGTCCAGCTCGGCCACGCCGTAGTGCTCGGGGTCGGGCACCGGTGTGAGCAGGATGAGCGCGTCCGGCTGCTCGGTCCGGAAGGTGTCCACGAGCGCGACGATCCCGTTGCGGAGCAGGTTGTCGCCCAGGTACATGACGAACGGGGAGTCGCCCAGGAAGGGCTCTGCGGTGAGCACGGCGTGGGCGAGCCCGAGAGGAGCGTCCTGCTCGATGTACTCGATCCGCACCCCGAACCGCGATCCGTCGCCCGCCGCCTCGCGGATCTCGCCGCCGGTCTCGGGGGCGATGATGATGCCCACCTCCTCGATGCCGGCCTCGGCCATGGCCTCGATCCCGTAGAAGAGCACGGGCTTGTTGGCCACCGGGACGAGCTGCTTCGCGCTCGTGTGGGTGAGCGGGCGCAGGCGCGTGCCCTTGCCGCCGGAGAGGATCAGTCCCTTCATCAGTAGGAGCCGTGGAGCTTACGGTGGTCCCAAGTCACGGTACGAGTTGGAACGAACGTCAGCCCTATGCGCTTCTGCGCCTGCTTCGCGACCATCGCCCTGATCTCGTCCGTGAGCCCTCCCGCGTAGCGCTCGAACAGCTCGAGCCCGTACCGCTCGACGGCCTCGGGGTCGCGCTCCAGCCGGACGTCGCACTCGAACATGACGCCGCGCAGCTCGTGGTACTCGACGCCTTCCTCGAACCCGAGCGTCGCGCGCGGGTCCCGCTCGAGGTTCTTGGCCTTCTGCGATTTCGCGTAGGTCCACGACCGCAGCGGGTCGGAGACGAACCACAGGGCGACCATGTGCGGCAGCCCCCGCGGCCCGTTCGTCGCGCACTGCATCACCATCTTCTCGGCGAGGAAGTCGCGCACCTCCTCGTCCGACATCTCGATCTGGCTACGCCGTGACGGCAAGCTGCTCCGCGGCCTCCAGCACTGCCTGGCGCGTCTCCTCCGGCTCGAGCACCACCGCGTCGCCCGCCTCCTTGAGGATCTCGCGAGCGAGCCACTCGTACGACGCGTAGGTGCGCTCGAAGACGATCGCGCCGTCGGAGAGCTCGGTGGCGCCCGGGTGGTCCTCGCGGACCCAGCGGGCGCGCTCGGGGGACACCCAGATCTTCGCGGTGGACCCTGAGTCCACCTCGCCGGTGGCGAGCCAGCCGTGCACGTCGGGCTCGACGCCCGGGCGCGGTTCGAACGTCTCGTCGAGCACGTTCACCTCGCGGACGCGGTCGAGCCGGTACGAGCGCGGCTTGTCCTTGTCGAGGTCCCAGGAGTGGATGTACCAGCCCTCCTGGCCGTTCACGAGCTTGTACGGCTCGATCGTGCGCTCCGTGAACTCGTCCTCGTTCTCCTTGTAGTACTCGATGCGCAGCTGCCGGCGAGCCATGATGGCGCCGGACACCACGCGTGCCACGTCCGAGTCGTCGCCCTTCGCCGTCGTGATCTGGAGCCCGTCCTCGGCGGGGTCCTGCCCGAGGGCGTCGACGATCTTCTTGCGCGCCGACGCGAGCGAGCCCTCCGGCAGGTGCTCGCCGATCAGGTCGATCGCGGCCACCAGCGCCTTCGCCTCGAGCGGAAGCAGCCGGGCGGGTTGAGCGAAGTTGTCGCCGTACGGCTCGGGATCCACCTCGATCTGGTCGCCCTGCACCTCGGCGTACAGCACGTACGAGCCGCCGCCGAAGTTCACGACGTTCAGCACGTCGATGTCCTGGCGCAGCTCCTGGTCGGTCACCTGGAGCGTCTCGCACAGCTCTGCCACCTCGAGCTTGCGGCTCTCGCGCGCCGCGTCGATCAGAATCCCGGCGAGCGTTACCAGCCGGGCGAACCGCTCCGGCCGGATCGGCGCCTCGCGCGCGTCCTCGTCGTCCTCCGGCTCGGCCTGCCTGCGCCGCCGCGAGGGGGACGCAAGCTCCGGCGGGTGCGCGTGCCGCTCCATGACGAGCTCGAGCCGCTCGCGCGCCTCGGTGGCGAGCTCCTCGGGGGCCTCGATGCGGGCCTGCTCGCCCAGGCCGAGCACCCAGGACACCATCTGGCGCGAGTCGGCGTACTCGGTCTCGAAGATCTTTCCGCCGTCGGCGTCCTGTACCTCGCCGGCGTGGCCGAAGTGGCGGAGCGCCAGCCAGTCGATGCGGTCCGACAGCCAGATCCGGGCGCGTCCGACCGGATCGCCGAGCTGCCAGTCCGTGCGCGTGGCGTACACGCGCGGGTCGAAGTCCTCGGGCCGGTTGAAGTCGTGCTCGGCCTTCGACGAGTAGCCGACCTTCCCGCGGATGCGCGAGACCCGGAACACGCGCACGTCGTCGCGCTCGTGGGAGTAGCCGATCAGGTAGAACTGCCCGCCGCGGTA
>Ga0111538_10012468_pt1 | contig 11237 bp, 8 predicted proteins | sample SoiMethybrSBSTD1_FD_79669 | JGI IMG/M metagenome (GOLD analysis project Ga0111538, IMG submission 79669) | Bulk soil microbial communities from a Populus tree surrounding site in Tennessee, USA - Soil MetaG P. TD hybrid SBSTD1 (version 2)... | ecosystem: Environmental > Terrestrial > Soil > Tree... | reverse complement strand
GCCGGCCCTGCGCTCTTCATCATCGCACTGGCGCTGCCGATCCTGGGACCGCTCAGCGCGCGCTTCGGCTTCGGCATCCTCTTCTGGATGATCTACTGGTGGGTCACGGTGCCGGTCGACATCAAGGCGACCTGCCTGGTCCCGATCCTTGTCGCGGCGGCCTACCCGTACATGCCGCTCGACAAGGTGGTCGCGGCCTACGCGGACAAGGAGATGCTCCTCATCATCGGCATGTCGATGATGACGGCGGCCTGGGCGCGCTGGGGCTTCGCCCGGCGCATCGGGCTCCACTTCCTGAGCCTGGTGGGCAACAACGTGCAGGCGCAGACCGTAGCCTGGTTCTGGCTGTGCGGCGTGGTGAGCTTCGTCGTCGCCAACACGCCGGTCGGTGCCATCTTCGCGCCGGTGGCGGTCGCGGCGCTGCTGTACGCGGGATACCAGAGCTTCGAGCAGCGCTACAGGAGCGCGGCGGCGTCCAACATCCTGATCGCGGTGAGCTGGGGGGCGGCGGTCGGCGGCATGACTACGCCGCTCGGCGGCGGCCAGGCCGTGGTGACCCTTGCCTTCTTCGAGAAGTACCTCCAGCACGAGGTGTACTTCATCGACTGGACGATCCGCATGCTGCCGCTTTCGGTGCTGGTGATGACCGGGATGTCGATCATGATGTACTACTTCATGCGCCCGGAGATCCCCGAGTTCAAGGGCAGCAAGGACTACTACCGCAAGGAGCTCGCGCAGATGGGGCCGATGACCTACGAGGAAAAGGTCATCTCGTTCGCCTTCCTGCTGGTGGTCGGCCTGGCGATGCTGAAGCCGCTCTATGCCCAGTACGTCAAGGGGCCCAATTTCGCGTGGCTGAGCTTCTCGCCGCTCTTCTTCATCGTCGCGTCGCTGCTGTTCTTCCTGCCGGCGCGCACCAGGAAAGGCGAGAACATCATCTCGATCCCGACCCTTGTGCACCACTTCCCGGTCACGATTCTGTTCATCTGGCCGGCGTCGGTGGCGCTCGGCACCATCCTGAACGACACCGGCGTAAGCGCGGTGTTCGCGCAGTGGCTGCAACCCTTCATCGCGGCGGGCGACGTGGCCGCCATCAGCGCGGTCACCATCGGGTCCAACGGGCTTTCCCAGGTCACTTCCGACACCGCGACCGCCGGCGTGATGATGCCGCTCGTCATCAAGGCGTTCTCGCACTGGAACGGCCTCGAGCACGGCGCGGTCGCGTTCATCTGGATCGCCGGGGCGTCGCTCAGCTTCAGCTATGCCACCGCCTCGGCCACCGGAGCGCAGGGCATCGTCGCCGGTTACGGCGCCAACCTGCAGCGGATGTTCGTCTACGGCATCATCGGCGGAGCCATCTCGATCGTGATCACCATCCTGTACTTCTGGATCACCGTCGCGGTGCTGAAGCTCGACTTCTACATCCTGCCGCCGAGCACGGGATGAGAACTTATCCCGCCATCCGGTTCGTGAATCCGGCGTGACGAACTGCTTTTGGAATTTCGGTTCGACCCGCCAGTATGGACACAGGAGTCTTTTGTAACTGTTGCAAACGTACAAGGGCAAACCGGACGAAAGTCCGGGACGCAAAGCCACGGGCCTAAAGCGGCAAACGCCAAGGCAGCCGGGCTGCACGGGGGGAAACCCACTGCAGTGGGCCGTGTGGCTTTGCGTCCGGGCCGGCTTGCCGCCCATGAAAGGGGAGAGAATGAGCTTTGCCCTCCGACGCAATCTGGCCCGCCGGCTGCTGCTGCTGATATTCGCGCCGGCCTTCGCAATCTGCGCCACGGCGCTCGCCCAGCCACAGCCCGCACCCACGAGCCTGGTGCTCGCGATCAACGAAGGCGGCTCGGGGAACGCCGACGCCGCCGACATTCTGTTCCGCTACCAGGAGTTCGGCGAGGTGGTCGAGAAGGCGCTGCGCGTGAAGGTCAGCATCGTGAACGCGCGCGGCCGCGACCGGCTGAAGGAAAACCTGAAGAACCACTCGTACGCGCTGCTCCTCGCGCGGCCGAACGACGTTCCCGCCGAAGCGGTGCGCGACTTCGGCTACCAGCCTGTGGTATCGGCCAAGGAGCCCTACCAGACGCTGTTCATCGTAGTGAAGACTTCGCCCGTCAAGACCATCGCCGACGTGAAGGGCAGGACCATCCTTACGCCGGACCAGTACTCGAACATGTGGCGGGCCGCGAACGCGATGCTGCGCGACAGCAAGATCGACATGGGCAAGGAGAGCGTGCGCTCGATGCGCGACCAGGCGGCGATCGGCTGGTCGCTCGAGAACGGCTTCTTCGACGTCGGCGTGGTCAACTCCGTTTCCGGGGTCGGGCGCAGCTGGGAAAAGAACGGCGGCCGCGTGATCGCGAGAAGCCGCGACCAGATCAACATGCCGATGATCGCCTCGCCGAAGGTCTCACCGGCGCAGGTGGAGCGGCTGCGCGCGGCGATCGTCGCCCTCGACTCCACCGAGAGCGGCCAGGCGGTCCTCAAGAAGATCGGCATGCCCGCCGGCTTCAAGGAAACGCCGCGCCAGGCCTTCATCGACTTCCTCGCCTGGCTGGGCGACCTGGACGTGAAGCAGCCCTGACCGGCCAACGCGCGACAATAACTACAAGATGCCTATCACGCTGAAGGAGAGGCCCGTCTTCATGATCGGGGCGGAGCGCTCCGGCACGACCCTGGTCATGGCGATGCTCGGCTGCCATCCGCGCATCGCGGTGCCGGAGGTGGTGTGGTACTACCCCCGGTTCAGGCCGTACCTCTACACCTACGGCGACCTCTCGAGGGACGCGAATTTCCGCACGCTCGCGGAGGAGATGGTGTTCGGGCTCAAGACCCCGTTCTGGGGAATGAAGGTCAATCCGCGGACCATCGTCGACGAGATCCTGGCCGAGCTCAAGGAGCGCAGCTTCGCGGGCATTTACTGCGCGATGCACGAGCGCTACGCCCGCACGGCGGGCAACAAGCCGCGCTGGGGCGAGAAGACTCCGCACAACCTCTTTTTCGTGAAAGAGATCCTCGAGGACTTCCCCAACGCGCAGTTCATCTTCATCACGCGCGATGGCCGCGACGCCAGCGCCGACTACATCGATTCCGCCTTCGGCCCGACCAACATCTTCTGCGCCGCCGAAAGCTGGGCGCTGTGCCAGAACGCGGTCCGCCCCTGGCGCAAGCAGCTCGCGACCGGCCAGTGGATGGACCTGTGCTACGAGGACCTGGTCAAGGACCCGATCGGGGTGCTGAAAGACGTGTGCGCCTTCCTGGGCGAGAAATTCGCCCCCGAAATGCTCGAATTCCACAAGACCGAGCTGGCGAAAAACCGGGGCGCCACCAAGGACCACAAGCCTCTCGGCCACGAGGCGAGCGACCGTTACATCGGAATCTACAAGCGCCAGCTCAGCCTGCGCGACCAGGAGATCTTCGCCGCGGTCGCGGGCAAGGAGCTCGAGGAAGCCGGCTACAAGCTCGACGTGCGCCCGGCGACCATCACCGAGGAGCAGGCCGCGCTCTGGCGCGAGCTCGACGGCCGCACGCGCGCGGCCACGATGGACGCGCCCGAGGGCCACATCGTCTACGAGAGCTACAACGACTGGCTGGTCGACCAGCGCGAGGAGCGCAAGCGCCGCGGCCTGTGGACCGACGCCGACGCGCCGAAGAACCAGTTCCCCATCGGACACCCCCACGAGGAGATGATCATGGGGCAGCGCGCCTGGCGCTACTGGAAGGAGTACCTGTGCGTGAAACGCCGCTACGCCGGCAAGTCCGCGCTCTAGGTTTTACCTTCCCGAATAATCCCTGCAAGAAACTGTAAGCGCATCTCTGCAGGGAAGCCCCGGTCCACCCTGCTCCACACAAATTCCGACAAGAAGAAACAAGAAGACACTCACCAAGGCTTACCCCCGGGAACGCGCCCAGCCTGTACTCTGGCGTCGTGATTTTGATGGCTGATCACCAGATCGGCCCGCAAACGAAACTCGGGAGGAAACATGAGCAAGTCCGGAAAAAGCTTCGCAGCCCTCGGCGCCGTAATCGTGCTCGGTTTCAGCTCCGCGGCCGGCTCGGATACCGGCAAAGACCTGATCGAGAAGTCGGCGCCGTCGTCCTCGGCGCGTGACTATCGCGCCGCCAGCGCCACCGCGCTGCGCGTCGCCTCGGCGCGCAGCCAGGTGGGCGAGACCGCCGACGCGTGCGCCGCGCTGTCCCAGTCCCTCGAGTCCTATCGCAAGGCCGTTGCGCAGGAAACCGGCGACGACGAGCCTGCCGCGTCGAGCGTCAACGACGACAGCGACGGCATGGCCGACGTGCGCGCCCGGTTCGGCTGCAAGCGCTAGGCACCGAAATCCCCTTAGCGGTTCTTGGCCCGGCGCAAGCCGGGCCTTCTTTTTTGTGGAACAATCCCTGGCTATGGCGAACGGACTAGCGGAAACGGCACCTGCGGCGCCGAGCGCCGCCCCCCCGGCAGTCAGCTGGCGGACCGAGGATTGGGTGGCGGTGTACCTCGGATTCCTCGTCATCCTCGCCACCCTCGTCCTCTTCAACACCAGGCTGATCGACCTCGGCCAGGTCGCCCCCTCCTTCCGCTGGACCACCGACGCGCAGCTCGCCTCGCGCGCGCCCGACTGGAGTGCCGCCCTGGCGGACGTTCCCGCAGCGGCGCCGCTGCGCCAAGCGCTGCTCGGCAATGACCGCAGGGCCATCGAAGCCGCCGCGGCGCAGCTCGCGAAGGCCGCGGGCCGCAATACGGTGGCCGGCACGCTCGCCTCCGAGATCCGCGGCCACGCCGCGGCGACGCCGGCCAAGGTCTTCGCCTGGCCCAACCTGGCGAAAGCGCTCTGGATCGCGCTCGCCTGGACCGCCATCGCGGCCGCAGGCGTACTCCTCATCGGCGGGAAAGCCGGGGCGTTCCTCGCCGGGTTCCCCGCGGTGTTCGCGCTGGCGTGGCTCGCCCGCGTGCTCGCCGGCAACGGCCTGTTCATCGACTACGGCGTCGAGTACGTGATCTTCGCGCTGCTGACGGGCCTGCTCGTCAGCAACACCATCGGCGTTCCCGCGTGGCTCAAGCCCGCGGTGCAGACCGAGTTCTACATCAAGACCGGCCTCGTGATCCTCGGCGCGGGACTTCTGTTCATGGAAGTGCTGCAGGCGGGCGCGCTCGGCATCGTGCAGGCGGTGCTAGTGGTGACGGTGATCTGGTACGTCTGCTTCTGGCTCGCGCGGAAGCTTCGCGTCGACGACGATTTCGCCGCCATGCTGTCCTCGTCGGTCGCAATCTGCGGCGTGTCGGCCGCGATCGCCACCTGCGGCGCGATCCAGGGCGACAAAAAGAAGCTCTCCTACGTCACTTCGCTCGTGCTGATCGTCGCCGTTCCGATGATGATCGTGATGCCCTGGATCGCCAAGAAGTTCCAGATGCCCGATCTCGTGGCCGGCGCATGGCTCGGCGGCACCCTCGACACCAGCGCCTCGGTGGTGGCCGCAGGCGCCCTGATCAGCGACGCCGCCATGAAGACCGGCGTCATCGTCAAGTTTTCGCAGAACGCGCTGATCGGCGTCGCCGCCTTCATCCTGGTGGTGTGGTGGGCCTACAAGGCGGGTGCCAAGAGCGGGACGAAAACCGACGCCGGCATCATCTGGGAGCGCTTCCCGAAGTTCGTGCTCGGCTTCCTCGCCGCCTCGGTCCTGTTCTCGTTCTTCCTGCCCGCCGAGGCGGTAAACGGCACGCGCAGCGCGCTCACCGAGTTCCGCACCTGGTGGTTCGCGCTCGCCTTCGTGTCGATCGGCCTCGAGACGCGCTTCGTCGACCTCGCCACGATGGAAGGCGGCCGCCCGGCGCTCGCGTTCATTGCGGCGCAGCTCGTCAACGTGATCTGGACGCTGCTCCTCGCCTACCTGCTCTTCGGCGGCATACTTTTCCCGTTGCCGAACATCAGCTAGCCGGTCAGTTTTTCGCAACACGAAAATCCGGGGGCCGCCCGGCTTTTTCTTGGTTCGGCGCCCTGCCATCGGAGTAGGATGCCCGCAAAGAACGCCGAGGAGGGCCCCGATGGCCAAGTACACCCTGAAGGTCAACGGCCGTAACCGCACGGTCGACGCCGAACCCGATACGCCCCTGCTCTACGTGCTGCGCGAGAACCTGGCGCTGAAGGGCCCGCGCTTCGGCTGCGGGCTGGGTCAGTGCGGGGCGTGCACCGTGCACCTCGACGGCCAGGCGGTGCGCTCGTGCCTGCTGCCGGTCGGCGACCTGAAGGGCGCGATCACCACGCTCGAGGGCCTGGGCACCAGCGCCAAGCCCTCGAAGCTCCAGCGCGCGTTCATCGACGAGCAGGCGGCGCAATGCGGCTACTGCGTCAACGGCATGATCATGTCGGCGGCAGCGCTGCTCGCGAACAACAAGTCCCCGAGCGAAACCGAGATCCGCGAGGCGCTCGCAGGCAACCTGTGCCGCTGCGGCACCCATCAGCGCATCATCGCCGCGATCAAGCGCGCGGCGGTGGCCTAGGGAGGTCTCTTCATGAATTCGAACCTTTCCTTGGACCGCAGGGAATTTCTCAAAACGACCGGTGCGCTGGTCGTCGGCTTCTCCATGTTCGGCGCAGCGAGCGCCCAGACCCTGCGCGCGCCCAAAACCGTGGCCAAGGAGGCAGTAGATTCCTGGCTGACGATTAGTCCCGACAACCGCGTCACCGTGTACTGCGGCAAGGTCGACCTCGGCACCGGCAGCCGCACCGCGCTGGCGCAACTCGCAGCCGAGGAGCTCGACGTCGCCTTCGAGCGGGTCGAGATGGTGATGGGCGACACGGCGACCACGCCCGACCAGTGGCTGACCGCCGCGAACCTCACGATCTTCCAGGGCGGCTCGGAGCTGCGACGCGCCGCGGCGAGCGCGCGGCGTGCGCTCGTTGAGCGTGCGGCCGAGCGCCTTGCCGTTCCTTCCAATGAACTCATTGTTGACGACGGTGTGGTGCGCGTGAAGTCCAATCCCGCGCAGTCGCTGCGCTACGGCGAGCTGATCGGCGACGGGCTCAAAGTCGAGGTCGATCCGAAGATCGCGCTCAAGAAGAGCTCCGAATACCGCCTGATCGGCAAGTCGATCCGGCGGGTCGACATTCCCGGCAAGGTCACGGGCGAGTTCACCTACGTCCACGACGTGCGCGTGCCGGGGATGCTGCATGCGCGCGTGATTCGCTCCGATCTGAACGAGGCGCGCATCGACGAGGTCGACCTCTCCGAGGCGCGCAAGGTGCACGGCTACGTGCAGACCGTGCGCAAGAAGGACTTCCTCGCGGTGGTGGCCCGCAGCGAATGGGCCGCGATCAAGGCGGCGCGGGCGGTGCGCGTGTATTGGCGGCCCGGTACTCCCCTCCCTGACCAGGGAGGCATGTTCGACTACTGGCGCAGGCTGCCGGTCGCGAAGGAGGAGGTCACCCAGACCGCGGGCGACGCGAAGAGCGCGCTCGAATCGAGCGCTCGGCGGGTGAAGGCGCGCTACGACTTCGCGGTGCAGACGCACGCCACGATCGGCCCGTCGTGCGCGGTGGCCGACTTCAAGGACGGCAAGCTCACGGTTTGGACCTCCTCCCAGGTCACGCATTCCATGCAGCACGAGCTTTCCGCGATCACCGGCCTGCCCAGGGAAGCGATTCGCCTCGTGTTCGTCGAGGGCGCGGGCTGCTATGGCCGCAACGGCACCGAGGACGCCGCCGCGGACGCGTCGCTGATCTCGCAGACGATCGGCAAGCCCGTGCGCGTCCAATGGTCGCGCGCCGACGAGACCGCGCGCTCGCCGAAGAGCCCGCCGCGCAGCATGGACCTCGAGGCGGGCCTCGACGCGCAGGGCAACGTGACGGCGTGGAACGCGGACTTCTACATCGCGCTCAATCAAATCGTCGCGTTCAAGCCGCTCGATTTTCCCCTGCTCGCGGCGATGGAGTCCGGCCTGCCGCGGCCGGGCAACTGGGTGGGGTTCCTGTTCCAGAACTCGGGCCAGCCCTACCAGTTTCCGAACGTCCGCGTGAACACGAAGCACATCAGCGAGACCTTCTTCCGCTCCTCGCACCTGCGCAGCCCGGGCCGGATCGAGAACAGCTTCGCCAACGAGTCGTTCATGGACGAGCTCGCCGCGGCCGCGAAGGCCGATCCGGCCGAGTTTCGCCTGCGCTACCTCAAGGACGAGCGCGCGATCGACGTGATCCAGGCGGCGATGAAGCTCGCAGGCTGGCAGGCGCGGCCCGGGCCGAACCCCAATGCCGGAAACGGCGACGTCGTCACCGGGCGCGGCATTTCCTACCTGCGCTACAACAACGCCATCACCTACGTGGCGGCGGTGGCCGAGGTGGAGGTCGACAAGCGCTCCGGCGCGATCCGGGTCACGCGCGTGTGCGCGGGCCACGACTGCGGCGAGATGGTGAATCCCGACGGCGTGGCGAACCAGGTCCAGGGCGGCGTGCTGCAGACCGTGAGCCGCACGCTCAAGGAGAGCGTGCGCTGGACCGGCGACCGGGTAACGAGCGTCGACTGGGCCACCTACCCCATCCTGACCATGACCGAAGCGCCCAAGGTCGAGGTGGCGCTGATCGACCGGCCGGGGACCACCGCCTGGGGCGCCGGCGAGCCGATGGCGTGCGCCATTCCGGCGGCGATCGGCAACGCGGTGTTCGATGCCACCGGCGTGCGGCTGCGCCAGGTGCCGTTTACTCCGGACAGGGTGAAGGCCGCGCTGGCGACGAAGACCTGATTTTTCACGTCGCTGCGGGATAATGGACGGCATGAAAGCCATTGCCGCCTTCGCCGTCGCCCTGTGCCTCTTCGATCCAGCCCGAGCGCAAGACGCGGCTGCGAGTTTTCCTGCCAAGCCGGTCCGCATCTTCGGCCAGGGCATGGGCAGCACGGCCGATTATGTTTCGCGCTATCTCGCGCAGCGCCTGCAGGAGCGCTGGGGCCAGCCGGTGATCGTCGACAGCCGCTCGGGCGCGGGCGGCACCATTCCCGCGGACGCGGTGGCAAAGTCCCCGCCCGACGGCTACAACCTGGTGATGGGCCACGCGGGCCCGTTCGTGAGCGCGGTGTCGCTCTACGCCAAGACCCTGCCCTACGACCCGCTCAAGGACTTCGCGCCCGTCTCGATGGTCGCGACCGGGGTCACCGTGCTCGTGGTGCATCCCTCGGTGCCGGTCTCGAGCGCGAAGGAATTCGTCGCCTACGTGAAGCAAAAAGGGGAGATTCCGTACGCTTCCGCCGGCAACGGCTCCATCAGCCACCTGACCGGCGAGCTCCTGAAGAAGGTCGCCGGGATCGAGATGCAGCACATTCCGTACAAGAGCGCCGGCAACGCGCTCACCGCGCTGCTCTCGGGCGAGGTGCCGGTGTCGTTCCTGTCGCCGCTCACCGCGCACGCGCAGCTGAAATCCGGCAAGCTGCGCGCGCTCGCCGTGTCGAGCACCACGCGCTTCCCCGGCGCCCCGGACATCCCGAGCGCGGCCGAGGCGGGCATTCCCGGCATGGAGGCCAAGCTCTGGTTCGGCCTGTTCGCGCCGGCGAATACGCCCAAGCCTGTGATCGCCAAGCTGAACCGCGAAGTCGGCGCCATCCTCGGCGCGCCCGAGACCCAGGAAACCTTCCTCAAGCAGGGCGTCGCCTCGACTCCGTCCACCCCGGAGGAGCTCGCCGACTGGGTGCGCGCCGAGCTGGCGCGCTGGACCCCGATCATCCAGGCCGCCGGAATCAAGGCCGACTGATGAAGCACCGCCGCCTCGGCGCGCACGGTCCGACGGTGTCGGCCATCGGCCTGGGCGCCGGGAGCGCCACCACGCATTTCGGCGAGCGCGACGGCGAGGTGCAGATCGAGACGATGCGGCGCGCGCTCGACCTCGGCGTCACGTTCTTCGACACCGCCGACCGCTACATGAAGGGCCGTCACGAGAACTTGCTCGGGCGCGCGTTGAAGGGCCGCCGCGACCAGGTGATCCTCGCTTCGAAATTCGGCAACTTCGACCTGCCGGGCGGGCGCAAGGGCTACAACGGCAAGCCGGAGTACGTTCCCCAGGCGTGCGAAGCGAGCCTCCGGAACCTCGGCGTCGAGCACATCGACCTCTACTACCTCCACCGCATCGATCCCGAGGTGCCGATCGAGGACACCGTCGGCGCCATGGCGAAGCTGGTGCAGCAGGGCAAGGTGCGCTGGCTCGGGCTCTCCGAGGCGGGACCCGGCTCGCTCGAGCGCGCCTGCAAGGTCCATCCGATCACCGCGCTCCAGACCGAATACTCGCTCTGGGCGCGCGACGTGGAGGACGCGATCCTCCCCGCCTGCCGGCGCCTCGGCATCGGCTTCGTGCCCTACGCGCCGCTCGGCCGCGGGCTCCTCACCGGCAACGTGCGCTCGCTCGACGACATCGCGCCCCACGACCTGCGCCGGCTGCAGCCGCGCTTCCAGCCCGGCAACCTCGAGCGCAACCTCGAGCTCCTCAAGCCGCTCGACACGATCGCCGCCGCGCACGGCGCGACCAAGGCGCAGATCGCGCTCGCCTGGCTCCTTGCGCAGGGCGAAGACATCGTTCCCATCCCCGGCACCAAGCAGCAGAAATGGGTGGAGCAGAACGTAGACGCAGTCAACATCAATTTGGATCCATCGGAGCTTCGAGTTCTGGCCGATACGTTCAAGCCCGGCGCGCGCGCTGGCGAGCGCTACACCCCCGGATATTTCACTACTCTCGGAGCCTGAGCATGTCCGCAGTCTTGCAAACGAAGAAAGATCCACGCGTCGAAGCCGCGATCTCCCACTGGGCGCCGCGCTTCGTCGCGAACGGCGTGCCGCTGTCCGACTTCGAGGAAGTGACCGCGAGCTGCGAGCGCTGGGAGGACTGGTGCCGGCTGTGGTCCGAGCGCGCCGCGATCCATGAGGGGCTGGGCGAAGCCGCTCTTTCTCAAGGTCATACTTTGACAGCAGCGGGCCATTACACACGGGCGGCGGTGTGCTACCACTTCGGCAAGTTCCTCTTCGTGATCGACCTCGCGCAGATGAAGCAGGCGCACATGAAGGCGGTCGAATGCCGCAACCGGGCACTGCCGCATCTCGTGCCGCCGGGCGAGCGTGTGGCCATTCCCTACGAAGGGAAGCACCTCTACGGCAACCTGCGCAGGCCCGCGGGCGGCGCGCGCGCTCCGATCGTCGTGATGTGCATGGGGCTCGACTCGGCGAAGGAGGAAATGAACGACTACGAGGAGCGCTTCCTGGCCCGTGG
>Ga0111538_10012466_pt1 | contig 11238 bp, 10 predicted proteins | sample SoiMethybrSBSTD1_FD_79669 | JGI IMG/M metagenome (GOLD analysis project Ga0111538, IMG submission 79669) | Bulk soil microbial communities from a Populus tree surrounding site in Tennessee, USA - Soil MetaG P. TD hybrid SBSTD1 (version 2)... | ecosystem: Environmental > Terrestrial > Soil >... | reverse complement strand
CCTCGCGCCGCCACATCATCTCGACGGTCGCCAGGTTCTTCTTGTCGATCGCCACGCTTATCCAATCAACCGTTCGAACATGACGATGGTGCCGATTCCGGCGGCAATCAGCAGCACCTGCCGCAGCGCGTTCCGATCGATCTCGCCGCGATGCAGATCCGGGATCAAATCCGACATCGCGATGTAGAGCAGGCTCGCCGCCGACATCGCCAGCACGTAGGGCCGAATGCTGGGCACGACCTGCACGGCGGCAAAGGCGACCAGCGCCCCCAGGATGCCGGAGGCGCCGGAGACGACGTTGAGCATCAGCGCCTGGCCGCGGCTGTAGCCCGACGCGAGCAGGATGGCGACGTCGCCGACCTCCTGCGGGATCTCGTGCGCCGCGACCGCGATGGCGGTGTTGACCCCGAGCGGCACCGAGGTCATGACCGCGGTGCAGATGATCGCGCCGTCGATGAAGTTGTGAAAGGCGTCGCCGATGAACAGCAGCGGCGCCGTCGCGCCGTGCACTTCGCATTCATCGGCGTGGCAATGGCGGAGGAGCACGAGCTTTTCGAGCGAGAAGAACAGCAGGATGCCGGCGAGCAGCGTGCCGAAGACCGCCGGCGGCGCGAGCAGGCCGAGCGCTTCAGGAAGCAGCGCCAGCAGCGCCACGCCGAGCAGCGCCCCGACCGCGTAGCTGACCAGCGGGGGCACCAGCCGCGTCCGAACTCGGGCAGGGAAGATGACGAGCGATGAGGCGACGAGCAGGCCGCCGCAGCTGCCGAGAAGGCTCAGCCCGAGCGAGGTCGCGAGCACATGCACGGGACATTCTACTCGCCGCCCGCTAACCGCTGCGCGGCTCGCAGAGGGGTTCTGGGTTCAGGGTGCTGGGTTCTAGGTGGGGTTCAGGGTTCTGGGTTCGGGGTTCTGGGTTCTGGTTCTGGGTTCTCGGTTCCGGTCGAACCTCGAACCAACCCAGAACCCAGAACCCTGAACCCTGAACCTTTGCGCGCGCGTCAGCTCGCCACGTAGCCCCGCCGCGCGCGCACTCTGTAGTTGCGATTGCGCAGCTCGACGCGGATCGAGTGCCAGCGCCCGTCTTTCTTGCCGCTCGACGGATAGCCCAGGTAGTACTGCTTGCTCAGCTCGTCCGCGATGTTCGCGGTCGCCGGGTTGAGATCGTGCGCGTCGCGAATGATCTCGGTGCGGCCGCCGCTGTCGTCGGTCATCTCGCGCAGCGCCGCGACGTTGACTCGATCGTCGCCGCCCGAACGCCGCCACGGCCCGCTGCTGCCGCCGCCGCCGCCAACCGGCGGACGCGATCCGGGCCAGCCGCCGCCGCTGCCGGGGCGGCGCCCGGGGAACGGAAACGGGATCGGCATCGGCATGCGCGGCGGGTTGGTGCGCATCGTCGGCTCGGCCTCGCCGTCGATGCCGATGGCGTAGACCAGCACTTCGGTCTCGCGAATCTGCGCCTTGACGTCGCGGACGCTGACCGTGCTCTGCGTGTCGTTGCCGTCCGAGATCACCAGCAGCGCCTTCTTGCGGTTCTGTCCGCGCGCCGCCAGCGGCAGCGCATCCGCGACCGCGTCGTACATCGCGGTGCCGCCGTTGGCGGTGAGACGGCCGAGCCCGCGCGTCAACTGCTGCCGATCGCGCGTCCAGTCCTGCAGCAGCATCGGCGTCGTGCTGAACCGGTAGAGAAAGAACTCATCGTCTCGATCGAGCAGGTCGAAGAGGAAGCGATCGAGCGCGCTGCGCGCCGCTTCGATCTTCTGGCCGGCCATGCTGCCGCTGGTGTCGACCGCGATGCCGAGGCTGACCGGGACCCGATCGCTGTTGAAGTGCGTGACCGTCACCGGCTGATCGTCCTCGTAGACCAGGAAGTCGTCCTGCCGGAGCCCGGGGACGAAGCGGCCGTTCTGATCCGACACCGTCGCGGTGACGTTGATCAGCTCGACGCCGCTCTTGAAGCGGAACCCCTGCTCCTCGGACTCCGCCCTGGCCGGCGGTTGCGCCGGCCGCTGCTGTCCGTGCAGGCCGACGACGAGCGCGGCGAGCAGCGCGACGACGAGGGACGTGGCACGCATGGTCTTCACAACTTTGCCTGTACCGGAACGCGCCGATCGACGTGAGGCACGATGCGATCGTCGGTCCTGAAACTCACACGGTAACGGCCTGCATCGCCGGCGCCGGGCACGGTGACCACGAAAATCGATTCGCCGCCCGGCCGCAGCGCCGACGGCTCAATCATCACGCGGGCGGAGGTCAGAAATCCACCTTCACGGTTGAAGACGAAAACCACCGCCGTCAGCCGATCGACCGCGGCCGCGGCCGCCGGGTTGCGCACCACGCCGCGGACGATGAGGCGGTCGCCGTCGCGCTCGTGCCCGAGAGCGACCAGCTCGAGCGGCAGCGCCGCGGCCGCCGGCGTCGATGCCGCCGGCTGGTTCGCCGCGTGCGTCGTGCCATTCGACCCGCTGCTCGAGACGATCACCAGCGCGGCGGCGGTTGCAATCACGAAGACGCCGGCCACGACCACAGTCGGCCAGCGTGACGCCGGCTGTGCCTGGGCGGTGGAAAAAAGATCCGAGGCGGTGACAGCCGCCGCGCGCGGCCTGAGGTCGAAATCGTTTCCGACCACCCGCAGCGGCAGCCCGTCGCCGTGAATCTCGGCTGCGAGGACGGCGATGCGCGCCTGCGAACGCCGCTCTTCTTCGCGGGCGATCCGCCAGGCGACGGCGCCCATGATCGCGGCCAGCGCGACTGAAATCATCGTGACCAGGAGCAGCATCATCTGAGCTTGAACTCCACCGCGACTTCGACGATGACATCGACCGGCGCGCCCTGCCGGGTCGCCGGCGAGAAGCGCCACTGCCGCACGGCTTGCACCGCGCGCTCGTTCAGGCCTCCCGGCAGACCTTTGAGAATCCGGATCTCGCCAACCGATCCGTCGCGCCGCACGACGATCTCCAGCTCGACGTCGCCGGAGATGCCCCGCTGCCGCGCGTCTTCGGTGTAATCGGCCTTCACCTCGCGCAGCAGGCGCGGCGGCGCGATGCCGCTGCCGGGCCGGTACGGCCCGCCCCCCGTGCCGCCGCCAGAGCCCGGGCCAACCCCGCTGCCGTCGCCGGGCCCCAGCCCGGTACCCGTGCCGCTCCCGGCTCCGCCACCCTGCCCCGGACCGTGGCTCTCGGTTTCCACGGGCTTCTCGTCCAGCACGCCGACGCGATTGCGCGTGTCGGCCGGCGCCGTGATGATCGGCGCGACCACGGTCGGCAGAGGCTCGGCCTTCAGCAGCGGCTCGGGCTTCGGCTCGGGCGGAGCCGGCACCGGTTCGACCGGCTTCGGCTCACGCCGCGCCGGCAGCGGGCTGCTGAGCGTGCGCCGCCCTTCGCGCAGCGCCTTCGGCGCCGGCGCCTTCTGACGCAGGCCGCCGCCGCCACCGCCGCCGCCGGGACCGGGCGTTGCGACGAAGACCAGGCGCATCGGCACGGCCGGGTTGTCGTCGGACAGCGACGCGGCGCGCGGCGACAGGTTGAAGCTGGCGAGGAAGACGGCGAACACGATCGCGCCCGCGTGCAGCGTGCTCGACACCGCCAGCGGGACGCCGGTCGCCCGGTGCGTGCGCGCGGATTCAGAGAAGAGCGAGAACAGAGGACCGGGAGCTTTGACGGCCGGCAGAGAGACTGACGGCGGTGCCGTGCGCGGCCGGCGCGCGGCCGCCGCCAGCTGTCGCCCGAGCCGGACGGCATCGTCGTGGCTCAGCAGCCCGCGCACGCCGCCCAACGCGTCGACGACGTCGGCCTCCGAGACGCCGGCGGCTGCCGCGATCTCGCGCTGCGAGTAGAAGTCGGTTGAAGCAGGGGTCATCTGTCCCGCCCTACCGAGGCAAAAGGCTTGCCTACGGGTTTCGGCCGTTTCGCGTTGAAACTTAGGTGGTTAGGCGGGCCGCTGCGGTCGGGCTGTCGTCGCGGCTGGACAGTGTGTCACCGCAGCAGGGGCGGGTGGGGCAGGTGGGGCCGCTGGCGCGCGCAGATCGCGCGCCGGCGTTGGGGTGGTTGGGGAGGGCGCGCTCGCTTCGCTCGCGCGGAGACGGAGGCGGTCGTATACACTCCCCGGCATGTCATTCAGTGGAAAAACTGTGATTGTGACCGGCGCAACCAGCGGCATCGGGAGGGCGTCGGCCGAACTCTTTGCGTCCGAAGGCGCGGCGGTGGTCGCGGTCGGACGCAAGACCGACGAGCTGGCCGAAACGGCGGCGGCCGTAAAGAAAGCCGGCGGCCAGGCGGCGACGTGCGCCGTGGATCTCACCTCCCCCGAGGCGCCGGCCAGAATCGTCGACGCCGCAATCGGGGCGTTCGGGCGGATCGACGTGCTGGTCAATGCCGCGGGGATCATCGCCAGCGCGCCGCTCGAGGCGACGACCGACGAGCTGTGGGATTCGATGATGGCGATCAACCTGCGCGCGCCGTTCCGGCTGATGCGCGCGGCGCTGCCGCACCTCAAGGCGCAGAAGGGGACGATCGTCAACGTATCGAGCGTCAACGGGCTGCGCTCGTTCCCGGGTGTGCTCGCCTACAACGTCAGCAAGGCAGCGGTCGATCACCTGACGCGCTGCGCGGCGATCGAGATGGCGCCGCTCGGCGTGCGGATCAACGCCGTCAACCCCGGCGTCACCGTCACCAACCTGCACCGGCGGTCCGGGATGGCGGAGCCGCAGTACGCGGCGTTTCTCGAGCGCGCGAAGGAGACGCACCCGCTCGGGCGGCCGGGACAGCCGGACGATATCGCCGCGCTGATCGTGTTCCTCGCCTCGGACCGCGCCGGATGGATGACCGGCGAAACCATCCCGATCGATGGCGGGCGTCACCTCACGTGCGCCCGCTGACGCGCGGCCTCACTCCTTCTACGAAGACGAGGCCCTCGCGCTCGGCGAGCAAGCGCACCGACTTGAAGCCGTCGGCTTCGAACGCTTTCAGCGCCTCGCCCGACGCGGCAAAGGGCGGCCCGCTCTGCGTGCGGGTCAACAGCGACCCGAGGCCGCCGCGCGGCGCGGCGCCGATCATGATCACGCGTCCGCCCGGGCGGACGACGCGCGCCAGCTCGCGGATCGAGGCGACGCGATCTTCCGCGCGCATGGTGCCGAAGAGGCCGCCGGTGTCGTCGACCACCGCGAGATCGAACTGCGCGTCCTCGACCGGCAGCCGCGTGGTAGGCGCCACCTCCACTTCGACGAGCACGCCGGCGGCCGCGGCGCCCTTGCGCGCGCGCGCCGCCGAGGCTTCATCCGGCGCGACCGCCACCGCGCGCCCCGACAGGCCGACTTTCGCCGCCACCGCGCCGAGGCGGCCTGCGTGCGCACAGCCGACCTGGAGCAGGCGATCGCCCAGCTTGACGCCGGTCATGCTCGTGACCAAAAGATACGGATCCTGACGCTTGAGGAACATAGCCGTCCGGGCCGAACGTCTCGCGGACGGACCGGGCGGCGCTGCTGTCGACCGGGGCCGATACGCTCGCGGTGAGAACCAAGCTTAGCGTAGCTCACCCGACGCGGGCCAAGACCGCGGCGAATGAAAACGTAAGCGCCGCACGATCTGATAGCTGACAGCCGGCCGCCGAGAGCTATATGATCTGCGGTTCATGCCTACACCCGTCGACATCGCTCCGGCCCGGGGCAAACTCGGTGTCCTGCTGGTAGGTCTCGGCGCGGTCAGCACCACGACGATCGCCGGCGTCCTCGCCATCCGCAACGGCTTCGCCAAACCCATCGGATCGCTGACGCAGATGGGCACGGTCCGTCTCGGCAAACGGACCGAGAACCGTTCGCCGAAGATCAGCGAGGTCGTGCCGCTGACGCCGCTCGACGATCTGGTGTTCGGCGGCTGGGACATCTTCGAGGACGACTGCTACGCCGCGGCGAAAACCGCGGGCGTGATCGAGCCGGCGCTGCTCGAGCGGGTGCGGCCCGAGCTCGAAAAGATCCGTCCCTGGCCGGCGGTGTTCGACCGCCGCTACGTCAAGCGCCTCGACGGCCCGAACGTGAAGAAGGGCCGGAACAAGAAGGAGCTCGCCGAGCAGGTGGTCGAAGACATCCGCCGGTTCAAGGCCGGCAACCAGCTCGATCGGCTGGTGATGATCTGGTGCGGCAGCACCGAGATCTTCGCCACCGAATCGCCGGCGCACCAGACGGTCGAGAGCTTCGAGCGCGCGCTCGAGGAGAACGACACCGATATCCCGTCGAGCATGGTCTACGCCTACGCGGCGATCCGCGAAGGGATCCCGTACGCCAATGCGGCGCCGAACCTGACCGCCGACATCCCGGCGCTGGTCGATCTGGCGGCGAAGACCGGCTCACCGCTGGCGGGCAAGGATCTGAAGACCGGCCAGACGCTGATCAAGACGATCATCGCGCCGGGACTCAAGGCGCGCCTGCTCGGCGTCGACGGCTGGTACTCGACCAACATCCTCGGCAACCGCGATGGCGAAGTGCTCGACGATCCCGAATCGTTCAAGACCAAGGAGGAGAGCAAGAAGTCGGTGCTCGACTACATCCTCCAGCCGCAGCTCTATCCCGACCTCTACGAGCATCTCTGCCACGTCGTCCGCATCAACTACTACCCGCCGCGCGGCGACAACAAGGAAGGGTGGGACAACATCGATCTGGTCGGGTGGCTCGGCTATCCGATGCAGCTGAAGATCAACTTCCTCTGCCGCGACAGCATCCTGGCCGCGCCGATCGTCCTCGACGTCGCGCTCTTCCTCGATCTGGCGAAGCGCGCCAACATGCGCGGCATCCAGGAGTGGCTGTCGTTCTACTTCAAGAGCCCGGTCCACGCGCCGGGCCTGTACCCCGAGCACGACCTCTTCATCCAGTTGATGAAGCTGAAAAACACGCTGCGCTACCTCAAGGGCGAGGAACTGATCACGCACCTGGGACGTGAGTACTACGACTAGGCCCTCCTACAGCCAGCCGGCGGTGATTGGCGGCGTCATCATGGGCGTGCTGTCGGCGCTGCCCCTGGTGGCCGCCGGCAACGCGTGCTGCTGCCTGTGGGTCGTCAGCGGCGGCGCGATCGCCGCCTATCTGGTGCAGCAGAACCAGTCGGCGCCGATCACGCCGGCCGACGGCGCGCTGGTCGGACTGCTCGCCGGCCTGATTGGCGCCCTGGTGCGCTTCGTCGTGCAGATCCCGATCGATTTCCTGATGGCGCCGATCGAGCGCGCGATGCTGCAGCGGATCATCGACATGGGCACGCTGCCGCCGGAATGGCGCGAAGTCTTCGAGCGCTACACCGGCCGCGAAGGCGAGGTCTCGCTCGCGTTCCAGATCGTGGGCCGGATCGCCGGCCTCATGCTCTGGCTGTGTGTCGGCGCGGTCTTCTCGACCCTCGGCGGCCTCCTCGGGGCGATGATCTTCCGCAAGGACTCGCCGCCCACGACCACCGCGATCGACATTCCGCCGCAACCTTGAGACCGCCGTCTGCGCGGCGCCTGCGCCGCGCTCTGGCGCGGGAGAGTCGTTCGTACTGCTATCCTTCCGCATCATGCCCGAGAAGCCTTACGCCGAGATCGCCGATCTCCTGCGCGAAGACCGCACTTTTCCTCCGCCGCCCGAGTTCCGCGCCCGCGCCGCCGTCAGCGACGAGAAGCTGTACGAGGAGGCGGCGCGCGATCCCGAAGCCTTCTGGGCGAAGTTCGCCGCCGAGCTCGAATGGTCGCGCCGCTGGGATCGCATCCTCGAGTGGCAGCCGCCGCACGCCAAGTGGTTCGTCGGCGGCACGCTGAACGCCAGCGTCAACTGCGTCGATCGCCACGTCCGCGGCGCCCGCCGCAACAAGGCGGCGCTGGTCTGGGAAGGCGAGCCCGGCGATCGCCGCACGCTGACCTATCACGACCTCTATCGCGAGGTTTCCAAATTCGCCAACGTGATGAAGTCGCTCGGCATCAAGAAGGGCGACCGTGTCTCGATCTACCTGCCGCTCATCCCCGAGCTGGCGATCGCGATGCTCGCCTGCGCCCGTATCGGCGCCGTGCACAGCGTCGTCTTCGGCGGCTTCAGCGCCGAGTCGCTCCGCGATCGCATCAACGACTCGCAGTGCCGGCTGCTCGTCACCGCCGACGGCGGCTACCGGCGCGGCCAGGTGGTCGGCCTGAAAAAAATCGCCGACGAGGCGGTCGCCGAAACGCCGTCGATCGAGCACGTCGTGGTGGTTCAGCGATCGGCGGCAGCGTCGATCCCGGTCACGATGAAGCCCGAGCGCGATCGCTGGTACCACGAGCTGATGAAGGACGCGCCGCTCGTGTGCGATCCGGAGCCGATGGACGCGGAGGACATGCTCTACATCCTCTACACCTCGGGGACGACCGGAAAGCCGAAGGGGATCGTCCACACGACCGGCGGTTATCTGGTCGGCACCTATGCGACGACCAAGCTGGTGTTCGATCTGCGCGACGAGGACGTCTACTGGTGCACGGCCGACATCGGCTGGGTGACCGGCCACAGCTACGTCGTCTACGGGCCGCTCGCCAACGGCGCGACGGTGCTGATGTACGAGGGCGCCCCCGACTGGCCGCAGAAGGATCGCTTCTGGTCGATGATCGAGCAGCACGCGGTGACCGTCTTCTACACGGCGCCGACCGCCATCCGCGCGTTCATGCGCTGGGGCACCGACTTCCCGAAGAAACACGATCTCTCGTCGCTGCGGCTGATCGGATCGGTCGGTGAGCCGATCAACCCCGAGGCGTGGATCTGGTACTACAAGTTCATCGGCGGCGAGCGCTGCCCGGTGGTCGATACCTGGTGGCAGACCGAGACCGGCGCGATCATGATCACGCCGCTGCCCGGCGTCACCACGCTGAAGCCGGGCTCGGCGACCAGGCCGTTCCCCGGCATCTCCGCCGAGATCCGCACCGAGAAGGGCGACAAGGTGGAGGTGGGCGGCGGCCTGCTGGCGCTGACCCGGCCGTGGCCGTCGATGCTGCGCGGCATCTACGGCGACCCCGATCGCTACGTCCGGCAGTACTGGAACAAGTGGGGCACCGGCGTGTACGTCACCGGCGACGGCGCCAAGAAAGACGCCGACGGCTACTACTGGCTGCTCGGCCGCGTCGACGATGTGATCAACGTCGCCGGCCATCGCCTGGGCACGATGGAAGTGGAGAGCGCCCTGGTCGATCACCCGGCGGTCGCCGAAGCCGCGGTCGTCGGCCGCGCGCACGAGATCAAGGGCCAGGCGGTCGCTGCGTTCGTCACGTTGAAGGAAGGCGCCAACGAACGGGTCGGGTCGAAGCAGCTCGTCGACGATCTCAAGGAGCACGTCGTCAAGAAGATCGGCGCGATCGCGCGGCCCGACGACATCCTGTTCACCGCCGACCTGCCGAAAACGCGGTCCGGCAAGATCATGCGCCGGCTGCTGCGCGACATCGCCGAAGGCAAGGCGCTCGGCGACACGACGACGCTGGCCGATCCGGCGGTGATCGCCAAGCTGAAGGCGGACTACGAAGAGGAAGCCGGCTAGCGGCTAGGAGGCGCTCGATTCGCTGCGGCGGATGCCGGCGTAGCCGTCGACCCGCTCGACGCGGTTGCGGCCGCGCTGCTTGGCGCGTTCCATCGCCGATTCCGCGTCGGCCATCAGCCGCTCGGTGTCGACGACGTCGCCGAGCGCGATCAGGATGTTCATCACCGCCGCGCTCACCGTCACCGGCACGGGACGCTCGCTGCGGTGATCGGTGAAGCCGAGGCGCTCTTCGACCGTCGCCCGCACCCGCTCGGCCAGCTCGCTCGCGTGATCGCCGTCGGTGCGCGTCAGCAGCACGGCGATCGAATCTTCGGTGTAGCGGGCCACCCAGTCGTGCTGGCGGAAGTACTGCCGCATCAGGATGCCGAGGCGCTCGAGCACCTTGTCGCCGACGCCGTAGCCGTGCTGCTTGTTGATCGTCGACAGGCGATCGACGTCGAAGAGGATCAGCGACAGCGGGACGTTGAACCGCGCCGCGCGCTCGAGCTCCTTGGCGAGCACCGCATCGAACAGCGGACGGGTATAGAGCGTCGTCAGCTTGTCGGTGATCGCGGTATGGCTCGGATCGAGTTGCGCGCGCTCGGTGTAGCCGGCGAGCAGATCGAACGACGCCCGCCGCACCAGCTGCGCGGCGAGCGGCCACGGCTCGCTGGTGGCGCCGATCTTGTCGCTCAGCGCCAGCTCGTCGAGCACCGTGCGCTCGAGCAGGTAGACGAAGGTGAACAACCGCTCCACCGGCAGGCTGCGTTCGAGCGCGACCCGGTACAGGTCGGCGACGAAGCCGCCGCGCGGATCGACTCTGCCTTCGCGGACACCCAGGGCGAGCAGCTGCACGAGCAGCTGGCCGATGCGATTGCAGTACTCGGGCGCGAGGACCTCGGTGCCGCTGAAAGGAAAGATCGCGACTGTGTCCCAGACGAGCAGGCCGGCCCGGTCGAGGATGATTTCCGAGACTTCCTGGCGCAGATCAGCCTGGATGTCGCCAACGTCCGCGTACGAAGAGCCGCCTTCCATTGAGATTGATGGTAGCCCGCCGATGTAACAGGCCGCAATCGACCGGGCATTTGTATCCCGCAGGATACGGGGCCGGCATTGCCGCGGCGGCGCCGCGGGGGCATGATGTGCCGGTGAGCGCGACGCAGGTCGGCATCGAGCTGTCGCCCGACGCCTGTCGGATCGTCGAGATCGAATCGCCGCCAATCTGGAAGCGCCGGCGCTGGAGCGTTCCAAGTCGTGTGCGCTCCTTCGCGGTCTTCCCGCCTTCGGGCGCCGAAACCGAGGCGAAGCTCGCCTCGCTCAAGAATCAACGGGCGGCCGTGGTCGTCTGGAACGCCGCCAGCGACCATCGCCAGGTCATAGTCGACGCCGGATCGTACGAGTCGATGCGGGCGGAGGCGATTCGCGCGCTCGACGCGGTCGGCGTCGAAACGCGCGGCGCGTGGATCGACATCGCGCCCGTCTCGCGCGCCTCCGAGCGCAAGCCGCGCCGTCCCGTCATCGCCGTGGTCGCCGCGGCGGCGGAGCTCACCGCCGCCGTGCAGCCGCTCTACGACGCCGGCATCCGCGTGCAGACGATCGTCACGCCGGCGGTCGCGCTCGGCTCGCTGGCGCGGCTGCGCCGCAACATCTCGACGCCGGACGCGCTCGAGCTGTATGTGGCGCTCGAGGAGCGAGCCACCTGCATTGCGCTGACGCGCGGCCGCGCGCTGATGGCGTCGCAGACGCGCGACCGGGG
>Ga0111538_10012464_pt1 | contig 11240 bp, 6 predicted proteins | sample SoiMethybrSBSTD1_FD_79669 | JGI IMG/M metagenome (GOLD analysis project Ga0111538, IMG submission 79669) | Bulk soil microbial communities from a Populus tree surrounding site in Tennessee, USA - Soil MetaG P. TD hybrid SBSTD1 (version 2)... | ecosystem: Environmental > Terrestrial > Soil > Tree... | reverse complement strand
ACGATTCCGCTTCTCTCGCCGTGCCTGACGTGGGTGCGCCGGCGGCACCCGGTCGATGAAACGTCTTCAGCGCATTGTCGTCGTCGACGACGAACCCAATATCGGCCAGTCGCTGCGCCTGATCCTGGAAGGGGAAGGCTACGCTGTCACGATCTGCGCATCGGCGGCCGAGTTCCAGGCGCAGCGCGGTGCTGGACGGGCTGACCTGTATCTACTGGACGTACGGCTGCCCGACGGCAACGGCATCGACGTGCTGCGCGCGTTGAAACAGACCGACGATCCGACGCCGACGGTCATGATCTCCGGCCACGCCACCATCAGCGATGCGGTCGAAGCAACCCGGCACGGTGCGTTCGACTTCCTCGAGAAGCCGCTGGCGCGCGACCGCGTGCTGCTCGTGGTCGGGCACGCGCTCGAGCGCTCGGATCTGCAGCGCGAGAACCAGCGCTTCCGCGAGCTGGTCGGCGACGGCCCCAGGATGATCGGCACCAGCGAGGCGTTCCGGCGCGCGCTCGACGAGGCGACGCGCGTGGCGCGCTCGGACGTCGCCGTGCTGCTGACCGGCGAGTCGGGCACGGGCAAAGAGCTGCTGGCGGCGCACATTCACCGCGAGAGTCCGTTCGCCGCACGATCTTTTGTGAAGGTCAATTGCGCCGCGATTCCAACGGAGCTACTCGAAAGCGAGTTGTTCGGCCACGAGCGCGGCGCGTTCACCGGCGCGGCCGCGATGCGCCGGGGCAAGTTCGAGCTGGCCGACGGCGGCAGCATCTTCCTCGACGAAGTGGGCGACCTGCACGAGGCGTCGCAGGCCAAGCTGCTGCGCGTGCTGCAAGACGGCGAGGTGCAGCGGCTCGGCAGCGAACAGGCGATCCGAGTGAACGTCCGAGTCATCTCGGCGACCAACCGTCGACTCGACGAGCGCATCGCGGACGGCAAGTTCCGCGAGGACCTGTACTACCGGCTCGCGGTCGTCCCCATCCGCGTGCCGGCGCTGCGCGAGCGGCTGCAGGACGTGCGCGAGCTGGCGATCTACTTCCTCTCGGAGTTCTGCGCCCGCAATAACTTCCGGCCCAAGTCGCTCGACGAGGGCGTCTTCGCGGCCCTCGAGCAGTACGAGTGGCCAGGGAACATCCGCGAGCTGCGCAACGCAGTCGAGCGGATGGCCATTCTCACACCGGAGGATCGCATCACGTCCGAATCGATCCCATTCGAAATCCGCAGCCGACGCGCAGCGCGGCCCTCAGGTCTGCATGAGGTGCGCGATTCGGCGGAACGCGATCGCATTCGCCAGGCGCTCGACCAGACCGACTGGAACGTCTCCAGCGCAGCGCGTCTGCTCGGCATCGAACGGACGAACCTGCACAAGCGGATGAAGTCGCTCGGATTGAATCGAGAGGGATAGAACGCGTTAGTCCTTGGTCCTTGGTACTTCGTTCCTGGTCCGTCCGTAGTCCGCGGTCCGTCCCTGGTCCTGAGTCCTGAGTCCACAGGGGATCGCATGGCGACGCATTAAGGACGAAGGACCAAGAACGGACGAAGAACCAAGCACCAAGTACTAAGGACCAAACGGCGCGATGCCCACAAGCAACACCAACCGGGCATTCCCGTTGTTCGTCACCCCGTGTTTCACACCGGCAGGCGCCCACACGACCATCCCCTCGCCCGCCGAGCGCGACTGGTCCCCGACTTCGAAATCACCGGCGCCCTCGACGACGAAGTAGAACTTGTCCTGATTGCCGTGCACGTGCGCGTGCTGGGATTGCCCGGGCTCGAGGCAGTTGAGACCCAGCATCAGGCGCCCGCTCTCGAACAGCGTCGCCTTGAACTGCTTGTCCGGGTTCGAGCCGACGCGGTCGCGGTACTCAACGAAATTCGACATCGGCAGTCCGGCCTCGTGAGCGGCTCGGGCCTGGCGCCTCAAGGCTGGCCTGAGCCTGCATCCTGATTCCCGATTCCTGATTCCTTCTGGATTCGTATCGCATAGTCCAACCAGCAACCGGTCTCCCCATCGGCACCGATGATGATCGGCAGCGCGAGGGTTGGTGTTGCGGGCGGCGCGAACTTCGGATCGAGGATGCGGCCGATCTGATCGCGGACGTCCTGCAGGTGCGCCCGCGTCACGCGATCGGTCGTGCGCGGCATCGCGGCGCGGACGGCCGTGTCGAGCGCGCGAATCTCGAGCCGCGCGAGCGGACGCGATTCGCCGGACGAAGCCAATCGTCCGTTGATCTTCTCGTTCATCAGATCGAGATACGCCCGCTGGAGATTGCGGCGATACGGATCGACCCGCACTGCCGTCGCCTCGATCTCGCTCCAGATGGCGCGACGCACGTCGGTGAAGAACTCGGACGGCTTGTACGCGGCCGCCCCGTCGATCGCCTCCTGTTCCGCCAGCCGATTGATCCGGGCATCCGTCATCACCGTCGTCAACACACGCAACTGGCTGGTCCGGATGCGCTCGAGCGTGCCGGCCGGCTCGATGCGCCGCAGAATCTCCGGTTTGACCACGAACATCGGTGCCGTGAACGCATGGGCGCTGAGGAACTCCACCGCCGCCCGCTGACGTTCGCGCGGAATCGGCACGAAGCGCAAGCCGTCCTGCCCATACACCTTCTGCTGCGACGCGACACCGCCGACGACGGCGGCCACATGGTTCATCTCGAGCACCCACTGGCCGAGCAGACGTCCGTACATCTCCTCGAGATCGTCGTACGGCTCGCCCGACTTGGTCGTGGCCGTGAGCAGCATGTTCGCCACGCGCTCGAGGTTCTTCAGACCCATGGCGGTCGAGCGCACCGCGTCGGCATCGCCGACCGCTTCGGTCAGCTCACCAGGATCGGCGCCGCCAGAATCGACGGTCGAGAAGCGCAGCCACGGCGTGGCGTCCTGCGCGCGCGCCCACTCGTCGAGCGTTTTCTTTTCGTCGTCCGCTGTTTTGGCTCCGGGGATCGGTTTGTAGCCCCACATCGTCGCCCACTTGTCGTAGGGCCCGATGCGTGGAATCAGGTCTTCCGGATCGATGCGATCCTCTGGCTGCGCGACGTAGTTGAAGCGCGAGTAGTCCATCAACGTCGGGGTGTGTCCCATCTTCTTCACCCACGCCGCGTCGCGGATCTTCTCGGGCGCATACATCGAGCTCGCCTTCATGTTGTGCTGGAAGCCGAGCGTGTGTCCGACTTCGTGCGCGGCGACGTACTCGATCAGACGGCCCATCAGGTCGTCGGGCAGCGGCAGCTTCGCCGCGCGCGGATCGAGCGGACCGACCTGCACGAAGTACCAGTCGCGCACCAGGTTCATCACGTTGTGATGGAACTGGATGTCCGACTCGAGGATCTCGCCCGTGCGCGGATCCGACACGTGCGGGCCTGAGGCGTTCTCCGTCGTCGAGGGCAGCCACCGGATCACCGAGTAGCGCGCATCCTCGGGGCTCCAGTCGGGGTCCTGCTCTTTGGTCGGCGCGTCTTTGGCGAGAATGGCATTCTTGAATCCGGCCTCTTCGAATGCGGGCTGCCAGCTCTCGATACCGCGCTTGATGAACGGCACCCACTTGGCGGGCGTTGCGGGATCGACGTAATAGACGATCGGCTTGATCGGCTCGGAGAGGGCTGCCGCCGGATCTTTCTTCTCGAGCCGCCAGCGCGCAATGTATCGCCGGCGCTGCGCGCGATGTTCGTCGCGACCGTAGTCGTACTGCTGCACCGTGAAGTAGCCGACGCGCTCGTCGAACAGCCGCGGCATCATCGGGTTCTCGGGCAGCTTCACCATGCTGTAGTGCATCACCACAGAGGCGCTGCCCGGACGGGCCGCGGCCGCGGGGTTCGGTACCGGTTGGGGCCCCTGCAACTCCACGCCGGTCGAATACGTGTGCGTCGCTTCCACTTCGATGTTCTCGGGGAATGAGACGGCACGCTCGATGAACGATCGCGCGCCATCGAACTGACGCGACCGGACGCGGCTGCGGCCGCTGAACTCGGGCACCTCGGTCGTGAACAGCCGGGTCACGTCGATGACCGGTGCATCGTCCTTGCCCACGGCCTCGACGTTGAACGCCATCAGAATCGCATCGTTGTTCGCCGCCTCCACCGCTTGTGCGATCGGCGTTTTGCGATCGGCGACGAGGTCGTAGGAGATGCTGCGGAGGAACACCCGGTTGTTGCGGCGCTCCCATTTGACGACCCGGTTGCCGACCGCCTGGCCGCCCTGGCCGGCCCCGACCGTCGTCCGCGCGATCTGGCTGACCCAGAGGAATTCCTTGTTCAACTGGTTCACCGGGATCTCGTAGTAGAAGCGTTCGCCGACCCGGTGCACGGTGAAGATCCCGGGGTCGGACTTCGCTTCCTTCGTGATCACCCGGTCGTAGGGCCGCGGCGTGCCCGGCGTCGGCGCCGCGCGGTCCGCTTGTGGCGGCGCCGCCGGCGGCTGTTCCGCTGGCGGCGTCGGCGGCGTCTCCTGGGCGGCGGCGATCGACGTCGCGAGGGTCACGGCCAGAAGAACGCGGATCACGCACAGGCGATCAAAACGAGACGTCATGGTTGCTTCTCCATCGCTACCGTGAGCCGGATTATACGAAGAACCCCGGCTATTCGACTTTTCGGAGTATGAAGCACTTCAAATAGTGCGTTTCCGGTACGCCGACCAGCACCGGATGATCGCGTCCCTGCATGCGCTTTTCGACAATGGCGACCGGTGTGTGGCTGTCGATCGAGGCCTCGTGCAGCGTCTGGCCGAACATCTCCTCGTTGACGTTGTACGAACAGCTGCACGTGATCAGATGGCCGCCCGGCTCGAGCAGGCGCATCGCCCGAAGATTGATCTCCTTGTAGCCGGATAACGCATTGGGCACCGAGGCCTTGTTCTTCGCGAACGCCGGTGGATCGAGCACGATGGTATCGAAGCGCGCGCCCAGGCGCTCGTAGTGCCGGAGTTCATCGAAGACGTTCGCCTCGCGCGCCTGGACGTTGGTGACGCCATTGCGCGCGGCGTTTCGCTGAAGGTGCGCGACCGCATCGCCCGAGATGTCGAGCGCTTCGACCGCCGTGCACTGCGGCGCCAGCCGCAGCGCGAAGCCGCCGTGATAGCTGAACCCGTCGAGCAGTCGTCCCCGCGCGTAGCGCGATGCTGCCTCCCGATTCTCCCGCTGATCGAGGAACAGACCGGTCTTCTGCCCTTTGCGAAGATCGACGTCGTAGTGGATCGGACCTTCGCGGACGACGACGGTCTCGGGGATCGACCCGGCCACGACCTCGACGGTCTGCTCGAGCCCTTCGAGCGTGCGGACGCGAGGATCGTTGCGCGCGAGGATCCCTTTCGGCGAGAGCAGTGCCTCGAGCAGCCGCACCACGGCGGGCAGCAGTCGATCCATGCCTTGCGACAGCGTCTGGATCACGAGGTAATCACCGTACTTGTCGACGACGAGCGAGGGCAGCAGATCGGCCTCGCCGTGCACCAGGCGGTAGGCGGTGGCGTCGAGGTGGAAGCTTTCGCGCACGGCGATGGCGCGGGCCAGCCGCGATCGCAACAGCCCATCGTCGGCAGCCGCCTCGCCCTGTGTCAGCATCCGCAGCGGGATCTGCGATCGATCGCTGAACAGCGCGTGGCCAATCGTGCGACGACGGGGCCCAACCACGGCGACGATGTCGCCACCGGCCGCGTCGACGTCGACGACGTCGGCGCGATAGATCCACGGGTGACCCTCGCGGATGCGATGCTCACCTCGAGCAGAAATGACAACGGTCGGCATAAGAAGCAGGCCTCAGGGCCCAGGCCTCAGGCCTCAGGCGCGCCCGCACTCCCAGTCAGCGGGCCTTCGAGAAGATATCCAGCTTATAGCCGGCGCTCTTGAACAGGTAGGCGCGCGATTCATCCGCCATCTGGCGAAACTTGTCCATGTTGACGCCGGCCATCCGGCCTCGGAGTTTCCGGATCCGGCCGCCGATGATCACCGTGTCGATGTTGCGAACATCCGCGGCCGCGACCACGGTACCGAGGGCGTGATTGGACGGATACACGTTGATGTCGTCGGCGCGGATCATGACGATGTCCGCCTCTTTGCCAGGCGTCAGCGTGCCGCACTTGTCGAGCAGGCCCGCGCAGGCGGCGCCGCCGACCGTCGCGCATTCGAGCACCTCGCGCACGCCGACGAGCACCGGTGCCTTGGCGTCGCCGTTGGTCCTGCGATACGTGGCCATCGCACGCTGCACGTTGAAGGCCACTCGCATCTCGGTGAACATGTCGGTGCCGTACGACACCTCGTTGTCGATGCTGAAGCCGGGACGCATGCCGTGGTCAAGCGCCTTCTGGAAGGCCGAGACGCCTTCTCCAAGCCCGTACTGCGCGTCGGACCTGGGACAGACGTTCACCGAGGCGCCGGCGTCCTTGACGCGCTGCCACACCTGATCGGGCCAGCCCTGGCAATGGTTGAAGGTGTTGTCGGCGCGGAGCAGCTTCTCGTTCCAGAATTCCTCGAACTCCCGTCCCGCGGCGTTCGATTCGGTGGTGATCCTGAGACCGAGCTTGCGCGCGAGCGCCCAATTCTCACGGCTCATCCCGGAGAACATTCGCAGCGTGACGAGCTGGTCGGTCGACGAAAAGAACCGCTTCTGCAACCGCTCGAGATCCTGCGGCCACTGCTTGTCCCACTCGCCGGTCTGCGGGGCGCCGGACGCGTGAACGCCGCGGATGCCCGAGTCGATGAGCGCCTGCACGGCGGCATCGGAGTGCGCCGCCGATCGCGAGTTGTGCGAGTTGTCGATCATGCAGGTGATGCCGGCGTCGATGCATCCGAGGGCGGTGATCAGGTTGCCGACGTAGATATCGTGCGGCCGATAGTAGCGAGCGAATCCGTTGTGCGTCGTCGCCATGTATTCGGCGATCGCCCCGTCCGGGATGATGCGGCGGAGCTGACCCTCCCATGAGTGGCGGTGCGCATCGACGAACCCGGGAATGATGATCGTATGGGTCGCGTCGATCACCTGTGCCTGTGGCGGCGCTTTCACCGCGCCGGACGGTCCCACGCCGACGATCTTCTTGCCGTCGATGAGCACGTCTCCCGTCGCGAAGTCGCCGACCTTCGGATCCATGCTCACGATCGTTCCGCCTCTCAGCACGATCGGTTGACGGTTCGTCGGCGGCTGGCGCCACGCGCTCTCCAGCGTCCCGGCATCCTCGGCGGCCGGCGTGCGCTGTTGAGCGTTGGCGGCCGATTGGAGCAGCGGGGCTGCGGCGGCGACTGCCGCCGCCTTGAACACGTCGCGTCGCGACATCTGGCCCGCGCACGGTTCGTTGTGATTGTCTCGCTTCATGATCGACCTCCCTTCGACTCGGCCTGAGAGAAGTCGAAGGCCTCGCTCAGGGCACGCCGCCGTCACCACTCGTCGAGAAGTCAGAAGCCTACTGCGTCCCTCGCGTCTTGGCGAGGGGCGCGAAACCTTTCTTGTAGAATTCAGGCGCGTCCACTCCCATGCCATTTACACGCTGCGCAGAGTGCGGCACCGACGTTGCCGTCGAGAGCCGCTTCTGCGGGCACTGTGGTGCCAATCTCGCCGCCAGCGCGCTGGTGACTGCACCGCCCGCGGCAAGCGCGAACCTCGGAGGTCCGGCTGCCTTCGACTTCGCTCGGACGAGCACGTCCCATGCACCCAGTGACGGCCGCTTTCCCGTCGGCATCATCGTCGGTGAGCGCTATCGCATCCTCGGCCTCCTCGGCCGCGGCGGCATGGGCGAGGTCTACCGTGCACACGACTTGAAGCTGGAGCAGCAGGTCGCGCTGAAATTCCTGCCTGAAGCCGCGGCCTTCAATCCGAGCCTGCTGGAGCGCTTCCGCGGCGAAGTCCGTATCGCGCGGCAGATCTCTCATCGCAACGTCTGCCGCGTCTACGACCTCGGCGAGGTCAACGGCGCGGCATTCATCTCCATGGAATACGTCGACGGCGAAGACCTCGCGTCGCTACTCCGCCGCATCGGGCGGCTGCCAGGAGACAAGGCGCTCGAGTTCGCACGACGGCTCTGTGCCGGACTGGCGGCTGCGCACGAGAAGGGCGTACTGCATCGCGACTTGAAGCCGGCGAACATCATGATCGACGGCCGCGGGCAGCTGCTGATCATGGACTTCGGGCTGGCGGCGGTTGCCGACGCGATTGCCGACAACGACATCCGCAGCGGGACGCCGGCCTACATGGCGCCGGAACAGCGGGACGGGCGCGAGGTCACGGTGCGGAGCGACATCTATGCGCTGGGCGTGGTGCTGGCGGAGATGTTCACGGGCAGCCGGCCCGCCAGGGACGGCACGCTCGCCTCGACGACAAAGGACGTCGATCCGGCGATCGAGCGAGTCATTCAGCGCTGCGTCGATCCGAATCCGGCGAGGCGGTTCGCGTCAGCGCTCGATGTCGCCCGCGCCCTGCCGGGTGGTGATCCGCTTGCGGAAGCGCTCGCCGCTGGCGAGACGCCGTCACCGGCCATGGTCGCAGCATCGGATGACACCGGAGTGCTGTCGGTTCGCGCCGCCGTGGCGTGCCTCGCCGCGATCGTGATTGGGCTGGCCGCTCTGGTCTTCTGGGGCAGCCGAAACCACCAGGTCAACCTGACGCCCCTGCCGTACCCCCGCCAGGTCCTGGAACAGAAGGCTCGCGAGATGATTGCCAGCTTCGGCTACACGCGGGCGCCCCGTGATACCTACAGCCGATTCGACATCTCGAACGAGTACTCGGAGTGGGCCGCTCGAAATCTGTCCCCTGCTCAACGCCGAGATCAACTTGCCAAGGGTGAACCGCCGGAGCTGGTCTTCTTCTTCGTGCAGAGCCCCACAGAGTTGCTGCCTGAAACCCCTTCCTCATGGATCACCAGCACCGATCCCGTACGCCCACCCGGAGCCGTGGATCTGTGGCTGGATCCGCAGGGACGACTGCGATCGTTTCGGGCTGTTCCGCGCAAGGACGATCCTCCCGCAGCCACGGCGCCGTCCGATTGGAGTCACACGTTCGCGGCGGCGGGACTGGATGTCTCACGCTGGTCACCAGTCGATCCGCAGGAGATCCCGAGCGTGGCCTTCGACACGCGGGCCGCCTGGACGGGAGCCTATCCGGGCGCGCCCCAGCTTCCGCTGCGCATTGAAGCGGCCGCGTGGAAGGGCAGGCTGGTGTCCTTCGCGATTGTTGGACCGTGGCCGCGCGCAGACGGACCGGCCCCTTCGCTACCCATCGAACTGGCTTTGCCGATCACGTTCATCGTCTGCGTCGGACTCGCGATCGCGTTGCGGAATCTTCGTTTGCGCCGGAGCGATCTCGGCGGCGCGGTACGATGGGCGGTCTTCGCCCTGATCGGCGGCGTGATCAGCTTCGCCAACGTCGCCCACCGCCCGGCGGTGCTGTCGCAGGCGTCAAACCTGATCGCCATTGCGTTTTTTCCAATCGCCGCTCTGGCGTGGATCCTCTACATGGCGATCGAGCCATATGTCCGCCGCCACTGGCCCCAGGCGTTGATCGGGTGGTCGCGCGCGCTGGCGGGACGGTTTCGCGATCCGGTTGTGTGCGGGCACATCCTCGTGGGAATGGCCGTCGGACTCGTCGTCAGCAACATCGTCGTGGCTGATCGGTCCTTGGCAGGCATCCCCCTGGTCGCGGACCCCCGCAGTCTCTACGCAAGCCAAATTGGCGCCTGGGCCGCGGGTGTCACGCAGAACACGCTGCTCGCGCTGACCTTGTTCTTGGTGTTCGTGCTGCTGAGGATCTTGCTCAGGCGGACGTGGCTGGCCATGGCCGCCATCGCGATCATTGCTCTCACGGCATTCTTCGTGTTCGGGAGGTCCAGCGTTCCCGGCCTTCCTTTGGCATCCGTCGTGGTGCGGCTCGCACTGGAGTTGACCGTCGCAATGCACTGGGGGCTGCTCGCGTTGGCGGTCGACATGACGACGATCAGGTCGATGACGTCATTGACGCCACTCACTTCGGATTTTTCGGCGTGGTACGCGTCGCGCGAATTGCAGGAAATCGCAATGATCGTGGCGGTCGCGCTCTGGTGCTTCTACCACGCGCTCGGAGGACGCAAGCTGCTCAAGACGGAGCTGCTGGACGTTTGAGCCCAAGCAGGCTCTCGGCTCTCGGCTCTGGGCTCTCGGCTTTGGAGTTACTTGAGAACCTAAAGCCAAAAGCCCAAAGCCCAGACCCGGATTCAGATGGGTTCGGCATGGGATTGACAGGCATGCCTAGATTATCGACAATCAAATACCTCGACTATCGACAACTGACCTGCGCGGGGCGCGAACTTCGTCACGCCGCGCACGTAATGACCGATGACGAGGAGATGACTCGATGCGCCGAACGCTCCCACTGCTGCTGTTCGTGCTCGTGACGGGCGCGGTTGCACCCGCGTTCGGGCAGCAACCGAAGTATCGAGCGCCGCGCACTGAAAGCGGTCAGCCGGATCTTCAGGGTATGTGGAGCTTCAATTCGGGTGTACCGCTGCAACGGCCGGCCGCGTTCAGCGACAAGAAGTTCTTCACGAAAGAAGAATTCGACAAGCAGCGCGCGAGGATCCGCAATGCGTTTGGTGCGGTCGCGAAGTTTGCTCCCGTGGAGGCCGTCGGCTTCGACTGGATCGACGATGCGCCGCCCGTCGACGACCTTCGCACGTCGCTGATCACCTACCCCGAGAACGGCCGCCTGCCGGCGCTGGTCAAAGGCGTGCGACGCACGCCTGGATTCGAGGACCTGCTCGCGGCGTTCGGCAGCATCGAACCCGGTTCGACGCAGATCCCGCTGGCGCAGTTTGCCCAGTTTGCGGCGTTCGGCAGCCCCAAGGACAGTTACACGGATTTCATGATGTCCGAACGGTGTCTCATCGAAACCGAGGTGCCGTTGGTGCCGCAGCTCGACGGCAATTACTTGCAGATCATCCAGAGCAGCGATCATGTGGTGCTGCGCACGGAGTTCAGCCGGCGGATCGTTGCTCTCGGCAGTGGTCCTCGCACCGGAGACAACGTACGGCAATGGACCGGCATATCCAGGGGCCGGTGGGAAGGCGAGACGCTGGTCGTCGACACCAGGAACTTCACCGACCGCCTCCCAAGCTTCGCCGGGGCCGGCAACGCCCGAGGCAAAGTCGTGACGGAACGCTTCACTCGCACGGCGAACAACCGGATCGAATACGCCGCCACGGTCGTCGATCCACAGACGTTCCAGGACAGGATCGAGCTGTCGTTCCCGATGGTGTCGGACACTGCGCAGCTCTTCGAACTCGCGTGT
>Ga0111538_10012463_pt1 | contig 11240 bp, 7 predicted proteins | sample SoiMethybrSBSTD1_FD_79669 | JGI IMG/M metagenome (GOLD analysis project Ga0111538, IMG submission 79669) | Bulk soil microbial communities from a Populus tree surrounding site in Tennessee, USA - Soil MetaG P. TD hybrid SBSTD1 (version 2)... | ecosystem: Environmental > Terrestrial > Soil > Tree... | reverse complement strand
TGCGGCGGTCGACCGGGATGCCGACATGGCGACGATGTTCGAGAAGACGGTGGCCATGCCGGCTAAGTACGAGATGCTCTATGTCGGCCAGTGGCGGCAGAACCTGCTGCTTGCCGACAGTTTTATGCAGGACCGCGTGTTCCTGGCCGGCGATGCCGTCCACCTGGTGATTCCGACCGGCGGCCTCGGCATGAACACCGGTGTCGGCGAGGCCACGGATCTGGCGTGGAAGCTCGCCGGCACGCTCCAGGGCTGGGGCGGCCCTGATCTCCTGCGCTCCTACGAGCTCGAACGCCGTCCGGTCGGCGCGCGCAATGTCGCGGCCTCGACCTTTGCGTCGCGCGGGCGCCGCCAGTGGCGCGCCGCCTATTCGCCTGTCATGCGCGAGAACACGCCCGAGGGCCTGCGCGCGCGTGAAGCGTACATCCGCATCGCCGACCGCGAGCAGCGCAAATCCAACGAAATGGTCGGCGCCGAGCTCGGCTATCGCTACACCGGCTCACCACTGATCTGGCCGGAGCCGGGCGAGCCGCCGGAGGACGATTTCATCCGCTATGTTCCGACCACGTTTCCCGGCGCGCGGTTGCCGCATGTGTGGCTCGACGACGGCAGCGCCATGCAGGATCGGCTGGGTGCCGGCTACACGCTCCTGCGCCTCGGCGGCAGCAATGCCGATGTCTCCGCGCTGAACCGCGCTTTCGACGCGATCGGCGCGCCGTTCGAGACTGTCGATGTCCCGGACGCGCGCCCGCGCGACGTCTATGGCTACGATCTGTTGCTGCTGCGGCCCGACCTGCACGTGGTGTGGCGCGGCAACGCGCCGCCCGCCGAGCCGGAGCGGCTCGCCCGCATCACCACCGGGCATTGAGGCGGCGGGCAGGGCGGTCCTGCCGGCGCGGCAAATCCCGGCGCGCGTGGCGGGGTTTCTTGGCTGAACGAAGCGGCGCCGGAGCTTGGTCAGCTCCGCGGGTCCTGCCGGCGTTCAGCCACCATGGAACGCATACGGCTCGGCGGGCTCTGACCAGCCAGGGTGGGGCGGCGCGGCGGCGGCGCCAGGCGCGCCACAACGACGAGGCGATTGACTTCGCCCTTCAGGAACGCGCGCAGGAACGCGGGATAATTGCTGAACGACACGCACCCGTTCGACTGGCCGCTGGGACCGAGCATGTACGAATGGGCGAGAATGCCATCGCGACCAAACATTTTGCTGCCGTCGGACGGATTGAGACGAATGGCTTGAACGCCGTGGAAAAGGTCCTCCCGCAACGTGAGGTCATAGGTATTCGGGGGCGTGGCGCCTCGATTCTTGACGTTGACGTAGCGCGGATCGTCCAATTTGCTGCCCAGGCCGGAATGCGCTTCCAACTTGCTGCCGTTGGGCAAGTACACCGTATGTGACGCAATGTCATAGATCGCGGTGCGGCCGTCGGGTGCAGGCAGCGCAATCGGCGCGTTCCGCGCCTCTTCGCTGCGCGCGCGCGGCTTGGCCACAGCCATCGGCGGCAGCCGGGTGGCCGCTGCAGGTTGTGCCGCGGGTGGTTTCACTGCGGCAGGCGCGATTTCATCTTTGGCTGGAGTCTTCGCCGGCGGCAGCCCATTGGCTTCAAGCTCAGCGAGAAGCGGCATTTCGGCGGTCGGCGGAGCAGCGGACACCGGATCGCGCGCCGCCTGCAGAGCAGGAAAAAGATCGCGGAAATCGCGTTCGATCAGGACGCCGGGCGGCTCGGACGGCTCGAATGACTCCTCCGCACTCGGAGGTTTCCCGTACGCATCGGCGAGAGGAGCGATCTTCGCCATCGTCGAGATGCTCGCCCGAACGTCGAAGTGGGCCGTCAGCGAGGCGGCCATCATCCACGTCGCTGCAACCACGACGGACGCGATGATCAGCCATGCGGCCGCCATGGCGATGATGCCAACGGTGAGGCCGTTGAAGGATCGGCGCGACGAAGTGGGGAAGCTACGGGCGTCGAAGTAGGTGACGCCAATGGCCGACGCGGTCGTATACGTCATTTACCCTACGGAGAAGCGATGGCTTGGATTTGCGCTGCGGCCGGCTGCGCCCAGCGCGCGGTGCGTGCGACGACCATGCGGCCATAGGGTTAACCAATCCTAAACAGAGCCCTACCCATGCATCATCGAGACGGCACCGCCGTGCAGCATCGCGGCGCGATCGGTGCGCGGTTCGCGATTGCCGACATGCCGGCCGCGCCCTGGCGCAGAAAAAAAGCCCCGGCACGGGGCCGGGGCTTGAGTATCGGGCCTAAAAACCCGATCGGTGGCGCGGATTGTACTTACGCCGCGCGCACCGTTTCGAGGAACCGAGCGACTTCGGTCTTGAGCTTGCCGCCCTGGGTCGATAGCGCCTGCGCCGAGGACAGGACCTGGCCGGAGGCCTCGCCGGTCCGCGACGCGCCGCGGTTGACGTCGTTGATGTTGGCGGCGACCGCGGCGGTGCCCTGCGCGGCCTGTGCGACATTGCGCGAGATCTCTTGCGTCGCTGCGCCCTGCTCCTCGATGGCGGCGGCAATCGCGGTCGAGATGTCCGAGATGCGGCCGATCGTGCCGCGGATCTCCTTGATGGCTGCCACTGAGTCCTGGGTGGCGGCCTGCATGCCGGCGATGTGGCTCGAGATTTCGTCGGTGGCCTTCGCGGTCTGGTTGGCCAGCGTCTTCACCTCGGCCGCCACCACGGCGAAGCCGCGACCGGCCTCGCCGGCGCGCGCCGCCTCGATGGTGGCGTTCAGGGCGAGCAGGTTGGTCTGCTCGGCCACCGCCGTGATCAGCTTCACCACGTCGCCGATGCGGTTGGCGGCCTTCGACAGCTCGTTGATGCGGGCATCGGTGGTCTGCGCCTGATGCACGGCCTCGCTGGCGATCTTGCTCGACTCCTGCACCTGCCGGCTGATCTCGCCGACCGACGACGAGAGCTCGTCGGTGGCCGCCGCGACCGACTGCACGTTGGTCGAAGCTTCATCGGACGCCTGCGCCACCACGCCGGACAGTTTTTGCGTGCTGTCGGCGGTCTGCGTCAGCGTCGATGCGGCGCTCTCCAGCTCGCTCGAAGCGGTGGACACCGTGTCGACCACGTTGGCGATCGCCGCCTCGAACACGTCGGCGAGTTTCTGCATCTCGACCTTGCGCGCTGCCGCTTGGGTGCGCCGCGCCGCCTCCTGCATGTCGGCCTCCTGGCGGGCGCGTTCGACCGCCTTCAGCTTGAACGCTTCCACCGCATGCGCCATGCCGCCGATTTCGTCGCCGCGGCCGAGGCCCGGCAACACGACGTCGAAGTCGCCCGCCGCCAGCTTCTGCATGGCTCGGGTCATCGCCGCAATCGGCCGCGCCACGCCGAAGATCGAGAACACGACCGAGCCGATGAGCACGAACACGACCGGCAGGCCGATGGCGAGCCCGACCTGGCCCGCGCTTTCGATCTTCTCGGCCAGCTGAACGCGGCGCATCTCGGCCAGTCTCGTGGCAACCGAGATCCCCTCGCCGATGCCCTTGTCGATGTCCCGCGCGATCGGGGCCAGACGCTCCTTGCTGACGCGGACCTTGGCGTCTTCCGACTTCATCACCTCGTCGGCGACGGATTTGACGCTGGTCGCGGTGACGACCAGCTTGTCGATCTGCGCGTTGATCTCGGCCTCGCCGGAGCGGCTGCGGGCGCGCTTGAGCATCTCGAAGGTCTTGTCCGCACCATGCTGGATGCGCTCCTTTTGCGCGGGCTCGCCGGTGGTGGCGAGCCGCCAGGCGCCGCCATGCAGCGCAGCCAGCCCGTTGGTGGCATGAACGAGGTCGATCTCGATGTCCTTGTTCGCCGCACGCGCCAATGTCGGCGACGCGATCAGGGCATCGACCGTTTTATAGAAGTCGGCTGCTGCCGCGTTGCCCTTGCTCAATGCCGCCAGCGTGGCCTTGCGCGCGGCGCTCAGCTCGGCGCTCGCCGCAAGGTACTCGGCGACCTTGGTCTTGATGCCGTTGTAGATGGCCTTGGTCGTCTCGCGGTTGGCGCGCCGGAACGCCGAGTCGGCGCTGGCCGTCGCCTCGGCCGCGCGGGTGCGCAGCGTTTCGACATGCTTGTCGAGCTGTTCCATCGGATACGCAGCGGCAATGTCGTCAACGGCCGCGTAGCCCAGCTGCACGGCAGCCCCGGTGGCCAGCGCGTCCGCCTTGTTGTTGTGGTTCTGGCTCACGAACGCCGCTTCGACTGCGATCGCCGCGTTGCTGAAATGCTCGTTCGCCACGATGCCGGCCACCAGCACGACGCCGAACCCGGCCGAGATCGCAAGCTTGGTGCCGATCTTGAAATTGAACCGCGACATGCGACGTCCTCTTGAGAAAAGATAGATGTAACTCCCGGTTTATTTGATTTAAAATTGCTTTATTAGTCTTAACGCGCCGTAGGTAGAAACGACGATATGAGTCAAAGACCCATTACGGCAGATGCAGATCGGTACATCTGCCTATGTCCGGTGCTTTACGTATATACCGGCAGGGTACGGCAATTTACGATCCACCTGCGGCTGCCGAAATGAAGAAGCGGGCCTGCCACGCGCCTTAAACGATAACTTATAACGGCAACGGGGGCATTCTTGCGACGCGAACTGTCGGCCGGCTGCCACCCTGCGGCAGCCACCTCTCGGCTGCGCCCCATCCCCAGTACCGAGCCTGCGCCGGCGCCGCGATGCGGATCGCCTTACCGCCCTGAAATCAATCGATGGTTTTAACCATGTTAACAAATACGGGTTATCCCGTATGGAAATTCAACTTTAAGTTATTGTAAAGGATAACCGGACGTTGACCGGACGCTCCAGCCTCCCGATAGCCACCGCTTCCCTCCTCGGCTGATCCCCCAAAGCCGCCAGTTCCAAGTAACAAGAAGTAACAAGAGTCGAGTCATGTCGCGTCTCACGCATCTGCAGCGGCTTGAAGCCGAAAGCATCCGCATCATGCGCGAGGTGGTCGCCGAGTGCGACAACCCGGTGATGCTCTATTCCATCGGCAAGGACAGCGCCGTCATGCTGCACCTGGCCATGAAGGCGTTCCATCCCGGCAGGCCGCCGTTTCCCCTGCTGCACGTCGACACCACGTGGAAGTTTCGCGACATGATCGCCTTCCGCGACGACACGGCGAAACGGCTCGGTCTCGAGCTCCTCGTCCACGTCAATCCGGACGGCGTCGCGGCCGGGATCAATCCGTTCACCCACGGCTCGGCCATCCACACGGATGTGATGAAGACGCAGGCGCTCAAGCAGGCGCTCGACAAATGGCAGTTCGATGCCGCCTTCGGCGGTGCCCGCCGCGACGAGGAAAAGAGCCGCGCCAAGGAACGGATCTTCTCGTTCCGCTCGGCGGAGCATCGCTGGGATCCGAAGCAGCAGCGCCCCGAATTGTGGAATCTCTACAACGCCCGCAAGCACAAGGGCGAGAGCATCCGGGTGTTTCCGCTGTCGAACTGGACCGAGCTCGACGTGTGGCAATACATCTACCAGGAGCAGATCCTGGTCGTGCCGCTGTATTTCGCCAAGCGTCGGCCGGTGGTCGAGCGCAACGGCACGCTGATCATGGTCGATGACGACCGCATGCCGCTGCTGCCGAGCGAACGTCCGCAGATGAAGAACGTCCGCTTCCGCACGCTGGGTTGCTATCCGCTCAGCGGTGCCATCGAGAGCGAGGCGGATACGCTCGAAAGCGTCATCGAGGAGATGCTGGTCACGCGCCAGTCGGAGCGTCAGGGTCGCTTGATCGACCACGACGCCGCCGCCTCGATGGAGAAGAAGAAGCAAGAGGGGTATTTCTGATGCGTCCGCTCGAGAAGAACTCGTTTGTACGGCCGGTCGAGGGCTCACTTCAGCAATTTCTCGCAGCCGGCGAGCGCAAGTCGCTGCTGCGCTTCATCACCTGCGGCAACGTCGACGACGGCAAGAGCACCCTGATCGGCCGCCTGCTCTACGACTCGCACATGATCTGCGACGGCCAGCTGGCGGCGCTGAAGGCCGACTCCAAGCGCCAGGGCAGCAACGGCGGCGACATCGACTTCGCCCTCCTGGTCGACGGCCTGGCGGCCGAGCGCGAGCAAGGGATCACCATCGACGTCGCCTACCGCTATTTCACCACCGAGCGGCGCAAGTACATCGTGGCGGATACGCCCGGCCACGCCCAGTACACGCGCAACATGATCACCGGCGCGTCGACGGCCGACCTCGCCGTCATCCTGATCGACGCGCGCAACGGCGTGCAGACGCAGACCCGCCGCCACAGCTACCTGGTGTCGCTGATCGGCATCCGCCACGTCGTATTGGCCATCAACAAGATGGATCTTGTCTCCTATTCGCAGGGCGTGTTCGACCGCATCGTCGCTGAGTATCGGGCATTCGCCGAAAAAATCGGGCTCTCCTGCGTGGTCGCCATTCCGATCTCGGCGCGCGACGGCGATAACGTCGCGAGAATATCCGCGCACATGCCGTGGTACGCCGGCCCGACGCTGTTCCGCCATCTCGACACCGTCGATGGCGGCCGTGATTGCGACGAGCAGCCCTTTCGCATGGCCGTGCAATGGGTCAATCGTCCGGACGGGAATTTCCGCGGCTTCTGCGGCACCATCGCGAGCGGCCGCGTACGCCCGGGCGACGTCGTGCGCGTCCTGCCGGCCGCCAAGGAAAGCCGTGTCGCCCGCATCGTCACGCACGACGGCGACCTGGTCGAGGCCGAAGCCGGCCAGTCGGTGACGCTCACCTTCGCGGACGAGATCGACATCAGCCGCGGCGACATGCTGTGCGGCACCGACGCGTCGCCGGCCGTGACCGATCAGGTCGAGGCGACGCTGGTGTGGATGGCGGAAGAGCCGATGCTGCCCGGGCGGCCGTACTGGCTCAAGGTCGGCAGCAAGCAGGTCATCGCTACGGTCGCCGGCATCAACTACGCCGTCAACGTCAACACGCTCGATCGTCAGGCGGCCGAAAAATTCGCGCTCAACGAGATCGGCGTGTGCAAGCTCAAGCTTGACCGGCCGATTCCGGTCGACACTTACGGCGAGAGCCAGGAAACCGGCGGTTTCATCCTCATCGATCGCGTGACCGACGGCACGGTCGGCGCCGGACTGATCCAGCGTGCGCTGCCGCGCTCGCGCGACGTCCACTGGCAATCGGTCGACATCGGCAAGGCGGCGCGCGCGGACCTCAAGGGCCAGAAGGCCGCAGTCCTGTGGTTCACCGGACTGTCCGGCGCCGGCAAGTCGACCATCGCCAACCTGGTGGAGAAGCGGCTGCATGCCGCCGGCCGCCACACCTACCTGCTCGACGGCGACAATGTGCGCCACGGCCTCAACAGCGATCTCGGCTTCAGCGACGCCGACCGCGTGGAGAATCTGCGCCGCGCCGCCGAGGTGGCGAAGCTGATGGTCGACGCCGGCCTGATCGTCATGGTGTCGTTCATCTCGCCGTTCGCGAGCGAGCGGCGCATGGCGCGCGAGCTGTTCGCCGGCGACGAGTTCGTCGAGGTCTTCGTCGACACCCCGCTGGCCGTGGCCGAAGGGCGTGATCCTAAGGGGCTCTACGGCAAGGCGCGGCGCGGCGAGCTGAAGAACTTTACCGGCATCGACTCCGCCTATGAGCGGCCGCGCCGGCCCGAGATCGCCATCGACACCTGCGCGCTGTCCCCCGAAGCGGCCGCCGAGACGATCATCGCCCGCCTCGCCGCGCTCGGGATCACGGACACGGCCTAAGCCCGCGCTCACACGTTGTCGCACGGCGGCGCCGCCGCGCCGTCGTGCGCCGCCTCACGCCGCTCTCGTCCCCTGTAGCCGGAGTAGTACATGCACGAGCAAATACGCGACTCGCACAGCCGATCCTTCGTCAAAGCCGTGTCGTGGAGACTGCTCGGGACTTTCGACACCTTCGTCATCACGCTCCTGGTGACCGGGAGCATCAAGTGGGCCGGCTCGATCGCCAGCGTGGAGTCCGTATCCAAGATCGTCCTGTTCTATCTGCACGAACGCGCCTGGGGAAAGTTGCGCTGGCAAGGTCCGAGCCTTGTCCGGACGCGCCTGGCGGCGTTCGCGTCCGCCAAGTTCGCGCCGGCGAGCTCGCTCGAGCTCGCGACTGTCTCGTCCTCGTCCCACCTGCCGGAGGAAGCTTCGAAATGACGATCCACACGATGAGCATTGGTGAGCTGGAGCGCGTGGCTGACCTGATTCGGCGCAATCACGCCTCGCTCGACACGATGCAGCTCATTCCCGACGGCAAGTATCAGACGCGCACCGTCACGCTCGCTGGCGTCACCCGCGAGGTGACGGAGCGGCTGCGCGAAAATTTTCGCCACCGCGCTGCGGAAGACTTTCCGACCCTCGTCTATGCCTGGGGCAAGTGTCGCGTCGGCTCGACCGCGTTGAACAACCTGTTCGGCGCCGCCGGCCTGCCGTCCTACTACCAGCCGGTGAAGACCATCCTGCGTCACCGGCTGCTGGGCGCCGCCGGTGAACCGTGGGCGGTGCCGCTGGCGGCCGAGCGTTCACATGTCTTTGCCAAGGAGACGGGCGGACCCTACGTCCCGGTCGAGTCGCTGTTCATTCCGCTGCAGCCGCTCATCGAGGCCGGATATCCGGTCGACAAGCTGCGCCTCATCCTGCTCGACCGCGAGCCGGAAAGCGCGCTCGCGTCCTGGCTCAACAAGTGGTCGGAGCGCGTGCCGCAGAGCAAGCTCATCCGCAACTACATCGTGGCGGCGCTCAACAAGTATCGTGTCGGAACCTATGCGCGCCGGCACGGCATCCCGACGACGCACTATGTCTACGAGGCGAGCAAGGACTCGGTGCAGTCGGTGCGGGTCCTGTTCGACCGCGTCGGTCTGGCAAGCCGCTTCGCGACCCGCACCGTGACCGACTGGAGCGAGATCGGGCACATGGACTCGGAGCGAGCGAAGATCATCTATCCGATCGAGCCCGACGTGTATGTGGTGCCCGGCCTGCACGGCTCGGATACCGCCTACCGCTACCGCGACCGCGGCACCGACCTGCTCAACGACGCGCAGATGGGTCTGCTTGAGCGTTTCCGCATCCGGGACGTGTATCGCGCCTCGGCCGAGGCTTGCACCCGCGACCTCGGCCTGGACACCGGCGCGGCGGCGCGGATGTTCGGTCCCGATCGCGACACGGTCCAGGATGACGCCGGCGTCATTCCTGAAATGGCGGTGGCGTAGGCGACATGGTCACGGCCGAGCAGTCAGCCGCTTGCGCCCGCGCTTGCGGCTGTCTCGTTCGGCCGGCCGTTTCGGCTGTCATCGAGCGTTTCTAATTGGCGAAGTCGCCGGAGAAACGCGCCGTAAACCGCATACGAGATGGTGCTGCCGGACAGGATTGAACTGTCGACCTCTCCCTTACCAAGGGAGTGCTCTACCACTGAGCTACGGCAGCTTGTTTCGGCCTTGGCGCCGCGGCGCTTCGGGCGCGGCGGGCCGGCGATGCTTGCCACAAGGGGGGTGACGGCGCAAGCACGGGAAACCACGACCCGGCGCCGCCGAAAAGGTGTTTTCAGCGTGCGCCGCAAGGTTTTGCGTCGGTGCGCGGCGGCATGAGGCGCCACCCGCAGGAGGTTGCGGCAGGTGCCCGGCCATGGTTGAAACCCGCCATGACGGAAAAATCGCAGCGGCGGGACGCGCGGGCGCAGCGGCTGCAAGCGGCCCTGCGGGAAAACCTCAAGCGTCGCAAGGCCCAGGCCCGCGGCCGCGGCGGCCGGGACGGCGGCGGCTCGGCGGCGGGAGAGCCTGGACAAGGGGTGGCGAAACCTGTCACCCAGGGAAAACCCGTAGGCAAGGACGAATCGTAGCCGCCCCGACGGGCGACGTCGGACTTTTGCCGCATTCACGGCCAGTTGTGTTTGGCGGGGCCGCATCGGTGCCAGCCGCGCGTCGGCACCCCAACCGCGCCAACAGCGCACCAGCGCCAGGAGCCAGGGCAACATGGACCGCATTCGCATCGTCGGTGGACGCCGGCTCAACGGCACGATTCCGATCTCCGGCGCCAAGAACGCGACGCTGCCGCTGATGATCGCCAGCCTGCTCACCGACCAGACCCTGATCCTCGACAACGTGCCGCGGCTCGCCGACGTTGTGCAGCTGCAGCGCATCCTCGGCAATCACGGCGTCGACGTGATGCTCAGCGGCAAACGCGCCGGCGAGGACGAGTACAAGGGGCAGAGCGTGCATCTCTCGGCGGCAAAGATCGTCGACACCACGGCCCCCTACGAGCTCGTGTCGAAGATGCGTGCGAGTTTCTGGGTGATCGCGCCGCTGGTGGCGCGTATGGGCGAGGCCCGCGTCTCGATGCCGGGCGGCTGCGCCATCGGCACGCGGCCGGTCGATCTCCTCATCATGGCGCTCGAACGGCTGGGCGCCACCATCGACATCGACGGCGGCTACGTGGTGGCGCGCGCCCCCAAGGGCCTCAAGGGCGGCGCGATCAGCTTTCCCAAGGTGACGGTGAGCGGCACCCATACGGCCGTGATGGCGGCGGTGCTGGCCAACGGCACCACCGTGATCGACAACGCGGCGCGCGAGCCCGAGATCGCCGACGTGGCCGACTGCCTCAACAAGATGGGGGCGCGCGTGTCCGGCGCCGGCACCTCGCGCATCGTCATCGAGGGCGTGGCCAAGCTCGGCGGCGCCCGCCACAGCGTGGTGCCGGACCGCATCGAGACGGGCACCTATGCCATGGCCGTGGCCATGACGGGCGGCGAGGTGATGCTCGAGGGCGCGCGTCCGGAACTGTTGCAGGCGGCACTCGACATGCTGCAGCAGGCCGACGTCGACGTCTCGTCCACCAACCAGGGCATTCGCGTCGCGCGCAACGGCGCCGGCATCCGCCCGGTCGATGTCACCACCGCGCCGTTCCCGGGCTTCCCGACCGATCTGCAGGCCCAGCTCATGGCGCTGATGACGCGCGCCAAGGGCACCTCGCACATCACCGAGACGATTTTTGAGAACCGCTTCATGCACGTGCAGGAGCTGGCGCGGCTCGGGGCCCACATCCACCTCGACGGCGAGACCGCCACCATCGAGGGCGTCGAGCGGCTCAAGGGCGCGCCTGTCATGGCGACCGATCTGCGCGCCTCGGTGTCGCTGGTCATCGCGGGCCTTGCGGCGGAGGGCGAAACCATGGTCAACCGGATCTATCATCTGGATCGCGGTTTCGAGCGGCTCGAGGAAAAGCTCTCCGCCTGCGGCGCATCGATCCAGCGCATCAGCGA
>Ga0111538_10012462_pt1 | contig 11240 bp, 8 predicted proteins | sample SoiMethybrSBSTD1_FD_79669 | JGI IMG/M metagenome (GOLD analysis project Ga0111538, IMG submission 79669) | Bulk soil microbial communities from a Populus tree surrounding site in Tennessee, USA - Soil MetaG P. TD hybrid SBSTD1 (version 2)... | ecosystem: Environmental > Terrestrial > Soil > Tree... | reverse complement strand
GCCAAAACTTTTGAAAGTCTCGATGTTGACCGGGATGGACGGCTAAATAAGGATGAGTTTGGTGAAGCGCCACCCATGCGCTTGAAAGAGGAAAATACAAGATAATTGTTAGCCTGCCGCCAACCTCTACGAATGAGGATTTCGGCTGAAAGCCAGGCCTCATAACGCGACAGCGAGCCAATACCCGAGCATTCGCATAAGTACGACTGTGGCATTTCCGCTACAATGGGGGATGAATCCGACAATCGCAACTGACGCGTTGGATAACGCGGTGGGCAGAAATGCCGAAAATACGCCAGGCGATAGCGGCAATATTTTTCTCATTGGAATGATGGGGGCGGGAAAGACCACCATTGCCAAACTCGTCGCGGGTCTGCTCGAAAAAACTGTTTACGATTGCGATCGCGAGATTCAAAAAAAGACGGGTGTCAGTATCCCGGTTATCTTTGAAATAGAAGGAGAAAGCGGTTTTCGCAAGCGCGAAACCGAAATGCTCTCCGAACTGGTGAAAAGTCGGAACATCGTGCTGGCTACGGGCGGAGGAGCAGTACTGAGCGGGGAAAACCGCGAGATGCTCAGGCGCAACGGCACCGTGGTTTATTTGCGGGCCACGATCGATGACTTGTGGCGGCGGACGCGGCAAGACAAAAACCGCCCACTGCTGCAAACCTCGGATCCGCGGACGAAGCTGGCTGAACTTTACGCGCAACGCGATCCGCTTTACCGCCAAACCGCACATATCATCGTCGAGAGCGGCAAGCGAAGCGCGCGCAATTTGGCCCAACTCCTGGCGCAACAATTGTCAGTATGCTCAGGTTTCGAGCGCACGACTGAAAACAGGACGGAATAAAACGTATTGGCCCAGGGCGAGGATACTTTTTTCGCCCTGAGTGTTCATCATCCCAAACGAAAGTGGGGAAAGTTGCAGCTCCTCAGTCGGGGTTCCGAAACGCGATTGCCGTCCTCTCGTGGGAGGAGTGCACGCTATTCTTCCATTGGCGCCTGTTCCTCGAACAAAACGTCTGTAAAGCCGAACGTGCGAAAATCGGTAATACGCATGGGATAAAGAACACCGTTCAGGTGATCGCATTCGTGCTGTACCACCCGCGCGTGAAATCCCTCCACGCTCCGGTCGATGGGTCTTCCGTACTGGTCCGAGCCGCGGTAGCGGAGCGTTTTAAAGCGTGGAACCATGCCGCGCAGGCCGGGAACACTAAGACAGCCCTCCCACCCTTGTTCCATATCGTTGCGGAGCGGCGTTATTACCGGATTCAGCAGCACGGTATAGGGTACCTCCTCGGCGCCAGGATAGCGAGGGTTGCGCTTCACCCCAAAAATTACCACCTGAAGGCCGACGCCAATTTGTGGTGCAGCCAGGCCCGCGCCGTCATGCGCTTCCATTGTTTCATGCATATCCACTATCAGTGCCTCGAGCTCGGGGGTACCGAATTCCTGCACCTTCCTGGCGACATCAAGCAAGCGCGGGTCGCCCATTTTTAAAACAGGTTTAATCGGCATCGAACTCCACCACACGTTCCAGTATCTCTCTGACTCGAACCATCGCTGCCTGCAGAACAGCATGCGCATCTTCCAACCGGATAGCGTGAACGCTCGTCGCACGGCCCGCCGCGTGGTTTGCTACCACGGCTATAGTAGCGTAGCAAAGGCCTAGCTCCTTCGCTAGTGCGGCTTCCGGCATGCCGGTCATCCCCACCATATCGACCCCATCCCGTTCCAGCCGTGCAATTTCCGCCGCGGTTTCCAGGCGCGGCCCCTGGGTTGCGCCATAAACACCGCCGTCAATCACTCGCTCATGGGCACGCTTCGCCGCCTCCAGCAGACGCTGCCGGCTTAACGGGCAGTAAGGCTCCGTAAAGTCTATATGGGTTACTGGCCTGTCTACTCCTTCATAAAACGTATATTTGCGGCCGTATGTATAATCAATAATCTGATGTGGAATTGCAAGCGTGCCAGGTGACAAATCGACACGTATTCCACCTACCGAAGCGACCGCTATAACCCGGGTAAGGTTCAAGGAGTGCAGCGCCCAAAGATTGGCGCGATAATTTACCTCATGCGGTGGGATAGTGTGACCATATCCGTGGCGAGCGAGAAACACCACCCGTTTATCGCCAATGCTGCCAAAGGTGAGCGGACCGGATGGCTCGCCATAAGGGGTAGCCACTATACGCCGGTGCGATATTTCAAGGCAGCCAAGCTGGGTCATACCGGTACCGCCGATAATTGCGAGCATTTTTTTTAATTGAGGATGCTAAGATTTTTGACGGGCAAAGGTTACGGTCCGGGTTGAAAGCAAATCATCCAAAAACTTCTGCCTGCTGTGCATCATCTCGTCAGCACGTTCTTGAGTATCGTTTCGCAAATCAACCTCTCACGGCATAAATGGCAGGCAGGTTCCGCCAGGCGCCATGAATATCCATGCCGAACCCAAAGGCGTAAAGATTCGGCAACTCGACACCGATAAAGTCTGCCCGGGCGGATTTTGGGCGGCCGATGTCCTTATCGGCAAAAACAGCACTGTAAAACGCCTTGGCACCGTGATTCATGACCTTTTCACGGATTGCGGCAAGTGTTATCCCTTCGTCAAGGATATCGTCCAGCACCAGCACCACCCTGTTCTTCAGCTCCTCTTCATTTGGGGAGACTTTCCAGGTAATTTCCCCACCTCGAATCGCGTTATTATAGCGGCTGACATGGAGATAATCGAAATTGAGCGGAAACTCGAGCAACGGCAGGAGCTGTCCCGTGAACACTACTGCTCCGCCCATCACGCTCAATATAAGCGGGTATTGGTCCGAGAGGGCCGCGGTAATGTCCTCGGCCATACGCTTTACTACGCCGGAAACCACGTCAGCAGGAATTATCTGCTCCGCCGCCGACAAAATTTGTTTTGCTTCTTCGAAAGATAGCATAAGGGTTGAAATTAGCAGGAGTCCTGAGGCAGACGGAGGTTCTGATATTGCGCCTTGAGATAATGCGCGAATTCCTTGCCAACCTCAGGATGCTCAAGCGCCAGCGCGAACGTCGCTTTCAGGTAGCCTAATTTGCTCCCGCAGTCGTAACGCGTCCCTTCAAACTCGTATGCCAGCGCTCGCTCCTCCTGCAGCAGCGAAGCAATGCCATCCGTGAGTTGAAGCTCTCCGCCCGCGCCCGGCTGGATTTTTTCGAGGTGGGAAAAAATTTTTGGCGTGAGGACATAGCGGCCAACTACGCCCAGAGTCGATGGGGCGTCTTCGGGTGCGGGTTTTTCGACTATGCCAATGATGGGATGCAACCCATTCATTCCCGGCCCGCACTTGACTATCCCGTAGCTGCCGGTTTCTTCCTGCTCCACATTTTGCACGGCCAATATCGAGCATCCATTTTGTTCATATCTATAGCACAGCTGGCCGATGATTGGCTCTTCGCCAACCAGTAAGTCATCGGCCAGCAGGACTGCGAAAGGAACGTTTCCCACCGCCGGACGCGCGCATAGAATTGCGTGGCCTAAACCTAATGGAGCGGACTGGCGGATATAAATGCAGGAGATATTTTTAGGTAGAATGTTTCGCAGCATCTCCAGCACATCGCTTTTACCCTTCGCTTCGAGCTCGGCCTCCATTTCAAAGGCTTTATCGAAATGATCCTCTATGGCGCGCTTGTGGCGCCCCGTCACAAAAATCAGTTCCGTTATGCCGGCAGCAATGGCTTCCTCAACCGCGTACTGGATCAGTGGCTTATCAACAATGGGCATCATTTCCTTTGGGCTCGCCTTGGTAGCCGGCAAGAAACGGGTACCCATACCTGCAACAGGAAAAACAGCCTTGGTAATCTTGGGCATGAAAAAACCTCTTGAGAATCGAAAAATTTAGGTCGGGTCGGCCTGCGACTCTTGTAACAATTGTAGTAATCCCGCTTCGTCGAGAATGCTTATTCCCAGTTCCCTGGCCTTATCAAGCTTGCTTCCCGCCTCCACCCCAGCCACGACAAAATCGGTTTTCCTTGAGACACTGCCCGTAACTTTTCCGCCTTCGGCTTCAAGTTTCTCCTTTGCCTCGTCACGCGTAATATTCGGCAAGCTACCCGTCAGCACGAAGGTTTTACCCCTGACTTTACCGCTGCCTGGATTCGCGCCCGAGACCGATCCTGCCTGTCTCCCGGCCTCACTGTCGCTCTCCTTCCAGCGGACGCCGCTTGATCGCAACTGCTCGATAATTTCCAGGTTATGGGGTTCAGCAAAAAAATCAGCAATGCTCTGCGCGACAACCGGCCCGACGTCAGGCACCCGACGCAAGCTTTCCACATCAGCGACTATCAATCGGTCGAGCGTGCCGAAATACGCCGCCAGATCCCTGGCAGTAGTTTCGCCGACATTGCGAATGCCAAGGGCATATATGAAACGCGCCAGCGTGGTATCTTTACTCTTTTCAATCGCGTCTATCAAGTTGCCAGCCGATTTATCCGCCATTCGCCCCAGCGCAGCCAGAGCAGATATACCAAGTTTGTAAAGGTCCGCGGGTGTTCTTATAACAGCCTTATCAACCATCTGCTCCACCAGTTTGTCTCCCAGGCCGTGAATGTTCATGGCGCGACGGGATGCGAAATGCAAAATAGCCTGTTTCCGTTGGGCTGGGCAGAACAGTCCACCTGTGCAACGGGTCATCGCCTCTCCCTCCAAGCGTACCGCCTTCGACCCACAGGCGGGGCACTGGGAAGGCATTACAAACGCCGTTACTGAGGATGCCCGTTTATCTTTCTGTACAGCCACCACTTCTGGAATGACATCGCCCGCGCGCCTCACAATCACGCTGTCTCCAATCATGACATCCTTGCGCCTGATCTCATCCTCGTTGTGCAGCGTGGCATTAGTTACCGTAACGCCGCCTACGAATACCGGCTTCAACCGCGCAACAGGGGTTAATGCCCCGGTTCTGCCCACCTGAACGTCGATCCCAAGCAATTCCGTGACCGCTTCCTGGGCGGGAAATTTATGCGCGAGCGCGAACCGCGGAGCCCGCGAAACAAATCCAAGCTGGGCCTGCTGGGCCAGGTCGTTCACCTTATATACCGTGCCATCAATGTCATACGGCAACTGCTCCCGCTTCGCCCATATCTGCCGATGATAGTGCATCAGCGCCGCCATACCCGTAACAGTCGCGCGTTCGATCACGACCGGGAAACGCAACGACGCAAGGTAATCCAAAATCTGGTCGTGTTTATCGCGCTGCACGTTTGCCCCTTCGCAAGCACCTATGCCATAGGCGAAGAAGGCGAGTCTGCGCATCGCCGTTATCCCCGGATCAAGCTGCCGCAATGCACCTGCGGCCGCATTGCGGGGGTTGATAAATTCCTTCAGATTTCTTTCACGCTGCTGCCGGTTCAGCTTTTCAAAATCGGCCTTCAACATCAACACTTCCCCACGTACTTCCAGAAAAGAAGGCGTTTGGACGTTCCCGTCGGCGGCTTTCAGTGCCAGGGGAATCGACCGGATAGTACGCAAATTCAGGGTGACGTCTTCGCCAATATAACCATCGCCTCGCGTCGCCCCGGTCCTTAAAATGCCATTTTCGTAGCATAAGCTTACCGCGAGGCCATCAAATTTTGGTTCTACCGCGTATTCGACACTACTGATCCCCAAGGTCTGCCGCACCCTCCGGTCAAACGCCTCAACCTCGCCCTCATCAAAGGCATTGGCGAGGGAGAGCATGGGGTTACGATGAGCAATTTGTGAAAACGCCTTGAGCGGAGGGGCGCCTACGCGGAGGGTGGGAGAATCAGGCGTGACAAGGTGTGGATAACGGTGCTCAAGCTCTTCCAGCTCTCGAAATAGTTTATCGAACTCCGCATCGGCTACGGTCGGGGCATCCTGGACGTAGTAGCTGTAATTATGGGATTCGATAATGTCGCGCAGTTCCTGTATACGACGCGCTAGCTGATCCGGGGGTTCGCTCACGCAAACAGCCTCAGCGCGACCTTGCCGCCGGCGGGGATATTACGCGCCTGCATCAAAGACTGGATCGTACTCAGTTGCTGCTTGATTTTCCGGATACCGGTATCGGTCAACGGAACACGGTTATCGTCCACCATGATCCCGCCAAGCGCGTCTGCAAACACGCCGGCAACATGAACCATTTCCCCAAAAATGACTGGGCCATTTTCCACTCGTGACACGTCGAGAAGAAATGTTACGCCATGGGTGGTTAACGTGCGCATGCTAGTGTGAAGAAACGGCGCGGGCTCGGAATTCCCAAGCGAAAACACCGCAGTTCCCGCTTCATTTTGATAATGAAACATGCCTTCTGTTCCCAGCCTGAAGCCTGATGACTCAGCGAGAACCTGAATTTTGGCGCCAGTAAAAACGCTATTGTCCACGCTGATGATATTGATGCCTATCATCACGTCCACTTCCGCGCAAAATTCGTCCAGTGAGATTGCTCTTGAATGTGCCTCACGAATATCGGGACAATCCGCTTCTGCCTTCAGGCGCGTAGCCAGGTTCTTTGCCAGATCGCGAAATTCAGCGAGGCTGACCTCGCTTACGGGCCCGCCGCGGTCGGCAAGCTGGAGGCAGCCCCGCAAATTGAGATAACCCCGGGCACCAGGGGTCTCTGTGGAAATCTCCTCCCAGGCAACGCCTGGATGCCGCTGCCCCAGCCAGCGCACCGGCTTGCTGAAATCAAACTTTCGCTGCAGCACCTCTGCCAGACTTGAGTCCGGGACCGGCGTTGTCCCCCGGATGTCAACCACATAATTAACCCACGGATTCGCTACGTCGTCGTTGTCACCCCCACTAACTCCAGCAGTCCCATCAGCCTCATCGCGACGGGCAGGCGCTACTACCTGCTCTGATAGCCCCTCCGGCTTCGGATCTCGCCTTATGCTCTTCGGTACGAGCTGCGGTTCTGGTGCGGGTGGCGGTTCTGGTGCGGGTGGCGTTTCTGGAGGAAAATCCCCCACCAGCTCAGCCGCCTCCACTGGCGAAATACCAGGGTCCGCATAAAATTCAAGTGGGGGTTCGTTACCAAGCTGAGGCTCAATCCTTTCTCCATCTTCGACTGACGTACCGACTGACATATCAGGGCGCAGCAGTACGTCTTCGGGTTTTTGGCCGAATGCCTGTTCGGCGCTACGACGGTAGCGTCTTTGCTGCATCCAGTTAAACAAGAGCACGGCCATGATCACGACAATACCAACCGCAATCAAGCTGATCTGCAATTCGCTCATATTGTATATGTCAACCATGCTGTCAGGTCGCCATGGCCGCATCGCTCAACCTGACTGCCTCCTCGATTTCCACCGCCACTACTCGCGATACCCCCCTTTCCTGCATGGTAACGCCAATCAATTGGTGCGCCATTTCCATGGTGATTTTGTTGTGGCTGATAAAGATAAACTGGGTCTGGCGCGACATTTTGCGCACAAGATTGCAAAAACGGTCAGTATTGCTGTCGTCGAGAGGGGCATCCACCTCGTCCAGGAGACAAAACGGGGCCGGATTGAGCTGAAATAAAGAGAACACAAAAGACAATGCTGTTAGGGCCTTCTCACCCCCGGAAAGCAGATGGATGGAACTGTTTTTCTTGCCGGGCGGCTGCGCGAAAATTTGTATGCCGGCATCCAGAATTTCCTCGCCCTTCACGATCAGTTTCGCTTGTCCGCCACCGAACATGGTCGGAAACATTTCTTCCAGATGTACATTAACCTTGTCTACAGTCTCCAGCAGGCGTTGTCGCGTTTCCCGATCGATCTGGCGAATCGCACTTTGCAGGGTCTCGGATGCTTCCTGCAAATCCTGCGACTGCGAGTCGAGGTAAGTCTTGCGCAACCGGCAGGACTCTAATTCGTCAAGCGCTCCCGAATTCACCGCCCCCAACCCAGCGATTTCTGAAGTCAGCCGGGCAATTTCCGCTTGCAAGGCAGGAGGCTTCGTTTTTCCGAGTGTTTCTATTAGCTCCCGCTCATAAGCCCCCGAATCTTTTAAATGTTCTGCAAATTGATTCTCGGTGATTCGCGCTTCCTGTTCCTTAAGCCGCACTTGGCCGATAGCTTCCCGCAGCGGCTGTATTGTTTGCTCCAACGTCATGCGCGCCTGCTCAATTTCCCGCAATTCACCCGCAACCTCTTCGAGCGCGTTGCGCACCATTCCCAGGCGTTGCTCACGCTGATCACGCTGCTCGAGCCTTTCCTGCAGGAGGGAATGCAGTTGAGTCTCGTCGAAACTCATTTGCTCCACCTGCAATTTCTCCAGATGCACCTTGAGCTCAACAATGTTATCGTCGATAAGCCTGGTGGAACTGACCACCTCCGCGATTTTATGCTGACAGTTTTTTTCCTGAAACACCGCTTCCTGCAATTCCCTCCCAGCATTCTGCACGAGCTGTCGTTGTGCGTTGAGAAACTGTTCTGCGATCTGCCTCGCTCTTTTCTCCTCATGCACCTGGCGTTCTAATACGGCAAGCTCGGCTTTATATGCCATCAGTTTTTTTTCAGCATCAACCTTGCGGGAAGCTTCTCCTCGAGCTTGGTGCTCGATTTCTGCAAGTTCGCTTTCTATTTGCTCATACCGCTGGTTTGTCCGTTCCGCCAACTGTGCAAGCTTTAACGCCTGCATCTCGACATTGTGTTGCTGTTGCTGTAGCTGCCCAGTATCGGCGCGCAAGCGCGCTACAGATGTTTCAAGCTCGGCGTACCTTTCTTCTGCTTCCTGCAGGGCGGATATTCCAATCGATCGCTCCGCCCCAAGACTCTCCATTTCCGTCTTGATCTGGCCGATCTCGCGCTGCCGGGCTAGCACACCGTGCAAGTGCGAATCGGGGGCATAATAGGTAAGGCTATGGCGGGTGATAATGTTACCTTCCCGCGTTACCAGCATTTCACCGGGAGAAAGGCCTGCGCGCTGGGCAAGACCTGCTCGCATGCTTTCGGCCACAAATATCCCGTTTAACCATTCGGCCAGCACCATTCGAAGTTCTGCCCGATCAGTTTTCAGAAATCGTTGCAGGGGAATCAAAAGTGCTTCTTGGTCCGGCGTCCCCCGTACTTTTTCCCCTGGCTCCCCTTGCGCCCCGAGCCCGCTTGGCTCGAACAGCGCGCATTTTCCCGGCGGCGGATCGGCCGCCCACTGATCCGATGCTTCCAGTCGCTCCAGCTGCGCACTGTTCAGGCGCTCACGCAGCACTGCTTCGAGCGCGTCTTCCCAGCCCTTCTCGATTTGAATACCCTCCCACAAGCGCGGCAAGGAATCGAGGCGATGTTTGCTCAACCACGCGCTCAATCGCTCGCTGCCTTCGAGGCGGTGCTGTAGGCGCTGCAACGCGGCAAGTCGGGCTTCGGCCTTGATAACCTGCTGCTCCAAAGCTTGGACCTCGCGACCGAGCTGATATTTCTCCTCACCTGCGCTTTCCAGCAGGCTCTCCGTCTGAGCCAATGTCTCCCGTTTCTGTAGAAGCGCAGCGGCGGTATCTCCGGCGTGTTGGTGCAAGCTGGATAATTCCCCAGCGTCAGGCGCCGACAAGGTGGCAAGCTCGGTAACGAGCCGGAGGCGACGCGATTCAAGCTGGATGAGGTTTTTTCCCGCATGGTCGCGATGACTCTCTTCCAGGCGTCCGGCCTGCTCAACCAGAAGCAGCCCGCGCTGCGTTTCAGTTAACTTCTCCTGGCACGTGCGGAAGGCTGCATCAGCATCTGGTAATTTTTCAGTCTCCACCGCGGCCTTTTTCTTACCCGCCTCGAGGGCCAGCATCGCGTGGCTGAGCTCCTCGCGCCAGCGCCTTAAACTGTTCGCCGCATCTTCCGCTTGCCTTACCTTATGCCCAAGCTGGTCCCCTACTGTAGCGATTTGCTGCTGGATTCGCTGGCGATTTTCACGCAGATGACGGATCTGTTGTTCGATATGCGCCACATCCGCATTAACCGCATAAAGCTCGCCTTGCGCCTCATGCACGCCGTCGGTGGTGGCATAATGCGCGGCCCGTTTTTCCTCCAGGCATTTTTCAATGCCCCGTAACGCAGCGGTTTCCGCTTCCAGGGTCGTTTGAAGTGAGCGGTGCTCCTTTTCGGCCAACGCGCGCCTCACCGCGGCTTCCTGTTTACGGGCGCACCACAATAGATTTTGCGCGTTGCACATCTCGGCGGTCAGTTCCTGGAAACGAGCGGCGACCGCCGCCTGTTGCTCCAGCCGCACCAACTGCTTTCCCAGTTCATGGCAAATATCCGTTAGACGCAAAAGGTTTTCACGAGTATCGGCTAGACGTAACTCGGTCTCGCGTCGGCGCTCCCGGTATTTGGAAATCCCGGCGGCTTCTTCCAGATATACCCGAAGCTCCTCTGGTTTGGCCTCGATAATACGCGAGATCATCCCCTGCTCAATGATGGCATAACCGCGTCCGCCGATGCCCGTGCCAAGAAAGATGTCCGCTACATCCCGGCGACGCACATGAATGTTATTGATGTGGTAAGTCGATTCGCCATCCCGCCGCAAGACCCGTTTAATGCAAATTTCCGCGTAGCTCGACCACTGCCCTGCGGCTTTACCGTGCCTATTGTCGAAAATCAACTCCACGCTCGCACGCCCAATCGGTTTCCGGTTCAACGAGCCGTTGAAAATCACATCTTGCATCGACTCGCCGCGCAAGGCGGACGCCCTGGATTCTCCCAGAACCCAGCGCACTGCGTCGATGACGTTGGACTTACCGCAGCCGTTAGGGCCCACCACGCCGACCAGATCGCCGGGAAGTGGGATATCAGTGGGATCGACAAATGACTTGAAACCGGCGAGCTTGATATGGGAGAGACGCAATTTGTCGTTGGCAAACAGTTATAATGTGCAACCGGAAAAACGCACCTTCAGTCATTCATCCACTCAACCAACTCTGAAGGGACGTGCAATGGATGTAACTGCGAGCAGACCATTCTAACCGATTTGACCTAGATAAGAGAATGCCAAGTAGCCCTGCAAAAACCCTGGAGATTTTCCCGAACCCGGCACCCAAGCGGGATTACCAGATACATATGGAAATTCCCGAGTTTACCTGCCTATGCCCCAAGACAGGGCAGCCCGATTTTGCCACCCTTATTCTTGATTACATTCCGGACAAGAAATGCGTCGAGCTCAAGAGCCTCAAGCTCTACATTTGGTCATATCGCAATGAAGGAGCATTTCACGAGGCCGTGACCAACCGTATGGTCGACGACCTCGTCACCGTTTTGAAACCGAGATACCTGCGCCTGGCAGCAAAGTT
>Ga0111538_10012461_pt1 | contig 11240 bp, 10 predicted proteins | sample SoiMethybrSBSTD1_FD_79669 | JGI IMG/M metagenome (GOLD analysis project Ga0111538, IMG submission 79669) | Bulk soil microbial communities from a Populus tree surrounding site in Tennessee, USA - Soil MetaG P. TD hybrid SBSTD1 (version 2)... | ecosystem: Environmental > Terrestrial > Soil >... | reverse complement strand
CTCGGCGTTTCGCCGGACGGTGCAGAGACGGTGGGCCGGCTGGTGCTGCCGACTGCGCCCAGGGGGATGGCGCCCCCGGGGGTGGGGGCGGGGGACTCGCCGGACGGGGTGGGCGACGAGGCCGGGCCGCCGCCCGGGGTGGGCCAGCCGCCCGAAGGGGTGGCGCCGCCCGACGGGGTCGACGGCGGGCCCCACGGGGATCCCTGGGGGGTCGGCGCGCTCCACGGTTGGCCGGGGACGCCGGAGCCCGGAGGCGCGGCGGAGCCCGGCGGGGGAGTCGGGGCGCCCCACGCGCCGGGGGCGGGCTGGTCCCACGGGGCCCCGCCCGGCTGTCCGGGCTGGCCGGGCCGGCCCTGGCCTCCGGGTGGGGGATAGCCGCCGGGGATGCCGTAGCCGGCCGCGTACGCGGTGGTGAGGCCCGGGACGAGGACCGGCCGGCCCATGTCCGCCTTGCCGATCACGAAGGTCTTGGCCGCCATGTCGCCCACCCGGCGGTGTCCCTTGCTGGTGAAGGCGGTGGCCGGCGCGACCAGAGGTATGACATAGGGCGCGGCGTCGACGATCCAGAGCACCGACCGGGCGAGGGCCTTGCCGATGCCGGGGGCCTGGCCCTGCTCGTCCACGCACCGGACGCCCATGATGCCCTTGCCCGGCGTGAAGCCCTTGAGCCCCTGCAGCAGCCCCGGGATCAGCAGGAAGTACGCGATCGTCACCAGCGACGCCACCAGGGCGTCGGTGCTGTCGATGTAGTACGCGCGGTCGCCGACCTCGGTGCAGGCGGCCACCTCGCTGCTCTTCATCAGCTGCTCGCACGCTTCGCCGTAGTCGAAGTTGCCGGGCACCTCTTCGTACAGCGCGAACGGGCTGAGGGGCGTCGGCCCGAAGAACGAGGCCACCAGGAAGAACAGCAGCAGGTCGATGATCCAGGCGATGCTGCGACGGCCCATGACGGCCGTCGGATCAGCCGGCGACGCCACCGGGTACGGGCTGGCGGCCGGCGGATACTGGTAGGCGGTCACGGGCGTTCGTTCTAGCACCGCCCACGCACCGTCGTGCCCCCTCCCCCCGCCTTATCGGGTTCGGGGGTCTTGCCGGCGGTCCGTACACTGGAGAGCCATGTCCGAGGCCCCCGCTCCCGCCGTGTCAGACCTGTTCGACAAGGTCGTGAACCTGTGCAAGCGGCGCGGTTTCGTGTTCCCCTCGGCCGAGATCTACGGCGGCTTCCGCTCGACCTACGACTACGGGCCGGTGGGCGTGCTGCTGCTGCGCAACGTCAAGGACGCCTGGTGGCGCTCGATGGTGCAACTGCGTCACGACATCGTCGGCCTCGACGCCGCCATCCTCTCGCCCCCGGCCGTCTGGGAGGCGTCGGGCCATCTCAAGAACTTCACCGACCCGCTGGTGGACTGCAAGGTGTGCCGCGAGCGGTTCCGCCTGGACCGGCTCGACGACCCTGAGGTCTGCCCCAACTGCGGGTCCAAGCACAGCTTCACCGAGGCCCGGCAGTTCAACCTCATGTTCAAGACCTACGCCGGCCCGGTGGAGGGCGCCGGCGCCGAGGTCTACCTGCGGCCGGAGACGGCGCAGGGCATGTTCACCAACTTCAAGAACGTGCTGGAGACCTCGCGCAAGCGGCCGCCGTTCGGCATCGCCCAGATCGGCAAGTCGTTCCGCAACGAGATCACGACCGGCAACTTCGTCTTCCGCACCCGCGAGTTCGAGCAGATGGAGATGGAGTACTTCGTGCCGCCGGACGAGAGCCCGCGCTGGTACGAGTACTGGTGCGCCGAGCGGCTGGCCTGGTACCACGACCTGGGCATCCCCGAGCACATGCTGCGGCTGCGGGCGCATGACGAGGACGAGCTGTCGCACTACTCGATCGGCACGAGCGACGTGGAGTTCCTGTTCCCGTGGGGCTGGGACGAGCTCGAAGGCATCGCCAACCGCACCGACTACGACCTCACGCAGCACGCGTCCCACTCGGGCGAGCGGCTGGAGTACTTCGACCAGGCCGCCGGCGTGCGCTACGTGCCCCACGTGATCGAGCCGGCCGCGGGGGCCACCCGGACCGCCATGGCCTTCCTCATGGCCGCCTACGACGAGGAAGCGGTGGCTCGCGAAGGGCAGGGCCAGGGCGAGGTGCGCACGGTGCTGCGCTTCCATCACCGGATCGCGCCCTACAAGGTGGCGGTGCTGCCCCTGTCGAAGAAGCCCGAGCTGTCGGCCCCGGCCAACGACGTGCTGGCCCAGCTGCAGCCCCACTACATGTGCGACTACGACGAGACCCAGGCGATCGGCCGGCGCTACCGCCGCCAGGACGAGCTGGGCACGCCGTTCTGCGTCACGATCGACTTCGACACGCTCAACGACCACGCGGTGACCGTGCGGGACCGCGACACGATGGCGCAGGACCGGGTGCCCATGGCCGGGCTCCTCGACCACCTGCGGGCGCGCCTGGACGCCTAGCGAAGGGCCGGGAGCGGCCGGTCAGCCCGCGGTGCGGTGGGTCACGGCGTCGAGCGCGGCGTCCAGCTCGGCCGCGACCTCGGCCGGCGCGCGGTCGGCGTCCACTGTGACCAGGGTGCCCCGCCGGTCGTAGTGGTCGAGCAGCGGAGCCGTCTGGCCGTGGTAGACGCGCAGGCGGTGCTCGATGACTTCGGGGTCGGCGTCGTCGGCCCGGCCCTCGTCCCGGGCGGCCAGCCGCTGCCGGGCCACGTCGTCGGACAGGGCCAGGTGGAGCACGACGTCCACATCGCCCACTCGGTCGGCCTGGGGCACCGTGCGGGGGAAGCCGTCCAGCACGAAGCCGCCCGCGGCAGACGCGTCGGCCAGCGCCCGGTCGACGACTTCGAGCGTGAGGTCATCGGGGACCAGCTCGCCGTCCTCCAGGTAGGGCGCCACCCGGGCGCCGAGCTCGGTGCCGGCCGCGGCTTCGGCGCGAAGCAGGTCGCCGGTGGACAGATAGGGGACGCCGAGGCGCTCCGCCAGGCGGGGCCCCTGCGTGCCCTTGCCGGAGCCGGGCGCGCCGAGCAGCACGATCCGCACCACCCCAGCATCACAGACGCGCGCCCGGGTGTCGCCCGGGCACGGACGGCGGCGGCGGCTGGGTGGGTATGCGGCGCGCTCACGGACGTGCGGCCGGGTGTCGCCCGGGCGTGGACCGCGGCGGCGGCCGGTCGCCAGGAGACGTGCTCACCCGTCGTCGCCCGGACGCCAGGACCGGTCCCGCTTGCGCTCGCCACCGCGGAGGCGGTCGGCCGGCCATGCGGCGCGCCCACAGACGCGCGCCCGGGACCGTCTGGTCGACGGCCGGGCTCACCCGTCGTCGCCCGGGCGCCAGGACCGGTCGCGCTTGCGCTCGCCGGTGCGGCGCTTGTCCTCGAGGCGGGACTCCCGGGCCCGGCGGGACGGCCGGGTGGGGCGGCGGGGCGGGGTGGGGACCGAGGCGCGGTCGATCAGGCCGGCGAGCCGGTCCCGGGCGAGGCTGCGGTTGCGCCATTGCGAGCGCGACTCCTCGGCCTTGACCCGCACGACCTCGCCCAGCACGGCCCGTGCCCGGATCGCCCCCGGCCCCAGCAGGGCGTTGAGGTCGGCGACGAGCACGACCGCCGAGGCGGTCACGTTGCGGTGCTGGCCGCCCGGCCCCGACCCTCGGGCGAAGCGCTCCTCGATGGCCGCGGCGGGCAGCGTCAGGCCGCGGGGGGTGGTGAGGTCGCCGCCACCGTCGTTCGGGGCCATGGCTCCAGCCTGCCTCTTCCGGCCCTCACGGGAGCAGCATTCGGCCCAGGCGGCGCCCCGCCACCCGCAGGCCGAACCAGCCCATGGCGACCAGATAGGCCGCGTGCAGCAGCAGGATCGGGGAGGGGGAGCCCAGCACCAGCGCCCGCTCGATGGCGACGCCCTGGTAGAGCGGGCTGACGCGCACCACCCACTCCAGGACGGGCGGGTACTGGTCGAGCGGGAAGAAGGTGGCCGAGAACAGGAACAGCGGGACGATGGCCAGCCCCACGTAGTCGAAATCGAAGAACGAGCGCATGTAGGTGGTGAGGCCCAGGCCGGCCCCCGCGAACGCGAACCCGATGAGCGCGGCCCCCGGGATCGACAGCACGGCCCACGGCGACGGTGCCAGCCCCATGGCCCACATGGTCAGGAAGAAGGCAGTGGCCTGCAGCAAGCCCCGCAGCAGCGCCCACGACAGCTCGCCCCGGGCCACGTCGTCGACCGTGAGCGGGGTGGCCAGCATGCCGTCGTAGGTGTGGGCGTACTTGTACTTGGCGAAGAAGTTGAACGTGGTGTCGAAGATGCACCCGTTCATGGCCGCCACCGCCATCATGGCCGGGGCCACGTACTGGTCGTAGTCGACCAGCGTGCCGTCGGGCCCCGGGAGCTGGCCCACGAGCGCGCCCACGCCGATGCCGATGGAGAACAGGTAGAAGGCCGGCTCGAAGAACCCGCTGATGAACGCGGGCCACATCCGCAGGTACGAGCGCGTGTTGCGCTCGACGACCCGCATGGCTCGGCGGCTGCCCACGAGGGCCAGCGCCGTCATGGCGCCAGCTTGTCCTGGAAGGCCCGGACGCCGTACCAGCAGCCGCCGGCGATGCACGCCGACAGGAACCCGATGTGCACCAGCGCGGCACCGAGGCTGAGCGACCCGGTGGTGGCCCCGCGGCACAGCTCGACCGCGTGCCACAGCGGGGTGATGCGGGCGATCGGCTCGAGCCAGTTCGGCAGCTGGTCCACCGGGAAGAACGTGCCCGAGAACAGGAACATGGGCACGACCACCAGCCGGAACACGATGGGGAACGGGATGTCGGTGTCCTGCACGGCCGAGAAGGCGCACAGGGGCGCGGCGAAGGCCAGCGCGCCCAGCGTCGCCGCCGGGATGGCGAGGACCCCCCAGGGGGACGGCACCGCCCCGAGCAGCGCGGCGACCATCATGAAGAGGGTGCAGTTGAACATGATGCGCAGGCCGATCCAGGCGACGTAGCCGCCGTAGACCTGGCCCGGCGTGAGCGGGGTGGCGGCCGCCGCGTGGAACGTGCGCATCCACTTGAGCCCCACCATGATCGGCCACAGCGAGTCACCGGAGGCCGACTGGAGCGCGGTGGCGGCCAGGATGCCGGGAGCCACGAACACCAGGTACTCGAGCCCCTGCACCGACCGCTGGTTGTCGTCGACCAGGCTGCCGAGCCCGATGCCCAGGGCCCCGAGGAACAGCAACGGGATCAGCACGCCGGACAGCACCGCGGTGTGCCAGAACCGCCGCCAGATCCTGACCTCGCGCTCGGTGACCCGCAGCAGGGGCACGGCGTCGGCCAGCGTGGCCAGCGTGTCACTCATCGAGGGTTCGCCCGGTGAGGAGGAGGAAGACGTCCTCCAACGAGCTGCGCCGCACCAGCACCGAGTCGGGGTGGATGCCCAGCGCGCTGAGCCGGGCCGCGGTCTCGTCGCCGTGCTCGGTGTAGATGAGCACGCGGTCGCCCAGCGGCTCGATGCGCTCGCCCAGGCCCGCGAGGCTCGGGAGCAGCTCGTCCTGCTCCACGTGGATGGCGAAGCGGAGCTCGACCACCTCGCGGGTGGAGTAGCGCTCGATCAGCTGGCGGGGGGAGCCCTCGGCCACGATGCGGCCCTCGTCCATGATGACCAACCGGTCACACAGCTGCTCGGCCTCGTCCATGTAGTGGGTGGTGAGCACGAGGGTGACCCCGTCGCGCTTGAGCCGGTACAAGCGCTCCCACAGCAGGTGGCGGGCCTGGGGGTCGAGCCCGGTGGTGGGCTCGTCGAGCAGCACCAGGTCGGGCCGGTTGATGAGGGCGCGGGCGATGGTGAGCCGGCGTTTCATGCCGCCCGACAGCGGGTCGACCCGAGAGTCGCGCCGCTCGTCGAGCCGGGCGAACGCCAACAGCTCGGCGGCCCGCTCGCGGATCACGGCCAGCGGCAGGCCGAAGTAGCGGCCGTAGACGACCAGGTTGTCCCACACCGTCAGCTCGGTGTCGAGGTTGTCCTCCTGGGGGACGATGCCGAGCCGGCCCCGGATGGCGGGGCCGTCGTGGCGGGGGTCCTTGCCCAGCACCGACAGCCGGCCGTCGCTGATCGGGGACACGCAGGCGATCATCCTCATGATGGTCGTCTTGCCCGCGCCGTTGGGGCCGAGGAATCCGAAGACCTCGCCCCGGCGCACGCCGAAGTCCACGCCGTCGACCGCCAGCTGGTCGTCGAAGCGCTTCGTCAGCGCCTTGGCCCGGACCAGCACCGCGTCGTCGAGCTCGTCCTCCCCGGCCGGGGACGGGGCGTCGTGGGGGAGCGGCCGGTCCGCGGACATCATCACGAACTTACCGAGGAGGTGTGACACTCGCCCTCCGCATTTCGGTGCCCCAAAGCTCCGCTCCCCATTCACCTCTGATTAACCTCGGACTCACCTGGGGGTCGTCCGCTCTCGTTACTTTGCGCCCGCAACCACGTAGTGCGCGGAGGAGTCCATGAGCACTGTTGATCGACGCACGTTCCTGAAGACGGCCGCCGCCGGGGCCGGAGGCTTGGCGCTGGCCGGGCCCTTGCAGGCGTTCGCGGCCAGCCCGGCTGGAGCCGCGCCCACCACGGCGCCCGGCAGCTCGTACGGTCCGATCGCCCCTGCGGTGGACCAGCGAACCGGCCAGGAGCTCCTCGCCCTGCCCGCCGGCTTCCGCTACTGGTCCTTCAGCGAGGTCGGGACGCCCATGCGGGACGGCCGGCTGACCCCGCCGTCGCACGACGGCATGGCCGCCTTCGGCCGCCGGCGCAAGATCCGCCTCGTCCGCAACCACGAGGTCCGCGGCCCAGGGACCGCCTTCGGGCCGGCCGAGCTCAGCTATGACACCAGCTCCGGCGGCGGCAACACCATCATCGAGTTCGACCCCCGCGACCCCGGCAACCCGGTGGTCTGGGGCGTCCTGTCCGGCACCAACACCAACTGCGCCGGCGGGCCGACCCCGTGGGGCTCGTGGCTCACCTGCGAGGAGACCGTCGAGGTCCAGGGCCAGCCCCACGGCTTCGTGTACGAGTCGCCATCGTCGGCCGAGGGCTTCGTCGCGGCCACGCCGCTGCCCCAGTTCGGCCGCTTCGTGCACGAGGCGCTGGCCGTCGAGCCCAACACCGGCATCATCTACCTGACCGAGGACGCCGGTGGGACGTCGGGCTTCTACCGCCACGTGCCGGTGCACAAGCGTGAGCCGCTCGCTCCCGGTGGGCAGCTCCAGATGCTGTCGGTCGTCGGGACGCCCAACATGAACCTGGGCGCGGGCTTCACCGCGGGCGACCGGTTCGAGATCGAGTGGGTCGACATCGCCAACCCGAACCCGAACCTGCCCGCCGAGGCCACCGTGTTCCAGCAGGGCACGGCCCTGGGTGGTGCCGCCTTCCGCCGGCTGGAGGGTGCGGTCTGGTCCTCCCGCGACAAGGCCATCTACTTCAACTCCACCGACGGCGGCGCGGCGGCGGCCGGGCAGGTCTGGGCGTGGTTCCGCCATCGGGGCCGCGAGTTCGTCGAGCTGGTCTACGAGTCGCCGTCCACCGACGCCCTGCTCAAGCCGGACAACATCACGGTCAGCCCGCGGGGCGGGATCCTGCTCTGCGAGGACACGGACCGGGCCCGCCAGACGTTCCTGCGGGGCGTCAACGACGACGGCGAGCTCTTCGACTTCGCCGCCAACATCCGGCCGGGGACAATCGCCGGCACGACGACGCCCATGGCCTGGGACGAGTTCGCGGGCGCGACGTTCCACGGAGACTGGCTGTTCGTGAACATCCAGACCCCGGGGATCACCTTCGCCATCACGGGTCCCTGGCGAACCGGTCCCCTGAACTAGCAGGTAGTCCCGGGGCTGTTCCCGGGAGGTGACCCGGGTCGCGCCCATCGCGGCGGCGCGCGGCCCGGGAACAACCGGGCGGATGCCCGGTCCCCCTCGCGCGGGCCTCGTTCACCATCCAGGCAGGCATCCAGGCGGATGGACCTGTGGAGGTGAACCCCCTATGACTTCCTACCGGTACGGCGGCATCGGTGTCGCCGCGGCGATCGCCATGGTGGCGCTCGGCGCGTGTGGCGGTGGCGGCGACCAGCAACCCACAGCGGAGGAACAGCTGGAGGACGCGTTCGACCAGCTGTCCGAGGACCTCGACGCCACGACCAGCAGCACGGTCGAAGCGGAGGCGGAGCCGCCCCCCGAGCCGGTGGAGGTCGACCTCGACCTGCCCCGCGAGGCGGTCTACGCCCAGGCCACCTGGTCGGTGACGAAGGTCTCGTACCAGGGCCCCGGGGTCGACGAGTTCGGCGAGGACATGGATCCCCAGGCCATCGTCGACTTCAGCGTGGCCAACACGGGCGAAGGCGGCACGGACCAGAACGTGAGCAACGAGCTGCTGTCGCTCCTCGACGGAGACGGTGCCCGCATCGCCGCGGGCTACGACAGCGTCGAGGCGGACACGGTGGTGTTCGGGGGCCAAGGTGAGTTCGAGGTGACCTTCGTGCTCGACGAGGAGGCCACCGAGGACGACCTGGCCGACTACGCCTTCCAGGTCGGTGAGGTCGGCAAGGTGCCAGCTCCGATCCCCCTGTCGGGCACGGTCCCCGAGCCCGCCTACCCCCTGACGCTCACCATGCCGGCGTCCGTGGCCGGCGAGATGATCGGCGGGCCCGCGTCGATCAGCAACATCCACGGGACCGTGACCCTCGACTACAACGGGCAGCGGGCCGACGAGGGAACACGCTTCATCACCGTGTCGGGCGACATCCTGATGGGTCCGGGGAGCTTCCACGGCCTGGTCCGGAGTGACGTGCGCCTCTCGGTCGAAGGCATCGAGCTGGAAACGGCGTACCCCGCGCCTCCGCTGGCCAACAGCGGGCTGCCCGAGGGGGCCACGGCCACCGGGACCTGGGTGTTCATCGTCCCGGACACCGGCAAGAACGGCGCGGTCCACTTCGGCAGCCAGTCGTCGCCGGACAACCCCCCGGGGCCGTTCACGCTCCCCGAGCTTCCCTGAGCTGATCCCGACCTCGGCGCGGAGGCGTCTATCCGTGGCACCGTCGCCACGGATAGACGCCGATGGGCCGTCCAGGGACCGGTAATCTGCGGCGATGGGCAGACCGACGCGCGGGTTCTTCGGTCGGGGACGGCGGCCGGCGGGCGACCGGCTCCCGCCCGGCCAGTACGACACCGGGGCCGACTGGCCGGTGCTCAGCGCCGAGGTCACGCCGCGGCTCGACACCGCCGGCTGGACCTTTACGGTCGACGGCCTGGTCGAGCAGCCCACCACCTGGACCTGGGACGAGATCCACGCGCTGGCGCCGTCGTCGTACTTCGGCGACATCCACTGCGTGACCACCTGGTCCAAGCTCGACGTGAACTTCGGTGGGGTGTCGGTCGACACGCTGCTGGACGTCGCCCACCCGCGGCCCGAGGCGCACTTCGTGCTGGCCCGCTCGCACACCGGCTACACCACCAACCTGCCCCTGGCCGACGTCACCGGGGGCAAGGCGTGGGTGGTGTGGGACTACGAAGGCCGCCCCCTGCCCGCCGAGCACGGCGGCCCGGCCCGCCTGCTGGTGCCGCACCTCTACTTCTGGAAGAGCGCCAAGTGGGTGTCCGGGCTGGCCCTGCTCGCCGAGGACACCCCGGGGTTCTGGGAGGTCAACGGCTACCACGACCGGGGCGATCCCTGGCTCGAGCAGCGCTACCAGGGTGACTGAGCCGCCCCGGCGCTCCCGGCCGCCCACCCAGACGGGCTGGCAGGCCGCCACCGTGGTCGACGTGCGCCGGGAGACCGCCCGCGCCAAGACGTTCCGGCTGGCACTGGAGCGTCCGGGCCCCTTCCGGGCCGGCCAGCACTACGTGGTGCGGCTCACCGCGCCCGACGGCTACACCGCATCGCGCTCGTACTCGGTGGCCTCCGCCCCCGACGACGGCGGCGAGATCGAGCTGACGGTGGAGCTGCTGGAGGACGGCGAGGTGTCCGGCTACCTCCACGAGGTGGTGGAGCCGGGCGACCGGCTGGAGGTGCGCGGCCCCGTCGGCGGCTGGTTCACCTGGGACGCGGCGGAGCCCGCGCTGCTGGTGGGAGGCGGATCGGGCGTCGTGCCGCTCATGTCGATGCTGCGCCTGGCCCGCCGGCGCCACCGCGAGGACCTGTTGCGCCTGGTGGTGTCGGTGCGCTCGCCCGCCGACCTGTACTACGCGGACGAGCTGCCGGGGCCCGAGGTCCGGGTCATCTACTCCCGCGAGGTCCCGCCGGGCGAGGCTCGGCCCCCCGGGCGGCTGACGGCCGAGGACCTGCACCCGGCCCCCGAGCGCCGGTCCACCACCTACCTGTGCGGGTCCGCCGGCTTCGTGGAGGCCGCCGGGCGGCTGCTGGTGGACGTGGGCGTGCCCGTGGAAAGAATTCGTGTCGAGCGCTTCGGTCCCAGTGGGTAGGGGACGGGCGTAGAGTCGCTACGTGCCGTACGTCTACGCCTTTGATCACCGCCATCCGCGGCCGCCGATGGACATGAAGGACCTACTGGGTGGCAAGGGCGCCAACCTCGCCGAGATGACCTCGGTGCTGGGTTTGCCCGTGCCCCCGGGGTTCACGATCAGCACCGACGCCTGCCGCGACCACATGCGCTCCGGGTGGCCGAAGGGCCTCACCGACGAGGTGTCCCGCCACGTCGGGCGGGTCGAGAAGACGATGAAGCGCCGCTTGGGCGACCCGTCCGACCCGCTGCTGGTCAGCGTGCGCTCGGGCGCCAAGTTCTCCATGCCCGGCATGATGGACACGGTCCTCAACCTCGGCCTGAACGACCGCAGCGTGAAGGGCTTGGCGCTGGTCACCTCGGACGAGCGCTTCGCCTACGACTCGTACCGCCGCTTCATCGCCCTGTACTCGCGCATCGTGCTGCGCCTGGACGGCCAGGTGTTCGACGCCGAGCTGGACCGGGCCAAGCGCAACGCCAAGGTGGACAGCGACGCCGCCCTGCCCGCGGAGGCGCTGCGCGACCTGTGCGTGATCTACAAGAAGGCGGTCAAGGAGCGCACCGGCCGGGCCTTCCCGCAGGACCCCCAGCGCCAGCTGCGGGGCGCCATCGAGGCCGTGTTCGCCTCGTGGGACAGCCCGCGGGCTCGGGCCTACCGCGACCGGGAGAAGATCCCGCACGACCTCGGAACTGCGGTGAACGTCCAGGTCATGGTGTTCGGCAACCGCGACGACGACTCGGGCACGGGCGTGGGCTT
>Ga0111538_10012460_pt1 | contig 11240 bp, 10 predicted proteins | sample SoiMethybrSBSTD1_FD_79669 | JGI IMG/M metagenome (GOLD analysis project Ga0111538, IMG submission 79669) | Bulk soil microbial communities from a Populus tree surrounding site in Tennessee, USA - Soil MetaG P. TD hybrid SBSTD1 (version 2)... | ecosystem: Environmental > Terrestrial > Soil >... | reverse complement strand
TGCACACGAAGCGCGCCGGATCGGGATCGTAGGGGACGATGTCGATCTTCTCGCCGCGCAGCTCCTGCACGACCGCCTGGACGCGCGAGCCCTTCATGCCGACGCACGCACCCACCGGGTCGACGTCGCGATCGCGTGAGCTGACGGCGATCTTCGAACGCGCGCCCGCCTCGCGGGCCGACGCCTCGATGCGCACGATCTTCTCGTAGATCTCGGGGACCTCCATCTCGAACAGCTTCTCGAGCAGCCCCTTGTGCGTGCGCGACAGGATGATCTGCGGCCCGCGCGCGCCCTTGTCGATGTCCACGACGTAGGCGACGATCCGGTCGCCGGCGCGGTACGACTCGCGCGGCACCTGGTCGCGCACCGGCAGCACCGCCTCGGCGCCGCTCAGGTCGACGATGATGTTGCCGCGCTCGAACCGGCGGACGATGCCGGAGATCAGCTCGCCCTTGCGGTCCTTGTACTGGTTGAAGACGTTCTCGCGCTCGGCCTCGCGCACGCGCTGCAGGATGACCTGCTTGGCGGTCTGCGCGGCGATGCGGCCGAAGCCTTTCCAGGCGCGGTTCAGCTTCAGCAGCTCGCCGTACTTGGCGTCCTGCTCCTCGGCCTTCGCCTGATCCTTCTCGTCGTAGAAAATTTGAAAGAGCAGCTCGTCGCCCGCTTCCGCCTTCAGGCCGAAACGGGTCGCGTCCTCCAGCGAGACTTCCTTGCCGCCGGTTCCTTCCAGCACCGCCGGCATCACCTGCCCGGCCGGCACGTGGGGCAGCGCCTGGAACCCCTGTCCCGGAGTCACCTGCTCGACGATGACGATGATCTGGAACAGATCGACGCGGCCGGATTCCTCGTTGAACTTGGCCTCCATCTCGCGATGCAAGCCGAAGGCGCGCTTGGCGGCGGTCAGGATCGCCTGTTCCAGCGTCTCGACCAGCACGGCTCGGTCGATATTCTTGTCTTTAGAGACCTGGTCGAGGACCAAGCCGAGGGCGGCACCGTCGTTCATGAAGCACTCCGATGGAATTCGCGCTCCCAATCGGGCACCAGATTGGCCCGTACGATATCGTCGATGGGAAGCTCGTAAGACCGGCCGTCACAAGCGATCTCCACGCGGCCGTCCCTGGCCGCCCGGAGGGTCCCGTGGAAATTGCGCCGTCCCTCCACCCCGTCGTTGAGCCGAATACGGGCGCTCTCACCCACGAACCGCGCAAAATCCCGCTCTCGCCGCAGGGGCCGATCAAGCCCGGGCGAGCTCACTTCCAGCTGATACGTGTGCGGAACGACATCGGCCACATCCAAAGCGGCCGAAACGTCCCGACTCACTCGTTCGCAGTCGGCCAGTCCGACCGCCATCGTCCCCACGCCCGCGACCGCGGGGGTATCGATGAAGAGCCGCACCACCCACCCTGTCGGTTCACGACCGTACACGACCTCGATGAGGTCGAATCCGGCGTCGCGAACGTAGGGCTCGGCGAGCAGCCACAAGTCTTGAACTTCCTTTCGCATGCGGGGTGGGGGCGTCTTCCGGTTTTTGTTTGTTTCTGGTTTGTCTGTCAGGGCAAAAAAAAAGGGCGGGCACGCGGCCCACCCTTCGAAAAGGAGGCAACGCAAATTTCAGGGAGGCGTTTTATAACATGGCGATCCGTAAGGCGCAAGACGACCACCCGTCGCCCGGCGCGGCCTAAGGGCAGAGATTCACGAGCGTTTTCGGATGGACGCAGCCCGCCATGATAGGCTGCCGCGGTCATGTCGGACCTGGTCATCGCGGCCGTGCAGATGACCTCGGGCGAAGACGTCGAGGCGAACCTCGAGCGCGCCCGCGAGCTCGTGTGTGAGGCCGCCACGGCGGGGGCGCTGCTCGTCGGCCTGCCCGAGAACTTCGCCTACCTCGGCAGCCGGCACGACCACAAGCTGGCGATCGCCGAAGAGCTACCGGCGGTGGGCGCGACCGACCGGCGCGACGCGCCGATCGGTCCGATCTTGAGCGCCATGCGGGCGGCCGCTCTCAAGGCCGGGACCTGGCTGCTCCTCGGTGGTTTCCCGGAGAAGAGCCACAACGCCGAGCGCATCAACAACACCGCCGTGCTGATCAATCCGGAGGGAACGATCTCGGCGATCTACCGCAAGATGCACCTGTTCGACGTCGACGTCCCGGGCGGGAAGCGTTTCCGGGAATCGGACACCGTCGAACCGGGCGCCGACGTGGTGGTCGCGCCGACGCCCTGGGGCGGGCTGGGCCTCAGCATCTGCTACGACCTGCGTTTCCCCGAGCTGTACCGCGCGCACGCCGCGCAGGGGGCGCGCATCATCGCGGTGCCGTCGGCTTTCACCCTCGAGACCGGCAAGGATCACTGGCACGTCCTGTTGCGGGCGCGGGCGATCGAGAACCAGGTCTACGTGATGGCGCCCGCGCAGGCCGGCACCCACGGCGCGACGCGCCGCAGTTACGGGCACGCGCTGGTCGTCGATCCGTGGGGGATCATCGTCGCCGAATGCGGCGATCAAGAGGGCTTCGCCCTCGCGCGCCTCGACTTCGCCTACCAGGACAAGATCCGCGCCGCCCTCCCCTGCCTGACCCACCGCCGGCTCTAGTCGCTCCGCGCCGCAGGCGCGGTGCGACTATCGTTTTTCAGCTACGTTTTGATGAAAGATCCTCGCAGCTACGTCGACGCGGGCGGGTCCTTCCGGCTGGCGATCAGCGAGATGGCGGCGGCGCCGCCGATGAGGCCGGCGATGACCACCAGCGAGACCCAGTTCGGGATGCGGAAGCGGTCCGACAGCAGCATCTTCGCGCCGACGAACGCGAGGACGAGGGCCAGCGCTGGCCGCAGATACTTGAGGCGGCGCACGATGCTGGCGACCAGGAAACAGAGCGCCCGCAGGCCGAGGACGGCAAAGATGTTCGACGTGTAGACGATGAACACGTCGCTGGTCACGCCGAACACCGCCGGGATCGAATCGACGGCGAACACGACGTCGGTCGCCTCGATGACGACCAGCACCATGAGGAGCGGCGTCGCGAAGAGCTTTCCGTCCTGGCGCGTGAAGAAGTGCGGACCAACGTACTCCGGCGTGAGGCGCACGAAGCGACGGAACAGGCGGAGCACCGGGTTCTTCTCCGGGTGGGGCTCCTCGTCGCCGCCGCGCATCAGCCGCACAGCGGTGAAGATCAGGAACGCCCCGAAGATGTACATGACGAAGTGGAAGTTCGCGAGCAGCGCGGCGCCGATGGCGATGAAGAGGCCGCGCGTGATCAGCGCGCCGATGATTCCCCAGAACAGCACGCGGTGCTGCAAGTGCGCGGGGACGGCGAAATACGAAAACGCCACCAGGAATACGAACAAGTTGTCGACGGACAGCGCCTTCTCGATCAGCCAGGCCTGGAAGAACTCCAGCGCGCGATCGGAGCCGCTGTGAAAATAGATTCCCAGGTTGAACAGCAGCGCGACGCCGATCCAGACCGCCGACCAGATCGCCGCCTCGCGCGTCCCGATGGCGTGCGCCTTGCGGTGAAACACGCCGAGGTCGAGCGCGAGCATGACGAGCACGATGGCGCCAAAAATGACCCACGCGATCGGCTCGGCGGACGTCATCGCGGCTTCACTTCGAGGTGCTGGAACGGCGGTTGCTGCGCTTTTGATGGCGGAGCCGGCGCGGGCGCGACGTCGTTGAACAGTTTGGCCAGCGAGAAGCCACCCATCCGTTTGATCACGAGAATGGCCACCAGCGCCGCGATCAGGAACAGCGCATAGCGGAGATTGCGCTTGGGCAGCAGCGCCCAGAAGCTCTGCTCGGGGGGCGGCTCGGGCGGGCGGCGCGATACGTGGTCATGGCTCGGCAAGGACGCGGCGAAGCTTATCCGAGGGAAGTCGCGATGACCATTAGTCGCTCCGCGCCGCAGGCGCGGTGTGCGACTACTGTTTTTTCAGGTAGCCGCAATCCCGCGCTTCGCGCGGGAGCGGCTATGGGCCGTGCCCGCGATTTGCTCAGCCGGCGCGGGCCAGCTTGCTCACCTTGAGCCGGGTGCGGGTCAAGCCGCGGAAGGTGTCGAGCTCGGCTGTCGCGACCAGATCGACGCGGGCGCCCGCGCCCGGATCGGCGTCCGCGAAGCCGAACGCGATTGCTTCGCTCGTCGCGCCCCCGTGATCCAGCGTCAGCTGCAGGTGGTCCTTGCCGACGACCCGCGTCGCCATGGTCGTCACGCCGCTGAGCGCGAACAGCGGCTGCCGGTTGGCGACGCCGAACGGCTCCAGACGCGCCAGCTCCTCGGCGAAGCCGAGGTCGAGATCGCCGAGGGTCACCTCCGCGTCGACCGCCAGCGCCGACGACCGCCCGCCCGCGCCCAGCTGCCGTGCCGCCTCGGCGGCGAAGGCCGCGCGGAAACCGTCCAGCGCGCCGATCGCGATGCTCATCCCGGCCGCGCCGGCGTGGCCGCCGAACTTCGTCAGGTGAGACGCGCAGCGCGCCAGCGCGTCGAACAGGTTGACGCCCGCCACGGTACGCGCCGACCCCCTCCCCTCGCCGTCGCGAAACCCGATCGCGATCGCGGGACGCGCGAACCGATCGACGAGGCGCGCGGCGATGATGCCGACGACGCCGGCGTGCCAGCCCTCGGCGCCGACCACGACCGCGGGCGCGTCCAGCTCCGCCACCTGCGCGGACGCCTGCACGAGCGCCTCCTTCCACACCAGCTCCTGCACGCGCTGCCGCTCCGTGTTCTGGTCGTCGAGCTCTCCCGCCAGCCGTGCGGCGTCGGCGTCGCCGGCCAGCAACAGGTCGAGCGCCAGCTGCGCCTCGCCCAGCCGGCCCGCCGCGTTCAGCCGCGGCGTCAGGCGGAACGCGGCGTCGTGCGCCGTGATCGGGCCGGCCTGCAGCTCGGCCCGCACAGCCAGCGCCGCCAGACCGGGTCGCTTGCGCAGCGACAGCCGCTCCAGCCCCGCCGCGACCAGGATGCGGTTCTCGGCCATCAGCGGCACCATGTCGGCGATCGTCCCCAGCGCCACCAGATCCAGGAGGTCGCGCGGATCGAACGCCGACGCCAGCCGGGTACGCAGCGCGGCCGTCAGGTAAAACGCGACGCCGCACGAGGCCAGGCCCTTGAACGGAAAGGTGTCGTCGGGGCGGCGTGAATTGACCAGCGCATACGCCGCGGTCTCGCCTTCGGGCAGCTCGTGGTGATCGATCACGATCGTGTCGATGCCGCCCGCGCGCGCGGCCCGGAGCGCTTCATGGTCGCTGGTGCCGCAGTCGCCAGTGACCAGCACCCGGCAGCCGTCCGCCGCGAAGCGGGCCACGTCGTCGACGCCCAGCCCGTAGCCAGCCTGGCGGCTCGCCGCCCGCGGCACCACCGTCCCGCCGAACGCGCGCAGCGCGCTTGTCAGGATCGCGGCCGTGGTGACGCCGTCGACGTCGTAGTCACCGAAGACGCCGATGATCTCTCCCGCCCCGAGCGCCGCCGCCAGCCGCTCGATCGCGCGCGGAAGATCCGCCACCCCGTCGGGCGGCCGCAGGTTCGCGAGCCGCGGCGCCAGGAACCGCGCCGCCAGATCCGCCTCGACGATCCCACGCGCCACCAGCAGCCGCGCCGTCAGCGGCCGGATGCGCATCGCCGCCGCGAGCGCCGCCGCCTTCGACTCGTCAATCGACGGCGCGTGCCAGGCGAGTACGCTCACCAGACGACGCTAGCATCCGCGCCCTTGTGGATATCTTTTTTCGAGGGCGGGCCTGTGGATAACTCCCGGGGCGCCAGAGGGCTCTCGGCTTGCGGGGGCGTGAGCGTGAGCGTGTTCGAGTTCGTGTTCGTGAGGGGCTAGCGTGTTCGTGTCGCGAGACGCGGCACGCGTCACGAGGACGAGATACGCGGGCCACCCTCGAACACGAACACGAACACGCTCACGCTAGCCAGACGCGCACCACAGCGCCCAAACCCAAAAAGGGCGCGCGGGTCCCGTTAAACGCCTTCGGGTTCGCCTTCGTCGCGCTGCGGGCGGCGGCCCTGCCGGCTCTGCTGCTTGCGCTGGGTCGCCGCGTACTTGTCGTTCAGCCAGATGAGGACCGGGCTGGCGATGAAGATCGACGAGTAGGTGCCGACGATGACGCCGACGTTCATCGCGAACGCGAAGTCACGGATGACGCCCACGCCGAGGATGTTCATGGCCAGCGTCACGAAGAAGACCGTCGCGCTGGTCAAGATCGTGCGCGAGAGGGTCTCGTTGATCGACTGGTTGACGACGCGGTCGAAGCGCCGATCGCGCAGCCGCGCGGCGTTCTCGCGGATGCGGTCGAACACGACGATGGTGTCGTTCATCGAGAAACCTATGATGGTCAGCACCGCCGCGACCGTCGTCAGCGAAAACTCTTTGTAGGTGACCGCGAAGGCCCCGATGGTGATGACCGCGTCGTGCAGCAGCGCGATGACCGTGCCCGGCCCGTAGCGCAGGTCGAACCGGAACGCGACGTAGACCATGATCAGCAGAATCGCGTAGAGCAGCGACTTGGCGCCGTCCGCCTTCAGCTGGTTGCCCGCCTTGGCGCCGACCGACTCGACCTTCGGGATCGCCGAGACCGCGCCCGCGCCCAGGCGCGAATCGAGGTGCCGCCGGATCTCGCTGTCGAGGCTGACCAGCGTCACCTCGTAGGTGTGGTCGTCGGCGCGTCCGAAGCCCTGGATCTGCGTCGTGTTGACGCCGATCGCCTTGAGCGAGTTACCCAGCACCGACGGCTCGATGGGGCGATCGTAGCGCAGGTAGATCTTGTCGCCGCCCTCCGACCACTCGAAGCGCTTCAGCGAGGCATCGCCGATCTTGGCCAACGACTCCCGGATCTGCTTGGCCTGCTGCTCGGACACGGCCGACACGGCGCCCACGCGCACCAGGTAGTTCCACTTCTTCTGCCCGGTCGGGTCCTCGTATTTGACGACGTCGGCGTCATGGAAGCCGCTCTCCGCGAGCGCCTTGCGCACGTCGGACACGTCGACCGCGCGCGAGAACTCGATCAGGATCTCGCTGCCGCCCCGGAAGTCGACGCCCCAGTTCAGCCAGTGGCCGCGGCTCTTGATCACGAAGACGTTCATGAACAGCATCACGATGGTGATCGCGGTCAGAACGACGGACAGCCCGATCCAGTACTTCGAGCGCCCGATGAACTCGTAGTTCGTCCCCGGCTTGATGATCTCGAAGAATTTCTGTTCCTGGTTCTGGACGGCCATGTCTATCTACCTTCGCCTCGTCAGATCGACAACGTGGCCTTGGCCACCCCGCGACGTCCGACGAACGCGTCGAACATCCAGTGCGACAACCAGTACGACGTGAACAGGTTCGTGATGATGCCGACCAGCAGCGTGACCGCGAAGCCGCGGATCGGGCCGGAGCCGTACGAATACAGCACGACGCCGGCGACGAAGTTGGTCACGTGCGCGTCGAACACCGTCCAGAACGCGCGCGCGAAGCCCGCGTCGACGGACGTGCGCACCGATTTGCCCAGGCGTAACTCTTCCCGGATGCGCTCGTAGATGATGATGTTGGCGTCCACCGCCATGCCGACGGTCAGCACCAGGCCGGCTATCCCGGGCAGCGTCAGCGACGCCTCGAAGCCGGCCAGGATCGCCAGCATGTAGAGCATGTTCAGCAGCATCGCGATGACCGCGATCAGCCCGGACACGCGGTAGTAGATCAGCATGAACAGGATGACGGCGGCGGCGCCGATGTACATCGAGAGCTTCGCCTTCGCGATCGAATCGCGCCCCATCGTCGGCCCGACCTGCGTCTCGAACGTCTTGCGCAGCGGCGCGGGCAGCGCGCCCGAGCGCAGCACGGCGACCAGGTCCTTGGCCTCCTGCTGAAGCTGGAACGGGTCGCCGAAGCTCCCCAGCGTGATGCGGCCGCGCGCCCCGATGCGGCTCTTGATCACCGGCGCGCTGGTGATCTTCTCGTCGAGAAGGATCGCCATCTTGCGGCCGATGTTGTCGCCGGTCATGCGCTCGGAGATCGCCGCGCCCTGGTGGTCGAACTCGAACGAAACCTCGGGGCGGCCCGTGTTCTGGTCCCAGGTCTGGTCGGCGTTCGACAGGTATTCGCCGGTCAGCGCCGCCCGCTTGTGCAGGTAGTAGGTGCGCCAGTAACGATCGGGGGTCTGCTCGCCGTCTTCGCCCCGCCCCTGCATCTCCTCGTAGCCGATCTCGTGATCGGGCGGCACCGCCAGCTCGCCGGTCAGGCCCGCGAAGAACTTTTCGATCGCGTCGCGGCTCTTCGAACGCAGGTAGACGTCCTCGTGCGACTTGCCCGAGTCCTCCTCGTTCCAGGCCTCGGTCCCGACGTCGACGTCGGTCGGCTGCAGCGTCGCCTTCGGGTCGCGCTTGGGCACCGCGCCCGCGGCCTTCTTCATGTACTCCGAGCCGTCGTCGACGATCTTGAACTCGAGCTGCGCGGTGCGGCCGATGATCGACTTGATGCGCTCGAAGTCAGACGGCTTGAGACCGGGAAGCTCGACGATGATGTCGGTTCCCTTCTTGATGATGGTCGGCTCGGCGACGCCCAGCTTGTCGACGCGCCCGCGGATCGTCTCGATGCCCTGGCGAAGCGCGTAGTCGCGCACCTCCTCGACCTGATCGGGATCGAGGCGCAGGCGCACGACGCCGGTCGCCGGGTTGCGGTCGACGAGATCGAGCGATTTGCGGTACTGGCGCAGCACCTCCTCGTCGAGCTTGGCCTGCTCGGCGGGGTTCTTGAACGTGAGGATGATGTCGTCGCGGCCCTCTCGAACGACGTTCAGCTCTTTGACGCCCTTGTCGCGGCCCAGGCGATCTTCGACGTCCGACGACAGACGGTCGACCTTGTCCGACACCGCCTTGTCGACGTTGACCTCGTACACGAGGTGCAGGCCGCCCTGAAGGTCCAGCCCCAGCTGGATCTTCTTCTGGAAGTGCGACTTGATGAACGACGGCTGCTTCTCTTCAGGAACCAGCGTGGGAACCAGGTAAAGCACCGCCACCACGGTGACGAAACCGTAGAGTGCTGCCTTCCACCACCAGGCTCTTTCCATTCGCGCGCTGCCGTTCGCCCGGGTCGATTAGGAGGCTTTGGCTTCGGACTTCGCCTCGGGCTTCGCGGCCGACGCGGCGCCCGTATACAGGCCCGTCACCGCGCTGCGGAGCACGCGGACCCGGACGCCTTCCTGCAGTTGCAGCGTCAGCTCGGTGTCCTTCATGCCGGAGACCTTGCCGATGATCCCGCCCGACGTGATGACGTCGTCGCCCTTCTTGAGCTCGGCCAGCATCTTCTGGAGCTCCTTCTGCCGCTTCGACTGTGGGCGAAGCACGATGAAGTAGAAGATTGCGAACATCGCCAGCAGCGGCAGCATCATGCCGCCGCCGCCACCGAACAAACCACCGCCACCACCACCCGACGGGGCGGCAGCTTGGGCTAAACCATTGAGGAATTGAGTCACGACGGCCTCCAGCCGCGCAACGCATAGCAGGAAGGACGGGGGTGGGCAAGAGTTATGGGCTCATCCGTCGTGTTCTTCTCCAAAGGCGACCACGTCGGCGATGTCCCGGGCGCCCAGCACGAGCATGACCAGCCGGTCGAACCCCAAGGCGATTCCAGACGTTGGCGGCATGTCGGGGAGGGCCCCCAGCAGCGCCTCGTCGATCGGGTAGACCTGCCGACCGCGGGCGGCACGGATCCGCGATTCGTCCTCGAAGCGTCGGCGCTGCTCGACCGCGTCGGTCAGCTCGCCGAACGCGTTCGCCAGCTCCAGGCCCCCGGCGTAGAGCTCGAAGCGCTCCACGACACGGGGGTCGCTGGGCTTGGGGCGCGCCAGCGCGGCCAGCGGCGCGGGCCAGTCGAACACGAACGTGGGCCCTCCCGCCGCCAGCCGCGGTTCGATGAGGTCGAGGAACACCTGGTAGAAGACGTCGTCCCAGGCGGTTGCCGTGCCGACCGCGACGCCGGCCGCGGTGGCCTTCGCGCGCAGCGCCCCCGCGTCCTCGTCGCCGCCGAGCTCGATGCCCGCGTGGCGGGCCCACAGCTCGCGCACGGTCGTTCGCGCGAACGGCGCCGCGAGACCGAGCGCGGCCGGATCGCGCCCGGCGGCCACGGCGGCGGCGCGCAGCAGCGCCTCGCAGTCGTCGGCCAGCGCCGTCAGCGGCGCGCCCGCGCGATACCACTCGACCATCGTGAACTCGCCGCGGTGGTGCGGCCCCGATTCATTCGCCCGCCAGCACTTCCCGATCTGGACGATGCGCGGTAGGCCCGCCGCCACGAGCCGCTTCATGTGGTACTCGGGCGACGTGATCAGCCAGTGCCCGTCGCCCGCCGGCATGGCGTCGAGATGGACCTCCTGGCCGGGCGAACGGACGCGCGCGGGCGTCTCGACCTCGAGGAACCCCTGGGTCTCGAACCAGCCTCGGACCGCGCGCAGGATGCGGGCGCGCGCCTCCAGCGTCTCGCGCGCCGCCGGCATGGCCGCCGCTTCAGGCGCGGCCGACGCGCTCGATGTACTGCCCGGAGCGCGTATCGATCTTGATGATGTCGCCGACGGAGATGAACAGCGGCACGTTGATGCTCGCGCCCGTCGAGATCTTCACCGGCTTGGTGGCGCCCGTCGCGGTGTCGCCGCGGTGGCCGGGATCGGCTTCGACCACCGGCTGCTCGATGAAGTTCGGCAGCGAGACATCGACGGCGCGGGCGTTGAAGAACAGCACGTCGACGTTGATGTTCTCGGGCATGTAATCCGCCGAGTCGCCCACGGTCGCCTTCGGGATGTTGACCTGATCGTACGTCGTCGTGTCCATGAAGATGTACGAGTCCGCGTCAGCGTAGAGGTACTGCATCTTCTTGGTCTCGACGTCCGCGGGCTCCAGCTTGTCACCCGAGCGCAGGTTGCGTTCCAGCACCGCGCCGGTCAGCAGGTTCTTCATCTTCGTGCGCGTGAACGCCGCACCCTTGCCCGGCTTGACGAACTGGAACTCGACGATGGTGTAAGGCGAACCGTCGATCATGATCTTCAAGCCCTTGCGGATATCCGAGGTGTCGTACATGGCGACGCCGGTTTAGCCCGTGGATCGCAGTGAGGTCAAGGAACCTCTGCCTGATTTGCGGGGTCGTGGGGCTCCGCTCGCTCAACTCTTCGGCGGGGGCGGGAGGGTCGGTTGTTCGGTCGGCCTCCGCAGCAGGGCTTGGAATTTCGGCGGCCGCAACGATCCAAGCGGCCGCCAAGCTCCGGCCGACCGAACAACCGCCCCT
>Ga0111538_10012459_pt1 | contig 11240 bp, 8 predicted proteins | sample SoiMethybrSBSTD1_FD_79669 | JGI IMG/M metagenome (GOLD analysis project Ga0111538, IMG submission 79669) | Bulk soil microbial communities from a Populus tree surrounding site in Tennessee, USA - Soil MetaG P. TD hybrid SBSTD1 (version 2)... | ecosystem: Environmental > Terrestrial > Soil > Tree... | reverse complement strand
CCTCGGTTGCGCAGGAAGCGCTGACGACGAACGAATCGCTCAAGATGATGACGCTCCGCCCGCATTTCCGCGTCGAGCCGTTCGCCACCGAGCCGATGGTCGGCAACATCATCGACTTCACGTGGGACGCACGCGGACGCATGTGGGCCGTCGAGACGAACGACTATCCCAACGTCGTCCTGCCGGATTCCGTGCCGGGCCATGACCGCATCCTCATCATCGAGGATGCCAATCGCGACGGTCGAGCCGATCGCGTGAAGGTGTTCGCGACGGGCCTCAACCTGGCGACGAGCCTGACGTTCGCGAATGGTGGGCTGGTCGTCGGCCAGGCGCCGCACATGCTTTTCTTCAAGGACACGAACGGCGACGACGTCGCAGACGAGCGGAAGATCCTGTTCACCGGATGGCCGCGCACCGACACCCACGGTGCGATCAGCAACCTTCGTTATGGTTTCGACAACCAGGTCTGGGGCTCCGTCGGCTACAACGGATTCCGCGGAACCGTCGGATCGAGCACGTACGATCGCGGCCAGTTCGGCTCCGGGTATTTCCGCTTCCCGACCGACCTGAGCTCGCTCGATTACGTCGCTCGTACCAGCAACAACACCTGGGGCGTGGCGTTCACCGAAGACGGATTTGTCTTCGGTTCGACCGCAAACAGCCGGCCGAGCAACTTCGTCCACATTCCGATCCGCTATTACCGCGGGATCGGCGATCGCGAGCCCGTGTTGCCCGACATCGCGGATCGACTCGACGTCTTCCCGCAGATCGACATCCTGCAGGTCGACCAGTTCGGTCGCTACACGGCAGGCGCGGCGCACGAGATCTACACGGCGCGTGCCTTCCCGCGTGAATACTGGAACCGCACCGCGTTCGTCGCCGAGCCGACGGCGCATGTCATCGGTCAGTTCGACCTGAGCGACAACGGCAGTGGCTTCCGCGCGAAGAACCGCTGGAGCTTCATGTCCGCGCGCGATGCGTGGGTCGCCCCCGTGCAGGTCAAGGTCGGCCCGGACGGCGCCATCTGGGTGTCCGACTTCTACACGCTGGTGGCTCAGCACAACCCGACGCCGCGCAACATGATGGGCTGCTGCCAGACCGGGCCCGGGCAGGCGTACGAGACGCCTAACCGCGACAGGCTCCACGGCCGCATCTATAGAATAGTCTACGACAGTGCCCCGGCCTCCCCTCGTCAGGCAGCCGTCGCGCGCCGGCTGGACAACGCGACATCGCAACAGCTGGTCGACGCGCTGGCCGACGACAACATGTTCTGGCGGCAGACGGCGCAGCGGCTGCTGGTCGAGCGCAAGGCGACCGCGGCCATCCCCGCGCTCCTTCGTCTGGTAAATGACCAGACAGTTGATTCACTGGGCCTCAACCCGGGGGCGTTGCATGCCCTGTGGACGTTGCACGGCCTGGGCGCGCTGGCGTCGAATGGCGACGCCCTCACCGCGGCGCGCAATGCGTTGAGGCATCCGGCGTCTTCGGTCAGGCGCGCGGCGCTGCAGGTCCTTCCGCGCGATTCGCAGCTCCTGACGGATATCCTCTCGTCAGGCATCCTCCCCGACCGCGGGTCGCCGTGGCCGGTGGAATACACCGTGGCGAATTCGACGCTCTCGGATGCGGACATGCACGTCCGGCTCGAGGCCACGCTGGCCATGTCCGAGCTTCCGCCTTCCGATCGGAGCGCGAACGTGGTCCGCGAGCTGTTCGCTTCGCTCGACAACGCCCGAGACCCCTGGATGCCTGACGCGATCGCCATCGCAGCGGCTCCGCACGGAGCGGCGCTGCTTGGCGAGTTGCTGCTCCAGCGCGTGGCGCCTAACACGGACTCGGTCACGGTGAACGGACTCAAGCGCGTCGTGCAGCGCCTGGCGAGGCTGCAGGGGGCCAGGGCGGAGATCGGGCCGGTCGTGACGCTCATCAATGCCATCCCGCGTGCCCACCCCGGACTCGGCATGGCACTACTGGAAGGGATCGCAGCAGGCTGGCCCGAAGAACGGGCGCCGCAGCTCACTCCCGAGCAACGCGCTACCATGTATGAAGCGGCGCGTACCTCATCGGCCGATCTCTCGGCGTCGTTCGACAAGGTGGCCGCGCGTTGGACGGGGCCTAACGTCTTCAAGGTGCCGCAATGATGCTGAAGGTTTCAGGTGCCGTTTTGCTGGCTGCAGGTCTTGCTGGAGCGGTTTCTGGTCATGGCGGTTCGGTCGCGATGCAGGGCGGTGCGGACACGACGATCACCATTCGCGCCGCGGGAAGCACGCTGGAGTTCACGCCCACGCGCGTGTCGGCGAAGGCGGGCACGCGCGTGCGTATCCGCTTCGTCAACGAGGGCACGCTGCCGCATAACGTGGTGGTGCCGAGGAGCGAGGACGACATCGACGCGCTCGTCCTCGCCGCATACCAGGCCGCTGAAACGGGCTACGTACCGGTGGGAATGAAGGACAAGCTCGTCGGCTGGACGGCTCTGGCGTCACCGGGTGAGTCGGTGGAGATGACGTTCGTCATGCCGGCGGCTGGCGAATACACGTACCTGTGCATGTTCCCCGGGCACTCGAACTCGATGCTGGGGACGTTGCGGGCACTCAAATAGCGATCAGCGACCAGCAGGCAATAAGCGAACAGCGAGGAGTAGCTCCAACTGGTCGCCGGTCGCTGGTCGCCGGCCGCTTCTTACGACACCCGCCTTTCTTTCCAGAATGAACGATGCCCCAGGACTGCCATCCAGCCGCCGATAAGGAGTAACCCATACATCTCCCGCGACTCTTCCACGCCGATGTCCTTCATCTCGAACTCGGCGAACATGTCGAGGAACGGCACCTGGCCGATCACGCGCGGAGCAATCGTCGCCGCCCAGGCCAGCGCGATTACCCCGGTGAGCACGGCGAACCACCACGGCAATCGTCCCATCAGCGAGAGCAGGCACGCGATAGCCGCCGCGCCGTAGATGGCCATCCACTGGATCGGATCGGGATCGTTCACCTGGACGATCACCGAGAACACGAACATCAGCAGGAACAACGCGTCGGCCACCTTCCACGCCGCGCGCGCCGCTCGGCCTTCACCGGCCATGCCGCACTCCAAACGTGAGCACCCGGCCTGCCGCGGGATAGAAATAGGCTTCGCCGGACCCGCTCGGATCGAGGAAGCCCGTGCTGTTGATCCGCGCGTCAAACAGGTTTCGCGCGCCTAACACGAGATCGACTGAGCCAATCGAGCGCGAGAACTGCGCGTCAACGCGCGTCCACGATGGAATCCGCCGCGTATTCGCGTCGTCGATGAACATGTCGGCCATTCGCGTCAGCGACACGGTGAGCGTACCGACGTCGCGCGGCGAAACCGTCACACCCGTGGTTACCAACTGCCCGGGGATCGCCTTGAGCTGATTGCCACTGTTGGCGCCGGACCTCGAAACCGCGTCCTGCAGTGTCAACGAGGCAAACGCGGAAGCCGTCGACCCGGAGAGGGTCAGCCCCGCTTCGACTCCGCGATGACGGCTTTGCGCAAGGTTGACGTACTTGAACGTCTGGAGGTCGAAGTCGAGTTCGTCCTTCATCGCGATCTGGTACACGGTCATCGTCAGGTCGAGTCTCGCCGACGAAATGAAGACGTCATGATAGATCCCTGCCTCGATGCTCGTCCCACGCTGCGGATCGAGGTCCGGGTTCGACGTGGTCAGCGAAAACGGAGGGAAGGGAATCGGAATCGGACGCTCGTCGAACAGCTGGTCGAGCGTGGGCGCCTTGAACGTGCGCGACACGGAAGCCCAAGCGCGGCCCGTTGGTGCATAACGAACGTTCACGCCCCCCTTCGGGCTGAAGGCAAAATGCGTCGCATCGTTGTCGGCGCCGCCGCCAGAGAAGGTGTCCTGCAGTCGATCGGCGCGGACGCCAAGCGTCCAGCGCAGCCAGTCGAAGGGCGAATCGGCGAAGTGCGCAAAGACCGCGAGCGTCGTGCGTCCACCATCGCCTTCGGTGTCGAGGTGGTGCTCTCCGTCGGTGATGCCCGAGAAGTAGCGCGAGTCGATGTTCTCGAGGTCGACCGTCGCGCCGACGCTTGCATGCTCGATGACCGGAAGGATGTTCGCGTTCAGGTCGGCCTGCACCGACGCACCGAGATCGGACGTGTTCAACGCACGCTCGCGTGTGTCACCGAATTGCGGCGTGAGTGGAAGCGTGCGCACGAGCGTGGCACAGCGAGCCCCACCACGAATCGTGGAGTGCAGTGTTCCGCCGGCGCCAAGCCACGAGTTGATGTCCAGCGCCGCCTCGACCTGGCTGTCATGTCCGCCGTCGAACGTGAAACGCGGATCACTTTCCGAGCCGTCGTGCAGGAGACTCTCCAGCAAGGGCCCGGGTTCGTCGAAGTCGCGCCACGACCCTCGCGCGGACGCCGTCATGATCGGCGTCAAGCGCATCGACCCGCCGACGAGACCTGACGTGCGCGCTGAATGTTGGCGGAATCCATCCGTCCGCTCGAAGCCGGCAGAGAGATTGACCGGTTTCGCGAACAGGGAATCGGCAACGCCAGCCGAGGCCGAGAGCCCGCCCAGCGTCTCGGCGCCGATGCGCCACGTGGCTCCCGACGGAGAACGGTGTCGCGTGACGATGTTGATCACGCCCGCAACCGCGGCGTCGCCGTGCAGTGCGGACGCGGATCCCCTCACGATCTCGATGGACTCGATCTCGCCGAGCGGCGGCAGCGACTCCCAGGCAACCGTTCCGTTGTGGGCGAGGTTCACGCTGCGCCCGTCCACCATGACGCGGACGTAGTCGGCCTCGCCGCCGCCGTAGAAGCCACGGACCATGAGCTGCGGATCGCGCCCGAGGCCATCGAAGGTCACGACGCCGAACCCGGGCACCCGCTGCAGGACGTCGGCCAGGCTGGCGTTAGGCAGCGCGGCCAGGTCAGCCGCGGTGAGGCGGGTGACGGCGGCGGCCGACTGGTTCATCGGCGTCGCCGAGCGTTCCGCGGTAATGACGACGGCGCTGAGGCTCGTCGGCTGGCCCTGGGCAAGGACGGGGCCGGCGGTTGCCGCGATCAACAGGAATGGGACTGCGGTCCTGACGACTGGTGTCGATACCACGCTGGGCTACGGATACGGGTGGGCGTCTGCACTCGCGCGCAGAGACTTATGCCGTTAGGCCCACCCGATGTCAATCGTCAGCGCACGAGAGTGATGAAGGGGAGGTCCTCGTCATCCGTCGGCACACCGTTCGGGATCGGGAAGAATGACGGCCCGTTGATGGGATCCTGGTAGTAGCCACGTCCACCCGCGTAACTGCTTCCTGCCGGTCCCCTGGCAATGAAGCAGGTGCTCCCCGCAGCACCCGGCGCAGGGAACGCCGCCAACTCGAACGCGTACTCGCGATCCCTGCGGAGCCTGATGCCGTGATGTGATGTGGCTGGATTGAATACCTGAATCAGCTGGAAAGTGCCGTCGAGGAATGTCGGCAGACCGGCGACGTTTGCTTCGTACAGCACGGTCCCGGCGAGTCCATCGCGAATCTTGACGTAGAGCAGCACGCCCGATTCGCAGCCGACCGGGATTTCCAGGTACCCCAGCCACTGGTTGGAGCTGGGGGTAAACGTCTGTGCGAGGATCTGGCCTGCACCGGCTGGCGAGATGCCCCAGCTGCCAAGTGCCAGGTTCGCGATCGGCTGCTGTTCGCCGGGTTCGAACGGCGCGCCCCCAACTGCGAGCGACGGAAAGCGCGAGATCGTCGAGGGAGCTGACGGTTCGGCGCAGCCCGCGAGGAGCGAGAAGCTGGCGATCAATGCGAATACCTGGCGCGGGGTCACTGGTGCCTCCCTGATGTCGGTTCTCCTCGCCTTCATCCCGGAGAACGGAATTCGGGCGCCGAACCGGACATGTCGTCAGGAGCCAGCGTCGCCTTATCGCCTGTTGCGTGGTTTGGTGATCGACTCGAGTGCTAATCGAGCGGCAATCGTCAGGCGGTCGTTCGGTCCGTAGCGAGTTTCGACGACCGGTAGAGACACCTCGAGGAGGGGTTTTGCTTCCGCGAAACGGCCCCGCCGTACGAGTGCCGTGCCGAGAGCAGCCTTGACCGACGCGACATGCCACCCGTCGGGACTCCAGTACTTCCATGCGATGGGGAGCGCCCTTCGAAGGATTGAATCGGCTTCCGATAGCCTGCCGCGGCTGAGCAGGATGCTGGAGAAGCGAACCGCCAGGCTTGGATACTCCAGGTCCCTGGCCGCGAAACGCGCCGTTTCTCGCGGCCAAACCTCGCGATATAAAGACTCGGCTGCGGCGAATTCTCCTCGATCGGCGAGGATGTCCGCCAGCGAGGTCTTCTCGAAATCGACGTAGATGTTGTCGTCGCCAACCCGTTCACGGTGAATGGCAATAGACTCCCGGAGGAGTGTGGCTGCGGCAGTGTCGCCTAGCGCGTGGCGCATGCGAACGAACTGCACGAAACCGTCAGCGCTGATCGGTTGCGACCTGTATCCGGGCCGCTTCAGGATTTCAGTTTGTTCGGTCAGCGCCGCCTCCGCCTCACGCAACTTTGTTGAGTCAGTGACGAATCGACTGTCGAGAATCACCTGACCGAGGTCTCGCAGAAGTGCAAACTTGCGGATTTGCATTTCGGGGTTTCCCGCACGTACGATCTCTACGGTCCGTCGCATGTAGGCGTACGCCTCTTCCTCGCGCTCGGCAGAGGCAAGTATCTCGCCCAACAGGATTCGTGCTGACACCACTTCGGCAGCCATCGGTCCATACGTTTTTTCGGCGAATTCCACCTCGGCTCTCGCGAGGGACTCTGCCAGCGCCCACTCTCCCTTCTCTGCTACAACGGCGTTCAAGCGACTGCGTGTGGCGCGGTACGCTTCCGGTTTTGTCCCGAGCCGGCGGTGAATAGCGATGGCTGAATCGAGCAGGACTTCCGCGCGAGTGAGATCGCGCAGCTGCCAGTATGCGTACCCAACCTGGTCGAGGAGGTGAGCTCGCGCCGCCGACTGAACGCGCTGGGTGCGCAACAATCGAGCGCCAGCCGTATCGAGGACGTCCCTGGCGGTGAGCTTCTCGCTCGCCACACTTGGCGACTGCCGCAGGAACAGTTGAGTGAGGAAATCAGAGATCTCCTGCGCGGCCTCACGCTCGTGCTGAACGCGGCCCAGTTGGGCGCGCGTGACGACGGCAAACCCAGTCAGCATGACGAGAACGAGCGTGGTCGCCGCGATCCCGAATGGGTGTCGACGAACAAACTTCCTGGCGCGATAGCCGACTGTCGCAGGTCTTGCCATAACGGGCATTCCCGCCAGCCATCCCCTGACGTCCGACGAAAGCTGCTCTACGCTGGAGTACCGCCGGTCGGCCTGCTTTTCGAGGCACGTCAGTACGATCGTGTCGAGATCGCCGCGCAACTGTCGGGCGAGCGATCGGGACGTTCCACGCCGCGCTGCCAGCACTGCCGCGTCTGCTCCCGCAATGATTGTCGATGCGCGTTCGGGGTCATCCTCGAGCAGCGCCCGCGTGAGCTCGTGGATCGGCCGGCCTTTCCTGGCATGCGGTCGTGCGCCGCACAGGAGCTCACACAGGACGACACCTAACGAATAGATGTCCGTGGCGGTCGTTATCGCGTCGCCACGTACTTGCTCCGGGCTGGCATACTCGGGTGTCATCAACTGAGTCGTCGGGCTCGCGCCATCGTCCGTCGGACCTGACCTGTCCAGCACCTTCGCAATGCCGAAATCGAGCAGCGTGACCTCACCCGTCGCGCTCACCAGGATGTTCGAGGGCTTCAGGTCACGGTGCACCACCAGGTTACGGTGCGCAAAGGCCACGGCGCCGCACACGGAGAGAAACAGACGAAGGCGCTGCTCAATCGACTTCTTCTCGCCGTCGCAATACTCGGTCAGCGGCGTGCCCTCCACCAACTCCATCGCAAACCATGGCTGTCCATCCGCCGTCAGTCCGCCGTCATAGAGCCGCGCGATGCGTGGGTGCGTCAGTGTGGCGAGGATCTGGCGTTCGCTCCGAAAGCGCCTGACGAGTGCCGGATCGTGGTCTCCACGCAGAACCTTGAGCGCCACTCGGCCCTGGTATTGGTCGTCAGCGCGCTCCGCCACATACACCGTTCCCATGCCGCCGCGACCGGCCTCTCGCACGATGCGATACGGTCCGATCAACGTGCCGATCCGGTCCTGCTCGGGTGCCGTGTGGTCGATCAGGTCCGGAAACGCTTCAGCGGCTGGCCGCGACAGGTACCCGGCCGATCCCTCGATTGACGCGAGGAACCTCTCAACGACCTCCCTCAGTTCGGGATTGCCGGTGGTGACTGAATCCAGGTAGGCGGCGCGTTCAGCCTGCGGCAAATCCAGCACTGCGTCGAAAATGGGCTCGATGGTTTTCCATCGATCCCACTCCCTGGGCGGCACTGCCTGATCGTTCATCGCTCGGTTGTCCATGACTCCCGGCTAGAGTGGGCAGTTCGGCAGCGAGCCTACCGCCTCAGAGCTTCAGGAGCAAGGAGTGGTCACGGCTTCCGCACTGTGCGCAGCCAATCGACAGCCCGCTGTACGGCCTGCGCCGGATCGCTCACCTCCTCGTCAGGCGAGATGGGCACGCCGAATCGGTTCTTCGCGCGATCGGCCATGTAGGACACCGCCAGAAACAGCGTCGCTCCATCGCTCAGGCCGTAGTCGACAATGGCCGTCGACAGTCCGCAGGACGGCATTCCGAACGAGCGCGTCAAAGGTCGCCCACGAAACGCGACCGCGATCGCTTCGCCCGAGCTGGTAGTCCTGCCGTCCGTGAGGACCGCTGTTGGCGGGTTGGGTCGCTGCAGCGTGTAGGGAGCGGGGACGGCGATGGCCGTGATTGTGTCGAGCTTGGACACTCCCGCTGCATATATCCATCGCTCCTCCGCACCATCTGGATCGATGAAGTACCCGGCTGTCCCTTCGCCAAGGATCGGTCCAACGCCGGCGAGCATGGGCCACATGTTTCCGCCGGTGTTTCCGCGCAAGTCGACTACCCACCCCTCGATCCCTGCGCCATCCTGAGCGCGAATGCTTTCCTGAATGCTGCGAGCGAAACCGGTTGAGACGGAATCGAAACCGCCCGCGAAAGTCGTGACCTTCACATAGCCTATCCCGGCTGGAACCGAGACGACCCCAGGGTCTGACGCGCGGCAGACAATGGACGACGAGGAGAGCGCCGTTCCGTTCCTGGCCACGTAACGACTGTGATTGTCATCGAGGTTCGCGAGAGCCCTGCGAATTGCAGGAAAAGCATCCGGAATGGTCTGCGCGGATCCAGCAGTACGCATCACGTCCGCCCTGAACACAGTCCAATCGATCGCGCGTCGGTTGACTGAAAGATGCTGCATGCTATCCACGACCTCATTGAGATACGACACCACGCTCGGCGCTGGTGAAGGCGGAGCTGATGGCGGAGCAATGGGTGGAGGTGGTGGAGGGACAGTGATAGGAGCGACTGATTCACCACTACCGCTACATGCGGCGGCGACCACCGCGCCAACACAGATGACCGAAAAGATTCCCCGAGGACTGGGCATTGGATCCCCCTTGTCTGCTTCCGTATTGGAAACGAAAGCCGACCGGGAATCCGGACATCCGTGGGATCAGGCCCGGAGTCGTTGGTAAAGAAGTGCCTTTGCCTTCGTCCAGTCGCGACGGACGGTACGCGAGGTCACTCCCAACGCTTCTGCCGTTTCCTCTTCCGTCAGGCCGCCGAAGAAGCGGCACTCGACGACGCGTGCCAGACGCGCGTCGATAGCCGCCAGCTCAGTCAGCGCTTCGTCCAGCTCCAGCAAGTGCGTGGCCTGATCGTCGACTGAGAGAGCCGTGCTATCAAGATCGACGCGATTGAGATCCCCACCACGTTTGAGCGCACCACGTTCACGCGCGTGATCGACGAGGATTTGCCGCATCGCAATCGAGGCTACGGCAAGGAAATGCGCGCGGTCCTGCCAGCTCGTTCGCGTCTGGTCGACGAGTTTGAGATAGGCCTCGTGTACCAGCGCGGTGGTCGTGAGCGTGGCATCGTCCTGATTGCCGCGGCGAAGCCAACTCGCTCGCCGACGCAACTCGTCGTAGACAAGCGGTAGCAGTTGCCTGGCGGCGTCCTCGCTGCCCGTCCGACTTGCCGTGAGAAGATCTGCGAAGCCCGATTCTGATGCAGTCATCAAGTCATCCTGATCGACTTGAATCGACGCGTTTGTTCTTCGATCGCCGATTCGGTGGCGAGACGCTCGATGCTCGACGCACCGAAGAATCCATGGACTCCTTTCGTGCGTTCGAGGACGTACTGCGCGTCTTCCGGCGTCGCGATCGGCCCGCCGTGGCACAGCACGATGATGTTCGGGTTCACCCGTTTCGCGGCATCGTGCATCGACTGCACACGCTCGACGGCTTCGTCAAGCGACATGGCTGCGGTCTTGACGCCGATCGAGCCCGCTACCGTCGTGTTCACGTGCGCGACGACGACGTCGGCGCCGGCCTTCGTGAACCGTTCCGCCGTATCCTCGTCGAACACGTAAGGACACGTCAGCATGCCTAGTTGGTGCGCGGTGGCGATCATGTCCACCTCGAGCTGGATGCTCATGCCGGTCTCCTCGAGGATCTGGCGGAACTGGCCGTCGATGAGACCCACGGTGGGGAAATTCTGCACACCATCGAATCCCAGGCGCTGGAGCTCCGGGAGGAACACGCGCATCAATCGGAACGGATCGGTTCCGCAGACGCCGGCCAGGACCGGCGTGTTTTTCACGATCGGCAGGACCTCGCGCGCCATGTCGACGACGATGGCGTTGGCATCGCCGTAGGGCATCATGCCCGCGGCGCTCCCGCGCCCTGCCATGCGATAGCGGCCCGAATTGTAGATGATGATGAGGTCCACGCCGCCGCGTTCCGCGAACTTCGCCGAGATGCCGGTGCCGGCACCCGCTCCGATGATCGGGCGGCCTGCCGCGATTTGCCCGCGCAGTCGCGTGAGGGACTCGTCGTAAGGAATGAACGGCATTCGCTCGTCAGGCGATTATGGGAAGGAGCGCCAGCAACTCGTCCGCCAGCGCGTGCGCAAACTCGGGATCATTGATGTGCGCGTCAAGCTCGCGCACTCGAATGTCCTTGCGGAGGTGCTGCCGCAGCGCCGCGAACAACGCTCTGTCAGCCTCCGCGTCGTGGAAGGGCTGCCCTTCACGATCGATCATGCTGACGCCGCGCATGGGGAGCAGGACGACGACCGG
>Ga0111538_10012458_pt1 | contig 11241 bp, 9 predicted proteins | sample SoiMethybrSBSTD1_FD_79669 | JGI IMG/M metagenome (GOLD analysis project Ga0111538, IMG submission 79669) | Bulk soil microbial communities from a Populus tree surrounding site in Tennessee, USA - Soil MetaG P. TD hybrid SBSTD1 (version 2)... | ecosystem: Environmental > Terrestrial > Soil > Tree... | reverse complement strand
GGATGGCAAGCCAGCCTTCGCTCCACGCGAGCTATCGCCGAAGCGTGAACTTCGGCTCGGAACTCAGCGCACTGTCTTCGTGACGCTGCCCGAGCGTGCCGTCGTCCGCAGACGGCTGTGGATACCTGAGCGCTATTCGACGACGCGGTCGGCGATCGCGAGGCCCCGATCAATGATCGCGAACCCCTCGCGAAGCTCCGCCTCGGTGATCGATAGGGGCGGGTTGGTAAAGAAGTAGTTCCAGCGGACGAACGTGAAGAGACCTTCGTCGCGGAAGAACTTACCGAGCGCCGCCATCTCCGACGACGTGCCGTTGAAGGGCGCCATGGGCGTGCGTGTGGCTCGATTTCTCACCAGTTCGACGATCCCAAAGAGCCCGATCGAGCGGACCGCGCCGACCGATGGATGTCGGGCAGCCAGATCGGCGAGCAAGTCGGCCATCAGGACACCTACGCGTGCTGCGCGTTCGATGAGGCCGTCCTCTTCGTATACCGCCAGCGTTGCGAGCGCCGTTGCGCAGGCCAGAGGATGGCTGCTGTATGTCAGGCCGCCCGGAAACGGCTTGTCCTTGAAGAAATCGGCGATCGTCTGCCGGATGCCGACTGCCCCGAGCTGCACGTAGGCACTCGTCAGTCCCTTCGCCATCGTGATCATGTCGGGCACGACGCCCCAATGCTCGATGGCGAACCACCGGCCGGTCCGGCCGAAACCGCTCATCACCTCGTCAGCGATCATGAGGATGCCGTATTTGTCGCAGAGCGCCCGCACGCCCTGCATGTAGCCGTCCGGCGGAACGAGGATCCCGTTTGTTCCCGTCACTGACTCAAGGATGAACGCCGCGATGGTGTGCGGCCCTTCGAGCTGAATCACCTCATCCAGGTAGCGAAGCGCGCTGTCCACCGATTCCCATCCGCGCTCGATCCCGTGGTACGGGTCGAGCACATGGACGATGCCCGGCAGCGGTACCTGGCTCCAGCTTCGCGGTTCTCCCGTGGCGGCGATCGCCGCCGCGGTGCCGCCATGATAGGAGCGGTACCGAGCGAGGATCTTCTGGCGCCCCGTGTACGCGCGGGCGATCTTAAACGCGTTCTCGTTGGCCTCCGCGCCGCCGTTGGTCAGGAAGAAGACGTCGAGATCGCCAGGCGTGATCGTGGCGAGCTTCGCGCCCAGCCTCGCGCGCGGCTCAGTCGCCATAGCCGGCGTCACATAGCTGAGGATCTCGGCTTGTTCGTGAATCGCCTTGACGACCCGTGGATCACCGTGGCCGATGTTGACGCACATCAGCTGACTGTTGAAATCGATGAACCGTTTTCCCTCCGGCGTCCAGAAGTACACGCCCCTGGCGCGTGCCACGGGAATCGGATCGACCGCTCCCTGCACAGCCCATTCGAAGATGGTGTGCTTCCTCGTGAGCGCGACGATCTCGTCGCCGGTCATCGTGTGCGCCGCTTCAAGAATGCCCCGGCTCCCGACCTGCCCGTAAACCTTCCGGCCTCGACGATCACGCGTCCACGGGAAATGACCGTGTCGGTCGCGCCAGTGACCTCTCGCCCCTCGTACGGGTTGTAGTCCACCTTCATATGAAGCGTCCTGGCTGAGAGTGTGATCGTCCGTTCCGGATCGAAGACGACGATATCGGCGTCGGAGCCGGGTGCGATCGTTCCCTTGCGCGGGAAGAGGCCGAAGATCTTCGCAGGCGATGTCGAAGTCAGCTCGACGAAGCGATTGAGCGAGATGCGGCCCGCCCGCACGCCACCGTCATAGACGAGGCTCATGCGTGTTTCGATGCCGGGCGCGCCGTTCGGGATCTTCGAAAAGTCGGCTGCACCAAGCGTCTTCTGTTCCTTCATACAGAACGGGCAGTGATCGGTCGAGATCGCCTGCAGGTCGTTGAAGGCGAGCCCGCGCCACAGGAGATCCTGGGTCGCTTTGGCGCGAAGCGGCGGGCTCATCACGTATTTGGCACCCGCAAACCCGGCTTCCTCGTAGTTCTCATACGACAGGAACAGGTACTGCGGGCACGTTTCTGCAAACGCAGGCAAACCACGGTCCCGTGCCTCGGTCACCATCTGGAGTGCTTCCGCGGCCGAGAGGTGGACGATGTAGATCGGGACGTCGGCCATCTCCGCGAGCGCGATGGCGCGATGCGTGGCCTCGCCTTCTGCCCGCGCGGGACGCGTGAGCGCGTGATACTTGGGTGCCGTCTTGCCTTGCGCCAGGGCGCGTTTCACAAGTACGTCGATGACGCCACCGTTTTCGGCGTGCATGCAGATCGTGCCGCCGTTCTTGCCGGTCCGCAGGAGAGCCCGGAAGATGCTGGCGTCGTCCAGCATGAAGACGCCCGGGTAGGCCATGAAGAGCTTGAACGAAGTGACGCCCTGTCGGACGAGCGCGTCCATCTCCTGTTCGACCTGGTCTGACAGCTCCGTAATGATCATGTGAAAGCCGTAGTCGATTGCAGCCTTGCCCTCGGCTTTCTTCATCCACGTCTCCCACGCGTGGTGGAGTGTCTGGCCCTTGTACTGAATCGCGAAGTCCACGATGGTCGTCGTGCCGCCGTGAGCGGCAGCGACGGTCCCAGTCTCGAAGTCGTCAGCCGATGTCGTGCCGCCAAACGGCATGTCGAGATGGGTGTGAACGTCGATACCGCCGGGGAAGAGATATTTTCCGGTTGCGTCGATTGTGCGATCGGCGGGCATCGCGAGCGACGTCCCGATCGTGGTGATCGTCTCGCCGTCCACGAAGACGTCGCCTTTATAGGAATCCGTGGCGGTGACGATCGTGCCGTTCTTGATGAGCAGCGTCGTCACGGCAGCAGCTCCACCATCGGGCTGTAGGTCTCAGGACGCCGATCGCGATAGAACTGCCACACGCGTCGGACCTCTTCGATCATGTCGAGATCCATCTCGGCGACAACGAGCTCCGTCTTGTCCTCCGAGCCAACGGCGAGAAAGTTGCCGCGCGGATCGACGAAATACGAAGAGCCGTAAAACCGCCCGATGTTCCACGGCGCCTCGCTGCCGACGCGGTTGCTGCAGGCCATGAAGTAGCCGTTAGCGACCGCGTGCGCCGGCTGCTCCAGCTTCCAGAGATACTGCGACAGTCCGGCCACGGTAGCCGAGGGGTTGAAGACGATCTCGGCCCCGTTCAGCCCAAGCAGCCGGGCCCCTTCGGGGAAGTGTCGGTCGTAGCAGATGTAGACGCCGATGGTCGCGAACCGCGTCTTGAACACCGGGTACCCAAGATTTCCCGGCTTGAAAAAATACTTCTCCCAGAACCCGGACGTGTGCGGGATGTGGTTCTTCCGGTACTTGCCCAGATACGTGCCGTCGGCGTCGTACACGGCGGCAGTGTTGTAATAGACGCCTGCCTGCTCTCGCTCGTAGACCGGCACGACGATCGCCATGCCATGTCGGCTGGCCCGTCGGGCCATCAGGTCGGTGGTAGGCCCAGGTACCGATTCAGCCAGATCGTACCAGTGGGCGTCCTGTGAGGGGCAGAAGTACGGGCCGGTAAAGATTTCCTGCAGACCGAGGACCTGCACGCCGCGCTGTCCGGCTTCCTCGATGAGGGGCAGGTGGACGTCAATCGCGGCCTGGCGAACTTTTTCGATGGGGGCAGACGGATCGGTCAGCGGTGCGGCTGCCTGGATGAGGCCACCGATCACTCGTCTCGACATGCACTTCTCCTGGGACGAAGCAACGCTGTGGTCCACGGGCGCCATCGCTCGGCGTGCCCGCGGGCGCGGCACACATTGACAGCTGTGCCGCAACCTGCTCAATTATAGTGAGCAGGAGGGCCCTCCGAGGGCGACACAATGTCCAGATTGGCCGTCTCGTTCACGGGCCTCCGATTCGAGAACCCATTCCTGCTCTCGTCGGCGCCCCCGACGGAATCCGAGCAGAACATCCTGCGCGCGTTCGAAGTCGGGTGGGGCGGGGTGGTCACGAAGACCATCGGCCTTCACCCGGTCATGAACGTGGCCGGTCCGAAGACGAAGTTCTTCCGTGCGACGCCAGACTCGACGCAGATCTCGATGAAGAAGCGATCGGGCGCCGTGCTGCACTCCTCGTGGAACTGGGAGCTCATCTCCGACAAGACGCTCGACTGGTGGCTGCCGCGTATCAACCGAATCAAGAAGGCACACCCCACGCGTGTGCTCGTAACGTCCATCATGGCGGGATCGGGCAGCGATGCGGAGCTGCGTCATTGGCAGACGCTGGCACGTGCGTGCCAGGACGAGGGCGCCGACGCTCTCGAGTTGAACCTGTCGTGTCCACACATGGATCGGCCGGACATGGGTTCCAACATCGGCCAGGATGCGGAGCTGATCGCGATCGTATGCCGGACCGTGAAAGAAGTGGCGCGCGTGCCCGTCTGGGCGAAGCTCACACCGTCTACCACCGATGTCGTGAGCGAGGCGCGCGGGGCATTCCTGGGCGGCGTCGACGCGATCTCATCGTCCAACACGTTTCCATCGCTGCCGCTCATCGATCCCGAGACACTCGAATTCGAGATGAACGTGGACGGTTTCGTCTCGAGCGGCGGTCTCGGGGGGCCCGCCATTCTTCCCTTGTCGCTGGCGAAGATGGCGCAGCTCACGAACGCGTTTCCCAACAAGTCGTTCGCTGGTATCGGTGGCATCGCCGAGTTCAATCACGCGCTCAACTACTTCCTCATCGGCTGTGGCATTGTCCAGGTGTGTACCGCCGCGATGCTCGATCACGCTGTCGGCCCGAACGTGGTGAAGCGTTTGGTGTCAGGTATGACAGAGACGATGGATCGGCACGGATGGAAGACGCTCGACGACTTCATCGGGCTGCGCCGCGCGCGCATCGTGGCTCACTCACAGATCCGGCGGCCGGAAGGCGAGACCTATCGCGGCGGCTACGAGGCTGAAGGGTACGCGGCCGCGGACGCCCCCGCGAGGGGCGTCAAACACTAGACACCGTGGCCGACACGGTCGCACGCGACTTCGTCGAGCTGACTGAAGACATCTCCGCGAGCCCGCTCTGGAATCCCGATCTCGCGCCAACGCCGCTCGCCCGCCGCACGTGGTCCACCTACCACATTGCCGCGCTCTGGATCGGCATGAGCGTGGTGATCACCACCTACACCCTTGCGTCGGGGCTGATGCAGCAGGGGATGACCTGGTGGCAGGCGATGATCACGATTCTGCTGGGCAATTCCATTGTCCTGGTGCCGATGATGCTCAACGCCCACGCTGGTACGAAGTACGGCGTCTCGTTTCCCGTGCTCTGCCGCGCGAGTTTTGGAGTAAAAGGCGCGAACGTTCCTGCGATTCTGCGAGCGCTCGTCGCGTGCGGATGGTTTGGTATTCAGACTTGGATTGGCGGCCTCGCGCTCCATGCGCTGCTCATGGCCGCATGGCCGGCGTGGGCAGTAGTGCCGGCCAACATCTGGATAGCATTCGCCATCTTCTGGATCGTGCAGGTCGCTATCATCGTCAACGGCCTCGACGGCATCAAGAAGCTCGAAGGCTGGTCGGCGCCGCTGCTGCTTGCTGGCGGCGCCCTGCTGCTTGCGTGGGCGGTGCACCGAGGTGGTGGCCTCGCGAACGTGCTGAGCGAGTCGGCGCGCCTGCAGACGACGCACGTGCCGTTCTGGCAACTGTTTCCCGCTGGGCTCACCGCGAATGTCGGCTACTGGGCAACGCTCAGCCTCAACATTCCAGACTTCACGCGGTACGCCCGGAGCCAGCGGTCGCAGGCGCTCGGACAGGCGCTTGGGCTGCCGGCAACGATGACAGCGTTTGCGTTCATCGGTGTGGCTGTTACCAGCGCGACGATGGTGGTGTTCGGCGAGGCGATTTGGGATCCGGTCATTGTGATCACTCGAATTGGCAGCGTTGCCGTGATCATATTCGGCGCGCTGGTCGTGATGTTGGCGCAGCTCACGACCAACATGGCCGCCAACGTCGTCTCGCCAGCGAACGACTTCTCGAGTCTCGCACCGCGCCGCATTAGCTACGTTGGCGGCGGCTTACTGACAGCGGCGATTGGTATAGTCATGATGCCGTGGAAGCTTTACGCCGATGCGGCCGCCTATATCTTCACCTGGCTAGTCGGCTACTCGAGCCTGATGGGAGCAATCGGAGGAATCCTGATTGCCGACTACTGGGTGCTAAGGCGACGTGAGCTGTCTGCAGCGGACCTGTTCAAGATAGAAGGCCGATACCAGTACCGCAAGGGAGTCAATCCTCGCGCCATGTGGGCGCTCGCGCTGGGAGTCCTCCCGGTGGTGCCCGGCTTCTTCCGCGCGGCCGTCACCGCCGGCGGTCAGGTGGCGAACCCCAACGTGCTGGATACGCTTTATACATACGCATGGTTCGTGACCTTTGCTCTCAGTTTCGGGTTGTACCTTGTCTTTAGCCGGTCCGCGCTGCGGCGATTGCCTTTGGACGCAACTCACAAGGTCACTGCCCATCCCTGATCGGACGGAACTCACGAAGCTGCGCGCGATGCCGTGATTCGAACACGCCACGTCGTGCGGGTTGCTAAATGGTTCGAATCCCACCCTCTCCGCCAATTCCCGCTTTCGTTTCCCTGCACGAACAGATCGATTTTCTTGTCCAGAAGTCCTCCGAGATCCGGCGCTCAAGGTAGTCGTCGTAGCTGCGATCGAGCTTCGAGATGAGCGTGCGGTTCTGCTTCTCGAGCCGCTCCTTGGTCTTGCGGCGCTCGGCCTCCGCGGCCGACTGCGACGCCGCAGTTGCTCAGCAAGGAACTCGGCGATCTCCTCGGGGATCTGGATCGCGTCGACGGTGGCACACAGAAGCGCTGACAGTTCTTCTTGACGGATGTAAGCGTTGCCGCGGCGGCCCTTGGACCCAGTGCAGCGGTAGTAGACATACCGGCCTTTCTTCATCTCCGCCGTCATCGCGCACTGGCAGCGGCCGCACGTCAGCGGGCCCATGAAAGGGCCGACCCGGCTGTACGAAGTACTTCGTACAAACCGGTAAACGCACGATATATTGCGGCCGCGTGTGGCCGATCGGCGTCGGCCCACGCCTCAACGCGTGCTCGTCGGGAGAGGGTTCAGAATCGCCGTCTGCAACTCGCGCGGAAGTGCATTGAGGCGTTTCGAGGCCGGTGGCCATTTGACTGGAAGGAACAAATCACGCGTGACGCGAACACCACGTCGCACTGGGTGACGAGGCACGTCCGTCTGGGCCACTTGTCGGGACCTCCAAGTCGATAGGTTCGTGACGCACAAGACCACGGTGTTAGGCGGCGCTTCAATGAGTCGCTTATCTGTCTGCCGAAGCGTCCCCTTCAGGGCTGTGACCTGATTGCCCGAGCCGCCAATGCCGCTAGCCTGTCGACCCACTTCGCCATCTCCGACTTTGTTTTTTCGACGTTGACATCAGGCCGCCTGTGCGCAAGCTCGTTCCGCAGACGAGTGAACACGGTCTCCATCGTCTGCTTCTCTGGACGAGGGTCCCGCGTCTGGGGCACCGAAGGGAGTTCCTGTTTGATGAATTCATCAACTCGCGCTTGGCTGTCTCCGAACAACATCAGCACAATGTGATAAAGGTGCATGAACTCTTCAACCGCACCTGACGACTGGCGGGCCGATCGGTAAAGCCCAAAGTACGCCTCGCCACCGTAGGACTCCTGTTCGAGATCAGCACGCAGTCGCGCAGCGGGAATCCCGATGCAACATCGAATTGCTTCACCAGTGATGACCAACTCCCCGCACTCCACTGACAAAACTCCTGGGTAGGTGTCAATGGAACGAGCTGGACCGCCGAAATGTGCGTCGGCCCAATCGTGACGCCGTGGATTAGTTCTGCATACGCCCGCAGCATTTTGATCTCTTGCTCGCCAACGAGGTAAGAGAGAAAACGCGCCCTCGTTATTAGCGGCCCCATCGAGCATGCGGTCGGCTCGGCCGCAGTGATGGCACTGAGGACCTTGACGGGTAAGAAGAAGCCGGCGTATTTCGGACGAACCCAGCGTCGATGATCGCGCGACAGGCCGCCAGCCGGCACGACACAGCGCACGTGCGGATGCCGAACCAATGTCTGGTCCCAGGTGTGGAGGATGCTCAGCACACCGATCTCGGCACCCACGTGGCGTGGGTCGGCAGCGACCTCCCGCGGCGTCGCGGCACTGACCTGAAAGAGCCATGTGTACAGACGTGTGCTGTTCCGATAGGCGAGCGGCAGGAGCCGATGCAGGAGCGTGAAGACGACGTGGACGTATGGCACGCCGAGGAGCTCGTGCTCGCGGGCGTGGAGCCAGCGCGTACGAGGCGAACGCCGTCGACGCGACCGGTTCGGACTTCAGTTCCAGCGCACTCGTGTCGGGGCCCTCGCCGACTGTGAGGGTAATTGGGATGAACGCCACCGAGACGCCTTCAATGAACGCTTCGAAGCACAAGGCGACCGGACCCGCCCGCGCCGTGGCGTCCACCTGTACGCGACGGATTGATGAAGGCGCGCGGCGCTATTGAGAGTCAGCTGCGCGCTCAGGAGATGGGCGGCTCCCTCGACGTGCTGAGCAAGTATCGCTGGATTGCCGGACGGTTCAATCAGTTCGCTAGCGAACGGGCTGACCTCAACCTTGATCCAATTGTCACGGTAGGGTAAGTGCGACTTGGCTTGCGGTTCAGCATCCGAGGACGTGGCGAATTCGGATCACGCGCGTGGCGAGCGCTGTTGCCTGGTCCACGGTTAGCGCCTTGCCCCTCTGCGCCGACACCTGATTGAGAAAGCCGTTGAGAGTGCCGCAGGCCTCTCTGACCTGGCCGGCCGCTGCGAAGTTGCTCGCGATCTGCAGCTTGTCGGGCAGACTTGTGCCGAGCTTCTTGAGATTGTAGCTAGCGATGAGGGCTATGGTCTCTGCGAGCAACTGCTGTGCGTCGTCAGCAGGCACTACCCACAGCGTTGCTCGGCAGTCTCCAAAGGAGTAACTCCTGGTGCAGCTGACACCCACGACAGAACCGCTGTTGTTCACGAAGCGGGCCTCACTGTCGGCGTACCCGGGCAGTGGAGGGAGCTCCACGATCCCTGTTGCCGCCGTCCAGACAAATCCGCGGCCGACTGCCGGATCCGCAGTCAGGCTCCACCCCACGACTTGACCTCGGTCGTTGACGTCGAGGGCTGTGCTGAAATTGCCGCCAAGGGTTCCCAGATCGGTCATGCCGTGGTCGGGCGTCGACAAAAACGCATGGACCAGCGAGGGTCCTGGCGTGACGTCGCTCTGGCCCGCCACCCAGCCATGCGCGTTCACGGCATTCGCCTCGCTATTGGTGCCACCGAGCGTGCCCAAGCTCACCATACCGTCCGCGGCCGTCCAGAGAAATGCGTGGCGGATGGAACCGTCACTCTCAAGGCTTCCGACGGTGTAGCTCCACCCAACCACCTGGCCGTCATCGTTCACGTCCACCGCCGCGCTGTCTCTACCTCCTAAGGTGCCGAGATCGACCATCCCGGTTGAGTCCGTCCACGTGAATGCGTGACGCGGCTCAAAGTAGAAGAGGCGCGGGACCAAAAGGCCTGTTCCCACCACAAGTCCGCTGTTGTTCACGTCCACGGCGTGGCTGGGGCCGCCCAGCGAGCCAAGCGTTCGCATGCCGCCCGTGGATGTCCAGCTGAACGCCCGAGACGGACGGATCAAGTTATCCAAGGTGCCGACCACCTGATCGACATCGTTCACGGCCCCGACCGTACTGCCGCAGCACGATAAGTGCGGCGGCTCGATCTCCACCAGTCCGTCTTCCGGCGTCCACAAGAACGGGTGAGTGCCGAACGGGTCCCCATACAGAGCCCCACCTGCGACGTGGCCGAGATTGTTGATCGCCGTCGCGAACGACGTATCCTGCCCAAGGTCCATCATGCCCGTGGTCGGCGTCCACAAGAACGCGTGACGCATAACACTGCCGACGGCCACCTCACTCCAGCCGACGATGTCACCGCTCTCATTGACGGCGGCCGGAGTGCTGGAAGTGCCGCCAAGTGTGCCGAGATCGATCGGCGCAGGCTGGGCGACGACGCCGGTTGCAACGAAGAGCGTGATGCCAACGACAAGCGGAAGTGTGCGGCGCAGGGTGGGCGTCATAGCGTCGTGTTCAACGCCGTACAAGCAATAAGCGGTAAGCAACGCCATCATCCAGGATCCTGTCGGGCATCCCTTGGTCCAGCGTGTCGGTCGCGCAGGCTGCCTGATGGGTCATAACGGACCGACTGCTCTTTGCTTTCGTCACGCGCGGTGACTTCGACCGTTAGGCTGTACTACCGTCTCAATATCGTGCTGCTGCAAGTCGGCCAAGGCAGGTGAGACTGGTGGGATGTGCACAGTACTTACTGGGCGTCGTCAAGTTTGAGCTTCAGCTGTCGGATTGTATTGCGAGCGTCCTCGAGGAATTGCATCTGTGCGAGGTCTGCGCTCAATGCGTCGGCGGTGGCTGCCATCGTCGCAATTGTGGCGTGACGGGCGTCCTCGGCGGCCCGGCGTGCTTCTTCGGCGAGGTCCCGCAGCGCTTCCCGCTCCCGTCGGACCGACTCGAGCTCTTGCCGATAACGCTCGGTGAGCTCCCGGGCATCCTCGGCCAGTTCGCGGGAGTGTTCAGACGTCGTGCGGGACGATTCCGCAATGATGCGATCCTCTTCGACGCGTCTGCGGGTCTGCTCGCGTTTTTCTCGCTCGACCTCCGCCATTTCGCGTGCGAGTTCAGCTTCGACGCGACGTTGCTCGGAAGAAGTATCGGACATGTGTCCCTTCCCGCTGTGCTGAGTAACCGGCCGCCGACGAGCTTCACGTCTCCCGTTCCTCACAACCAAGACAGATGGCCAGGATGCGTGTCTGTCCGATTGAGCACAGGCGACTGCTTTCCGTCTTCTGGTCGCTGTTCATCCGCTGCAGCGCACGTCCCGGGCTGCCTCCCCAGGAGACGCTTGCTGAGATGTCCAATTTTGCACATCGGGCCCCTTCGCAGTCCGGTTACATTCGCCCGATGCGACTTCAACCTACGGGAGCGGCAAGCCCTCCGATGACGGAGCACTCTGCGGCGGCGGCAGCACCAGAGACTCACATCCAGTGGCGCTCCTCCCTCGGTTCGGGTGACGCCGCGACCCGAGTCCGTCCCTCACCATTGGTGGTGGCGGGCGACACGACGGTTCATCTGGTGAATCCAAGTCACATCTCATTTGGCGTCGGGGTGATCACGCCGCGATGGCTGTTCGTCCTCGCGTCGGCGACTCCGGCGTCGTACGGG
>Ga0111538_10012457_pt1 | contig 11241 bp, 6 predicted proteins | sample SoiMethybrSBSTD1_FD_79669 | JGI IMG/M metagenome (GOLD analysis project Ga0111538, IMG submission 79669) | Bulk soil microbial communities from a Populus tree surrounding site in Tennessee, USA - Soil MetaG P. TD hybrid SBSTD1 (version 2)... | ecosystem: Environmental > Terrestrial > Soil > Tree... | reverse complement strand
TTTTGTGACATGAACGAGATCGCCTATTTGAATAGGATTTCCCTGCAGGTTTATTACTTTCAGATTTTTGATCTCGTTGATGCTTCCTTTATCCGAATCTTTTAACTGTAAAACGATATTCACCGGATCGAATGAAACAGGATCGTGAAGTGTGCCCACTGTCATATTTGACAAAGCTGAATTTATGATGGCCGAAATTTGAGCAGGAGCAACACCAAAACGCATCGCTTTGTCTTTGTCGATTTCAAAGCGGTATTCATTTTGATCTGATTCTATCATCCAGTCTGCATCCACAACTCCCTGGGTTTTACAAACCAGATCTTTAAGCTGGCTTGCAATGCTGATCTGTTCATTATAGTCAGGTCCATAAATTTCCGCTACCATGGTAGAGAGTACCGGCGGGCCGGGCGGAATTTCTACCATCTTTACATTAGCATTGTATTTCCTGCCGATTGCCTGTACTGCAGGCCGAAGTTGTTTTACCAGATCGTGGCTTTGTATATTCCGCTCTTTCTTATCCACCAGGTTTATTTGTATATCGGCTACATTTTCTCCACTCCTTAAATCGTAATGACGCATCAACCCGTTAAAACTTATCGGACTGGCTGTTCCCACATATCCCTGGTAATTCCTGACCAATTCATGTATGGATAAGTATTGCGCAATTTCCTGGGTCACGACATAAGTTCTTTCAAGGGTTGTTCCTTCCGGCATATCAATCACAACCTGAAACTCACTCTTATTATCAAATGGGAGCATTTTTACCGTCACCCATTTAGTATAGAAAAATAAAACTGAGCCAACCAGCAGGACTACTATTCCTATCATAAATGCCCAACGCTTCCATCGGGTTTCGAGCAGTGGGTTAATGACAGCTTTATATATCTTATAAATTTTTGTTTGCTCCGGCATCACCGATCTCGTTTCGCCATAATTATCTTTTTCCCTCAAAAAAATATAACCAAGATATGGTGTTAAGGTAAGCGCTACAATTAATGAAATCATCATTGCGATGGATGCCCCGATCGGCATAGGACTCAGGTAGGGTCCCGACATTCCGGACACAAAAGCCATCGGCAATACCGCGGCAATAACTGTAAATGTTGCCAGGATAGTAGGATTGCCAACTTCATTGATTGCGAAGATAGCAGCCTGTAAAAAGGGCAAACGTTTCATTTTAAAATACCGGTGCATGTTCTCCGCAATGACTATTGAGTCATCGACCACGATCCCGGTAATGAACACTAAGGCAAAAAGTGTAATTCGGTTAAGAGTATAATCCAATAAGTAGTAACTGAATAGTGTCAGGGCAAAAGTTACAGGCACAGATAAAAAAACAACCAGCCCGCCGCGCCAGCCCATGGCCAGCATAACAAAACCCGTAACAGCAATGATGGCAACAAGGAGATGAAGCAAAAGTTCAGATACTTTTTCAGATGCTGTTTCCCCATAGTTACGGGTTACTGTGATCTGCACTTCTGAAGGGATCAATTCTTTCTTTTCGTGATCCACCTTTGCCATTATTCGCCTGGAAAGACTCATGGCATCTGCTCCTTTCTTTTTAGCAATTGACAAAGTAACCGCAGGATAATCAGCATTAAACTTTGTCGCTAACTCATTGTGACGACCATTGCCATAAAAAACGTATTTCGAGGGCTTCTCTGCGTCATCATCAACGTTGGCCACTTGTTTTAGATAAACAGGTTGTCCCTGATTTGTTCCGATTATTAAGTTTTCGACTTCTTCCCGATTCGTCAAAAAATTTCCTGTCTCAATAAAAAAAACTGAATCGAACCGGAGAATGTTCCCTGCCTGCAACTGCGTATTACTTCCCTGAATATGTTTTGCAATAGATAGAAAGTCCACGTGGCTTTGTGACATTTTATCCTTATCCAAAGTCACACTGACCTGACGATTTCTTCCGCCAATGATAGAGACAGAGGCGACATCAGGTATTTTTTTAATTTCGTTGGTAAGCACATGCCCAAGTCGTTTCAAATCGTAGTCGTTGTATTTCTCACTCCATAAGGTTAGTCCAAGAACAGGCACGTCATCGATTGACCGGGTTTTCACTAATGGAAAGGAAACCTCAGGAGGCATCTTGTCCATATTCTTCATCAATTCATTGTATAGCTTCACGAGTGATCTCTCAACGTCTTCGCCAACATAAAATTGAACGATAATCATAGCCTGACCTGGCATTGAAGTTGAGTACACATGCTCAACACCTTTAATATTGGAAATGATTTTCTCCAGGGGCTGAACAATTCTGGCTTCAACTTCCTTTGGCGATGCGCCGGGATATCGAAGAAAAATATCTGCTGTAGGCACCTCTATCTGTGGCTCTTCCTCACGCGGGATAAACATGGCGCTGTAACCACCAATAAGGAGAAAAGCAATCATCAATAATACTGTGAGCTTTGATTGGAGGAATGCCTTTGCAATATTTCCCGATAAACCCTCTTTCATAAATGGTGTTGGTAATTACAATTATTGTTTGTTAATAGTTGCTATCGGGGTTAGTTTCACTATTACCGGAGCCCCATTATATAATTTGCTTTCTGATAAGCGAATGAATTTTTCACCGATTGAAAGACCGGAGGTTACTTCTACTTTATCACCATAGGTTTTTCCCAAACGAATCCATCTCAGCAATGCTGTATTATTAACGCCGACGGTATAAATGCCGGTGAGCTCATCACGATTGGTAATAGCAGATACAGGAACCAGTGCCGCATCATCTTTTATCTGCCGGATATCTGTCATAGGAAAGCTAATATTCGCAAACATGCCTGTATAGAGATCTCTATTCGCAGTTCGGGGAATGCTGATCTTTACGATATATTGGCCACCGGTGAATTGAGAAGAAGGATTGATTTGAATGATCTTACCATCAAAGCTTTTACCTGTTGACTTGATCTGCACATTAGCGACATCTCCCAAATGGATCTTGCTGATATCGGACTCTGCAACAGATGCAGATACCTGGAAATCCCCATTCTGTTGAATCGTCAATATCGGTATACCGGGATTGGCAATGTTTCCCACTTCACCTGATTTCTGTGTAACCACACCGGAGAACGGTGCTGTTAAACGACTGTAAGAAAGAATAGCATTTACTTCACTTCGCATTTGTTTAGCAGCAGTCACCCTTGCTTTTGCGGAGTTATATTGCAGTGTTACATTGTCCAGTTCTTTAGCAGTAGCACTTTGCTGTTTGTATAAATTATTGAAGCGATCATAATCTTTTTGTGCACTTACATAGGCTCCTTCAGCCTCAGTGATCATCGCATCAGTCTGCGCTCTTTTTGCTTTGACATCTTCATCCCAGACGCTCACGAGTAATTGTCCTTTCTCTACCTTGTCACCTACTTTAACAAATATGTTCGTGATGCGGCCCATCATTTTTGTACTGATATTAGCTGTCTGAACAGCTTCAACCTCACCACTTGCCAAAACTGCCTCGTGAATCACTGCAGAAACAGTTGAAAGCGTAACAGCAATAGGGTTTTCATTTATTTCATTTTTCTTTTCGCTTCCACCTGAACAGGCATTTAAACCCGCCAGGGTATTCATCAGCAAAATCGGGTATAAACTTCTTTTAAGCATAGTGGTCATATTTGAGATGATATTATTTGCTGGTGGTAAAAAATTGTAGTGATGCTGCGGCAACATTATAATTGAACATTGCGTGCACATAACCGATTTTTTGCTGCGACAACTGCGTTTGCACCACCAGCACGTCGGTTGTTTTCTCCAGCCCCTGCATATAGCGATTCCGCAAAACACGTAATGCTTCGGAAGCTTGTTCAACAGCCAATTGTTGTTGTTTCATAACAAAGAGCGCATCAGATAATTGCCGTCTGCTGTGATTGATCTGCAATTGAGCTTCACTTTTTTGCTGATCCAGTTGCTTGACAAGTTTCTCCTTCTCCAAACGTTGTTGTGAAATAGTGTTTCTCGTGCGGTTGCCATTAAAAATATTCCATGACAATTGAATACCAGTCATGTAAGCACCGGAATTGAAACCAAATAAGCTTTTATTATTCATTTGGTAGGTAGCAAACGCATTCAGCCTGGGAATGCGACTCGTTTGAGTTGATTTGATCATCATGTCGTACGATTCCATTCCTTTCTGGAGGGCTTTAAGATCTGACCTCTCATTGGATAGGCCGGAGTTAACTGTGATCACATCATTGGTGAGGTTGATGGGGTCTATAGTATAAACTGTACCGGCAGATCGGCCCATCAGTATACTCAGCATGTCTGAAGCATCCTGTATACCAGACTGAGAATTTTTTACCTGTGTTTCGATATTTATTACATGCAGCTGAGCATTCAGCAGGTCTGATTTCTGGATCAATCCCTGGTCGTAATAATCTTTGGAAGTTTTATAAAGAGCTTTGAATGTGGCCAGCGATTCATTCAATACTTTATTTTCATCATAGGCCATCTGCAACTGCAGGTATGCTTTTTCCGTTTCGAAGGATAAATACTCCCTGGTTCGCTTTGAAAGGAGTTGATACATTTCTACCTGTTTGGCAGCACCTTTTCGTTGATGGATCATATCAACGTTAAGTAGTGGCTGCTGCAATTCAAACTTTCCGGAAAAGTCTGGGGTAGCCGAAGGATTGTTAAGCACATGAGGATTGAAATCTTCCGCTGTAATTGATTTCTGCTGCAGTTTGGATCCAAATGCGATTAATGGGTTATTAGTTGAAATTGCTGTGTAAGAAAAATTTGCTTGCGGTAAAAGGATGACATCGGTCTGGCGAAATTTTGCTCTGGCGATCTCCACATCCAATGTCGACAACTTAACTGCATTATTATTAGAAACCGATGCAGCAATGGCTTCATGCAGGCTGAGATGTTGGATGCTGTCCTGCGGCCGGGATGCATAGCTTGCTACAACGAAAAGTAACCACAACATTTCTTTCTTCATTTTTTTGATTTGTTATTACTGTATGCAATCAATTGATTTTTCCCTGGTGCTTACATTAACTTTTCCATCGGGTGTTACAATAAGCTGGTATTTGTATTTAACAATGTATGTAGTGTTCTGACCGATGATCCGCATACGTTCCAGGGTGATTCCTATCCACTGGTTATTTACCCATGAACCCCTAACGGATCCTTTCGTACCAGCTGATCCTAAGAATATTTCGCCACTGGTAAGACCTACACCGGTTATTCCCTGGGAATTTGAATGATAAACCATATTAAATCCATGATCATTCCAGGTCATCTGGTAAACAAGATTTGTAGTACCGGTCAATGCTACATTTTCGCCCGACCCACCATTTCCGCAGGGAACGAATAAAGTTTCTTCAAAAGGAACTGCAACCATGCTATTATTCATTTGGGAAGGGGAAGATTGCTTCAAAGCACTTAGTACCGTGTTATCCTGGCCGGGCATATCTTCCATATTCTTGCTACAGGACGATAAAATCAGCATTACTGACAATGCCAGGAGGGATGTGCTTAACGATTTAAATTTTGAGGTTTGCTTTACATTTTGCATTATTGAGCCTATGGCTTTTGTGCTGATGTTCATAACGATTAATTGATTGATGAAATAATGAGCACAAAACTATAGGCCCCTTAGCCAAAGTATATTACCGGAGAGTCCAGAGATATTACTTAAAAGTTCATCCTGTGATTTTTTGCTTCGCCGATGTGGGAGGGAATCCGAAATGCTTGCGAAAGACACGGCTGAAATGGGATTGATTTTCAAAGCCACTTTCGTAAGAAGCTTCGCTTACAGTTCTGCCGTTATTTGTGAGTAAGTGCATAGCATGATTGAGTCGCTTTTCCAATAACCATTTGCCCGGAGTGGTGTTGTATTGTTTCTGAAAATCTCTTTTGAATGCAGAAAGGCTCCGATTACTCAATTGAGCAAATTCTTCCAGCTTTAAATTAAAACAGTAATTGTCTTCCATTGTATTTTTCAGCGATGCGGCCTGTGGCTCCTGCAATAACAAACTGAAATAAGATAACAGCTCACTATTAGCGGGATTATCGGCAATGGTTAAGATCAGTTCTCTAAATTTTAATTCCAATAACGATTGATCCGGAACCCGGTTGCTGCCAAAATACGAAATCATGGATTGAAAAAAAGTATTAACGGTAATATTGCTTTCAATGGTAATAAGGGGTTCATGCTTTTTTCCTGGCTTATGAATTGGAGTAGCCTTGCTTTTTAAAACATCACAAATAAATTCATCCGGCAGGAAAAACATGACCATGCAAAAAGAAGTATCATAAAACTGTTCAACAATAACTGCTCCTTTTCTTACAAACATGCAACTGTCTTTATTTAAATCATATGATCCATGTGCTGTGTGCCATACCTTTCTTCCCTCCAGAACATAGATAATATAATTATTATGACTCCATATATCTTCATATTTATTTTCTAAAGGGCAGTTGTATAAAGTAATAAGTGAATCCCTGCAGCTAAATTGCCGGAATGAATTGGGGTTACTTGATATCTGGCTGTAAAAGTTGAACAATGAAACTAATTAAAAAACAAAAATAATGTATTTAACAAAAGCGATTACTGTAAACCCGGCAGACGTGAGGCGTTAAGCGTGAGGCACTGAGTGTTTGCCGTTTGTCGTTTGTCGTTTGTCGTTTGTCGTTTGTCGTTTGTCGTATATTTTTAAGTACATTTATAGGCAAAAGATGAGATAATCAAAATGATTAACTCCTGAAGGGGAATGGCAAATGAAACGCTTCATCTACTTTTGGATTTTTTTGATGGTACTTGTTTGCCATTTTGCATGTGAGAATGCAACTAAAAGTCCAAATTCAGAAAAATCCGGTGCTGATATAAATACAGATACAGACAGCGCTGATTCTTATTCTTTAAATATAAGCGGGGACAGCATTTCCTATCTTCATTGGACTGCTGAAAATGAAATATTGGGATTAGCAAACATTGCATTTGGTGACCTGGATAGCATGATTGCACGAAGATATATTCGGGTTCTTGTACCCTACTCAAAAACTTACTATTACGTTGAAGGAATGAAAAGGTATGGTCTTGCCTATGAACTGCTCAATCTTTTTGAGAAAGATTTAAACAGGCAACTGAAGTTCAGTCCTAACAATGTACGTGTCATTTTTATACCTGTCAGCCGGGAGCATATCCTGCCCTTATTGACAGAGGGTCACGCAGACATGATAGCATCGGGGTATACAATAACACGAGAGCGGGAGGAGTTAATAGACTTTTCATCACCAACTGTAACAGATATAAAAGATATTGTGGTGGGCGGACCTTCATCACCACCTATAAAATCAATTGCTGATCTTGCCGGCCAACATGTGTTTGTACGTGAAAACAGCAGTAACCAGGCTTCATTGATCAGACTTAATGATTCGCTTCGAAGAACCGGGTTCAAACCATTGCATATAGAATTTACAGGTCCTTATCTTGAAGCGGAAGATATTCTCGAAATGGTCAATGAAGGATTGATTCCTTTCACCATTGTTGCTGAGGATCTGGGAACACTTTGGAGCAGTGTCTATAATAATCTGAAAGTATATACGAAAATTGCGGTTGACAGTAACGTGTCGTATGGATGGGCATTCAGGAAAAATTCACCAAAATTAAAAGCCGTTGTCAATAAATTTATACCGACTATAAGAAAAGGATCGACGATCGGGAATATGACCTATGACAAATGGCTGAAAAATAAAAAGAGGTTGCAAAACGCTCAAAGTCCCGAAGCCTTAACAAAATTGAATAATTTCAGAACCTTGTTTAAAAAATATGGTGAGAGGTATTCCCTTGACTGGCTGTTATTATCAGCCCAGGCATTTCAGGAATCTCAGTTAAAACAGGAAACCGTGAGCCATGCCGGAGCGGTTGGATTAATGCAGGTGCTTCCTTCTACAGCCGCAGGTCCTCCTATCAATATTCCCGAGATAAAGAAAAGTGTCGATAATAATGTTCATGCTGGTGCAATATATATGCGATATTTAATTGACAATTTTTTTGCCGGGGAACAAATGGATTCTTTGAACAGACATCTTTTTGCCCTCGCGGCTTATAATGCCGGACCCGGTAATGTCAGAAAATTACGAAGAGAGGCCAGGAAAAAAGGTCTGAACGAAAATGAATGGTTCAACAATGTAGAGATCTTAGCGGCAAGTCATATAGGGGTTGAACCAGTACAGTATGTCAGCAATATTTACAGGTACTATAGGTCTTACCAGGCACTTCAACTTTATAAAGATTTAAGAGACGATAGTAGAGGCAGATGAGAAATAAACCTTAACATTTTTCATCAGTGCAAACCAGGCCCTCCAATCTTTTTTAATCCTATTATTTGATCCACCTCAATGAATGTGCAGATTTATTTGGTAGAAGTGTTAGATCATATTGTAATTTCATAAATATATATTTAAATAAACTATCTGATTATGAGAAAATATATCACTGAATTCATCGGTACATTCTTTTTGGTACTTACTGTAGGTTTAACTGGTAATCCTCTTGCCATAGGCGCTGCTTTAATGGTCATGATCTATGCTGGTGGTCATATCTCCGGGGCACATTATAATCCTGCTGTTACATTAGCAGTTTTGTTACGGGGAAAGATTTCAGGTGCTGAAGCTATTATTTACATGGTTTCTCAGCTGGTTGGTGCAATAGCTGCAGCTTTGATAGTTATTGTATTTAAAGGTGTTCCTGCTGAAGCAAGCCAGCAATTAGACATTAATAAAGCAATGATCGCAGAGTTCCTCGGCACTTTTGCACTTGCTTATGTTGTATTAAATGTGGCGACTGCAAAAGCCAATACCGGCAATAGTTATTTTGGCCTGGCAATCGGATTTACAGTATTAGCTATGGCATTTTGTTTTGGTGATTTCAGTGGTGGCGCTTTTAATCCTGCGGTGGCGTTAGGTGCTTCGATCATGAAACTTTTTGCCTGGAATAATATCTGGATATATCTCGTTTTTTGCTTTGCAGGTGGGGCATTGGCAGCAATAATTTTCAATTTAAATAATCCGGACGATAAATAATATTGATCCAGGTTTGGTGATTTGATGAAAGAGTGCGCACGCTTTCTCTTTCTGTTTTCGAACATGGTAGTGTTCATTTCCGAACAGTTGCGTTCTATCTGATTATCTCTAAACAGTTTGCTTTAAAGCTATTCCTGAATTGGCATATTCGTTGAACGTACAATTCAACTCCTACTCGTATGTTCAAAAATTACTTCATAACCGCCGTCAGGAATATCATCAAAAACAAATTTTATTCCCTTCTGAATCTTACAGGACTTGCAGTTGGCTTAGCCACATGCCTGCTTATCTTTTTGTACGTATCAGACGAACTCAGATTCGACACTTACTACAAAAAGGCCAACCGGATTTACCGTGTTAACAACGAAGTGAAATTCGGAGGTAACTTTTTCGATATCGCGCAGGCGCCTGCATTGATGGGACCAACCATGGTCAGGGAAATTCCCCGCATTGAACAATACACAAGGCTCCGTTGGTATGGAAGTTTTCTGGTGCGAAAGGGAAACGAAAATTTAGGAGAAGGACGCGTTGGTTATGCTGACTCCACTTTTTTCGACTTGTTCAGCATCCCCGTTCTTGCGGGCAATCCAAAATCTGCGCTTGTTGAACCACATTCAATTGTAATAACAGAAACTAAGGCGAAAAAATATTTCAACAGTACAGATGCGGTGGGTAAAAGTTTAATTATCAACGATACGGGTATATATAAAGTAACTGCGGTTATTGCTGACATTCCAAAACAAACCCATTTCAATTTCGACTTCTTTGTTCCGATGAGTGAAAATCCTGAAAGCAGAAATGAAAACTGGTTAAGTGAGAATTACTCAACCTACGTTTTGCTAAAAGAAAACACTGATTTAAAAAATTTAACGAGAGAGCTGGATGCTCTGTTGGAAAAACATACAGGACCAACACTTCAGGCGGCCCTCAACCAATCCATGGATGATTTTAAGAAAGGAGGGGGATTTGTAAAATCAAGTCTGACGCCTGTTACAGATATTCATCTTCATTCCAGCAAGCTTGGAGAATTAGGTCCAAACGGCAATGTAGAAGTAGTGTATATATTTTCAGCTATAGCGTTATTTATTTTATTGATCGCCTGTGTCAACTTTATGAATCTTTCCACAGCGCGTTCATCGAACCGGGCAAAGGAAGTTGGTGTAAGGAAAGTGCTGGGCTCACTCAGAAAAAATCTTATTCAGCAATTCCTGATTGAATCGATGCTGATCAGCGTGATAGCATTGATATCATCCGTAATTATAGCCTCGTTATTATTGCCTTACTTCAACGATCTTTCCGGTAAGCAGATCAGCTATTCTGAATTGATGCGTCCGGGGATGATGATCGCACTTACTGTATTGATAGTAATAGTGGGATTGCTTGCAGGCAGTTATCCTGCATTTTACCTTTCTTCATTTCAACCGATACAGGTATTAAAGGGAAAACTTGCGGGTGGATTCAAGAGGTCATGGTTGCAAAATGGTATGGTGGTAGGACAATTTGTGATTTCTATCATGTTAATTTTCGGAACCATTGTTATCTACACACAACTTAGTTTCATTCGTAACAAAGATCTCGGCTACAACCGCCAGCAGGTAATGATCATCCAGAATACCAGTGCACTTGGTGATAAAGCAAACGCTTTCAGAAACGAATTAACAAAAATGCCGGGTGTAAAAAATGCCACGATGAGTGGATATTTGCCGGTGAATTTTAATAGAGGTAATGATGCGTTTTTTACATCGCCGGCAATGGATCAGAGTACGGCGATTTCGTTACAAACCTGGGCTGTTGATGAGCACTATATTCCTACACTCGATATAAAAATGCTGGATGGCAGAAATTTTTCAAAAGATTTCTTAACTGACTCCACCGCAATTATTATCAATGAATCGGCGGCACGGCTTATACCGGGAGGTGAGGTGCTCAATAAAAAACTTTATCGTTTTGGGAATGTCCAGGAACGTGTGGTTATGGAGTATCACATCGTCGGTATAATAAAAAATTTCAATTTCAGCTCTCTAAAGGAAGCTGTATCTCCACTATCATTGCTTCATATACGTGATAACGGAAATATATCGATACGCGTGGATGTGGCTGACGTTAAAAATCTCATCTCCATGATTGGCAGTAAATGGAAAGAAATGGCACCGGGCCAGCCCTTCGGATATACTTTTATGGATGAAGATTTTAATAATCTGTATACGA
>Ga0111538_10012456_pt1 | contig 11242 bp, 15 predicted proteins | sample SoiMethybrSBSTD1_FD_79669 | JGI IMG/M metagenome (GOLD analysis project Ga0111538, IMG submission 79669) | Bulk soil microbial communities from a Populus tree surrounding site in Tennessee, USA - Soil MetaG P. TD hybrid SBSTD1 (version 2)... | ecosystem: Environmental > Terrestrial > Soil >... | reverse complement strand
TGCTCGCCGCTCATTGTTCTTTTGCTGTTGATGTTCGGCCTCTTCATTCCGATGGGGTGGGGCGCTCCGCAGGGTCCGGCGATGGTAGTGCGCAATTCGGTGCAGATCGTTCCCAATGTCGCGGGAGAGGTCACGGACGTCCCCGTCGTCGCCAACAAGCCGCTCAAGGCCGGCGACCTGTTGTTCAAGATCGACCCGGTGCCCTATCAGGCGCAGGTCGACTCGATCGGCGCGCAGCTCAAGTTCGAGGAACTGCGACTGTCACAGATGACCCAGCTGGAGCTCAGCGATTCCGGCCGCGCCTTCGACGTCCAGCAGCGCCAGGCCGAGGTCGACAAGCTGAAAGGACAGCTCCGGGGGGCGAACTACAACCTGGAGCAGACAGTCGTCCGCGCGCCATCCGACGGCTATGTCACCAATCTGGGACTCATGAAGGGCGCACGGGTCGCAAACCTGCCGCTCTCGCCGGTGATGGCGTTCATCGACACGTCGCAAACGGTTGTCGGCGTCGAAATTCAGCAGATCTACACGCGCTATATCGAGGTCGGCCAGGACGTTGAAGTCACGTTCAAGGTTTTTCCCGGCCAGGTCTTCAAAGGGAAGGTGGAGTCCATTCTTGAAGCCACGGCGGCCGGCCAGGTGGTCGCTTCAGGCGCAGCGGTGACACCGCGACAGGTGACGGCTGCTCCACTCGTCGTCCGCATCAAGCTCGACGACGCCAAGCTTGCGGGCAGTCTCCCTGCCGGCGCAGCCGGTGATGCGGCGATTTACACCGAGCACATCAAGCCGAGCCACATCATCCGCAAGGTGATCCTGCGGCAGATCGCGATCGTGAACTACGTCAACCCGTTTTAGTATAAGTCGCCGCAGGCCCAGACCCGGCGCAGACCCCGCCGCGTCTCGACCCATTGCCAGCAACCATCGTCGTAATAACTGTTGTCGTAGAAGCCATAGCCACCCCACCACCACGGCCCACCGCCGACGAAGGCAACGGTGTTGTGCCGATGACGGTGACCGTGTTTCCAGTTGCCCCAATTGCCGCTCTGGCCTTTCCAGCCACCCGCGCCGCCGGACCATCCGGCCATGCGCGCGGTGCGGCCCATTCCTGGGGCGCCGCTTACGCGCGCTGCGCCACCCATGCGAGCGCCTCCGGAAAACGAAGCGGCGGAACCGCTCCAGCCGCCGCCACCCATGCGACCTGCTCCGGCACTGGCATGGCCGCCACTGCCGCCGCCGGAACCGCCGCCGTGACCTCCGCGCGCGAAGGCAACAGAGGGCACCAACAGAATCGCAAGGACAATGAGTAGTCTGCGCATTCGACTCTCCCATGCGTGTTGACTGAACAAAGAACACCACGGCGGCACCAGACCCTGCGCGTGTCACGAAGTCTTGATCGTTTATAGCGTGTCCAGATACCGACCTGGCGCGAAAACGCTATGTCGATTGACATAGCCGTTGTGATGCCGCATCCGGCGCAGAGAGCTATGTTCAGCTGCGGATATTGAGCACGAAATCAAACCGGCCCGTGAGGGCACCGTCAGCGTCCGCGACGCGCATCAGCAATTCGCGGCTGAACAGGCCGTCGCGCGCGTTCGCCGGTTCGTTCGGGAAATAGATCTGCGTGGTCAACAGGCGGCTGCCCGGCGCCTGAACCTTGACGTGAAAATGCCGCGTGCGGCCGGTGTAGACCGCGGGCACGATGGTGAGAAACTTGAACGCGCCATCGGGCCCGGTAACGACATGGCCGCGATAGCGGAAACCGGTGTTGTCGTACTCGCCTTTGTCATCGGCATGCCAGAGATCGACCACCGCTCCGCCAAGCGGGTGGCAATGTCTCGTCAGCACAAAACCGGAAAGTTCGAAGTTGCGGCCGGCAGCGCCGCGCTCGCGCAGGTCGCCGCGCTCCGGCGAGCTTGGCTTGAAAAACGGTCCTTCGGATTGGCGTGCCGTCGGCTCGTCACCGTCGTGGCAGGACGGCGTGGCTGCACGCTCGTGCGCGAGGACGGTATCCACAGAAGACAGTTCCCACCCTGCGGCAAGTGTGCTCGCGCCCAGCAGAAAGCGGCGCCGCGTCGGTTTCGATAACTTGTTCATCCGGTGCCACTGATCGAGTTCGCCCTTGCTGAAAATATCATAATCGCGCGTTCGCTCCGACTTCATTACGGCGAGGTGACGAACATTTGATCCGGGTGGTAATTTTGCGTGGGACTCTCTCGACAATATTCCTATAGGATATTATTCACATTTTCCCATTGGACTACGGTCCAATCGACCGATGCGCGCATCGTTTCGCATTATTTTACGGAAGTGCAGTGGGGTGAGTAGTGAAGGGGGCGACTATGAAATTCAAGATCGCGCTGTGCGCGCTCGTGCTTGCGGTGCCCACCATTGCGCACGCCCAGAACGCCATCCCGGTTACGGCCGATAATTTCAACCGTGCCGAGACAGATATGTATTTCGCTGGCGCCGCGAAACGCGGTGCGTTGGGAAAATTCTTTCACCACCGCGAACTGCCCGTCGAAAGCCCTGTTGTGCGACCCAACCGCGACACGCTCTATTCGGAGGCCGTGTTTGATCTCGATGCCGGGCCGGTGAAGATCACAATGCCCAATGCCGGCAAGCGCTTCATGTCTATGATGGCGATGAACGAGGACCATTATATCTATGAGGTCAACTACACTTCGGGCAATTACAGCTTCACGCGGCCGGAAGTCGGCACTCGCTATCTGTTCATCGGGTTGCGGACACTGGTCGACCCTGCCGATCCGAACGACATTAAACAGGCGCAGGCGCTACAGGATGCCGTCAAAGTCAGCCAGAAAAGCCAAGGCAAGTTCGAAGTGCCGAACTGGGATCCAGTCAGCCAGAAGAAGGTCCGCGAAGCGCTGCTCGCGCTGAATTCGACGCTGCCCGACCTGCGACGTGCGTTCGGCAGTCGGGTGCAGGTTGATCCGGTGCGCCACCTTATCGGCACGGCGGCGGGCTGGGGCGGCAACCCCGACAAAGACGCCATCTACCTCAATGTCACCCCGGCCAGAAACGATGGCAAAACGACCTACAGGTTGAACGTTCCGGCAAAAGTGCCCGTCAACGCCTTCTGGTCGGTCATTGTCTATGACGCCGAAGGCCGTCTGCAGAAGAACCAGTATAATTTCTATTCCCTGAACAGCATCACCGCGAAAAAGAATACGGACGGCACCATTCCGGTGCAGTTCGGCGGTTGCGATGGCAAGATTCCGAACTGCATTCCGACCATGAGCGGATGGAACTACATGGTGCGGCTTTATCGCCCGCGCGATGAGATTTTGAGCGGCAAGTGGAAATTTCCTGAAGCAAAGGCTTTGAATTGAGTATGCTCTGCACGTGGAGTACGGGGCCATGAAGAGGTTTGCTCTCGCAACGCTTGCGGCAATCGCAGTTGCCGGCCCGGTATTCGCGCAGCCTGCCAAGCGCCTCGCGGATCGCGACATCGTCGAGGCCTACCAATACATGCTCGGGCGCCTGCTCGTGCTGCGGCAAGAAAACCTCGATTTCAAGGAGGGCTTCAGGTGGAACGAGATCATCCACCGGGCGCCGGGCGGCGTCGATTGGGCGAACCCCAATCTCGACGTCCTCTATAGCGAAGCGTGGATCGCGCTCGACGAGAAGAGCTGCACGCTGATCGAACTGCCGGAAATCAAAGGCCGCTATTACACCGTGCAGATGCTCAACGGCTGGGGCGAGACCACCGCCAACATCAACGAGCGGAATTTCACCAAGCATCCGTTCGGCAAGTTTTTATTCTGCATCAAGGGCGCGACCCCCGTGCTGCCCAAAGGCACCCTGCGCGTGACTTTGCCGAGCCGGAAGTCGCGCATGCTGATGCGGATCGAAATTGGCGCCAATCCGGCCGAAGCAATTGCCTTGCAGAAAAAAGTAACGATGAAGGCGATGGGCAAGCCGGTCGTGGAGGAAGCGGTCGTGAAGCCCGATTTCACCAACAGCCAGTTTCCCGGCGTTGAGGCTTTCGACAAGGCCGAAGAGATCCTCGCAAGCGAAGCCGATCTCAATCCAGGCATGATCGACGTGCGCGAGAAAGTGAGCGCGGTCGCGAAAGCTGCGGCCGACCGGACACAGCGCGCGCGCATCGATGAGGTCATCCGCAAGCAGGCGATTCCCGCCTTCCGCACCGAGATCCTGAAAATGGGAAAGGCTGAAAACGGATGGATGCATCCGCGCGTGGTTGGCAACTACCGCACCGACTATGTGATGCGGAGCATCGCCAACTACGGGGGGATTTGGGCGAACAACAGCAAAGAGGTTGTCTATTTCGCGGCGCAGGGCCTCGACGGCAGCCAGACCTTCACCCAGACCTTTCCGAAGGACGCGCTGCCGCGCTCGAAGACGCGCTATTTCTGGTCGGCGATTGTTGTCGACGATGCCGACTACAAGGTCATACCGAACTCGCTCAACCGTTACCTGCTGAACAAGCAGTCGCCGTTGCATTTCGGCGAGGACGGATCCCTGACACTGGCCCTTGGCCCGAAGCTGCCGGAGGGCATCCCCGAATCCAACTGGCTGCCGACACCGGAGGGCAAGAAATACAACGTGACCTTCCGTTTTTACGGCCCGACCAAGGACGTCACCGACGGCAAATACTTCCCCCCGCCGCTGGTGCGCATCAGCCAGACGCGGACCGAGCAGCTGATCCAGCGCCTGAAGAACGAGGAGCTGATCCAGCGCCTGAAGAAGTCGAAGCAGTAGCAAAACGGCGGTGCCCAGACACCGCCGTCACTCGGCAAGCAGCTCCGTAAATTCCTCGCCGGTATGCGGCCTCACTCCACGCGACACGCATTGCGTTTGCGTGAACAAACGTTCACCGGGCGATTTGAAACAAATTCCCATCGAGCGAATTGAATTGACGATTTGTCGTACCAGGACAAAAATTCGGCATGGGTTGTCGTCTCAATCCATGAATTCAATGTCACCAAATCATGGGAGGAAAATTATGAAGCGCATTCTTTTCGTAGCGCTGATTACTGCATTTGCCGCCGGCTCCGCATTCGCGCAGTCCTGCGAAACCAAGGCCATGGGTAAAGACGGCAAGCCGCTCGCGGGCGCTGCGAAATCCAGTTTTGTCAAGAAGTGCAAGCACGACGCCTGCGAAGGCAAGGCTGTCGGCAGCAACGGCAAGCCGCTCGCTGGCGCCGCCAAGAAGAGCTTTATGGGGAAGTGTGAGAAGGAAGCCTAACAGCTTCAACCAAAGGAGTTGAAGATGCGTACCATCGCTGTCATCGGCGCCGCCATTGTCGGCGCATCGCTACTGTCTGTCCCGGCCGTCGCTCAGCAAAAAACGGTCAAGGCATGCACCGAAGAATGGCGGACAAACAAGGCCGCCAATGAAGCGAAGGGGGTAACGCTCAAGTCCTACGTGACGCAGTGCCGCGCGGGAGGTGCGGCACAGACCCAAACCGCGCCATCGGCCCCAGTCGCATCGCAGAAAACGACAGCGGCTGCTCCGGCGGCGACCGGCCAGAAGACGGTCAAGGCCTGTACCGACGAGTGGCGGGCGAACAAGGACGCTAACCAGGCCAAGGGCATGACGCTCAAGGCCTACGTGGCGGATTGCCGGGCCGGCAAGGCGACAACGGCCCAGCCGACGCTGTTCCCAACGCAACAGCAGACGCACGCGCCGCAGCCGCAACAGACGCAGCCGAGGGCGACGACAGGAGCAGCGCCTCCTGCGGCCACGGCTCCCACGGGTGCGGACCAATACGCTTCGGAAGGCCAGGCCAAGTTCCGCTGCGTAGGCGGAACGGTGGTGTGGGCCAATCTCGATTCAAAGATCTATCACTTCAGCGGCAACAAGACCTACGGCCAGACCAAAGCGGGCGCGTATATGTGCGAGCGCGATGCCATGGCTCAGGGAATGCGCGCCGCGAAAAACGAGAAGCATCCCTGAAGACGGTGCCGCGGCAAGCCGGTCACATGATCGGTTTGCCGCGGACGTCGATCGCCTTTTCGATTTTTATCAGCACGCCGATTCCGGCCTCGGCGCCGGCGTGAGTTTGCTCGCGCGGCAGCAGCTTTGCGAAGATCGCTTCTCGCACAGGTCCTGTCTCGTGTAATTCGACCGACCCAAAGAAACGCAGGAAGCCTGAATCAAGAATACCGTCACGCTGTGCCTTGAAGTTGGCGTACATGACGCAGATGCGCTTGTCGTGACCGAGGTTCTCCAGCACAGCGCGCTTGCTGCGTTCCCACCAGGCCAGGTGTTCGTCATCGAAAACGATCATGCTGCCCTTTGGCGTGATGTTCGGTCCCTGCGGCCCATTGGTTGCGACGAGGCACGGATAGCCGTCATCCCAGGCGTTGCGGATCAGCGTCTTGATGGTGTCGGACAGCATGGAGTCACCTGAGGATTCGGCGTGGATTTGGAAGGTCGCGCGGCATCATCGACTTTATCCCGAATAGAGCGCACAATGACAACGACCGAAACGCCAGATCAAAGCGGCCGGCCCTCCAATCCAACTCAGTGACCGGACCCCACCCGGGATCCGTTGCCCACGCACCGAACCAAGATCGGGCGAAAGGAAAACCCATGAACTTTCCACCTATGCTGCAAGGCGAGCAGCTGACGCGTCTACTGCAGGGCGCCGTCGTCGGCGCCGTTGTCACCATCGCCCTCGGTTTTGGCTGGGGCGGCTGGCACCTGCAAAGCAAGTCGGAAAAGCTGGCGCAGCAACGCGCCGATGAAGCAGTGGTCGCAGCGCTGGCGCCGATCTGCGTCGACAAGTTTCAAAGTTCGACCGACGTCAAAGTCACCATGGCTGCACTGAAAGCCACCAACGACTGGAATCGGGACGCCTTCATCGAAAAAGGCGGCTGGGCAACATTCCCCGGCAGCGCGCCGAATCGCATGGTGGCCGACGCCTGCGCCAAGATGCTCAGCGAGCGGAAATAGAGGCGGCCGCCTTAACGGCAGGTCGGGGCGTTAGTGCTTCCGCGCGTCGACGCGGAAGCCAATGATGGTCTGTTCTCCCAATGCCTTGGCGGCCTCCAGCCGATGCAGGCCTTCGATAAGCACAAAGCGTGCGCCGTCCGGCCGCACCAGGATCGGCGTCTTCTGGCCGTCGGCGAGCATACTGTGCGCTATCTCCGCGACGCGTCTGGGATCAAGCGTAGTCCGCCGCCCGACTGGCACGTAGATGGTGTCGACCGCGAAGGTCTCGCGCTTCATCATGATGTGGCGAAGAGTAGCACAAAGCCGGACGGTAATTCTTGGCTTTCAGGCCTTTTCCTGCGTCGGTACGGTCCTTACATGTCCCGAAGCGCCCGGGAGATCGTCTGCAATGTCGGAGCCGTTCGTTGTGGTCATTCCGCATCGCCTCGGAAAAGACGAGGCGTTGCGCCGGATCAAGGAAGGGCTCGGCCGTGCCAAAAGCGAATTTGCCTGGCTGCTCTCGGTTGACCAGGACGTCTGGACGGGGGACCGCCTGTCATTCCGGGCATCGGCTTTGGGTCAGACCGCCACGGGCTTCATCGATGTGTATGACGCAAGCGTGCGCGTCGAGGTTACGCTGCCGTGGCTGCTTGCGCGTTTCGCCCATGCCGCGCAGCGCGTGATCGGCCAGAGAGGCCAGCTGATGCTGGAAAAGAAGTAGTCCGCGCTCGTCAGTTTCCCAGCTCGAGCACCCAATAGCGGCGTCCGTTGCTGCCGACGGCAGATGCTATTCCGTAGCCCGTCACGTCGCGCCGAAGCATGTTTGCACGATGACGGCCAGACTTTGCCCATTCGCGAATGGCGCAATCTTCCGTGTTACAGCCAAAGGAAACGTTTTCTGCGGCGGTGCCCCTTTCGGTTGAGACACGCTGGCGAAACCCGGAATGGTCGAGGCGCTGGCGTCCGGCAAGACTCTGCGCGTGACTATAGGCCGCGCCATACAGCGCGCCGCTCGGTGACAGCGGCGGGCGGCCGTGTTGGGCGCGATATGAATTGAGATCGAGCGCGGATGAGGGGCTCGCGAAAATGATCAAACCCAGTGCGGCGATAACCAGCCTGCGCCTCATGACGCAAGACTAGCACCGGCGCACAAAATTGTCCGAGCAGGGCTTAAGAGCGGTATCTCTTCCCGCGCGGCGGATGCCACCAGCAGGCATAGGCGATGTAGTCGCCATAGACACGGTGGACGCTGGTGATCACCGCATACTTATTGAACAGGCTGCAATTGGCCTGCGCGACGTCGAAAGCATTCTCCTCCGCTTCCGGCGACCAGGGAATGATGCCGCCGGTATCGTTGCCCTTGGAGCCGAAAGCACCCCAGCCAATCGTCAGAACCAGCGCGGCCATAAGGAGTGGGCGTTGTTTCATGCTGCTCCCCAGTCTTGAAAATCACCAGCCGCGTCAATGTTAGGGTCTTGCCGAGCGATACGCCAGCCCTCAGCGGCGAAGCCCATAAGTAAGGACTGTGTCGTCGACCGGATCTGGTACGCCTCGTCCTACGGTCGACCTGGCGAATCAGGCCTTGAAGGAACTGCGGCAATCCCGGGGCGGACTCGTTCTTATTCTTTCCACACCCTCACCAAAAAACAGTCCCGTTTGGACCGCATGACGCGCCTTACGCGAGGGGGGTTTTTCCTTTTCGAAATCGACATCGGCGCATTGCGATGTGCCGTGCGCATGCTGGCGCCAAATTTGGAGACACAATGCGGCATCTGTTTCTGCCGGCGTGTATTTGTTTGATGACCCTGTCGGGTGCGGCCGACGCCGACGAAATTTCGTCCGAGCCGGTTGCCGCGACCAAGACCGAAGAGGACGCAGCGCCGGCACCCGCCACTGAAGCAGCGGTCGACGTACCAATGCCAGCCAAGCGCCCGCTCCCGAGTAAAGATCGGGTGGTGGACCGCTCGCGCTATGAGATTTGCACCACCGTTGCGGAGTCGGCGCACTCGAACGCGCTGCCGGTGCCGTTCTTCATCCGGCTTCTTTTTCAGGAAAGCGGTTTCAGGCCGGATGTGCTGAGTCGCGCCGGCGCGCAGGGCATCGCGCAGTTCATGCCGGAGACGGCGGCAACTGTCGGGCTCAACAACCCGTTCGACCCGATCCAGGCGATCGCGGCGTCCGCGCGTTTGCTCGGCGATCTTGTGCGACGGTTCGGAAATCTCGGGCTCGCCGCCGCCGCCTACAATGCCGGGCCGCGGCGTACCCAGGATTGGCTCGAAAAAAAGGGCAAGCTTCCGCAAGAAACGCAGCACTATGTGAAAACAATCACCGGACAACCGGCGGAATCCTGGAAAGGTCGCGTGAAGGCCAAGCTCGCTGCGGTTCTGCCACGCGAAGCGCCATGTCATGAAAGTTTCGCGGCTACTGCCGCCGAGACGTCCCGCCCGTCATCGCGCCGAATGGCCGCCGCGGCGACGGCGCCTGCGATCGTCGCCGAACGCAAGAGCGTCAGAAGCGAGACCAGGCACAGGAAGATGCGCGACAAAGGCGGGAAGGGGGCGATCCAGCTTGCCGCCGCGAGCAAAAAGGACCGCAAGCGGAACTAGCGACATACGGAACCTGCTCGCGCAACTGTCAAGATTCTTGATTTTGTGATGGCCAACACAGCGCGCGGAGGCGGTTCCCTATAGCTTGGATGGTGTTGCAAGCATCTCGCTCCGTGGGGACAAGACCAGGAGGGACAGATGACTGATATCACCTACCAGACCTCTGCGATCGGCATAGCTCGCCAGAGCGCCTTAATGTCGCGGATTACCACTTGGTGCACCCATTTCGTCGAGGGTATCCGCGAAGGGCAGGAAATTTCCGCGCGTTACCATGCCTTATCGCGGCTTTCGACCCCGGATCTCGTCCGGCGCGGCCTTAACCGTCAGACGATCGCGCGCGCGGCTCTCACCGGCTATTGAGACAATTAGCCCGAATTTCTGCTAGAAAAACCTGGCACCTTGTACGCTTAGTGCCGGGTTTTTGATGGTTGCACCGCGTTCCACCGATCTTCTGTCGGACCTGCCAGAGCGGCTGGCAGATCTGCTGTTGGCCAATGCAAAACCCGTCAAGCTGACAGCCGACGAGATTCTGTTTCTTACGGGCGATCCGGGCGATGGCTGCTATCGACTGGAAGCGGGCCTGGTCAAAGTCAGTATGGTTTCGCCAAAAGGCGCGGAACGCATCCTCGCGATTCTCGGCCCGGGCTCGATTGTCGGGGATATGGCGATGGTCGACGGCCGCCCGCGTTCGGCGTCGGTCACGGCTCTGCGCGAGTGCAAGTTGAAGTTCATAAGCCGCGCATCCTTTGAGGCCGTGGCACTAAAGAACCCCGAGGTCTACAAGCACCTTCTCAACCTGGTAGCCACACGGTTGCGGGATACCGACCAGGTTGTAGCCGCCGGGTCGTTTCTTCCGGTGAAGGGCCGTGTGGCGCGCGCGCTGCTCGACCTGGCCAAGGCCTTTGGAAACGATGTCGGCGGGGGCCGCATCGTCATCCGGCAGAAGCTGAGCCAGAGCGACGTCGCCGCGATGGCGGGAATCGCACGCGAGAATGTCAGCCGGATTCTCAATGAGTGGATGCGGTCGAAAATCGTGACCCGCCTGTCCGGATATTACTGTCTCGAGCACAAAGACAAGCTTGAAAAAGAAACAAAACTCTAGATTTTTCGCGCCTTTTCGCGACTGACAAAAATAGCGCCTATCTGTGACCCTGGTCACATCGCCATCGGATCCGCCGACCTATTGTGATGGCCATAGGGAGCGCGGTTGCTCCCGCACCATTCAGGGCCAACGACCATGCGTAAGACCATCATCCTCGCCGCGGCTACCTTGCTTCTCGCCTGCGTGACAGTGGTGACGGGCGTTGCGCGCACCATCGAAGGCCCATCGACGACTTTGGCTAGCCTGGTGGTAAGTCCCCACACCATAGGCGGCCTGACGGCCAGACTTTTGAACGCAATCTGACCGTCGTAAGGCCTGCCCCCCACCCAAGGGGCAGGCCCCCCGTTTCAAGATCCTCCAAACTTTCTAGCGGCCTCCAAGAGGCCGCTTCTTTTTTGCAGGCACTGCGCCGATGGAACTGGGCGAGCCGGCGTTGCGAGGCCCGCGTATTTCCGCGCACGATCGGCGGCACCGCCAGTCTGCGGTTCGATCCGAAAGCCGTCACCTGTACGCTGGAATTCTCGCCCGATAATTCGCGGGCTATCCCGCCATTGCCTGCTGACGCGCCGTTGCAATCACCTTGCCGACAAGATCGGCATAGGCCTCGATCGG
>Ga0111538_10012454_pt1 | contig 11242 bp, 9 predicted proteins | sample SoiMethybrSBSTD1_FD_79669 | JGI IMG/M metagenome (GOLD analysis project Ga0111538, IMG submission 79669) | Bulk soil microbial communities from a Populus tree surrounding site in Tennessee, USA - Soil MetaG P. TD hybrid SBSTD1 (version 2)... | ecosystem: Environmental > Terrestrial > Soil > Tree... | reverse complement strand
TTCGATCCACGCCCTGGCGGTGGCGGTGCTCCTGGGCGTGGGCTGCGGCCCCAAGCGCGTCGCCTCGAAAGTTCCCACGGCTCCGCCGGCGACAACTCTCATCGCTCTCCTTCCGGATCCTGAAAGCGGCGTCACCGGACACGCTCGCGTGACCAACGAGTTTGGCTCGGCGAATCTGACCACGGCGCGTGCGGCGACACAGGTGAAATCCGACGGCCCTCCCGGCGCCGTCAATACGGTCAACGACGATGAGGTCACGCGCCTCTTCGGCGCGGCTCTCGCCGCGCTGCCGCCCGAGCCGAAGCACTTCACGCTGTACTTCAAGTTCGAATCCGACGCGCTGACCGACGAGTCGGGCCGGAAGGTTCCCGAGATCCTGGCTGCCGTGAAGCGGCTGACGGTCCCGGAGGTTGTTGTCGTCGGGCACACCGACACGCTCGGCGACCCCAAGACCAACGTCTCGCTCGGTTTGAAGCGCGCGATGAGCGTGAAGAGCGTCCTGGTTGACGCAGGCATCGCACCGCCACTGATCGAGGTGGCCTCACATGGCGAAGCCGACCTTCTGGTCAAGACGCGAGACAACAAGGCCGAGCCGCGCAATCGCCGCGTCGAAATCTCGGTGAGGTAGCGACACCGTGTCGAGGCCGCGTGGTTCCTCGCGTCGCCGTCTCATCATCCTCAGCGGCGCGCTGCCCGTCGTCCTCGCGTCGGTGCTCGTGCTGTACCGGCCGTCGCTGGTAGGACGATTGGATGACTCGACTTACGACATGCTCCTGCGGTCGGCACGGGCCACGCCGCCAGCCGCCCGCGTCGTCATCGTCGACATCGACGAACGCAGCCTGACGACGATCGGTCAGTGGCCGTGGCGACGCGACGTCGTCGGCCGGCTGATTTCCCGGTTGAGGGAGGCGGGCGCGGCGGTCATCGCCCTCGACGTCATCTTCGCGGAATCCGATCGGTACGAGCAGGGCGCCGAGGCCAGCCGGGATGCCGGATCGGACATGACGCCTGACGGCAAGCTCGCCGCCACGCTGCGGCAAGGGCACGTCGTGCTCGGCTACGGGTTGACGTTCGACGCGGCGCCGCTCGGCGCACGGCCGTGTGTGCTGCACCCGCTCGGCGCCGCCATCATCCGTCCCCCCGACGATGCGGGACACGAGCCGTTTTTCCGGGCCACGGGCGTCGTCTGCAGTCTGCCGATCCTCGGCCGTGCGGCGCCGGCGTCAGGTTTCCTGAACGCGGCTCCCGATTCCGACGGCATTCTGCGGCGTGTGCCGCTGGTTGCCGGTTTCGACGGACATCTCTATCCCAGTCTGGCGCTCGCCGCGGTGGTGGCCACCACCGAGCCGGGCGATATCGCGCTGCGCGTCGTGAACGTCAACGCCGCGACGTTGGAGATCGGCAATCAACGAACGCCCCTCGACGGAAAGGGCGACCTGCTGCTGCGCTACCGGGGCAAGAAACACACGTTCCCCTACGTGTCTGCCGCCGACGTGTTGTCCGGCGGCGCATCGGGCGACACCCTCAAAGGCAAGATCGTGTTTGTCGGCACCACAGCGCTCGGCACGCGCGAGGTCGTGGCAACCCCGGTCGATACGCTGTTCGCCGGCGTCGAAGTGCAGGCGACGGTCGCCGACAACCTGTTGCAGCGCGACTTCATCCGACGGCCGGCGATCGGTGCGGCGCTCGAGAGCGTCACCGTCCTGGTCCTGGGCATCGCGATCGTGCTGCTCGTCGCGCAGGCGGGGATCGTTGCAGGCATCGCCGGGGCTGGAGCCAGCGTCGCCGCGCTATGGTGGGGTGAGACGTGGCTGCTGTCGGCGCGCGGCCTGTTCGTCTCGCCGCTGGCGCCGACGATCGGCGTGCTGGGCTCGCTGGCCGTCATGACGCTGGCGACGTTCACCGTCGAACGCGGCCGCGCCAACACCGCCACCCGGGAAAAGGCGTCAACGCAACGTCTGATGGTGCAGGCGCTGTTGTCGCTGACCGAAGTTCGAGACGCGGAGACCGGCCGCCATTCGCGGCGGACGCAACAGTACGCGCGGCTGCTCGCGGAGCAGCTGTCCACGCAGCCCGATTTCCGCGCGCAGCTCACGCGAGAACGCATCGATCTCCTCTCGAGCCTCGCGCCGCTTCACGATATCGGCAAGGTGGGCGTGCCGGATCAGGTGCTCAACAAGCCCGGGCCTCTGACCGCTGGCGAGATGGTGGAGATGCGCAGGCACCCCGAGCTCGGTCGCGAAGTGATCCTGAAGGCCGAGGCTCGGGTCGGTGTGCGAGACGATGCGACGCTGGCGATGGCAAAAGACATCGTCTACACGCATCACGAGCGGTGGGACGGCACCGGGTATCCGCAGGGACTGCGCGGTACCGACATTCCGGTTGCCGGCAGGGTGATGGCGTTGGTCGATGTTTACGACGCGGTCCGCGCGCGCTCGCTGTATCAGCGCTGTCTGTCGCACGAGGACACCGTCAAGCTGATCGTGAAAGGCCGCGGCACGCACTTCGACCCGGCGGTCGTGGAGGCGTTCCTCGGCGTGTCGGCGCGATTCAAGATCGTCTCGGACGAGGCTCTCTCTGATTCCGCGTAATCGTTCAACCTGCCGTACGTTCCAATGCGCGTGGCAGCGCTCATCGGTTGAACGGCAAGCGAACGCGGAGGGGCTACTTCGGCGTCACGCGGTACAGTCCGCCGGGATTGCGGTCCTCGAGCATCCACAACGCACCGTCCGGAGCGACCTCCACGTCGCGAATGCGGTGGCCGACATCCCAGCGCTCGGCAGCCTTGGCCCCACCCTTGCCGTCGAAGGTGATGCGGTTGAGTGACAGCGTCTGCATGCCGCCCATCAGCGCGGAGCCCTTCCATTGCGGGAACATCGCGCCGTTGTAGAAGGTCAGATTGCCCGGCGCGATGATCGGCGTCCAGTAGATCACCGGCTTGGTCAGGTCCGGCCGCGTATCAGGACTCGGGATCGGTACGCCGTTGTAGTTGACGGCATAGGAGACGAGCGGCCAGCCGTAGTTCTTGCCGGGCTCGATCAGGTTCAGTTCGTCGCCGCCTCTCGGACCGTGCTCGACTTCCCACAGCCGGCCGTCTGGCCCGAACGCCAGACCGTACGGCGTCCGAACGCCGGTGGCCCATGTTTCAGCCGGCGCGAGGTTCGTTCCTTCAACGGTGTACGTGCTCAGGACGGGCGCGGTCTTCGCGAGTTCCGTATCGCGCGGCGGATTGATCAACGGACGAGTGGGCTCGCCTTTCTTGCCCGCCATGGGATTGCCCGGCGCCGGCTTGCCGTCGAGCGTCAGCCGCAGGATCTTGCCCACCTCCGTGTTCGGATCCTGCGCGGGCGTCATCCGCATGCGATCGCCGACCGTGAGGAACAGGTACTCACCGTTGGGGGAGAACGCGATCGCAGCGCCGAACTGTCCACCACGGCCCTTCGGCATGTCGCGCCACAGCACTTCTAATCCGTCGAGGCTCGCTTTGCCGTCGCCGATGGCCAGCCGCGCCCGCGCGAGGGCCAGGCCCGACGTGCCCGGCTCGTCGCCCGGCTCGGCATAGGTGAGGTAGATGCTGTGGTCGGTCGCGTATTTCGGCGACAGGTACACCCCCAGCATGCCGCCTTGCCCCTGCCACAGCACGGGCGGGACGTTGTCGATCGGCGTCTTCTCACCTTGCTGCGTCACGAGCCAGACCGGCCCCACCTTCTCGGTGACGAGCATGCGTCCATCGGGCAGGAACGCGATGCGCCACCCGAGTTTGAACTCCGCCACCTTGGTCATCGTGAACGGCAGGCTCGGTTCCGGCTTCAAGTCACCAGCGTTGACCTGGGCCTGCGCGGAACGCGACACCAGCGTGAGCAGCAGCGCTGCTTTCAGAAGCGTTTTCATGAGTCTCCTTGCCTCTAGAATAGCGGTACTTGAAGCCGTTTCTCGTCAAGAGCGCCGCGAACGCAGGGTTTTTTCAAAATGGTCGGGCCGGCGCGTAGAATCCTCGGCGGTGCAAAGGAGACCTATGACGAACAAGATGTGGGCACGTCGGTCGTTGATGTCGGGGATGAGCGCTGTCGCAGCCGCCTTTGCTCTTGGCTCCCGGCCGGCGAGCGCGCAGACCGCAGGCGCCCCTTTCCAACCGGCCCGCCACCCGCAGGACGAGTGGTTGGACAAGATTCCAGGTAAGCACCGCGTCGTCTTCGACGTGATCACTTCCCGGGGCGTCCCCGAAGCACTTCATTTCGCGAACAACATCTACTCCGGGAACAAGAGCATGTACGGCCTCGACGAGTCCGACCTCGCCGTGGTCATTGTTCTCAGACACTCGGCCACGGCGTTTGGCTACTCCGACGCCATGTGGGCCAAGCATGGCAAGGCCCTGGCGGCGGCCACCAGTTACACCGATCCCAAGAGCAGCGAGCCGCCCAAGGTCAACCCGTTCAACGCGACCCGGATCGAAACATTCGACGAGATGGCCAAGCGCGGCGTGCGGTTCGGCGTCTGCGACACGGCCAGCCGCGGCCTCTCGCGCAGGCTTGCGGGACCGGGTGGAGATGCCGAGGCCACCTACAAGGAGATGGTCGCCAGCATGATCCCCAACAGCCGCCTGCTGGTGGCCGGCGTCATCGGCGTCACGCGCGCCCAGGAATACGGCTACAGCGTCGTGCATGCCGGTTAGCGGTTCGACGGATACCGTATGGAGATGAGCGTCATCGAATGGCTGCTCGACTCGGATCCGTCGATTCGGTGGCAGGTCATGCGCGACCTGATCGGCGAGTCGGACGCGACCGTTGCGCGTGAGCGAGCGCGTGTAGCCGCGGAGGGTTGGGGGGCTCGCCTGCTGGATCTTCAGGGATCGGATGGCCATTGGGGAGGCGCGGCGTTCGTCCCGCGCGCCTGGATTTCCACCAAGGACACGCTCCAGCTGTTGCGAGATCTCGGCGTCGATCCGGCGAACGACCGGGTGCGAAGGGCCATCGACCAGGTGCGCGGCCGCTGCACGTGGGGAGCGGAGTTCGGCGACTCGCCGTTCTTCGAAGGCGAGGTCGAGCCGTGCATCAACGGACGGGTGCTGGCGATCGGCGCGTATTTCGGCGAGGCGAGCGATCGTCTCGCCGACCGTCTGCTTCGGGAGCAGTTGAGCGACGGCGGCTGGAACTGCAACGCACCACCCAGCGAGCGATCGTCGTTCCACACGACGATCTGCGTACTCGAAGGATTGCTGGGATACGAGACGGCCAAGGGTCCGAGGCCCGACGTCACCGCCGCTCGGGTTCGCGGACAGGAGTATCTCCTCGCGCGCCGCCTGTTCCGATCTCGAACAACCGGACAGATCATCACGCGCGACAAGAAGACAGGAAAGACGGCGGCGTGGACCGAGATTTCGTTCCCCACGCGCTGGCACTACGACATCCTGTGGGGACTCGACTACCTGCGGCGCGCCGGCGCGGCACCGGACGAGCGCACGGCCGAGGCGATCGATCTGGTGCGGAAGAAGCGCGACGAACACGGGCGGTGGCCGCTCGAGAACCCGCATCCGGGTCCGGTGCACTTCGAGATGGAAGGCCGCGCCGGCGAGCCGAGCCGCTGGAACACCCTTCGAGCGCTTCGCGTGCTGCGCTGGGCGGGCGCGTCTTGACGTTTCGGCCATCCTGACCCAGGCGGCACGGGCGCCCCCGCCCTCGAGGACCGAGACCATTGACACGCCTAACTTTAAATTATAAAGTTCTTGGTAGAAGGATCGATGGTGCGCGTGCTCAGGGCAGAACATCTCGGGATGTGCTTCGGCGTCCGCGACGCGATCGCGTTGGCGTTGACGCACGGCGAATCCACACCGCTCACCATCCTCGGCGACCTCGTTCACAACGAAGCCGTCCTGGCCAGCCTGCAGGCCAGAGGGATCGCTGTTGCCCGCCATCCATCCGAAGTGAAAACCCACAGGGTGATGGTGACCGCTCACGGGGCATCCGAGCGAACGCTCGCCAGGATGCGCGCGTTGGGCCTGGAGAGCATTGAAGCGACCTGCCCGCTCGTCCAGGTCGCGCACCAGGCCGTCAGAACGCTGGTCGGCGACGGCTACCATCCTGTCATCGTGGGTCAGCGCGACCACGTGGAGGTACGGGGCTTGACCGAAGATCTCGAGACCTTCGACGTCGTGCTGCACGAGCGGGATGTGCTGGCGCTCGACGCTCATCCGCGCCTCGGCGTTGCCGCCCAGACCACACAGCCGATCGAGAAGGTGCGTCACCTTGTGGCGTTGATGCGACAGCGATTCCCGCACTCCGACGTTCGCTTCGTCGATACCGTGTGTTACCCAACCAAGCAGCGCCAGAGCGCCGCCATCGACCTGGCACGTCAAAGTGACGTCGTCATCGTCGTGGGCGGAGAAAACAGCAACAACACCCGTGAGCTCGTGAACACCTGCCGTCATCATTGTTCGCGCGTGTACCACATCCAGACGGCGTCGGATATTCGATCCGAATGGGTCGTGGGTGCAGGAACCGTCGGCCTCACCGCGGGCACGTCGACGCCAGACGATGCGATCGATCGTGTCGAGCGACAGCTCCGAGCGCTCGTCGCCGAACCAAGCACTCCGGTTCACAACGCGGAGAGCCACCCATGATGCGTCTACAAGCCTGGAGAAACTGGCTCCTCGTCGTCGTGTTTGCCGCGGGCATGGCATGGGTCGAGGCCGCCTGCGTCTATTACCTTCGCGCAATGGTCGATCGTCTGGAACCGTATCAGGCCAATCCGTTGCCGATGCATGGGGTTCTGGGTCCGGTGGAGCTCGTGCGCGAAGCGGCCACGCTCGTCATGCTCCTGGCCGTCGGTGGGATGGCGGGACGAACCCGTACCACGCGACTGGGTTACACCGCGATTGCGTTTGGGGTCTGGGACATCTTCTACTACGTGTTTCTGAAAATCATCTATGACTGGCCGAAGTCGCTGTTCGACTGGGACATCCTTTTTCTGATCCCTCTGCCCTGGTGGGGACCTGTCATCGCGCCCGTCTCGATTGCCCTGTTGATGATCGCGTGGGGAACGTTGGTGACCCTGGATGTCGCTCGAGATCCGGCCCCCGTGGGGACGTCGATCTGGTGGCGATTCAACGCGCTCGGTACTGTGTTGGCGCTCTACGTGTTCATGGCCGATTCGTTTCACGCGGTCAGCCAGGGAGTGACCGAACCGGCGACGGTACTTCCCACCGCTTTCAATTGGCCGCTGTTCGCCCTCGCCGTCACGCTGATGGCGGCGCCCGTCGCGCAGCTGGCCTGGCGAATGATGCTCTCGCCGGAACGCCGCGCCTTGACATCGTGACGCCTCGTTGGAGAATCCTCGATGGAAACATTCGCACCCGACACGACGTACCGTCACATGAAGATTCAGATCGCCACCGAGCGTCCATTCGAGTTCATTGACGTCACACCGGATGTCGAGGCGCTGGTCGCCCAGGCCGGCATTCATGTGGGTTTCGTCAACGTCCAGAGCCTTCACACCACGACTTCGATTGTCGTCAACGAACACGAGCCACAGTTGTTGACCGACTTTGCCGACGTGCTCGAGCGCGCGGCGCCGCCCACCGCTTCGTACCGGCACGACGACGCCAGGCTTCGAACGGTCAACGCGATCTCGGGCGAACGCATCAACGGGCACTCGCACTGTCAGGCGCTGTTGCTGGCGCCGTCCGTCTGCCTCAACATCGCCAACGGCTGTTTACAGCTCGGGCGCTGGCAGCGCGTGTTTCTCGCGGAATTGGACGGGCCGCAGACACGTGACCTCTCGGTCTTGATCTGCGGCGCGAGTGCGCCCGGCGGTGGTCCTTGATCCATAATCACTGGGTGCGAAGACTCGTCGCCGCCGCGATGCTGGTCTTGTTCGCGTCTCTGAGCGCGATCGATGGCATCTGCTGTCCGGACGGCTGCACGCACGAGCAAACCTCGGCCGCGCAACATCACGACCGGGAATCATCTGACGGCCGCTGCGTTCTCTGCCTCGGCGGGGTTGAATCGGCCGTTCCCCAGGCGGCGTCAGGAGCCGCCATCGTCACCAATCGCTTCGCACCACTTCTGTTCACGCATCACCTCGACGCGCCGACGGACCCACCCGAACACCCTCCGCGCACGTAAGCATTCCGAATCGCTGACCGGTTGAGAAACGGAATGGACTGGTGCGTACGAAGCACCGGCGGAGATGTGTATGCGCTCGCTCATGTTGATGATGGCTGTTCTTGCCTGCTACCCGACCGCCACGATCGGCGCACAGAGTCAAACGGCGACGATTCGCATTCACGTCCGTGCCGCTGAAAAGCCCGTCGAAGACGCCGAAGTCGTCGTGGCCGGCACAACCCACCGGACCGACGCGGCTGGTACGACGACGATTATCACGATGCCCGGCGCAGTCGAGATCACCATCATGAAATCGGGCTTCGCTTCGACGACGGTAGCGGTGCAGGTGGCAGCCGGCGTCACTCAGGACGTGATGGTGGAGTTACAGGCACAACCTGCCGTCGAGGAGACCGTCACGGTCGTGGCCTCGACGCGCACCGACAAGAGACTCGAAGATCAGCCCATGCGGGTAGAAGTCCTGGCTCGCGAAGAGATCGAGGAGAAGATGCTCATGACGCCCGGCGACATCGTCATGATGCTGAACGAAATGGGCGGGATGCGGGTGCAGGCGACGTCGCCGTCGCTGGGGGCCGCGAGTGTTCGCATTCAGGGTATGCGAGGCCGGTATACACGCGTGCTCTCCGACGGATTGCCGCTGTTTGGTGAGGTGGGAGGGCTCGGGCTGCTTCAGATCCCGCCGATGGATCTCGGACAGGTCGAGGTCATCAAAGGCGTCGCGTCCGCGTTGTACGGCGCCGGGGCGATGGGCGGCGTCGTCAATCTCCTGTCTCGGCGTCCGGGCCGCGAGCCTGAGCGGGAGTTCCTGCTGAATCGCTCGACGCGCGGTGCGACGGATGCCGTCACGTTTCTGGCCGGCCCGTTGGCGCGCGGCTGGAGTGCCTCGCTCCTCGGCGGCGGCCACTGGCAGGGAACGAACGACGTCAACGGTGATGCGTGGGCCGATCTCCCGGGATATCGGCGAGCCGTCGTGCGCCCACGAGTGTTCTGGGATGGCGGCAACGGTCGGACATTCTTTGCCACGACCGGGTTCACCCACGAGGACCGTGACGGCGGCACTCCCGAGGGTCAGGTGCTCGCGTCCACCGGCCAACCCTACGTGGAAGCGCTGGAGACCCAGCGCTACGACGCCGGCGCCGTCGGGCAGTTCCTGTTCAAGGACCGGTACGTGATGACCGCACGCGCCGCGGTCGCACGCCAGAGCCACGACCACCAGTTCGGTGAGGTCATCGAGCGCGACCGGCACGACACCGTCTTCGGCGAAGTCGCCCTGCGTGGGACCGTGGGTCGGCAAACGTGGGTCGCGGGGCTCGCCATCGAACGGGACGCCTACGAGGCGCGCGATCTGCCTCGATTCGACTACACCTTCACCGTGCCCGGGGCATTTGCGCAATACGACATCACCGCGTCATCACACCTGTCGATCTCCGCAAGTGCTCGCGCGGATGTTCATAGCGAGTACGGGACGTTCTTCAGTCCTCGCGTGTCAGCGCTCGCTCGCGCGGGTCGCTGGACGAGCAGGCTCTCGGTTGGAACCGGATTCTTCGGGCCCACGCCGATCACCGAAGAAACCGAGGCCGCCGGCCTCTCGCGCCTCGAAGTCCGCCAGCCTGTCGAGGCGGAGCGTGGGTTGAGCGCCTCGTTTGACGTCTCCCGCACTGACGGACCGCTGTCGTACACAGCCACGCTGTTCGCATCTCGCGTCAACGATCCGGTGCACGTGGAGCGATCGCCATCGTACGCCCTCAGCACGCTGCCCGACCCGACCACAAACGTCGGCCTCGAGCTTCTCGGGACGTTTCGCAAGGAACCATTCTCGGTAACAGCGACCTACACCTACGTGCGGGCTCGCGAGACCGTGGATGCCATTGCCCGAGACGTCCCGCTGACGCCGCGGCACAGCGCGGGAGTCGTCGGGATGTGGGAGGCGGAGGACCTCGGACGGCTCGGAATCGAGTGGTACTACACCGGACGCCAGAGTCTTGAAGAGAATCCCTACAGAGCCGTCAGCGAGCCGTACATGATTCTCGGCCTCCTGGCGGAAAAGGCCTTCGGGCGGATCCGACTGTTTGTGAACGGCGAGAATCTAACCGGAGTGAGGCAGACGCGCTGGGATCCGCTTCTTCGAACCACCCGTGCGACGGACGGTCGGTGGACCGTCGATGCCTGGGCGCCGCTCGAAGGCCGCAACGTCAACGGCGGGCTTCGCGTTCGATTTTGAGCGCTATTCGGCGGCCTCGGTGCGCCGCCAGCACGGCAATGCCCGCTGCATACGCGCGGCGGTGCTCCTGCGTCCACGGCGGACCAGCGGGACGGCCCGCACGGCCGACGAACTCCTCGACCTCACGAAGGGTCACGCCGAGTTGCTCCGCGGCCCACGAGTTCTCCTCGCCACGACGGTACATGTGGATATCAAGCCCGAGCTGCTGCGCCGCGCGACAAACGGCCAGCTGATACAGCATCCCGTCCGCGGAGCATTGCAGCCGATACGATTCCCGCACGGCGGCGACCGTTTCGGGAAGGTCGGCAAACGGGGGCTTCCGGATCGCGAGGGCGACGACGGGGTGCGACCGTGCCAGTTCGGCCACGACGCGCGTCAAGGCGTCCGAAGTTCGGGCCTCAATCGACCGCCGCACCTGCGCGATGAGCGCATCGGCCTCGTCCTCTCTCATGGCTGTCGAGTCGTGTTCGTACGGCTGCGTCGGCAAGCCCGAATCGATCAGCGTCACGCGCCGCCGCGCGACGACGGCCGGTACCAGGCCAGGCGCTGCAACGCACACCAGATGCGCCCAGCCCGTATGCTCGGCCACACTCACCACGCACGGCGCGCCCTTCATCTCTTCAACCTTTTTCGCTTTAGGCCACGCACCAGATAGGGCCGGAGCGTGGCCTCGAGGTCGTCGCGCAAGCGCTCGGCAGCGGAGCCCTCCCGGTACAGCGTCCATGCCAGGAAAGAACCGTCGAGCGTGACCTCGATCATGCGCGCCAGCGTTCGAACGTCGGTGTCGGACCGCAGTTCCCCTACGGAGACCGCATCGGCCAGCAGCTCCTCGTAACGAACCCGCGCCGCCCGCTTGAGCCGCAGCAAGTGACGGCGCAGGACCGGGTCCGCCAGGTCGTTCTGC
>Ga0111538_10012453_pt1 | contig 11242 bp, 10 predicted proteins | sample SoiMethybrSBSTD1_FD_79669 | JGI IMG/M metagenome (GOLD analysis project Ga0111538, IMG submission 79669) | Bulk soil microbial communities from a Populus tree surrounding site in Tennessee, USA - Soil MetaG P. TD hybrid SBSTD1 (version 2)... | ecosystem: Environmental > Terrestrial > Soil >... | reverse complement strand
TATTTGGGTTATGGGGAAAATTTCTTAATGACATGGCAGCTAAAAGCACGCCCCGTGCGTTAACAGCGGATACGGGCGCCAGCAGGCTGGCACAAATTCGGCCTATTTGCGACCGGAATGGTTACACGGCTCTCGGTGTTCTTACTTTGGCGGGCGTCTAAAAAACGGAAAGTGTCGGAATGAATTCAGTACGCAGTGGCGTAAGCCGGGTATTATTCGGCAGCAAAGGTCACGTTGGCGTCAGTCGCGGCCTGGCTGAATTCCATGGTCGACGTCCCGTTCTCATCAGGGCAAAACACGAAACGCTTCTTGCGCTGCCCGTTGAAGGACTCGATACCGCTCGTATGATTGCGTTCATGGCGCTTTGCGCGCCACGCACTCCGCATCTCATTATTACAGCTCGGCGCGCGCTCGCGCTTGGACTGGATGCGCGGACACCGATGGCTCTGCTGCTGTCACCCGAGGACGATGCGACCTCGATCGAGACGCTTGTCAGTGATGCGACTTGCGATCGTATTCCCGAAGCAAAACCTGCTGGTTCGACCGCTGCAGCTGCGATTCAACTTGTGAAGCTGTCGCAAGGTTTACCTGCGGTGCTGGCGGTAGAGATTTCCGCCGATGCCCTGCCGCCTGAGGCGGATATCATCACAGTCGATGCCGAAGCGGTCGAACGATTCGCCGACGAGGCGATCCGTTCACTAACGCTGGCGAGCGAGGCTTCGGTGCCTCTCGATTCCGGCGCGCAGGCGCGCTTTGTCGTGTTTCGCGACGCGATTGGCGGCAATTCCACGGCGATCATCATTGGCAAGCCCGATTTTTCGAACGTTGTTCCTGTGCGGCTCCACTCGGCGTGCCTCACGGGCGACGTCTTCGGTTCGCGGCGCTGCGACTGCGGCGACCAGCTCCAGCTCGCTATGCGACGGCTCGAAGATCTTGGCGGCGGCGTTGTGCTCTATCTTGCGCAGGAAGGCCGCGGCGTGGGTCTCGCCAACAAGATGCGCACCTATCAGCTGCAGGATGACGGTCTTGACACGGTCGACGCCAACACGACCCTTGGCTTCGATGATGACGAGCGCAACTACGGCATTGCGGCGCGCATGCTGCAGATGCTCAATTGCACGCGGGTTGTCCTGCTGACCAACAATCCAGCCAAGCTCGAGGGCCTCTCCAAGGCAGGCATTGAAATCGCAAGCCGGATGCCGCTTGAAGCCCCGATCAATGCCGATAACCGGCGTTACATGGCCGCAAAGGCGGTGCGCGCGGGGCATCGCCTCGACCACCTTATGGCATCGCTCGCCGAACCGTCGTAACCACGGTACGGCTTTCCTCTGGCATCGTTGAACGGCACTGATATCGTCACCATCGGCGCCGCCTGCCGCGGCTCAAAGAGCTGACATCAGCCATGCTACAAGACGTGCCGAGCCGGTTGATCGGCGAGTTGAGCTACCCGGACATTTCAAAGCGCCTGCGCGCCAGCTCGATCCTGTGCCTGCCGATTGGCTCGATCGAGCAGCATGGACCTCACCTGCCGCTCAACACCGACCTCGTGTTGGCAGAGGAATTTGCGCGTCGCATCATCGCGCGATGGGCGGAAACGTACGACCTATGGCAATTGCCTTCCGTAGCTGTGAGCCTTGCGCGCGAACATGCGTGGGCTCCAGGCACGCTGTCTTTGTCCATCGAGGGCATGACCTCACTCATTCGCAATTTAGGGCGCGAGATCGCGCGCAGCCTGCCTGCGCGCAATCTTGCGATCATCAACGGCCATGGCGGCAACCGCGGCATATTGGAGGCTTTGGCGCAGGATCTGCGCGGCGATTTCGGGCTCAACGTCTGTATCCTGCATCCGACCGCCTGGGCAGACATCCATGCGGCGTCCAAGATACCGGAAATCCATGGCGGGAAAAACGAGACCTCGATGATGCTGGCGGTTGCGCCGCATTTGGTACGCGTCGACGAAATCAAAAAACTGCAAGGCGCTCCTAGGGCCGACGCCGTGCGCGCAACGATCCTCGACCAGTCCGTGACGTGGCCGTGGACGACGGACGAAAAGGCCATCGCCGAAAGCGGCGTGATTGGTGACGCAAAGTCCGCATCGACGGAATTCGGCGCGCAGCTCCTGGACAAGATCGCAGAAGCGGCCGGCGGCGTTTTCAAGCAGCTTCTGGAACGCCAGCAGCTTTCGCGCGGCTAGATACAATGCAGGCCGCAGCGCGATCGTCTGCCCGCGAGGAGAGTCTTTTGCGAAATCTGGCGCTAGGCGCCGGCCTCGGCTGGTCGCTTGCCTTTGTCATCGTTGCGCCCGTCTATGAGCTCCAGCTCTATGCCGACGGCGCGATGTTTTCCTACGCGGTTGCGGTCCAGGATGTATGGGCGTTCCACTGGCACAATATTGCGCACCGCATATCGGTTTTTTTCCTTACCCTTTGGCCAGCCGAAGCCTTTGTCCGCCTCACCGGACATCCGTATGGCGGAATCGTTGTCTATGGGCTTCTTTTCAATATCGCGCCGCTGATTGGTCTCACCTGGACTTTCATCGCCGACCGATCCCGCAACCGCGCTATCTTCGTTTTCGCCTGTGGGTCAACCGCCCTGCTCTGCCCGTTGGTGTTCGGTTTTCCAACCGAGATGTGGATAGCGCATGCGCTGTTCTGGCCGGCGCTCGCACTGGCCCACTATGCACGGCCCGGCGTCCGCGGTGCGGCCGCCCTGGCAATCGCGATGGTCGGTCTGGTCCTGACCCATGAGGGTGGCGTCGTGCTCGCATTTGTCATTGTCATGACACTCGCGTTGCGTGGCTTTCGCCATCCTTTGTTCCTGCGAGGGGCCACTATGCTGTTCGGAGCAATGGCTCTGTGGATCATCGTGAGGCTGGTCTTTCCGCCCGACGACTACTTCGCCGAAGTTCTCGTCAGGGCCGGGTTGCATTTTTTCGATCTCGCGATTTTTCAGGTAAACTTGGTCGTCCTGTTGATCGCCGTCGTTGCCGGCTATGCGCTGCTCTTTCTCGCGCTGTCCCGGATCATGGCAGCGGAAAAGGCGCTGCTCGCGGCACTCGCCGTCAGCGCTGCCGCTGTGCTGATCTATTGGCTGCAGTTCGACCACTGGATCCACGCCAGCAACCGCTACTACCTGCGCACGGCGTTGGTCGTCATCACCCCGGCCTTTGGTCTGTTGTCAGCCGTCTATGCGCTGCAGGCAGACGGCGCACGGGTTGATTGCCCGCGTCTGCTGCAAGTCGCGAATTTCCTGGCCGGCGCCACAGCGATCCGCGCCTGCATCGGTGCCATCGTTCTTGTCACAGCCATTCATATGGTCCAGACCGCAAAATTCGTCATGGACTGGACTGCATACAAGACCGCAACAAGAGCACTCGCATTGGGCAGCGCTTCCGACCCCGCACTCGGCGATCCGCGCTTCGTCTCATCGCAGCGCATTTCGCCAGAACTCAATCGACTCAGCTGGTTCTCGACGGTCGAATACCTGTCGGTGGTCGTCTCAGATTTCCGGCCTGCACGGATTTTAGTCGATCCCGCGGGAAATTATTTCTGGCTGTCCTGCGAAACCGCGACCGAAAACGCAAAGGCCAAGCGCTCGGTCCCCATGCCGGCGCGCGACCTCATCAGCATCTACTCCTGCCTGCACCGCTGAGACCACGGATCAAGCATCGTCGAGGGCAATCCATCGGCCTTCGGCGGTGCTGCGATAGCAGGCCTCCACCAGCTTCACATCGCGGATGCCGGCCGATAGATCGCTCGCCAGAGGCTCCCCGGCGACGATGTGCCTGAGAAATCGCTCCCATCCGATGCGATAGGGATTTGTAGGATCGACCGGTTCGGAAACCTCCTTCCAGTCGCGGCGATAGTCGAAACCGATATCGACCATTGGATTGATGTGACGAACCTCCGGCGTGTCGGACGCACCTTGCGCCCAGCACCGGTGCAGACCCGCAATCGCCGAACCGCCGGTGCCGTCGATCTGGAATGTCAGAAGATCGTCGCGGCGCACGCGGGTTGCCCATGAGCAGACGATCGTCCCAATGGCGCCATTGTCCAGCTCGGCCAATGTCACGGACGTATCATCGACGTCGACGTCATAACGGGCGCCGCTCTCGTCCGCGCGTTGTGGGACGGCCGTCGAGGTGGCCGCCACGATCCGCTTGATTGGACCAAGAATGGATTCAACGACGTACCGCCAATGCGGGTACATGTCCATGGTGAGCCCGCCTGCGCCGCTTCGCCGGTAGTTCCAGCTCGGCCGCTGACTCTTGCGCTCGAACCCATCGAACACCCACCAGCCGAAATCGAGGCGAAATCCTGTGACGCGGCCGAAGAATTTCCGCTCGGCGAGCTGTGCGAGTTTTTGCAAGCCCGGCAAAAAAATCTTGTCCTCGACCGCACCATGCTTGAGGTTGCGTGCGCGCGCCGCGGCAAGAAGTGACAGACCTTCCGAGACGGACAGCGCCACCGGTTTTTCGCTGTAAATGTGTTTGCCGGCGGCGATCGCTTTGGTCAACGCCCGCACGCGCTGCACCGTCGCCGCCGCGTCAAAAAATACGGAATACCCGGGATCCGCCAGGGCTGCATCGAGATCCACCGACCAGCGGTCGATTCCATTGCTGCGTGCGAGCGTGGCGAGGCGTCCGTCGTCGCGGCCCGCCAGAAGCAGACGCGGCACAATACGGTCGTCTCCAATGGTCAGCCCGCCCTCGGCGCGAATCGGCAACAGCGCGTTCGCCAGGTGCTGTGTCGAGGCTATACGCCCAGTCGCGCCATTGACGATGATCCCGACCTCTCTGACTGCCAACCTTGACCCTCCTGCCTGCCTTCCTATCATGCCGCGCCGCGCCATTATCGTAGGCGAGGTCGCACAGTGACAATGCCATGCCCCGCCACATCGTCTGCCTGACATTTGATTTCGATACGCAATCCGGCTTCATCGCGCGTGGAATGACGACGCCGACGCCGCTTTCACGTGGCGAATTCGGCGCGCTGGCGTCGCGCCGGATCCTCGATTTTCTCGCATCGCGTGCCATCAAGACGACCTGGTTTATTCCCGGATTCACGATCGAAAGCTGGCCACGCGAATGCGAGGCCGTCGTCAAGGCCGGACACGAAGTCGCGCATCACAGCTGGGCTCATATTCCACCGGCGACCCAGAGCCGCGATGAGGAGGAAGCCGACCTCGTGCGCGCCAACGAAGCAATTGCGCGCCTCACCGGCAAAAAGGCGCGCGGCTACCGCTCCCCGTCATGGGACCTGAGCGATCACACCATCGACCTGCTGCTGGCGCACGACTTCACTTACGACTCCAGCCTTATGGGATCCGACTACGTGCCTTACCGGGCACGACGTGGCGACATTGCCAAGCTGGGAGAGCCCTATCATTTCGGCGAGCAAACCAGACTGATCGAGATGCCCATCAGCTGGTCGCTTGACGACTACCCACATTTCGAGTTCGTGCGCACGCAAACGTCGATCCTCGCCGGAATGCAGCCGGCCCGCGCGGTTTTACAGAACTGGTTCGACGAGTTCCTCTACATGAAAAGGACCGTCGACTGGGGCGTTCTGACCTACACCATGCATCCTTACGTGATCGGCCGCGGCTATCGCATGTTGGCGCTGGAGGACATGGTCGACAAGCTTGCGAAGGAAGGCGCGGCCTTCATGACAATGGAAGATGCTGCGCGCGAGGCCGAAAAACAGCCGCCGACGGCGAAGCGCTAGAGAGCGCACCAGTCGCGAATGATTGCCGCGTAGATTTCGGTCGCCTGCTGTATCCGCGACACGAAGCAGTACTCGTCGGTCTGATGAGCGAGTTCCAGCTCTCCCGGACCGATGATCGCTGTCGGCGGTCGGCCCATCGCCGGGGTCAGGATTGAAGCATCGGTAAAATATGGTGCCGCGCCGACCTCGTCCCCAACTCTGGCAATCCCGCGGGCAGTCTTGGCGACTTTTCCAATCCAAGCATCGTCCGGATTTGTCCACACGCTTTGTGCATCGAGCCTGGTGCCGATCTCGACATCGGTACCGAGATAGCTCATGAGCTGCTCGCGAATCCCTGCGTGGTTCTGCCCCGGGATCGTGCGGATATCGATGCCAATGGCGGAGCGGTCCGGGACGGAATTTATGTTGAGACCGCCGGTGATCGTGCCGACGTTCAGCGTCGGCCCGCCAAGCACTTCGTGGCGCGCGACATTAAAGTCGAAATCCTGCAGAGCTATAACGGCGCGGGCGGCCTTGTACACCGCATTGACGCCTTTCTCCGGCATGGAGCCGTGTGCGGTCACTCCCTTCGTCATTGCCTCGAGCCACAACGCGCCTTTGTGCCCGACCAGAGGCCGGTTGCCGGTCGGCTCCGCCACCACAAACGCGCCGACTTTCGGCAGATTTTTTAACTCCTGCGCCAGCGCAGCGGCACCGGTGCAGCCTGTTTCCTCCCCCGCCGTGATGACCAGCACCACGCCCGGCGTTCCCGCGAGCTTCCCGGACAATTGCAGGCAGGCGACCACAAACGCCGCAACGCCGCTTTTCATGTCCGACGAGCCCCGGCCGTAGAGCTTACCGTCGACAATCGCGCCGGCGTGCGGATCGACCGACCAAGGCTGTGCGCCGAGCGGCACCGTATCGAGGTGACCGGTAAATCCAATCGGCAGCTTGCCCGATACACCGCCGATACGGGCAACGATCTGCGCCCGGTCGTCGCCGAACGGGATGACGTCGGCTGTGAAGCCGCCGTCTTTCAGCAAAGCGGCAAGCGTTTCGGCGCAGGCCCGTTCGGCACCCGGCGGATTAATGGTGTTGAAGCGAACGAGATCCTGCGTCAGCTCGACTGGAGATTTCATGGCCTAACCGAAATATGCGTCGCGGACTTCCGGCTGTGCCGCGAGCTCGGTCGGATTCCCCTTCGCGGCGACACGCCCCTTCGATAGCACAAATCCGAAATGCGAAATTGCCAAAGTCTGATGCACGTTCTGCTCGACCAGAAGCACCGTGATACCGCGCTCATTGATGCTCCGGATGATGTTGAAGTTTTCCTTGACGAGGCGCGGCGAAAGCCCGAGCGACGGTTCATCGATAAGCAACAGCTTGGGCGCGCACATGAGGCCTCGGCCGATCGATATCATCGCCTGCTCGCCGCCCGACATCGTGCCCGCAAGCTGGGTGCGGCGCTCTGCCAGCCGCGGAAAAATCTGCAGGATCTCGGCAAGACGTGCCCCGACTGCCTTGTCCGACCGCTCCTGATAGGCGCCCACGCGCAGATTTTCCTCGACGGTCAGCTTGGGAAACACCTTGCGTCCTTCCGGAATGCACGCAATGCCGGCTGCGATGATCTTGTGAGTCGGCAGCTGGGTGATATCGGCGCCGTCGAAGAATATCCGGCCCGCGCGCGCTGGAGTAAGCCCCAGAACCGAGCGGACCAACGTGGTCTTGCCGGAGCCGTTTGAGCCGAGCAGGCAGGTGATGCGTCCGGCGTTCACGCTCAGCGACACGCCTTGCAGCACATCGGCCTTGTCGTAGGCCGTGTAGACGTTTTCGATCTCGAGGATGCCCGCCATCAAGCCGCTCCCAGGTAGGCTTCCTGGACCTGTGCGTCGGCGGCAACGGCGCGGTACGGGCCTTCGGCGATCTTCCGTCCGAAATTGAGTACGACGCAGCGATCGGTAATGCGCTCGATCACGCCCATCTCATGCTCGACGATGATGATGGTGAGATCCTTGTTGCGCTTGCGCACCAGTAAAATATCATTCATGAGCTCCGCCGTCTCGTCATGCGTCATCCCCGCCGAAGGCTCGTCGAGCAGCAACAGTTTCGGCGCGCTGATCAGTGCCCGGCAGATCTCGATGCGGCGGCGGTCGATCATCGGAAGGCCGGCGACCGGCTCCAACATGCGGCCGGCCAATTCCGGCTCGAACACCTCCACGAGCGCTCGCGCGTCCGCGTAGCTGCGTTCGAATTCCCGTTTGAAGTCGCCGCGTTTTGCCAGATTGAACCATAAGCCCTGATTGAGACGCTTGTGGTTGCCGATCATGATATTGTCGAAGATCGAGAGCGGCAATGAAAGCCGCGAGCGCTGGAATGTCCGCGATATGCCGACCTGATAAATTGCCCGCGTGCTCGCATTCGTGACGTCCGCGCCGTCGAACGTGACGCGCCCGGCATCGGCGTCGTAGATCCCCGTAATCACGTTGAAAAACGTCGTTTTGCCGGAGCCGTTGGGACCGATGAGACCGAGGATCTCATTCGCCGTAACGGAAAGATCGAGGCCGTCAAGCGCCTGGACCCCGCCGAAATGCTTGGACAGACCGCATGCTTCGAGCAACGCACTCATGGCCGCCAACCTGGAAAGTAGCGGCGCACCGGCCGCGGCAGCAGCCCTTCGGGCCGGAACAGCAGAACCGCGATCACCATCAGCGCGTACAGCAGGAACCGGTACTCCTGAATGGTCTGCAATTTCTCGGGCACAACCACGACGATGACGGTCGCAACCATGAGCCCCCACGGATTGCCGATGCCCCCCAGCAGCAGGATCGAAACCAGGATGAGCGAGTCGGCAAATGTGTAGTTGTTAGGTGCGACAAACCCGCCGACCATTCCAAACAGCGCTCCCGCAATACCGATAAGAAAGTTTCCGATCAGGAATGCAGTGATCTTCCAGCGCACGATGTCGAGGCCAAAGCAGCCAGCCGCGGTTTCATCGAGCCGCAGAGCGTCAAGGTTGAGGCCGATCCAGGAACGCTCGAGCCGACGGACAAGGACAACAGCACCGACAAGCAGCAGCAGGCTCAGGACGAAATAGTTCATGTAGAACGACAGCGATATCTTTCCGATCTGGATATTGTCGTTGAACGACCAGCCGAGAATGCGCATGCCCTTGACCTGCATGCCCTGCGGGCCGCCGAGCACATCGTTTACTTCGAGAAAGGTCTTAAACAGCAACGCAAAGGCGATCGTGACAACCGCGGCGTAATGCCCGCGCGTTCGCAGCACCGGCAGCAGCAAAAGCGAGCCCGCGAAGGCCGCCAGCACACCGCCAACCAGCAGGACCAGCAAATGCGGCACTGCCGTATAGGCGTTCAGGATGGCGGACGTATAGGCGCCGATTCCGAAAAACGATGCGCCGGCGAAATTGAGCACTCCCGCGTAGCCGAACTGAACATTGAGCCCGAGCGTCGCGACCGAGTACAGCAGCACTGTGATCACCAGCAAAAGCACGAAATGATTGTCGTGAAAGACCGCCCCCACCGCGCATGCCGCGCCGATCGCGCAAATGGCCAGCGCGTCCTCGTGCTCCACGAATGACGCGCTCACATTCTCGATCAAGCCGAGCCAGGCAGCGGCAAGCACAGCCACGATTCCGGCCGCCAGCAGGATGATGATCAGGTTCTGCTTTTCGGCGCCGAGCATTGCAATGAGATAGCCCGTCGCAATCGCTAGGGCGATAATGCCCGGCCATACCGTCGTGTGTCCCTTCTCCGCCATTCCTAGACCCGCTCGCTGATTTTTTCGCGGATCAATCCGGTCGGCCGCCAAGCCATGATGGCAATGACAACGGCGAACGCGAAGACGTCTTTATAGGCGCTGGCAAACGGAAGCATGACGGTTCCGATTGTCTGCAGGCCGGCGAACAGGAATCCGCCCAGGATCGCGCCATAGATGCTGCCGAGACCGCCGATAATGGCGGCGGAAAATCCGACGACGCCGAGGTAAAGGCCGATCCCGAAGTTGATCTCGTTATAATAGAGGCCGTTCATGACGCCCGCGAAGGCCGCAAGGCCGGAACCAAGCGCGAAAGTCACCAGAACAATCGCCGTGAAATTGATGCCCATCGTGCTCGCGGTTTCCTCGTCCTGCGCAACAGCACGGATGGCCAGGCCGAGCTTTGTCCGATTAAGCAAGTATTGGATGCCGACAATCACCAAAACGCCGGCGGTCAGCATCAGCACGTTGTCGAGCCGCAGATTGAAGGTGCCCAAATCGATCGACGCCCGCGGAAGCAGCGCTGGAAATGGCTTCGGGTTGGCGCCTTGCGGGTAAAAAAGCCGGACCGACTCACGCAGGACCGTGCCCAGCATCAGCGTGATCAGAAGCGTGTTGAGCGCTGGCGCCGAACGCAATGGCATCACGAGATAGCGGGCGATGGCGATGCCGAGGAACGCCATAGCCAGGGTCGCGACCACCAGCATGAGGACAAGGTCGAGCCAGTTGGAATTCAGCCCCAGCGTGCGCAGCCCGACGTAGGTCGCAAGCGCCGCGAAGGCTCCGACGGTTAGCACATCGCCATGGGAAAATTTGATGACGTCGAGCACGCCGAAGAAAAGCGTGAACCCGACCGCCACCAGGGCATACATCATGCCGAGCATCAGCCCATTCATGACGTACTGAGCGAGCAGGCCCGCGTCCATGTCCGGCGATCTTGTGAGGCGTTAAAGGAAGCGGGGCCGCGCCTGCCGCGGCCCCGGTCGCGTCAACCTATTTCTGTCCCGGCAGCTTGCGCTTGCCGCTGGCATACTCGCTGTCGTCCCACTCCACGAACTTGCCGTCTTGCACGACGTACTTCGTGATGACGGGCACCGTATTCTGCCCATGATCGTCGAACGTAATCTTTCCGACGATCGAGTCCCGATCCTTTACATTCGCCAGGTCCGCGATGACCTTCTTGCGATCCGGCCCGACCTTCTCGATCGTATCCAGGATCATGGCCATCGCAGCGTAGGCGAATGGACCATAGGCTTCCGGCGGATTGTCGTATTTCTGAGCATTATATTTTTCCATGAAGAATTTGCCGCCGGGCAACTTCTCGGCCGGAGCGCCTTCACGGAAGGCCAAAGTGCCTTCGGCCAAAGGGCCCAGCCCCTGGATATACGCGTCGGACACGATGCCGGACGTGCCGTCAAACGCCGCCTTGATGCCGAGCTTGTCCATCTGCGAACGGATGCGCACGCCGATGGGCGTCAGGCCGCCGAAATAAATAACATCAGGATTGAGCGCCTTGATTTTGGTGAGCTCAGCAGTGAAGTCCTGCTGATCGGCGGTGACACCAAACGTGCCAACGATGTTGGCCTTGCCGATTTTGGCAAGCGCTTTGCTGAAATACTCGTTATGACCCTTGCCGTAATCAGTCGTATCGTGAATGACGGCTATGGTCTTGTAGCCAAGTTTGGAAATCAACTCGGCGTTGGCGTCGTTCTGGTTGATCATCGTGCCGTTGACGCGATGAACCTCTTCATACTTGTTGCGAT
>Ga0111538_10012452_pt1 | contig 11242 bp, 6 predicted proteins | sample SoiMethybrSBSTD1_FD_79669 | JGI IMG/M metagenome (GOLD analysis project Ga0111538, IMG submission 79669) | Bulk soil microbial communities from a Populus tree surrounding site in Tennessee, USA - Soil MetaG P. TD hybrid SBSTD1 (version 2)... | ecosystem: Environmental > Terrestrial > Soil > Tree... | reverse complement strand
CGGAATACCCCGCGCGTTCTTCTACGACAAGCTCACGCCGCCGGGGGCCAAGGAGCCGCGCGGAGGACTCGACCCGGCGCAGGCTAAGGTCATGGATGAAGCGATTGCTATCCTCAAGAAGCAGGGCGCCGTCATAGTCGATCCGGTGGAGATTCCAAGCATCGTGTCCACCGACCCGAAAGAAAACTTCCTGCTCTGGAACGTCTGCTCGGGTCTGGACAACGCTAAAGGCAAGGACGCCGCGTGTTCGATTGTTTTCAAATACGGAATGAAGCGGGACTTCAACAAGTGGCTGGCCTCGCTCGGCCCCGCGGCCCCGGTGAAGACGCTCACCGAATTGCGACAATGGAACGTCGCGAATCAACGAGCAGGCTCGCTCAAGTACGGCCAGGCGCTGCTGGACATCTCGGACGAGATGAATGTTGAAACTGACGCCGCCCGTTACCGAGCAGACCGAGAAAAAGACTTGCGGCTTTCGGCGACCAATGGCATCGATGCGGCGATGAAGATTTATCAACTCGACGCCCTGTTATTCCCCGGCCCGAGCAGCGCGGCCATCGCCGCGAAGCCCGGCTACCCGACGGTCATCGTGCCGTTCGGCCTGGTTCCGAACGCGCCGCCTGCGCCGGCCCCGCCGTTCCCCGAAACCTTCGCGGCAAAACCCACGCCGTTCGGAGTAGGCTTCACAGGCTTGGCTTGCAGCGAGCCCCGGCTGATCGAGCTTGCCTATGCGTTCGAGCAAGCGACGAAACGCCGCGCCCCTCCGCCGTCTGCGCCGTAGCGACGAGAGGGTAGCGATATTCGCCATATGACACATCCTAAAAGAGCGTCGGTTGTGATTGTTCGGGGACTATGAAGTTGCTCAATCCCACGCCGACCAGACGGAATCGTTGATCAGGGACGGCTGCGACGCGTTCTCGCAACCAGAGCGCAATCGCCGTGAATTCCTCGCAGGTGGCGGGAGGGCTAGGCGGCGTATGGCTGCGCGTCATGATGTTGAAGTCGCTCGTCTTCAACTTCAGCACGACCGTTCGCGCGATGCGCGCTTCTTTCCTCGAAGCCGACCATACTTTCTCAGCAAGGCGTCGAATCAGATCCTCCGTCTCAGAAAGTGGCAGATCACGTTCGAATGTATCTTCAGCGGAGATCGACTTTGTAGGCCTGTTGGACACTACCGGATTGTGGTCAACGCCGTTCGCAAGTTCAAAGAGACGACGGCCGTATCGACCGAACTCGCTTTCAAGCGCCCCCAGACCAAGCCCGCGGAGGTCTCCGACAGTTGCGACGCCCAATTCCTTCAATCGGGCTTCCGTGACTTTCCCCACGCCTGGGATACGGCCCACGGGGAGCGGCAGGAGAAACGCGATCACCTCGTCCGGCTGAATCACAAAGAGTCCGTCCGGCTTGCGCCAGTCAGAAGCGATCTTCGCGAGGAACTTGTTCGGCGCGACTCCGGCGGACGCAGTGAGATTAAGTTCCTCTCGAATCTGTCGCCGAATCATCTTCGCCACGCGAGTGGCGGTGGGCAAACCTAACTTGTTCTCTGTCACGTCGAGGTAGGCTTCGTCTAGAGAAAGCGGCTCAACCATATCCGTGTGCCGTGAAAGGATCTCTCGCACCGCGCGCGAAGCGGCTTTGTACCGCGTGAAGTCTGGAGGAATAAAGATCGCGCCGGGACAGAGTCGTTCCGCCCGAATCGCGGGCATGGCGGAGCGAACGCCGAACCTCCTGGCCTCGTAGGAGGCGGCGCACACGACGGAACGATTTCCGCGCCAGGCGACGATGACCGGCTTGCCGCGCAAGCTCGCGTCGTCACGTTGTTCGACGGAAGCGTAGAACGCGTCCATATCGACGTGCACGATCTTTCGAAGAGGCGCCTCGGGGCTATGTTCGAGTTCGATCTCGTTTCGCGTCCTCATGAAGGATGCTCCTGGCGGCGCCGCGAGTCGCCGCGTTTGCAAAAGCGCGCTTCGATTCTAAGCGATTAAGGGTGAATACGAAACAAAGCAATATTCAGAGCTGCTCTGACGCCCTGCGGGAGGGAACCCGCGATAAGCGAGATTTGCCCGTGCGGCCTTTTGCGCGTATGGCGCCGAACTCCCGCGCGCTCTGCCACGCTCGATTCATCGACGAGATGCCGGCGCCGCCTTTACCATTTTAACGGTCTGAGTCCACCTTTCATTATCTTACCCCTCTGGCCTTGCCAATAAACGATATATTCTCCCTCGGAGCACTCGTCCAGAATCAGGACTCTCGCTCCAGATCTTCGAATCGTCCTCGGCGGTGTGGTATGGGCTAGATAACATCCGCCCCCCCCATAAACCTGAACATTCCGACCTTGTGTCAGGCCGTGCGTGGGATACCTGGTCAGTAATTTCAACGGCGCCTCTCTCCCGACCAGATTGCTCATTGTTACAGTGGCAGTTCGCTTAAACTCCAAGTCGCCAACATAGTATCCATAAGCGAAGGTCCCGTCCTTTAATTCCCTGACGAGGCCGTCGGCGTGCAGAACAAAATCTCCGCCATTTACGTCATATAACCAGAAAGAACTCGTGTTCGATTCGGTCGTTTGCGAAATGAGCAAATAGGTTCGGTCCAGATAGTCAATGAACCTGACCGGACGCAGATACTCGCAATTCCCGAGTATAGGGCGCTTCTTTTTTCCATAGACGTCGGAGATAAACACGGTCATTCCTTCGTCGTTATGTGGCGTGCCGCACCCGATGTTACTGGCATAGGCGACGTGGTTGTTCGCCGAGTCAAGTATCGGCTCTGGAATACCGGCAATACCTCGGATAAGCCAATCAATCAGGTACTTGCGGCCATCAACAATCGTATAAAAGTTGCAACTGGAAAGGTAGGCTGTCCATCCTTCACTTTTGTCGTAGTTCGTGGTGTCCATCTTGATTCTCACGCGTGGACGCCCTGATTGCGAGGGAACCGAGTGGCTCAACACTAAGCAGACGGAGACAGCCATGAGAAGGCGTTGCGCAGTTCTACGGATAGCCATATATCTCTCTCCTTGCAGCAGCCCGGACAGGGTTCATATTGTGATCGGACGGGCATGAAATGACCGCCGAGGCTGAACATGAATTCTGCTGCGTTATGGGTGTTTAGTATTGGACGCTGGCGTGTGTTGTTAGCAGTGTGCAGACGATAGTCGCCGCAAATTTAGGCGGAATGCGTATGGTGTCCAAATTTCTTCGGCGCTCTGCACAATCGTGTGAAATGCCAGCGTTTAGAGAACGCCGAAGGTTTCACCTTTCCAAGAAACGCATCGGCGGGCCAATGGGAGGGCTGATCTTAACGCGAGATGAGCGCCGATTCCAGGAGAAGCGCGACGAAAACGACAAAGCCCCTAAAGTGAGCAAGTACCAGGCCAGCTGAAAACAACTTGTCGTCTATCTATGGACATTACAATGGAAGAAGAGTATCTTCTTTGGCATGTCCAAGGAAAAGAACACAGAGGCGCAGAAATCGGAAGTCCTCCAGGGAACGCTCGATCTGATGGTCCTGAAAGTTCTCGACGCGCTCGGACCGCAGCATGGGTATGGAATCGCCCGCCGGATCGAGCAAGTGAGCGATCAGGTTCTGCAATTGAATGAAGGAACGGTCTATACCTCGCTCTTGCGGCTCCAGCAGCGGAAATGGATCGCTTCAGAGTGGGGAACATCGGAAAACAATCGCAAGGCGAAATACTATTCGATCACGAAAAGCGGCCGTAAACAGCTCGCGCTCGAGACGGAGAATTGGGAGCGGATCGCCGGGGTGATCGGGCGCCTGTTGAGGCTGGAAGGCTAGGAGTAGAGATGACCCACTATTTGCGCGCACTGGCGGCGAGACTTCGGGGATTGTTCGGGGATCGCAGAGCGGATCGAGAGCTCGACGAGGAGATCGAGACGCATTTGCGCCTGCTGACCGTGCGATATGTCTGCCAGGGAATGACCGAGGCTGAGGCTGCTCGGGCCGCCCGCCGCCAGTTCGGGAACGTCACATTGCTGCAGGAGGCGCATCGCGAAACGCGCGGAATCAGACTCGTCGAGACGCTTTTACAGGATTTGAGACATGGCCTTCGCGTTTTGCGCAAGAATCCGGGGTTTACCACCGCCGCCGTCTTATCACTCGCGTTAGGCATCGGCGCGAACCTGACGATCTTCAGTTTCGTGGATGCGTTTTTCTTGCGGCCCATTCCTGCGCGCGAGCCTGAGCGGCTAGTGAACCCGGAGGGAGGTCCGAACAGCCGGCTGCACGGATACTATGCTTATCCGTCCTACGTTCATTACCGTGATCACAGCAAAACTTTCGAATCCTTGGCCGCGCATTATTCCACCGCGCCGTTGAATCTGGTGATTGAGGGCGATTCACGCATGGCCAACGGGGCGGTCGTCTCGGCCAATTATTTTTCGATGCTGGGGATTCAGCCGCGCCTGGGACGCTTCTTCCTGCCGGAGGAAGATGTCGTGCCCGACCGCAATCCGGTAGTGGTGATCAGCTATCGGATGTGGCAAGACCGCTTCGACGGCGATCCTGCGGCGCTCGGCAAGAAACTCAGTCTCAACGGCGCCGCCTGCCAGATCATCGGTGTCGCCCCTCCGGATTTTCCGGGCGTGTTGGCGGGCTTTCCCAATGATATTTGGCTGCCGACGATGATGCTGCGCCTGGGCTACCGATACTGTGACGCCCTCACCGACTTTGGTTGCAAGCCGCTCGAACTCCTCGGCCGGCTCGCGCCGGGCCGTACCCTTGCCGAGGCCGAGGCCGAGTTGAATATGCTGGCCCGGCAACTCGCCGCGGCCTTTCCCGGTGAACAAGGGCGTGTGATTTCGCTGCGGCCCGCTCTCGGCGTGAGGGTGAACGAGCGCGTGGAATATGCTTACCAGATGCGACTGCTGATGACGGTGACCGGGCTGCTGCTCCTAATCGCCTGCGCCAACGTCGCCGGCCTGTTACTGGTGCGCGCCGCGGCGCGGCGCAAAGAGATTTCCATCCGTCTTTGTATCGGCGCCGGGCGCTTCAGGCTGATCCGGCAGTTCTTGACTGAGGGATTGTTGCTGGCATTCGCGGGTGGCGCGCTGGGGTTCCTCATCTCGCGCTGGGCCAAGGATCTGCTAGCTGTCTTCTATAACTCCGCCGGCTGGGACGTCTACTATGATCTGAGCCTGAGCCCGCGGGCGTTGATCTACGCGCTCGCGCTCACGCTATTAACTGGCCTTATGTTCAGTCTGCCGCCAGCGTTGCAAGCGACGCGCCAGGACCTGGCGCGCGCCTTGAAGGATGAAGGAGGCTCGCAGAGTCCGCGGCGGCTCCGGTTGCGTAGCGCGCTCGTCATCGGGCAGGTGGCGCTGTCGCTGGCGTTGCTCGTGGCGGCGGGTTTGCTTGTACGCAGTGAATCTAATATCCACCACGGCGCAAACTTCGATCCGCGACAGATCGTGACGTTGCGGTTGCGACCAGCGCTGTTGAACTACAATCCTGAGAAAGCCCAGGCGTTTACGCGCGAAGTGGTTCGCCGCCTCGAAGGCGCCCCCGGCGTGCAGTCGGTGAGTTTGGGCAGCCTGCCCTGGTTCAGTACCAGCTATATTCGAGTCAGGCTGCCGGAACAAACGGCGCAGCGCGCGGAAGACCAGCTTCAAGTGTATTATCAAGAAGTCGCGCCCCGATACTGCGAGACCTTGAAGATCCCGCTCCTCGAAGGGCGTGAGTTCAACGAGGGAGACCGACCCGGCGCAATGCGCGTGGCCGTAATCAACGAAACGCTGGCGCGCCGCTTGTGGCCGCAGGGCGCGGCGCTGGAACGCACGCTGATCCTGAATGACCAGCCCTATCAGGTGGTGGGCGTCAGCAAAGATGCGCGGTTGCGCAATGCCCTCGAAGACCAGCAGCCGTTTCTCTACCTGCCATACTGGCAGAACAACATCAGACCGCAAATAGACGGGCGCTTGCTTATACGCGTTTCGGGCGATATGCAGACGATGCTCCCGAGCTTGCGGCGCACGATTGTGGCTGTGGACCCGCAAGTTCCGCTCGGCGAAGCCATGTCGCTGGGCCGACAAATAAATGTCGTATTCAAGTCCGTGATGCTGACGAGCGCCGTGGTGAAATGGACCGGGGCGGTGGCCTTCTTTCTGAGCATGCTCGGACTCTACGGCGTATTGGCGTTTGCGGTGGGCGAGCGTAAGCGCGAGATCGGCATCCGCATGGCGCTTGGCGCGAAACGCAGTGACGTGCTGCGACTCGTCATCGCGCAAGGGCTGAGGCTGGCGCTCACTGGCGTAGGGATTGGCTTGGCGGCGGCGTATGCCGCGACGCGCCTGGTGAAGAGTTTGCTCTATGGCGTGAGCGCGACCGACGCGCTGACATTCACCGTGACAGCCTTGTCGCTGCTGGTGGTTGCGTTGCTGGCGTGTTGGATTCCGGCGCGACGAGCGACGAAGGTAGACCCGCTCCTCGCGCTGCGCTGCGATTGAAGGAGTTTTTCCCTGACCTACGAAAGGCTATCACATGCCAGGACAACAAAGTATTACGAAGAGATACCGGTACCCGCTCGGCCGGCTCTGTTTATGTTGGCTGGTTTTTAGCTGCGGCGCCACGGCGCAGAGCTGGCCGCAATGGGGCGGACCGCAGCGCAACTTTATGGTGGACGCGAAAGGCCTTGCCGAGACCTGGCCTGCCGGCGGCCCCAAACGGTTATGGAGCCGCGCGCTGGGCGAGGGCCATTCTTCCATCATCGTGGACGGCGACCGGCTTTACACGATGTACAGCAAAGGCGAACAGGAGTTCGTCGTCGCGCTCGACCGGGCGACCGGCAGAACGGTCTGGGAAAAGGGCTACGCCGCGCCGACGACTGGCTTGAACTTGCGAGTCGAATCATTCCAAGTCAGAGGCCCGCACTCGACACCACTGCTGGCGGGCAATCTGCTCATCACGGTCGGCATAATCGGCAAATTGCAAGCTTTTGAAAAGCAGACCGGCGCCGTGGTCTGGTCGCATGATCTTTGGCGGGAGTACGGTGGAACGCGGAGAGAACGCGGCTATACGTGCAGCCCCCTGGTCTACAAGAACACGGTGATCGTCATCGTCGGCGGCGCCGGAAAGTCGCTCATGGCGTTCGATCTGAAAACGGGCGCGGTGGTCTGGAAGAAGCAGAGTTTCCGTCTTTCATTTTCGACGCCAACACTGATCAACGTGGACGGGCAAGACCAGGTCGTGATGGCCTTCGCCGATGATGTCGTAGGGCTCGATCCGAACAACGGCGAACTGCTCTGGCGAAGCGCGCACCCATGCGGCGGCTTCAATATCACGCCGCCGGTGTGGGGATCCGACAACATTCTGGTCATCTCTTCGGCCTACGAGTGTGGCAGCCGCGCGCTGCAATTGCGGCAAGCAGGCGGAAAGACAACGGTCAAGGAGCTATGGACCACCAATCGCATGCGCGTGCATCACGGCACGATCATTCGACTGGGTGATCTGGTCCTCGGGTCGAGCGGGACTTCCGGCCCCGCGCCGCTGACGGCGGTGAACGTCAAGACCGGCGCAGTCGTCTGGCAGGATCGCGCCTTTCCCAAAGCCAATTTCGTGTACGCCGATGGCAAGTTGATTTTGCTGGACGAAGATGGGCAGTTGGCGCTGGTTCGTCTGTCACCGCAAGGGATGAACGTCATGGCGAAAGCGTCGGTGTTGGACAATATCGCATGGACGCCGCCGACACTGGTGGGCGCGAATCTATACCTGCGGGATCGCCGGACGATCGTGGCGCTGGATTTGCGGTAATCGCCCAGACACCAGCCATGATCAGGAGTAGAGAGGCGGGTTCATTCTAAACCGACCGAGTTATATCTTCGTTATCAAATTTTACCCCACGGCGATCAAGCTTTCCGATGTGCGGAAGTAAATTACGCCTTGTGAAATCGCGGGCGTCGCCAGGCAGGGCGCGCCCAGCTCGTTCTTCGCCAGCTTCTCCAGCTTAGGCCCGGCCTTGATGACGTGGACACTGCCCTGTTCGACCGGGCAATAGATCTTGCCGTCGGCCGCGACCAGGGACGCCGAGCAGGTAGCGTCCGTCCCCAGCCGCTCCTCATACATCTTTTGGCCCGTCTTGAAATCGAAGCAGCGCAGCAGGCCATTGTAATTGGCGAGGTAAATGTGGCCACGGTACACGACCGGCGTGGAAATGTAGGAGCCTCCGTTCGGAACGCTCCAGACGACCGAGTCGTTGCTGGCGCTGCCTTCTTTCAACGAGATGTCTCCTTCAGCCGAGGGGCGGACGGCGAAAAGCGGCGCCTTGCCGCCGTGCGCGTTGGAAATGACGATCAAACCGTCCGCGACGAACGGGGTCGGAATTGGAATGTCTCCGCCCCCGCGCAAGCGCCATAATTCTTTGCCCGTTTCCAGATCGTAGGAGACGATGAACGGCCATCCATTGGTAATCACCTGCGTCCTCGCGCCGTCGTTGTGGATCAACGGCGTCCCCCAACTCCCCTCACAATCCCCTTTACGCGGAGTCCTCCACAACTCCTTCCCATCGGAGAGGTTGAAGGCCGCTACGAACGGGTTCTTGGGGTCGTCGCAGAGCAGCGCGATGCGGTCCCGGTACAGCGCCGGGGAGCTGCTATACCCCCACCCGATGCCACGCCAACTGTTGTTGATGACCCCGAGGTCTTTTGACCAAAGCAGCTTACCCTTGAGGTCGAAGCAATACAGCCCTTCCGAGCCGAAGAACGCCACCAACCGCCGTCCGTCCGTGACGAGCGTGGTGTTGGCGTGCGTCGATTTTTCGTGTCTTTCAGTGGCCGGTTTGCTCGTGCGGACGACCCGCTCCCATCGCCGCTTCCCTGACTTCTTATCGATGCACAGGATCATCCACTTCTGTTCATCATTGTCCGGCGCGGCCTTGACGTCGCCGTAATAGCCGATGCGTAGCGGCGCTTTTCCCGACAGCCGTACGGCGGTCGCGACAAAAATATTGTCTCCCCAAACGATCGGACTGGAATGCCCCAGGCCCGGCACGTCAATGCGCCACAGCACTCCCGAGAGCTTGCCCGCCGCCGCGTCCGCGTTCCAATCGGCGCGCGTCGGATGGCCCTCTGCGACCCCCTGCGCTCCTGGGCCGCGAAACCCCGGCCAGTTCTGTTCGGTTTTGGAATCGAACGTTCCGGAAGCGAGTGTGATCGCGGGCAACGCCGACAACGAAGTCGCGAGGAATGAGCGCCGTGTCAAACCATTCACATCCATTTACGAACCTTTTCCTTTCTAAGTCAGAACACGCGAGGACGGTAAAGCGCCGCGCGCGGCGCTTTACCGTCCTCCAAATGTCGCGTGGTTCGGTTTAGGGTAAAGCGCCAGAAATCAAACTTAAAATCTCCGGCCAAACGGCTTCGAGCCTGGTGTCATAGTGGATCGCTCCGCTATCGCCAACCGTAATGGATTTACCCACGGCGCCGCCGAACAGCCGCCCCGTTCCTGAAATATTGATCTCCGTCTGTGGGGCATAAACCAACATATAGTTATTGGCGCCGTTGTTAATCGTCACGCCGTTAGCCCCACTAAAACTCGACAATATTCGCAGGGCGCCCGGAATTTCGGTCGTATTGGACAATCTGCTTGCTTGTCCGATCTTCAACGCGCCCGTCAATTTGATTACCACCGGGCCATCGACCTTGAGTTGCGCGATATTTGTCAAAGTCAGATTATGGAAGCAGTAGGTTCCATTTGCCAGAGTAGCGCTGTTGATGCCGCTCAGAATCAGGTCGCCCGTGTTTGCGTCATACGAATAGGTCCCGCTGATTCCGCTGTTGGAACTGTACGCAGGCCCGCAGGCTGCAACTGCGGGCAATGCCACAAGCGGGGATAATGCGTTATTAGTTATCGTCCCGCCCACGGCGCCGCTCCCCGATCTTGATACCGTGGTCCCGGCGGTGGCGTTGCCCGTCACCTTACTCGCCCCTGAGATGGCCACACCAGCTTGCGTCGAGCGAACGTTGCCCCATACCTTGCCACTACCGGCGATTATTATCGCGCCGTTGCTGAGGACTTTCGTCAGGCTCCCCTTCGTGGCGGGATAACCGCCGTTCGAGTCGTAGCTATCCACAAAAGCTGCGCCGCTGATCGTAACGCCGTCCAGCCCAACTAAGGAGGTCAACGCCACGGACAAATTAACGCTGGCGACGGCGCATTTGGAGTCAGACGCGCCATTGGTCGCGCCGTTGTCGCACACCTGATAATCGAATGAGGCCGGGCCGCTGTAGTTCGCGTCGGGCGAATAAATAACCATCCCGCCGCTGAGCGCTACGGTCCCGTGCGTATTTGCAGTCGCATTTACGCCGGTCACGGTCAATGTCTGGCCGCTTTCATTAGCCGGACCTGCGACGTCATTAGTGGTCAGATCGCTGGCCGGGAAGTTAAGGTTCGTATCCTGGCTCGCTGATTTTGTGTCATTGGCGGCCACAGGAGGGTCGTTCACCACTGTGACATTGACGATTACGGTTGATACGTTTGAGTCAGCGTTTCCGTCGTTCACTTTGAAGTTAAAACTGTCCCCCCCGTTGTAATCCGAGCCGGGCGTGTAGGTAACGGTGGCGGAGCATTCGCCATTCGCGCACGAGGCCATACCAACGCCTCCGAGCAAACCTTGCGTCGGACCGCCGCCCACGACGCTGAACGTGGGAGTGTTGTTATTCGGCAGGGCCGCTCGCAGGGTGATCGTGACAGGAGTGTCTTCCATCGTATTCGCTGACTGATTTGCCGTGCCCGGAGGATTAGTTCCGTCAGTTCCCGCCTCGACGCAGTTCTGAACAGCTTCCGGCAGGTTCGAGAAGAAGTCATACCCGGTAAGCGCCTCGATCGCATCGACTGTGGTCAGATAGATCTCCCAGGGATCGTTTCTGATGCCCTGAATATTGGGCATCAGGACGGCGATTGTCCTCGACGAGCAAGACGCGCGCGAAATGTCGCCATCTCCATTCGTCAACACAAGGACCACCTTCCAGGTGAAGGCAGGAACAGTCACATGGCCGTCCGCGATGGCGTTAGCAGCGCCGTTAGAGCCGGAGCCCCCGACTCCCAAAGGCCCTGAGACGACATACACCTCCTGCCCGCCGTTGAGCGCCAGTTGTTCCCGAAGATAGTTTTCGAACTCCGCCCAGGGGCCCTGGTTATTGTCCGGGGACTGCGGGACCATGTTCGTCATCAAATATGTCTCTTGATTGATCGGGATGCGATTCTGGTTGTCGCGATCGGCGTTCGG
>Ga0111538_10012451_pt1 | contig 11243 bp, 10 predicted proteins | sample SoiMethybrSBSTD1_FD_79669 | JGI IMG/M metagenome (GOLD analysis project Ga0111538, IMG submission 79669) | Bulk soil microbial communities from a Populus tree surrounding site in Tennessee, USA - Soil MetaG P. TD hybrid SBSTD1 (version 2)... | ecosystem: Environmental > Terrestrial > Soil >... | reverse complement strand
GGGGCGCCGATCTCCACGTCGAAAACCTGCAGGCATTCGAAGGTACGCCGGTAACGTTGCGATCCATCGGCGACGGCGCGGTGGTCGTTACCACCATTGCGAGCCAGCCTGTCTTTTCGACTTATCACGACAACCTCGACGGGGATGGCGACGGCGTCCCTTATGCGCAGGACGCGCTACCCCTGGAAAAGGCTGCATCCGTCGATTCCGATCACGACGGCTTCCCCGACGTGTGGAACGCCGGGCAGGACGGCGGTGCCCCGCCGCTCGCCTTGGATGCGTTCCCGGAGGATTCCGCGTGTCACCTAGCGAGCGAGGCACGCACTGACGACGCTACGCGCTGTGATATCGGCGGGACGATTCCCGAATACACGCCCACTTCGATCGCGTTCGACGGAACGGACGTCGTCTACTCGTTCAGTCCCGCCAACCGGCGCGTGTTCCGATACTCGATCGCCCAAGGAAAGGACCTGAACCCGTTCGTGTTAAAGGAAGATGCGTCGGTCCTCGCCTACGGCGACGTGCACGGCAAGCTCTACCTCGGGCGCGAAGACGGATCTCTGGCGACCATCGACCCCGTCCAAGGGATCGAAGTCGACTTCGGCGCGCTACCCCGTGCGTCGCGCGGTCTCGCCGAGATCGGCAACTTCTTGTTCGGCGCCACTTCCAACAACGCGGCGGGTATGCAGTACGTGTTCGGCCAAGATGGTTCGCTGCTATTCGAGCGAAGCGTCAGCTCCTATTCGCGAGACTACGCGTTCAATAGCACAACTTCCCGACTCTATTTCTCCCGGGACGAGGTGAGCCCGAATGATCTCCTGTCCGCCCTCATCGACCCGTCGAGCGGAGCGCTCACCGACGTTCTCAGTCCGAATCCCTCCGGCCTCACCGTCTTGCCGCCCATTCGTGTTTCACTCGACGGAGGCTATATCCTGCTCGGGACGGGCGAAATCTACGATGGCATTTCGATCGGTCGTTTGCGCACGCTCGGTTTCGAGTTGATCGACGCAGCGTGGCTGCCCGACAACAGCCTGGCGATTCTAACGGCCGACGGCAACCTCCGCCGGTTCGACGACACCTTCACGCCTGGCGCCATCCGCGCGGTGACGGGCACGCCCCTTCGTGTCTTTTGGACCGCCGGCAAGCTCGTGGTGGTCGCGATGGTGAACGGCAAGCCGAGCATCGAAGTCGTCGCGCTCTGAGAAAAAAAACGATACGGCGCGTGACGATGTCGCCGCGTGCGCCGTTTGTTGCGGATAGACGTGAATACCGCACTACGGCCGAGCGGCAGCTTCGTTCAAGCGGGCGCCCGCGCCGCGGTGATAAGAGCGGATTGCGCGGTGCGCACCTGGCGCACCCATGAGGAGATTGCACATGAAGCGATTCGACTATGCGAAGGTTCTTGCGCTCGGTCTGGTCATCGCGCCGCCACTAGGTGGGCTCGCGTGCGGCGGCACCCCAAACGACTACCATGACGAGTCGTCGGCGGGCAGCGTGCGCATGCCGCTCATCACGGTGACCAATGGTCACCGCTACCGCTTGAGCAATTCGATGCTCACTATTTCGGGCCCAACCTACGCCACGCTGTTCAGCAGCGACGACCCCGCCGAAACGGAATTGTCAGCCGCGCTGCAGGTAGGTTCGTATTGGATGCATCTCCAGTCTTGGAGTCTGGAACGCGATGACGGTACAGGCACGTTCGCGCCGGCAAGAGCGACGTTGATGTCGAGCAACCCGGCGGTGTTCAATGTCTACGCCGGCACGACCACGACCATCTCCTATCGATTCGAAACCGACGGAACGACCGTGGTCGTGGGCTCGGGCGACCTGAAGGTCAACGTCGCGGTCACGGAGATCCCGCCCGTTTGTACGCCGCTCGGCGACGATTGCTCTTCGGGCAGTTGGTGCCCTCCCTCGGGTCTCACTGGACTTCCGCTGGCGTGCGTCTCCGAAGGCGCGGTCCCACTCGGCGCACCTTGTGTAGGCACGTCCGACTGCGCTCGCAATTCTTCGTGCTTCAACGGCGTGGCCGGCCCCATTTGCACGCAATTGTGCAAGATCTCCGAGGTCGGCACGGCGTGCAGGTCCGGCGGCATTTGCCAGCGTAGCGGGGCAGATTACGGCGTTTGCGCTCCAGCGACGTCGCGTTGAACCGTGACGATGTTCGGCCGTACTGACGAGCCTTGACCGTTGTAGAGCGGACGGTGAGCGACAGCTTCGTTCAAGCGGGCGCCCCCGCCGCGGTGATAAGCCGATCGTGCGGGGCACCCGCTTCCGCCTCACATCCATCCGTCTGCCCATCGCGGAGGCGGACGCGGAGATCTTCATGATTCGACGTCGATCGATTGGGCTGGGCACTTTCGTGGCATGTGTCGCCGCATGTGCACCGCCGAAAGCCGCCGAAGTTCCGACCTTTGGTGCGGGTCAAGGCGAGGCAATCTTCAATCAATACCAATTGACGGGGGACGTCGGCCCCCTCGGTGGCGGCAAATGGAAACGGAGCGACGGAGAGTATCAATGGCGCCAACTCGAGGAGGTCGCCCGTCAGTTTCCCGAAAGCGCCGACGTCTACGATCGTGCGAACACGCGTAATCTTGTGCTGAACACCGCGGCGGCCGCGGGCGGGTCGATCATCGGTTATACTTTCGGGTGGAACGCGTTCGCGAGCGACGGTGAGCGCTGGTCGACGGGCACCCAAGAGGCCGCCTACGGAGCCGGCGTGGGGATCATCCTCGCGACGTTGTTCGCGGCGACCACCTGGCACAACCCCGCCGAAGAATTGGCCGACGTTTACAATCGAGCCTTGCGGAAACAGCTCGGCCTGCCGGACTCGCCACCGACTCGAAACAAGGATACGCCGGCCTGGGTGCCGCGCACCTACACCGCACACGGGATCGGGTGGACCTTTTGATGACGCCGCTCAGCGCGTCCGATCGCGATCGTCCGAAGTTCTCCTGGCGGCGCGGGTTACTGCACGCATTGGGAGCCCCTGCATTCATCGTTGCCGCCGTCGTCTTACTCGTGCTGAAAGGCTCGGTACCCTCTTCGAAGCTGTTGGCCAACAGCGTGGCGAGCTTGGCGGGTGAGGCTTTTGCGATAGGTCTCCTCGTTTCGTTCTTGTTCCAAAAGCGACGCCGCGTGGTGGCGTGGATCCTCGCAGGAGGAATGGTTGCGCTGGCGGCCTTCGGCTTCATCAACGGTTGGCGATCGGGCGGGGCGACGGGGGGCGCGTCGGGCCGCGATGCGGAGCCATGGGAATATCGCGTGGAAAAGCACGGGTTTTCCTTGACGCTTCCCTCGTCGAGCTGGCGCCCGTTCCAAAAGCCGAGGCACATCGTCGATTTCGGGGCGAACCCTTTCGGCGCCGCGATGCTCGCGGGGCTCGTTTCCGTGGAGGCGCAAACCCGCGAGGAATTCCGAAGCTCGATCCCCGATTTCAAGGCCGAGTTCGAGCGCAGCCCCGACGCTTTAGACAACCCCGTCTTCAAAGAGGGAGCTTCGGAATCCGGCAGTCCGTACGTATTTGCAAGCATCAACAAGCGGGTCGCCAGCGCGGGAAAGGAAACCTATCTCGCCGGCTCTCGCACGTGGCTCGAGGATCGCGGCATCACCGTCACCATGCGTTTCGAAGGTCAACGGGCCTACCAGAGCAAGCTTGCCCAGGATCTGGAAACCCAAGGGTTCGAAGAGGCGTCGCGCGCGATCCTCCTTTCGGTGAAACCACTGGCCCCGAGCGCCGCCGCCGCGCCGTCCCGGCATCCTCGCGTGAAGGCTGCTGCCGATCGCGCCGGAAAGCGCCCCGCCTTTCGCTTCGACTGGTTGCCACCGTGCCGCGTTCCCGTCACGGAGGCCACGACCGTGAAAGGCAAGGCCACTCGCATGCGCTACTTCGTTGCGGTTCGGCCCGGAAAAGGCAAAAACCTCGAGGTTCGCCTGGAGGATTTCGCCTTTCTCGAGATGGATGGACAAAACGTCACGGGTCCCGAGTGGCAGGAGCGACTCCGCCCAGCGCTCGACATGACTTCGACGATACCCGCCTTCGAAGTCTCACCCCGCGGCGAATATCTGAAAGCCGAGCGGTCCGACGAAATGATCGAGCGGATCATCAGCGAGCGCAAAATGCCCGACGACGAGGCAAACGGCTATCGGAAGCTGATGGCGTCGCCCAGCGTCGAATCGGCAATGCAGGCCAACATCGGAGGCTTTTGGGCATCCTGGGTCGAAGCTTGGCTCGATTGGGACCTGCGGCCAGGCGAAACGAAAGAAGAGCCGATCGTGCGGGCGCTGCCTCATGGCGGTCGTTTTCCAATGCGGATTCGCCGTCAATTTCTGGCCAGCGAAAATGGCTACGCAACACTGCAGCAAACGGCGACGGCGTCGGGCGCGGCCCTCGCCGCCGTGATCGCCCCCCTCGCGAAAGACGCGGCCAAAGCAGCCGGCCGCACCGACGTGCCAGCGCAGCTGATCAAAGACGGTCAACAGGTAACCACGATGCTCGTCGAGACGGACCCCGAGACGCTGCGCCCCCGTCATACGCATTCCGAAGCGCACCAACGAATGACCTTTCCCGACGGCGCCGAGAGCGCGCACGACGAGGTGCGCGATGTTCAATGGGATTGGGACAGCGCGGAGGGGTGCGGCCAGGATCGGCCCGACCCGTAAAATCCGGTGCCCGCGCCTATGACGACCAACCATGTGGCGTCAACGCCGCACTATGGAGCGACAAGAACGTTCAAGTCCGTTCTTGGCCGTCGCCAGGATCGGCAGTACCGTCGTGCTGCGAGGGTGCACGTGGAACAGCGGTCCGATCGTGTCTGGCTAGAAACGGATAGGCCAGGCGAACGAATGGCATTGACGCTCCCGCTGCCCGGGGTTCGCGTGCAAACCGTTTCCGGCTCCGATCGGCACTGCTGCGAGCTGCACGAAGTGCATACGCTGTGCGTTCTGCACGCCGATCAGCCCGGCATTGGAGCCGAGTGGCGATCGGGTCGATCGCCGACGCTGCAGTCGGGCTCGGGTCACGTCATGGTGATGGAGCTGGGCGAGTTTCATCGGACCACGCGCGTGCACGGGACCGTCTCTTTCTCCGTCGTTCAGATCGATCACGCCGTCGTCCAGGGCATGGTCGAGGAGCTCGACATGCCGTCGACCCCCGGCGTTCGTGCACGAACGCTGTCCGACGCGGCGCTGCGAGACGCCATGATGCGCTTCGTGGCCGCCGCGGCTCCCGGCGCCGACACCCTCGATATCGAGTGTCGCTTCGGGGAGCTCGTTCGCACTTGGTTGGAACGCTGCGGTGATCGTGCCATCCGCTTCGACCCGGTCGTGCATCGTGGCATTCGCCGGGCGCGCGACGCCATTCGCGATCATTTCGCCGCTGCAGAGCGGTCCAGCGCGCCCCCTCGGCTCGAGCAATTGGCGGCGGTCTCGGGGCTGTCCACCGCGCGCTTTTCACACGCGTTCAAACAGTGGCTCGGCGTATCCCCGCACGTCTACGCCAACTCCCATCGACTCAATGCCGGTCGCCGCTTGCTGGAGCAGGGGTTTCACGCGACGCGCGTGGCCGCGACGCTCGGGTTTGCTGATCTGCCACACTTCTCTCGGCATTTCCGCCGCCAATTCGGCGTTTCGCCGCGAGGCTGGGTCAAGCTCGCTCGCAAGGATCGGACGGCTGGCGCACCCGAATAGGGGCCGGCTCACCGCGCGTCCTCATTGCGCCGACTTGGCCGCAATCTCGATGACGCCGTTCTTCTGGCGCAGATCGAACCTCGATAAGAAGCTGAGACCGAGAAGCCCGTCGATGCCGTCACCGAGACCATCGACGACGACGGCGGGCACGTGGAGCGCCGTGAGCTCTTCCACGCCCACGGTCCCGAGCAAAACAAATGCACCCACGTTTCGTCCGTTGGCGGTATCGAGGAGCACGCTCGACGACGTTGACAGGTCGAGCCCCATGCGGTCAGCGAAAGCGCGCGACAGCGTCACGTAGCTTGCGCCCGTGTCCACGAGGAAGGCCCCCGTCGCCCGTTCGTTGACACGCACCCTCGCCCGGATCGAACGCGCCGTCCGGTCGTAGCGGACCTTGGCCGTCTTGGCTGCGGTCGACGCGCACCCGCCTCTTGCCGATAGCTCCGCGACGCGGGCACGCAGCCCCGGCATGGGCCGCTCGGGATAATGATACATGAGCTGCTCTAGTGGGAACGCCGCCTCGCACGGCCGACCCAAACGCTCGTACGCCGCCGCAAGGTTCAGCGGCACATCGGAGAGGCGGGGTTGAAGCGCAAGCGCCTGCCGAAAGTCTTCGGCGGCGTGCTCCCAGTCGCCCTTCTGCTCGTACACGAGACCCCGCCAGGCGCGGTAATCGGCGCTGTAAGGTTCGGCGTCCACCAATTGGGTCGCCTCGGCGGCAGCCAAGTCCCATTCGCTCAAACGCTCGTGCGCCAACATCAAGAGGCGCCGCATCGACGGATCGTCGCCGCATTGACGAAAGAAGGCGTTCACACGGGTGATGGCCGCGCGATTCTCCCCCCTTTGAAGGAGGCGCGTCCCCAGCTCGTGCATCTTCGGGCGATCGCACGGCTCTTTGGCGAGCTCGTTTTCCAGAGTACGCGCCGGGTCCGCGATGCCCCCTTCATTGTGCGGCGCTTCGGTGCGCCTCGCGAATGCGAAAGCCGCGGCTCCCACGATCGCCGTAAGACCAGCGAACGCCCACCGACGGCGCCGCCGGCTACGTCGCGTTTCGACGAGGCAGGGGGCGCAGTACGGAACGTCGTCGTCGGATACGAGACAGATCTTGCAGAACGGTAGAAAGCACCGGCGACACGCCGCTTCGACCGGCGACAAGGGGTGCGCCTCGCAACGCGGCCGGAACGTCGCGGCCACGGATCGGACATCGGTTCTTCTCGACATTTGGCCCCTCTCAACGTTTGTCGACAGGTGCAGGGCGCAACTCATGATGCGTAACATCGGAATAGGCTCGATCCTTGAACGAAGCTGTCGTCTCACGACTCAGATGCGAGCCGAGCGTGAGAAACGCGGCGAGCACCGGACCCTGGACGGCAAAGGTGAAGACGAGCATCCAATGACACCAGCGCGTCGACGGCGTTGTCTTTGGCCAGAGCCCGCCGAAAACGCATTGTCGGCCGAGGCGCCACGACCAGAATGCCGCGATGATCCAGGCGAGAGATCGCGTCGGGCCCGCGGCGACGATGTCGTGTGCGTGATGCGCCATCAGAATTCCGAGCGACGTCGGTAATGCGACGCTCGCGAACGCCATGTTGTTGGCAATCTGGCGAGGCACCGGGGCCAGCGCCGAAAAGGCGCCGCCGAAGCCGAGGATTCTCGAAAGTACCGGCGTGAGAAGCGGCTGCAAGAGGTGACTTGCCCCGATGAAGCGGATGACGCCTTCGAGCGTCATTGGCCGCTCCCCGATGCATTCAAATGGAGATAGCGATCGGCGGCTGGAACGTCTCCGCCGGGATCGATGATGGCGTCGATGAGAACCGGAAACGGCGACGCGAAGGCAGTCGTCAGCGCCCGCCGGAGGTGTGTCGCCGTGCGAACCGTCACGGCGCGAAGGTCGTAGCCGCGCGCGACGAGCTCGAAGCTGGGAGGTCGATCCCAGGTGTGGGACGTCGCGGGCGCAGCGAGGCTCTGTGCGCGGACGCCACATCGGATGAGGGCGCCTCCCGAATTCGACCAGACGACGATGGCCAGCTTTCCAATGCCGAGCGAAGCGAGGGTGTGCAGCTCGGATTGACCCATCATGAGTCCCCAGTCGCCGATCAGCACGAGCGTCGGCAGCCCGCTTCCGATTCGCAGCCCGATTCCCGCCGGCAGAGCGCTCCCCATGCAAGCGCTCTTTTCCAGGCTGGTCCACAGACGGCGCTGCGGACCGAGGCGCAGATCGCGGAGCACGGTCAGCGTTGCCGACGTGACGTCGCACGCGATACGCGACCGTTGCGGCAGAGCGGCGCCGATGGCCGACACCGCGGCGCGAGGGTCAATCCCGTGGACGGTGCTCGCGCGAGGTGGCTTCGGCCGCGTAGCTTGGGCGCGCAGTCCCAAGAACCAGCGTTGCTTCGCGTGTGCGCAAAGTGCGCGCGCCAGCGCGCGGGCGGAGCGATCGACGTCGCCGACATGGACGACTTCGGGGGTTACCGACGTCGCAACGTCGCGCGGGTCGTCGGCGACTTGAATCACCGTCTTTCCGAGGAACGCGTTGCCGCCACGGCTCGCGAATTCTCCGAGGTCGCTGCCGAGGGCGACCACCGCGTCCGCGGCCGCTACGACGGCGTTGGCAAAGTCGCTCGCGCCGAAGGAAAATACGCCGGCCGCCTCGACGCCAGTTTCGTCGATCTGCGATTTGGCCTCCGGGGTCGTCAAGATGGGCGCGCCGCAGACGCGCGCCAGCTGAAGGGCGGCCCTGGTGGCGCCGCGCGCCCCGGTTCCAACCAAGATCGCCGGCTTTTTTGCGCGACGGATGGCCTCTGCCGATCGTGCGACGAAGCGCGATTGGCTGGTCGTCATGCGCCCACCCGTGCGGCTGCGACGTCGACCGGCACGTTCAGGTGAACGGGGCGCGCGTGGATCGCGGCGATGCGAACGGCCCGCAAGAGCGCTCCCGGCAGCTCACCCGGACGCGCGACGTCGGCGCTCCAGGCGGTGAGCGGCGCGGTCACGCGCGTTACGGAAGGTCCCCCCACGCCGTCTCCGGCTTGCACGGAGCCGGCAAGCGACGATTCGCCCGACACGAGTACGAGCGGCACCCGGCTCGTCCATGCATAATGAAGCGCCTGGATTGTCCCGTAGACGCCGGGCGACGTGATCGCGAGAGCTACGGTGGGGCGCTGTGCTTCCCAGGCAAGCGCCGCAGCGATCCACGCGGCGCCCGCTTCCGATCGCGCCACGAGCAGCCGGAAGCCAAGGTCGTGGGCCGCCACGATCATCGGCATGTCGTATCCGCCGGGCACCACGGGCACCGTGGGGCTCACCTCGGCTTTCACATGCTGAAGAGCGAGCCAGATCGCATTGGGAGCCCGCGACCGCGCCGGCGACGAAGACCCAAAGCGCGCCACGCTTCCCGTTTTCGGCGTCTCGCTGCTTCTCGCTTTGCGAGCCGCAGCAGGAGAGGGGACGTGGATTCGAAGAGAAACCCTCGACATACCCAGTCAAACGACCGCCATGGGGCGTTCGTCACGCGCCTCGCGCGAAAATCTTGCCGACCATCCGTCTGCGCAAGGCGTGCGCCATGGCGCAATGCGCGCACCTGACGTCCCGGTCGCGCCGCATCGTTCTGCCCGTAGCTCTCGACCATCCGCGGTTCACGTGCGCGTGCGCGCCCTCACCCCGATCGGCGCACCTGGTACGGGAAAAGCATGCAAGCGCGGAGGCTGCGTGCAGAGTGGCCACACGCCTGCACAGCGAGGTTATTGACAATGAGGTCTGCATGGGTTCTCGCTCGGCTCGCCGGATTCCCGCTCGTCTGCTCGCTCATTCGAACTTTCACTCAAGCTCGGTCCTGCTTCTGATTGCGCTCCAGTCGTGCGGCGCCGAAACAGGGGGGGGTGGGCCATCGTCTGGGGGTACCGACGCGAGCAACGATGCGGCGCTCGACGCGACGGTTCCGGATGCAATCGATGACGGGCTCGTCGCCGTCGATGGCAAGCAGGACATCACGGCAGACGGCGAAGTCGGCGCGATGTTTACGACGATACTCGACCATTTCGATCGTCCCGACGGCGATCTCGACTCGGCCGGCGTCGCGGCTTGGATCGACGACGGAAAGCAGGGGCTCTCGCAATATCGCGTGGCCGGTGGCGAGCTCGTTGCCACGGACACGGCATCGGCACCCGTCTGGTGGAGCGCCTATCACGGCGGAAGCTCGACCGTCGCCGAAGCCTTCATCACGGTGCGGCAGTTGGCAGGTGATACCCAGGACTTCAGCCTCTTGCTCGTCTCTCAGACGCTGTCGCCGTGTGACTTCATTCAAGTGCGCTACGACGCGGTCATGAAAACGCTCGGCGTCTCGTCGTGTCAGCTCGGGACATCGACCTCTTGCGGCCCGGCGGTTGACGTGGACACGGTCCAGAACCGCCGTATCGGTGTCCGCCTCGAAACACCGTCGGGCAAACTGAGCGTGTACGTCGATGCGATGTTGGTGGGCTCGTGTGTCGTCGACCAGTGGCGCTACCTCGGCCGACCAGGTCGCATCGGCCTTTGGCTTCGCCGTGCAGGTGCAAGCTCCGGGGTCGACAGGTTCGACGATTTCGGCGGTGGTTGAGCGACCCCTCCGGCCCACGAGCGACGCGACAGCGTCGGGCCGACCACCTGAGAATGCGCGGCAAACCGGCCATGGTCCGCGGCGTTTAGTCCCTGCCTTCCGCAGCGATTGAGTACATCGTCCGCGAAAAGCCTTGACGTTAGCGGTTGACTCCATGCATAAGGCAAAGCTTGCCGTCGTGCATGAATTGGGCGCGTTCATGGGGGCTGCGATGGATCATCGGGTCGATCAGGCATTCGGAGGGTGTGGGCTCGCTGTTGGTTTTTTGATGTTCTTGACCAGCCTGGGATGTGGTCAATCGAACGACATTTTCGATAAGCCCAGCGCTCAAGGACAGCGGGTGGCGGCACCCGTTACGCTCTCGTTCCGAAACGGCGCGGCGCCCGCGGCTTCCTACGCAGGTTCGACGGATGCCACGATCCGCCAAGCCTATTCGTCGACCAACTACGGCAACGCAACGACTTGCCGCGCGAGCGGCAACGAATTCAGCGGCTCCGATCTCGCGTGTCTTCTTCGCTGGGACGTGACGAGCATCCCCCAAGGAAGCACGATTCAATCGGCATCGATCACGCTCCGCGCCCTGGGCGCTACGGCGCAGGTCTATAACCTCTATGCGCTGCTTCGTTCGTGGAACGAGTCCGAGGTCACCTGGCAACGAGCGACGAGCGGGACGAATTGGCAAATCGGCGGTGCCCAAGGGGCCTTGGATCGCGGCGCTGTCGTGGGCAGCTTGACCGGCAGCGGCACCATCACCGTGCCCCTGAACGCGAGCGGCGTTGCCCTCGTTCAATCGTGGCTCGATGACGCGGCCAACCACGGGCTCATCATTGCCCATACGGCCAATACGGACGCAGTGGAATTTGCGTCGAGCGAATACAGCACGGTCTCCTAACGACCGACGCTGATGATCACCTACGTCCCGCCCGACTCCGTGGACGCGGGGGATGCGGGCGGCGATGGT
>Ga0111538_10012450_pt1 | contig 11243 bp, 7 predicted proteins | sample SoiMethybrSBSTD1_FD_79669 | JGI IMG/M metagenome (GOLD analysis project Ga0111538, IMG submission 79669) | Bulk soil microbial communities from a Populus tree surrounding site in Tennessee, USA - Soil MetaG P. TD hybrid SBSTD1 (version 2)... | ecosystem: Environmental > Terrestrial > Soil > Tree... | reverse complement strand
CGCGGGTCGGCGAGGTAGGCGCGCGCGAGCTCGAGCCGCGTTCGCTCGAGCAACTCGCGAAAACTCTGTCCTTCCGCACTGAGCCGGCGCCGCAGGGTGCTCGAGGTGGTCGCCAGGCGCCGCGCGATCTGCTCCATGCTCGGCTCACCGCCGCGCAGCTCCTCCTGAATCACGCGCCGCACCTGATCGCCGATGCTCTCGACGCGCGGCAGGCGGGCGAGCAACTCGTCGGCCTGGCGCTGCAAAAGCTTCGCCAGCGTCGGATCCGCGGCCGGCAGTTTGCGCTCGAGCACATCGGCCGGGAACAAAAGCCCATCGGCGGAAGCGCCGAAGCGCACCGGCATCGTCAAGAGGCGCACGTAGTTCGCTACGCCCTCGTCGACGCTGCGCCGGAGCCACACCTCGGAGGGGGGTTGATCGGGTCCGAACAGCCGCAGCGAAATGATCCCGATCACCCCGAGCAGGAAGTCGACCGCGACGGGCTGGACCACCGGCGGCCAGACCATGTCGAGCCGCCACAGCACGCGGTCGCCCAGCGGCTGCAGCTCGAAGCACACTGAATCGTCCGCGAGGCGTGCGTAGCGGCTCGCGACCTCGAGCGCTTCGCGCACGTTGGCGCTGCTGCGCGCCGCGTACTCGAGCAGGTCGAACGTCTCCGGCGTGACGTGGCGCGCGACGGCGAAGCCGAGCCCGGGTCCGTCGTAGACCGCGAGCGCGGCTTCCATCAGCGCGACGCTCTGGGAACGCACGAGCCGCCGGTCGGGCTCGCGCAGCTCGCGCTCGCTGTAGCCCGAAGCCGCGAGCACCGAGTTCATGTCGAAACCGCGCGCTTTGATGAAGTCGAGAAACGGCCAAAAAGTACGCGACGACGTGGTGAATTCTGAGCTCGAGGGGGGCACCTGACGCAAATCGAGATGCTATCGGAAGGCGGCGCAACGTGCACGGCCTAGACGAGCTCCCGTGCCAAACGGACAGCTTCGTTCAGCTCGAAACGCGAGCCGTGCAAACAAAACTCGGGGCGTTTCGCGCGAACGAGTGACGCGAGGCCGAAAAATGGCGTAGGTTTCGCCGCAAATGAAGCTCTCGGATGCCGAACCCGTCGTTCAAGCCGCCCTCGACCTGACTCAGCGTGCCGTGGCGCGCGCCACGGAGGTCACCGCCAAGGGAACCAAAATCGACGATTTCCAGGTGCTCTCGTCGCGCGTCGCGTACGCGGCGACCGAAGCGCGCGCGGCCAAGGAGCTCTACGAATTCACGAACGGCCTGGGCACGGCGCTGACTCCGCACCTCGAGCGTCTGGCGATCGCCGGAGCCGCCGAGCTCGCGCGTTCGGCGCGTGACCGGCTGGTGCCGTGCCTCGAGGATCTCGGCCTGGCCGAGAAAGAAGCGGAAGCGATCTACACGCCGGCGTTGCGGGCCGCGATCGAGCGCCTGGGACACGAGCGCGTGATCCGGGAAATCGGACGCCAGGTGGCCGAGGAAAAGGGTCGAAACTCGGTCCCGCTGGACGAGACCCTCGAGCACGTGCGCCAGAGTGTGCGGCAGTTTGCCGACGCCGAGGTCGCCCCGCAGGCAGAGCACATCCACCGCCACGACGATCTGGTGCCGGAAACGTTCATCGAGAAGATGGGCGAGGTCGGCTACTTCGGGTTGTCGATTCCCGAGAGTTACGGCGGCTACGAGATGGGCAACCTCGCGATGATCATCACGACCGAGGAGCTGTCGCGCGGCTCGCTCGCCGGCGCCGGCTCGTTGATCACGCGCCCGGAGATCCTGGCCAAGGCTTTGCTCGCGGGCGGGACCGAAGCGCAGAAGCAAGAATGGCTGCCGAAGATCGCCAAGGGCGAAGTGATGGTGGGAATCTCGGTGACCGAGCCGAACGTCGGCAGCGACGTGGCTTCGGTCAGTTGCCGGGCCGAGCGGCGCACCGTCGGTGGCGTCGAAGGCTGGGTGCTGAACGGCGCCAAGGCCTGGTGCACGTTCGCCGGGCGCGCCGACATCCTCGCACTGCTCGCGCGCACGGATCCGGATCCGCAGAAGGGCGCGAAGGGGCTGAGCCTGTTCATCGTGCCCAAGACCACCGATCGCGGGCACGAGTTTTCCTGCATCCAGCCCGCCGGCGGGAAGCTCGAGGGCAAGGCCGATCGCACCCCGGGCTACCGCGGGATGCATTCGTTCACGCTGAGCCTCGAGGACTATTTCGTTCCGGCGCAAAACCTGGTCGGGGAAAAGGGCGGCGAAGGACGCGGCTTCTATCTACAGATGGCCGGGTTCGCGGCGGGCAGGCTCCAGACGGGCGGCCGCGCGTGCGGTGTGGCCCAGGCGGCGCTCGAGAAAACCGCTGAATACGTCGCGCAGCGCACGCAGTTCAAGCGCCCGATCATCGAGTATCAGCTCACGCAGTATCACGTGGGGCGCATGGCCACGAAGCTCGCGGCAGCCCGCGCGATCACCTACGCGGCGGCCCGCGCGATGGACCAGGACGAGCGCAAAGCCGCTCCACTGGCCTCTCAAGCCAAGCTCTTTTCGTGCGACGTGGCGGTCGAGGTCACGCAGACCGGCCAGCTACTCCACGGGGGGTGGGGTTACGCCGAGGAATACGCGATCAGCCGCTACGTGGTCGACGCACAGGTCTTGCCGATCTTCGAGGGCGTGCGGCCGATCCTCGAGCTAAAGGTCGTCGCTCGAAACCTGTTCGGCGAATAGGGCCTCCCAAGCTTCTCCGCTCTCCGGTTTCCAACGGCCAGCTCGGGTCGCCGCGCCGAGGCTCGGCTGGCGGGGGGCCGGCGCGCGCGGCTCGTGCTTTGCGCGGAACAGGAGAAGTCCATGCGTGTGGGTGCGTGGCTGGGAGCACTGCTGTTTTTTACGCTGTCGCTGCTGCCGGCGCGATCCGCGCGGGCAGAGCCGGCCGCCAACGCCTGTATCTCGGCCGCCGCGGTACGGGAGCTGTCGAGCTGTCCCGCAGGCACGCGCCGGGCGTCGGGGCGTCGCTCGCCGGTGTACCGCAGCCCACCGCCGCCGCGCGCGAAGCCGAGCGCCAGGGCCACGCCTCCCCCGCCCCGCGATCTGCCTCTGGATCCGCGCAAGGCAACGCCGCTCGCAAAGCGCAAAAAGCCTTTGCTTCTGGACGAGATCAGAAACCTCACGCGGCTGATCGCGGAGACGCCTCGCAAGGCTCCCGATCGGCCGATCTTGCTCCGGCGTTTGGCCGACGACTACGTCGAGCTCGAGGCGATGGCTGACGACGAACAGACGAAGCTCGAGATCCTGGTCTCGGAAGCGGCGCGGAAAAAGCGAGCTGCCGCGGCTGCACAGGCGCGCGCCGATGCGTCGCGAGCGCGGAGCCTCGCGCTCCAAGCTCGGAAAAGCGCGATCCGACAGCTCGAGATCTACAAGCGCGACTACCCGAACGCGCCGAAGCTCGACGAAGTCCTGTATCAGCTCGCGTTCGAGCATGAACGGATGGAAAACGCCGAAGCTGCGCGCAAGGTCTACCTCGAGCTGATCCAGCGGGCGCCGCAGTCGTCGTACGTGCCCAACGCGTATCTCGCGTTCGGCGAGCTGTTTTTCCAGGAAGCCCAGGGTGATCCGTCCAAGTGGGAGCTCGCGGTTCAGGCGTACCGAGGGGTCACGCGCTACCCCGCCCCCGCAAACAAGGTCGAGGGCTACGCGCGTTACAAGCTCGGCTACGTGTTCTGGAACCGAGGCGAGCACGCTCCGGCGATGAGCGAGCTCAAGAAAGTCATCGAGCTATCGGAAAAGAATCCGGGCTTGCCGGGCGCAAAGGCCCTCGCGGCTGCGGCGCGCCGCGACCTGGTGCCGCTCTACGCGGCATCCGGCGCTCCCGAGCGCGCGTTCGGCTTTTTTTCGGCGATCAGCGGCGATCGCGCCGGCGAGTCGCAGCGGACGATCGCGCTCCTGGGTGAGCTCGGCGTCGCTTACCTCGACACCGGGCGCTACCGCGAGGCGCTCGCGCTCTACAGGGACCTGACGAGCCGTGATCCCGGTGAGCGCAGCTGCGGCTATCAGGCGCGCATCGTCGAAGCGACGGTCGGCCTGCGCTCGGCGGACAAGGACGCTATTTTCCGCGAGCTCCAGCGCCAGCTCGCGGTCCGCGGCGAGTTCGAGCGCGGCGCCTATCCCGCGGCCAAAAAGCTCGCGTGCGGCAACCGCACGGCGGAGCTCTTGAGCGAAACCGCGATGGCCTGGCACCTCGAAGCCGTGGGGTCGGGCGGCGTGCGCGGCACCGGCGACCCGCGAACCATGGCGCTCGCGGAAAAGCTCTACCTCGCGGTGGCGAACGGGTTCGACAAGAAGGACTTCGCCCGTTTCCAATTTCCGCGCTTGGTGCGCGAGGACTGGCCGTCGGCTTACCGGATTCGCTACGCGCGCGCCGATCTGCTCTACGAACAGCGGCGCTGGAGCGAATGCGGGCCGGCCTTCGCCGCGGTCGCCGCCGAAGATCCCGACGCGGCCGACACGCCGGAAGCGCTCTACGCCTCGGCGCTGTGTTACCAGCGTTCGTACGAACAGGCTCACGCCGCCGGCGGCGATCACCAGGGCCGCGGACTCGGTCCCGGCGAGCAGGGCAGGCAGGCCGTCGACTGGCAGCTCTTGAAGCCGCGCGAGCTCAGCGCGGCGCAGGGCGGCATGATCGAGGCTTTTGACCGGTTCTTGTGCGTCGTAGACGCGCCGGCCCAGGCGGGCGAAGCGCGCGATCGCTACGTGGAAGTGAAATACGCGCGGGCGCGCACCTACTTCGAGGCTCAGCACTGGGAGGAGGCGGCGGTCGGGTTTCGCGACGTCGCCTTGAATCACGCCGACCACGAGTCCGCCGCCTTCGCCGCTCAGCTCTGGCTCGAGGCCCTGAACGTGCTCTTCACCTATGGCGAGCCCAAACGCCCGGGCTGTCTCGACGACCTCACGAAGGCCGCCGCCGAAATCGCAGCCAAGCAATGCAAAAAGCCCGAAGCCGGCGCGGCGAGTGAGCTCTGCCAGCAGCTCACGCAGGTCGAATGCGACGTCGGGCGCAAGCGGGCCGAGGCGCTGACCGCCACTGCCGACGCGACCAAGCCCCCGAAGCTCGATCTCTACACGCGCGCCGCCAACGCGTACCTCGAGCTCTGGCGCGAGCGCGGAGCGAAGGCGATTCTGCGCGACGGCAAGCCGCAATGCCAGCGCATGGACGAGGTCGTTCACAACATGGCGCGCGCGTTTCAGGCCGCGCACCTGCTCGCCAAGGCGATCGAAGCGCGGCTGATCCTGGTCGACGAGCGCTGGGGACTACACGAGACCGAGCTCGCGCGCCGGGCGCTTTACGATCTCGGCCAGAACTACCAGGCGATCGCCGTTTATCAGCGCGCCGCCGAGTACTTCGAGCGCTACGCCGACGCGATGAGCTACGACGGATCCGACGTCGATCGCGCGCTGAGCGACGCGGTCGTGCTGCGCCTGGGCCTCGGGCAGCGCGACGCGGCGCTCAAGGCCGCCAAGAGCTTCCAGCAGAAGTTCGGTGCGCGCCGGCCGGAGCGCGCCGCGGAAATCGCGTTTGCTCTGGCCAGCGATTCCGCCGAGAAGGAAGACTGGGCCGCGGTGACGAGCGCGCTCGGCTCGTCGCTGCGACTGATCGACGCCAAGGCGCCGCTCGACGTGCGCGTGCAGGCTCACGCGCTGATGGGGCGTGCCGCGGCGAGGCTCGGGCGAACCGCGGCCGCGTCCCAGGAGTACGCCCGCGTGCGCGAGCTCTGGCGTGATCCCGGCACTGCGGCGACTGCGATCCGGCAAGCGGGCGGCGATGCCGCGGCGAGCGAGCGCCGGCTCGGTCGAGCGCTGACCGCGGTCGGCGAAGCGTTGTTTTACTCTGCCGAGCAGCAGCGGAAAAAAGCCGATGCCGTGCAATTTCCGGCCTATCGCGGGCCCGGCACCAAGGCAGCGGTGCTCCAGCACATCAACGACAAGGTGCTGCCGTGGGTTCGGCAGAAACGGCCGCTCATCGAACAGGCGACGGCCTCCTACAAGACCATCGTCGACCTCGAACCGGCCCCGCCGCCGCGCTGGGTGATCGCCGCGGGCGCTCAGGTCGGCGCGATGTGGGCTGGCTTCGTCCACGAGTTTCGCGCCGCGCCCGTGCCCGATTCGATCAAGCAGGATCCCGAGCTCCTGGGCGCCTACCTGCGCGGAATCGACGGCGCATCTGAGCCTCAGAAGCAGACCGCTCGCGCCGCCTACGCGGTGTGTCTCGAGTATTCCGTGAAGTACCAGTTCTTCGACGAGAACAGCCGGAGCTGCGAGAATTGGCTCGCCGACAACGACAAGGCGCACCACCACCGCTTCGACGAATTCCGTGGCGCGCCGTCGCGAGTGAACAGCGTCCTCGCCGAGCGCTCCCCTGCCCTCGACGTGAACGGCAGGCCGCGCCGCTACTGACCGTTCAGCACCCGTCGAAGACGTATCCCGGGCGTCCCGCGGGGACCAGGTCGAGGTCCCGCCGCACGATCGAGTGGGTCGCTCCGTGAGCCTGGCAGCCCGCGCGAAAATCCTGGTCGCGGTATTCGATCATCAAAACGTGCGATCCATAGCTTTTCACGTAGTCGCCGCACTCGCTGTAGCGGCTGCACTCTTCCGCGACCGCGAAATCCGTATTCATCTCGGTTTTGCGCGCTAGAAGCTCGGTCGAGTTCTTCTGGGCAATCGCGAGCTTCTGCGCATGCGCGGTGCCGGAGAGCAGCACCATCAGCGCCACCGCGTCGCCCTGGGAGATGCGCCCGCCGGAACGCGAGTAGGTGTCGAGGTTGTCGATCTCGACGGCATCGAAGCCGTCGCCGGCGCAGCGCTCGATCCAGCCGCCCACTACCGCGGCGATGCGCGTGCGCTTTTCTGCCGTGCTCACGTCGAGGAGCATCTCGTTCCAGTCCGGATCGATGATCGGATTTCCGCTCGAGTCGCGGAGAATCAGGTCGCTGTCCCACGACCCTTCTTCACCCGGTTGGACCTGGAAGCCGTTCAAGTAGCAAATGTTGTAGAGACCGGCGGCGGGCGACGCGGTGCGATCGCGCGAAACGACGGTCACCCCCGCGGGTGGCGCGTAAGCGCCGCCGAGCTGGTAATCGAAAGCGGCGTTTTCCGGCGGCAGCCGAACCGCGCCGCCCGCGTCCGGCGCGCTCCCGGCCGATCCGCCGCTCCCGGCCGCTCCACCGCTTCCGATCGATCCATCGCCCATCGCCGTGCCGCCGCTGCTGTTCGTGCCCCCCGGACCGCTGCCCCCAGTCGCTCCGGTTCCGCCGTTTGCGCCGCCGGTTGCACCCGTGCCGCCGCTCTGCGCTGCATCGCTCGCGTCGCCGCCGGACACGGGCTGATTTCCACTCTCACTTTCACAGCCTCCGAACGCGAGCAGTAGCGCGACGGCGGCCGCCAAAGATCGGTAGTGGGCCATGCGAGAAATCGCGAGGCTTCCCCCCACTCAAGAAACGCGTCGTGATGGCCGTTACCAGGAGACGGATGTTGGGTGCGCGGAGGCTCGTTGCTCTTTCGATCGTGCTCACGGCGTGCGGTGCGCCACCGGAGCGCCCCCGCGCGCCAGCGCAGCCCGAGCCGGCCAGCCAGCCCGTCGCCGTCGCGCCTGCAAGAGCACCTTCAGCCGAGCCCGCTCCAGTCGAGCAAGCGCCGGAACCGCAGCCGGAAGCCAGCGAGCCCGAAGTCCTCGAGCTCCCGACAGAATGCTCCGTGGCGGGCGCGAAGATCTGCACTCCGCCCGAGCATTTCGTGCAAAAGCTCTGCCGCTCGAAATCGGTCGATTTCGCGCTTTCGATGTTTCGACGCTCGACGCCGTGGACGCGCGCCTACCTGCGCCGCAACACCGAAGCCTGGTACACCGCTTCACGCCTCACCTCTCCCGTTCAGCTGGTGCTGGACGAGGAAGTGATCGTGATCGCGAGCCGGGCCGGCGGATCGAGCGGAATTCAGGTTTCCGGCAGCGGCAGCTACGACGTTTACCGCTGGGACGGCAAGTGCGTGTCGGTGATGGCCGACGAAGTGAGCCTGCGCCGTCCCCCGATTCCCGAATCCGCGCCCATCTCGTGGAAAGCCTTGAGCGAACCGACGCGCGAAGCCCTGCTTCACGATCGAGGCATCAAGTTTCGCCTCGGCTTGCAGCGCGACCGTTGCAGTGACGATGGCAGCAGCCCCGCGTGCGAAGACGCCACCAGCGAGCTCGCGCGGCTGATCGCCGACTACGTGCGCCGCGGCGGCAAGTTGCCTGATCCGCGCCTGAGCGCGCGCTAGCGATCAACGAAACTCGAGCACGACGTTGCTGTCCTCGGGCTGGCCGATGTAGTCGGGGGCTGCTCCTGCCGTGAGCTCGTAGGCTGGGCCGTTGCCGCACTTGAAGGTTTTCGCGTTCGGTCCGGCGTCGCTCTGCGCGCAGATCGGCGGCGCCGAGCCGGCCTGGATCTGACCTTTGACCGGCGACTTGGCGTTGAGCACGTAGCCGCCGGCGGCAGGAAACGTCGCCGCGATCGCGCCCGATGCGGTCGTGACGCGGCCGCCGCGCGAACCCGGCGCGACGCTCGCGACCCGCAGCGTCACCGCGGGCGTCCGCGCGTCGTGGCGGTTCTCGGTGTTGTTTATGTTCACTTCGTCGGCCACGTCGAACACGCTGATGTCCTCGCCGCACTGAACGGTCGTGCTGCGTACGCTCGGCGCGCCTTGAATCCAGCAGCTACCGAGCATGGACTGGTTGGTGACGTTGAGCGCGCCAGCCCGACCGACGAATTCCACTTTGACGTTGAAATTGTTGAGCGGTCCCCCGCCCTGGTTGACGATGTTGAGCGGCCCGTCGAAACCGTCCGGCAGGCGGACCACGACGTCCGCGCCGAGACCGCTGCTGCCCCCTTCGCGCCGCACCGAGACGGTGATCGCCCCGGCCGCGGTCACGCTGGTCTTGAGGTTCTGCGAAAGCTGTTGATCGGCGTAGGCGCGCTCGCCATTGCCAGCGTAGACGAAGGGCAGAAACTCGACCTCGACCCTTCCGCTGCCGCTGCGCTGCACGGTGACGTTTCCGTACAAGACGTCGATCGTGACCGGCGCGCCCGGCGCGCGATCGAACGCTTGCGGCGCGGCGCGTGGTCCGTCGAAGCGTTCGAGGCTCTTCGCCGTGCAGGTGGTGGTCGAGCCGTTCTCGATGCATCCGACCTGACACCCGGGAGCGATCGTCAGAGCCTGCAATGCGGCGAGCGCCGTCAGCGTGATCTGCGTCTTCATGGTGACCTCGAGCCCGAGCCTAGTCGGCCGGGCCGGGGTCGTGTCACGCGAAGTGTCGGTACGGCAGTTCGACGCAGAAGTCGCGCCACTCGGCGGGCGCGCTTTGCGGGTCGATGTACGGCGGCAGCAGCGGCAGCGTGGCAGGTTTGTACGGCTGATGCACCGGAAACATCCCGGACTGGTCCGGCGTGCGGTTGCCCTTTAGCGCGTTGCATTCGCAGCACGCGGTCACGATGTTTTCCCACTCGGTACGGCCACCCTGTGCGCGCGGGATCACGTGATCGTACGTGAGCTTCGCGACCGGCAGCTTGACTCGGCAGTACGCGCACGCGAAGCCGTCGCGCAGATACACGTTCATGCGCGAGAACTTGACGCCGCGCTTGGCCGCGCTGGTCCGCTTTTTCAGGCGCACCACCGCCGGCAACTCGATCGCCGTCGAGGGTGACCGCACGACCTCGTTGTAGGTGACGACCACGTCGACCTTGTTCAGGTACACGAGTGTGATCGCCGCTTCCCAGCTCACGATCTTGTGCGGAAAGTACCAGGACGTAAGAACGAGCGTGCGCGAGTGCATCGAGAAAGGGGTCGCCCTCGACTATTACACGGCCGCGGGCGTTGATCCTCCCGTCTTGCCGCCCCCCGTTCCGCAAGGCAAATTTCCTTGCCGCTCAGGTTTTCGGTCGGGGCCCCGGCCCCAAGCGTCACGTGACAGCGCGGTGAACCCGTGCCAATCACACAACGGTTTCGCGAGTTTGTGGATGGGCGGGACTCGTAGCCGAACGAAACGCTATTGTTGGAGACCGATGAGGGCGAACCCCAGGAGCGGTTCTCCGCCCAGCTGCGTCATCGTCGAGGACGACGACCGGCTGCGCCCGGTAATGGCCGGCGCGCTTTCAGCACATGGCTTTCGGGTGCGCGAGGCGGGCTCGGTCAAGGACGCGCTCTTGATGTTGCGCGAGCAGACGCCGGACCTGCTGCTGCTCGACGTCGCTTTACCCGACGGGCGCGCGCTGGACGTTCTCAACGTGGTCGAGGAGCTGGCTCCGACTCCGCGCGTGGTCGCGGTGAGCGGCGCGGCGGGACCGGACGAGAGCTTTCGGCTGGCCGAGCGCGGCGTGCGCGCTTACCTGAAAAAGCCCTTCAGCCTCGAAGAGCTCGAGACTGTGGTCGATCGCGCGCTGTCCGAGCCGCCCGATCTGGCGCCGCACCTCAAGAGCGCGGTCGGTTTGATTCCGATCAAGAGCGTCGAGGAAAAGGTGCGAAGCACGATGGTTCCCGAAGCCTTGGCTCGCGCCAAGGGCAACCGGCGCGTGGCGGCGCGGGTGCTCAGCATCTCGCGCCAGCTACTTCAACACATCTTGCGTCGGGCCTGACCCCGCGAGCGGCCGTGAGCGAGCCCGCGCCTACTCCCGAACGACCGGCGTTTGCCGGACGTGGCGTCGGCCCAGGATTCGATCCGGTGCTCGAGCCGGTGGTGCAGGCGGCTGCCGTGCGCGGCGAGCGGCTGGTGTCGATCAGCCGCGCCGTGTTCTGCGTGCTCGTACTCGCGCGCTTTCTGAGCTTGAAGCAGGCGCCCACGCCCGCGCCCTACGTGCTGAATCTCACCGCGCTCGGCGTGGCGATCGGGTATTCGGCGTTTCTGCTCTGGCGCATCCGGCAGGGCAAGGTCGAATACTGGATGCTCGTGGTATCGGTGGCGGTCGACGCCGTCGGCTGCTTCGCGTCGCTCTTGCAGACCGTGCTCTGGCCGGGCGAGGGCTCGAGCTTTCGCGGCCTTTTGACCGTACCCGACATGTCGGCGCTGCTCGTGATCGTCTACTGCGCGGGCTTTCGAGTCTGGCCGCGCCTCGCGGTGCTGGGCGCGCTGTTCAACCTGGTTTCGTACCTGACGCTGGTCACGACCGAGCTCGCGCTCGGCGGCACTCACCTCGGCTACGCCTGGCCCGAAGTGCTGATGTTTCTGTTCGTGCTCGGCAGCGTCATGG
>Ga0111538_10012449_pt1 | contig 11243 bp, 11 predicted proteins | sample SoiMethybrSBSTD1_FD_79669 | JGI IMG/M metagenome (GOLD analysis project Ga0111538, IMG submission 79669) | Bulk soil microbial communities from a Populus tree surrounding site in Tennessee, USA - Soil MetaG P. TD hybrid SBSTD1 (version 2)... | ecosystem: Environmental > Terrestrial > Soil >... | reverse complement strand
GGTCACGAAGCGTTCACGATGATGCGTGCGCGTGGTGCGAAAGCGACCGACATCGTGGTACTGGTCGTAGCCGCTGACGATGGCGTCATGCCGCAGACGATCGAAGCGATCGAACACTCGCGCGCCGCAGGCGTTCCGATCATCGTCGCGATCAACAAGATCGACAAACCTGACGCCAACGCGGATCGCGTCCGTCAGGAGCTTTCAAAGCAGGGTCTGTCACCACTCGACTGGGGTGGCGAAACCGAAATGGTCCAGGTCTCGGCGAAGAAACGCCAGAACCTCGATACGCTGCTCGAAACGATCCTGTTGACGTCAGACATTCTCAACCTGCGCGCCAGTCCGACGCGATTGGCGTCCGGTGTCGTGCTCGAAGCTAAACTGGATCGCGGTCGTGGCGCGGTCGCGACCGTGCTGGTCCAGCAGGGTACGCTGAAGATTCACGAACCATTCATCGTCGGACAGATCTATGGCCGCGTTCGCGCGATGTTCAACGACCGCGGCGAGCCGATCACCGAAGCCGGACCGGCAACACCGGTCGAAGTACTCGGTCTGCAAGGTGTTCCGCAGGCGGGTGAGAGCTTCCAGGTCGTTTCGGACATTACGAAGGCCCAGTCTATCTCGCAGCATCGCCAGATGCTGAGCCGTCAGGCAGCGTTGTTGCAGACGACCAAGCGCGGTATCGAAGCGCTGGGTGAGAGTGAAGTCAAGGAACTGCTCGTCATCATCAAGGCCGACGTGCAGGGTTCTGTCGAAGTGTTGAAGTCGACGTTGCAAAAGCTGTCGACGGATCGCGTGAAGGTGAAAGTGATACGTTCCGGCGTCGGTGCGATCTCTGAATCGGACGTGCTGCTCGGAACGGCCACGCAGGCCGGATCGTCTTCGTCAGCCGTGGTGATCATCGGCTTCAACGTGCGTCCCGAAGCGCGGGCGGCCGACATCGCGAAACAGGAAGGCGTCGACATTCGTCTCCACTCGATCATTTACAAGGTCGAGGAAGAGATTCGCGCGGCCATGATCGGCATGCTCGAAGCGATCGAGAAGGAGAAGATTCTCGGCAAGGCTGCGGTGCGCGAAGTATTCCGCGTGCCGAAGGCCGGAACGGTCGCCGGTTGCATGGTCATCGACGGAATCATCCGTCGCAACGCACGCGCGCGCGTTATTCGCGACGGGGTCGTGAGTTGGGAAGGCGACATCGCTTCGCTGCGACGCTTCAAGGACGATGTTTCCGAAGTGCGCGAAGGTTTTGAGTGCGGCATCAGTCTGGCAAACTTCAACGACGTGAAAGTTGGAGACCAGATTGAAGCGTATGTCGTGGAGCGCGTCGCGGCTACGGAATTGTAAGGTGTTATGCGGCGGACCGAACGAGTTGCAGATGTTCTGCGTGATGAAATCTCGCAGATTGTTGGTTATGAACTCGAAGATCCGCGTTTGACCGCAGTGACGGTAACGGACGTTAAGCTTTCTTCAGACAAGAAAACGGCCCGTGTTTACGTCACAGTTCGCGGTGATGAAAAAGAACATAAAGAGGCGCTATCTGCCTTAAAACACGCGGCGCCTTATGTTCGCAAGCAACTCGGTCTTTCGTTGAATCTGCCCCGCACGCCCGAACTTCATTTCGTGCGCGATCGCGTCGAGGAAGAGGGCGAGCGAGTCGATCAACTGCTCGAAGAGATTGAACGAGAGTGGGCGAGACAAGGAAAGGACGAAGGATAGTTTGCAATGCTTAGTCAAGTAGTCGAGCTGATCGAGGCAAAACGTCGTTTCGCGATCACCTCGCATATCCGCCCAGACGGCGACAGTCTAGGATCGTCGCTCGGTCTTTACTGGTTGTTACGCGCCCTTGATAAAGACGTTGAAGTAATCATGCGCGACCCGGTGCCGCACGCTTATCAGCAACTCCCCGGCGCCGGCGATGTTCGAGTCACACCAGCGGTCGATCCGTCATACCATGCGGTGTTTGTCATCGAGTGTTCCGACATCACGCGACCCGGACTCGGCGAACTCGAAAAACAATTCGTCGTCAACATCGACCATCACTCCACCACCGCGCTCTTCGGCACGATCAACTGGATCGACTCGACGGCGTCCGCGGTCGGCGAGATGATCTACAACCTCTGCAAAGCGACCGGCGTGCGCGTGACGCGAGAGATCGCCGAGTGTGTTTACACTGCGCTGATCACCGATACTGGATCGTTTCATTACTCGAACACGACCGAGCGGACCTTCAAAGTCGCTTCCGAGCTCGTGCGCACCGGCGTCAAACCGGCGAAGACCGCGGAAGCAGTGTTTGCCAGTTACCCGTGGAGCCGGATCGAGTTGATGGGCGCTGTGCTGTCGACTGCGAGACGCGATGAATCAGGACGCGTGGCGTGCATGCGGCAGTCGCTCGAGATGCAGCAGCAGGCGAGTGCTTCTGACGAAGACGCTGACGGTTTCGTGAACTATCCGTTGACGGTTGGCGAAGTGGAAGCGGTCGCGATGTTGAAGGAGTGCGAGCCCGGAATCTATCGCACCAGCTTGCGGTCAAAGGGCGACGTGAACGTGGCGAAGGTCGCGGAGCTGTTTGGCGGCGGCGGTCATCGCAACGCGGCGGGCTGCACGCTCAAGGGAAGCTGGGAAGAAGCGGAGACCATGATTGTTCGCCTGTTGCAGGAAGCGGTGAAGCGGGCCACGGGCGACATGACTGAGGACGCGCTTAAAGAATCCGTCGCGTAACCGCTGTGGAAGCTCCTAATCCAACTCCTAATCTCGCCCGTAAGTATAAGTGGCGGCGCGAGGACTATCAGGAAAACACGCGTGGCCTCCTCATGGTCCATACCGGAAACGGTAAAGGAAAAACCACCTGCGCGCTCGGCCTCATGATGCGCGCTGCCGGACGCGGTTTGAAGTGCTGCATGATTCAGTTCATGAAGTCGCGCAACGACCGCTACGGCGAACACGAATCCGCGGAGAAACTCGGCATCGAGGTCCATACGATGGGCGATGGCTTCACGTGGGACACCAGGAATCCGGAACAAGACATCAAGACCGCGCGCGACACGTGGGCGCTGTGCGTCGAGAAATTGCGCTCCGGCGATTACGACCTGCTGGTGTTTGACGAGCTGGTTTACGTGCTTAGTTACAAGATGTTGCCGGTTGAAGAAGTCCTCGACGAGTTTCGCTCGATTCGCGCCGCGCAACCGGCCTTACACATCGTCGTCACCGGCCGCGACGCCCCACCCGAGCTGATCGAAGCGGCGGACCTGGTGACTGAGATGACGGAGATCAAACACCCATTTACCGCGGGAATTCGGGCCCAGCAGGGTATCGAGTTTTAGCCACCCTTTCTTGTGCCTTTTGTGCCTTTTGTGCCTCTTTGTGGTAACCTCCCCCCATTCTTATGGCCTGGTTTAGTAAGAAAACAAAGCGAATCGAATCCGTTCCGCCCGAAGAACGCGTCGTGAAGACTGAGAATGTCTTCGTCAAATGCGACGGTTGCGAGGCCCATCTGTTCAAGGGCGAGCTCGAAGACGGACTCCAGGTTTGCAAACACTGCGGCTATCACTTTCGCATCGGCGCGCGCGAGCGTCTGGCGCTCTTGTTTGACGATGGAAAGTATGAAGAGCTCGACGCGGAAGTGATCTCGATCGATCCGCTCGAGTTCACCGACAGCAAACCGTACACGGACCGTCTCGCCCAGGCAACGGACAGTTCCGGACTGCCAGAAGCGATCATCAGCGGGCGCGGCTCGGTTGGCGACCATCCAGTGCTGGCTGCGGCGATGGATATGAGTTTTATCGGCGGTTCGATGGGCTCGGCCGTGGGTGAGAAAGTCACGCGCTTGATCGAGCGGGCCATGCGCGAACACAGCGCCGTCGTGATCTTCTCCGCTTCCGGTGGCGCGCGTATGCAGGAAGGCACGTTGTCGCTGATGCAGATGGCCAAGATCTCAGCCGCACTCGCCGCACTCGACGAAGCGCACCTGCCGTTTATCTCGGTACTTACGGATCCGACGACCGGAGGCGTCACGGCGAGTTTCGCGATGCTCGGCGACGTCATTCTTGCCGAACCAAAGGCGCTGATCGGTTTTGCTGGACCACGAGTAATCGAACAAACGATCCGCCAGAAGTTGCCGAAGGACTTTCAGCGCTCCGAGTTTCTGCTGGCCCACGGGATGGTCGACGATATCGTCGATCGACGCGAGCTGCGAAACCAGATCATCAAGCTGCTGAACTTCATGATGAACCCCGAGATTCATGGTGAGTCGGACATTGAACGCGCTCGTCGTCGCGCAGTGTCCAGAGGCTGAGCCACGGTTTTGTGGTTGATTCGATGCATTTCGATGATGCGGTTCAGTATCTACTCTGCCTGGGCCATGAGACGCTGACGATCAAGCTGGGGCTTCGCAACACCGAACTCCTTCTCCAATCTCTCGACAATCCCGAACGCACATTTCGCGCAGTCCAAATCGCGGGCACCAACGGCAAGGGTTCGACCGCCGTGATGCTCGATTCGATCTGTCGCGTAGCGGGGATTAAGACTGGACTGTACACGTCGCCGCATCTCGTCTCGATCACCGAGCGCATCCGAATCAACGGCGAACAGATCAGCGAAGAAGATTTCGCGCGTCACACCGGCACGGTTCGCGACGCCGCCAAACATCTACTCGACAACAACGAGATCGAAGCACTACCCACTTTCTTCGAACACGTAACTGCAATCGCGTTACTGGCGTTTCGTGAAGCCGGAATCGAGTTGGCGATACTCGAAACAGGCATGGGCGGACGGCTCGACTCGACCACCGCCGCAAACGCTTCCATCGTGGCGATCACGCAGATTGCGATGGACCACGAACAGTACCTGGGCTCGACCATTGAGAGTATCGCAAGTGAGAAAGCCGCGATCATTCGCCCCGGCGTGAAAGCAATCATCGGGAAACAGCAGTACCCCGAAGCCTTATCCGTGTTGCTTCAACGTTGCGAAGAAACTGGTGTTCAGCCGATTTTCGCAATGCCGCCAACCGAGCCGATTCGGATCGGACTCCGCGGCAAACATCAGCTTCAGAATGTGGCAATCGCTATTGCTGTCGCGCAGAGTCTTTCCATTTCAAACAAGGCGATTCTTTCCGGGATAGAAACCGCCAGCCATCCTGGCCGGCTGGAACTAATTTCAAATGAGCCGGATATTCTGCTCGACGGTGCACACAATCCCGCCGGCGCGGAAGCATTGCGTGATTACCTGATCGAGTTCGGCCGTCGCCCGCTGACGCTCGTATTCGCCGCCATGAGCGACAAACAACTCACGTTGCTCGGCGAAATGCTCTTCCCCCTCGCCGATCACCTGATACTAACGACGCTGGACAACCCCCGCGCCGCATCACTCGAAACGCTGGAAGCAATCGCCACGCAATTCGCCGTCGGATCCATCACGAAAACCAAAACAATTCCTGACGCGGTTGAGTCCGCCCGTCGCGACACGCCTCGTCAGGGTATGATTTGTGTCACCGGATCGCTCTACTTAATCGGGGAATGGAAGAAACACACATGAGTAGCCCACAAAAAGAACTGCCGAAGATCGTCAGCAGCCAGAAAGTTTTCTCCGGCCGTGTAGTCAACGTCACCGTCGACACGGTGCGCGAAGGCGAGGTCACGTACCAGCGTGAGGTGGTCCATCATAACGGCAGCGCCGTGATCCTGCCCGTCTTCGACGACGGAACTGTGACGCTCGTGCGTCAGTATCGACATCCCGCGGTGCGTTATCTCCTCGAGGCTCCGGCGGGAACCCTCGCCGAGCGCGAACGACCCGAGGACGGCGCCGCGCGCGAACTGGAGGAAGAGCTCGGACTGATCGCCGGACGCATGGAGAAACTGTCTGAGTTCTTCGTATCGCCGGGTTTTTGTGAAGAGAAGATGTGGGTCTTCCTCGCCACCGACCTCACAGAGGGCAAAGCAAACCCTGACGAGGATGAAGTGCTTGACGTCGTGCGTCTTCCGATCGACGAGGCACTCGAAATGGTCTCGAGCGGTGAGATTCAAGACGCGAAGACGATCATCGCGCTGATGCTCGCGGCGCCGCGCGTCGGCTCGTCGTTCCTGGAAGTGGATTATCCGGCAGTGTGATTTGTTTGATTTGTCTTCTGAACTTTTCTACACTGCCTGCCAGTGATTACTAAAGAGCCTTCACAGCATGTGACACCGCTTTCTGAAGAGCAAGCAGGGTTTCCAGAACAAGTTGTTCACGACCACCTGACGCCGCCACCTGCGCCCCATGCTATGCCCGCGAGTGCGTGGTTTGAAGTGGTGAAAGCGTTCGTCGTTTGGGTGCTCAGCGTCGTCATGCTGGCGGTGGTACCACTCGCCGTTGCACTTCCGTATCTCATTTATGAAATCGCAAAGTTCGGGCCGCCGCGTCCGGAAGCACTCGCCGAAGACAAGACGCTCATCTTCTTGTCGATTCTCGGCGTTCTACCGACGCACTTGCTGACGCTCGCTCTGATCTGGTTGCTGTTTACCGAAGGCGGCAAGCGACCGCTCTTCAAGACGCTGGATTTTCATTGGCCCAAGAACGTATCGCCGGCGGTCGGCATTCTGCTCTGCGTTTTACTCGCTTTGGTTCTGCTCGGAATCGGCCTGGGAGTCACGTCGCTATGGGGCGGAAACAAGACGCAGTTGGACTTGCTGGTTGAAAGCTCGATGGCTGCGCGTGTCGCGACCGCGCTAGTTGCCGTGCTGACGGCGCCACTCGTCGAGGAGATGATCTACCGCGGCGTGCTCTATTCGGCACTCGAACGCGCTGCTGGTCGAGCGATCTCGGTATTGCTCGTGTCGCTGCTGTTCGCGGGCGTGCATGTCCTTCAGTATTCGAACAACATCGCCGTCATCGTAGTGATCACGATGCTCAGTTTCACGCTCACTCTGGCGCGCGCTTACACTGGGTCGCTCGTGCCGCCGTTCATCATTCACCTGGTTTTCAACGGCATCCAATCGATCATTATCATCGTCACGCCCTTCATTCAGAAAGGCGAAGAGATCACACCGACGACTCCCGGTTTTGAACTTACCGGACGTTTCCTTGAAGCAATCAGCGTTTATGTATGGCGTATGACGTAGTCGTCGTCGGTGGCGGTATCGGCGGGCTGACTGTCGCGGCATTGTTGTCGGCACGCGGAGTGAAGACGTGCCTGCTTGAGCGGAATTCACAAGTCGGCGGATGCGTGGCGCGTGTAGAGTTCGCCGGGCACGATTTCGAGCCGGGCATGGGACTGTACGCCGGCTTTGGACACGGCGAGATTTACGATCGAGTGTTTTCCGAGTTGCCCGTCGATCTGCCGCAGACTTCACTGCTTCCTGGCGATGAGCACTTCTACTCGATCGAAGGCGGACCAGCCAGTATCGCTGAACGTCTTGCGGAGTCGATCAGGAAGAGTGGCGGCACACTCCGCTTGAATAGCCCCGTGCTGCGGCTGGCTTACGACCAGACCGGCCAACACGCGATCGGCGTCGATCTACTGAGCGGCGAGACAATGATTGCGCGCGAAGCAATCGTCAGCAATCTCACCATCTGGGACACCTACGGAAAACTGATCGGCCTCAACCGAACGCCACTGGAAACGAAGAAACTACTGAAAACTCTGTTAGGCCGCGGTGCTTACGTCATCTACGCGAGTTTGGACGAGTCGGCGCTTGCCCGCCTGCCAGGTGAGCGATTTCGAACGGCAGATTTCAGTGTCGCCATTGCTCCAACCGGTAGCGCACCCGCGGGCAAACGTGCCGTCACAATAATCAGCGACACCGATCCCACGGATTGGTTTGCTTTCCAGGCGAGCGAGGAAGAGTACGAGGAACGCGATCAGGCCGCCCTCGAAGAGGTCTGGTCCCGTTTGCATGAAGCGCTACCGCAACTCGGCGCCGACGTCGAAATCATCGAAACGGCCAACCCGCGCACCTACTACGACCTGACCCGTCGCAAACTCGGCATGGTGCTCGGCATCGAACCGCCCGCGGACACCGTCGCCAGCGACGAAGGTCTCGGCCACAGCACCTCGCTACCGAACGTCTTCATGATCGGCGACACCATTATCTCTATCGCTCGCATGGATCTCGTCGTAGTATCCGCCCTCGCGCTTGCCGGCAAACTCACAAAATAACCTTTTCCGCAGGCAATCCCGTTCAAAAAACTTGACAGAGAACGTATGCTAGAGGGGCTTATCAAATAATCCAAATCCTGTTAGGAGTACGACAATGATGAAAGGGTCGCGGATCCCCTTTGTATTAGTGCTTGCTCTGTTGTGCCTTAGCAACCTCGAACTGCTGGCCCAAAACGGCGACAGCTCGAAGCCGAGCGACGAGAAGTTGGTTTATGCAGACTTCCAAAAACTCGAGAACGGCCGCTTGGTCAGTTCACGTGGCGGCCGCACTCAGCTAAACCGCTGGGCGCAAAACATGGGCGCTGCGCCGAAAATGAAGGGCCTCGAAAATGCTGAACCACCAGGCCCGGCTCCGGCGCGAGTAACCGATCAGGATACCGCGGCGGCATTTGAGTACGAGATGCGTTTGCCTAACGAGTGGGCTGGTGTGAATTTGGAAGTCTTTGGTCAGCCTGAGAAGGATGGAAAGCCGGTAGCGGACGATATCAGCGGATACAAGTTCATCAGCATGCGCCTGTTCGCGAAGAGAGAAACAGCCGACAAGGGGCCACAATCACTGCGAGTGGAATTAGTATCACGAGGTCAGGGCGTTAACCTGGAAGCCGGCTATCCGCAAATGACGTTTCGCCTCTCTCCGGGATTCAACAGCTACAAGTTCAAGCTAGATGATTTTCGCCAGCCCGAATGGGCCCCGCCGCTCGATTTCAAGCGCGACATACTGAAGAAACTAACCTCCGTGACCATCGGAGTGTTCTGCGACAAATGCCGCATGGAGTCGGGTACGGTCGTGGTTGATAACCTCGCGTTCGAAAAGTGAGCTTTAATAAAACCTCTGGACACTCCGAATTGTCTGCTGTATACAATCACCAGACAATTATGTTTGTAACAGTCGATGAACGAGACGCACGGCCGCTCTACCAGCAACTGGTGGACGAGATCAAAACCCTGATCGCGCGCGGCGAACTGGCGGCAGGGACGTTATTGCCGCCCGTGCGACAGGTCGCCTCAGATCTCGGCGTGAACCTGAATACGGTCGCTTTTGCTTATCGTAGATTGCAGCAGGAGGGATTAATTCGGGTCAGGCATGGGTCTGGTGCGGTCGTCATCTCTCAAACGCTCAGAGAGAAGCCTGACGACCGCCTGCGAACCCAATTACGCACCGCGCTTACACAGTTGATCCTTGCCGGGTTGAAACCGCCGGAGATAAGAACCCTGATTAACGAAGAGCTGGAGGAACTCTTCAAGGCACCGCGCCAAAACTAGTTGTTGGGCCTGCTCGGCTCCAGACTCTTCCGCGGCATCGGGCGACCCGTGTCCGAGTCAATCGGACGACTAGGCATCGGCTGGCTCGCACCGCCGTTTCCGCCGTAACCGCCGCCACCGCTGCTCGTCGGTGGCTGAATCGGGCGGGCGCCTCCAGTCGACGGATAACTACCGCCGCCATTGGAGCCGGTTGCCGGAGGAGTCGCGTTACCCTGCCCACCGGTTCGATGACCTGACGAGCCGTTGCCGCCATAAACCTGCCCGGCGTACGGGTTGTACGTTCCCGTAGTGTAGGCCGTGCCGTAAGGCGATCTCCAGCCGTAATACCACGGTACGAAGGTGTAGCAGCCGAAGCGTGAGTTATAGAACCACATGCCGAATCCGCGACCGAACCATGGGTCGCGGCCCCACGGATCTCGATTTGTGGCAAACGCCGCAGACAGCATCGCACCCGTGATGCGCCGGTTAGCTCTGGCGAGAGTTTCCGCTCTCTCCTTGCCCCAGGCGTCGATCTCGTCCTCGCGCTTCTTCTCTTCCTTGGTCATCTTGGCGACGGAAGTGTTGGTTTGATTGAAAACGACTTTGTTTCCGTCTTTGACCTTGGTGTGCGTTTCGTCGTTCAGCACTACGCGGCCTTTTCTCACGACCAACTCGGTCGCGTCGCCGGGAACGACACTCAAACGATAGAGCCCGTGGCGGACGATCGCGATCTTGGTGTGCGGCGTGCTGATGTTGATGTTCAGCTCCACGCCGTCGATGCCGGTGGCTTCGACTATCGCCGTACCTTTAAGCAGCCGGACCTCGAGATTTGCGAGAGTGTTGTCGGCCAACTCAACCTCGGAATCAGCTCCGACCCGCAGATAAGCACCCGGATTGAGCAGAATCTCGACGCGACCATCGAAGGCTGTACGGACGCGGTCGCCGGAGTTCAGATCGTCCGTAATCATCAATTGTTGCCAGCCAGACTCGGTTTTACCGCGTACCGTCGCCTGTCCGGTGATGGCGTTGATTCCGCCAGCTTTTGCCGAAATCACATATCTGTCGCGGTGTTGAGCGCTGCCCACGGCTGAGCAAACGAGGACAAGTGCAGCCGCAAAAACAGACAGCACTGGGAGGCAGGTATTTTTTCTCACGGGTTAGACCCTCCGAAATCGCGATTAAGTAAGTGACCCGGCCGGTTAATCTCGCCAGCATTATAATCTGGTTACAAACATTTACAAGCTGTGGGAAACACGGATTCCTGGATGAGGGGTCAACGGGAGGCCGAATCGACCTTCGCGTAATAGCCGCGCTTGGTCCGTGCGAGGAGATCGGGCCGTTCAACCAACCGAACTTCCACTGAACGCCACTTGCCGTCGAGCGACTTATTCGACGGCCGGTAGCCGATGCTGTAGACCGTGCTGAGATCGTTAACGACCTGGGTATAAACCTTATCCAGATCCGCCAACTTCGCCGCTCGATACATCGGCGTCGCGCACGCGGAAGAGATCAGCGCAAGCTGCTCTCGCGCCACTGCGTACGCAGCCGGAGGATAATGATGCTTCTTAACGTTCTCTGCTTCCGTATCGAGGTAGATCGGGAAAACGATGGTTTCTGAGTTGCGGATATTTTCCAGCAGCGACTTAAAGTCGGTGTGAGAGCCTTCGCCGTCAATATCCGGAAGCGCGTTGTCGACGCCATCTGTCATTACGACCACGGCATTGCGCCGCCCGGAGCCTTGCGGAGCGAGCACCTTGACGACCCAATTAAGCGAGTCCCAAAAGTTTGTCCCACCATACGCGTCGTCCATCTGGTCGATGCTCTTTTTCAACTTGGTCCGATCGAGCGTGAAAGACGAGTACAGCGCCGGCTG
>Ga0111538_10012447_pt1 | contig 11244 bp, 12 predicted proteins | sample SoiMethybrSBSTD1_FD_79669 | JGI IMG/M metagenome (GOLD analysis project Ga0111538, IMG submission 79669) | Bulk soil microbial communities from a Populus tree surrounding site in Tennessee, USA - Soil MetaG P. TD hybrid SBSTD1 (version 2)... | ecosystem: Environmental > Terrestrial > Soil >... | reverse complement strand
CTGGAACAGTTGGCCAAAATCGAGACCAAAGATCTCGAAGACAAGAAACTGGTCGACAAGGTGCGCGATATTTTCGGGTAACTCTGTGTCAGGTGTTTTGTCTGCGCTTTTCTCTAGCCCAGGCGTTTAGAGGGTGTGCCAGAACCGTGAGCAGTAGCGACCGGATCAGGAAGAGCCCCGAAATTCATCTCGGCCCGGTTCGCTGTATCCTTTCCGCGAGGTTTCGTTTTTGAGTCGAGCAGACTCCCTGATCCGGTTGCTACCGCTCGCGGTTCTGACATACCAAGGCAAAACCTCCCGTCGTTAGCGTCTTAGTTTTTAGGAGAGAACCTTCTTTTATGAAATCCCCTTTTACTTTCTATCGCGCATTTCTCCCGCTATTGCTGCTTCTGTCGATGGCTATCGTTGCCCAGGCGCAGGACGAGTACGCCTCAGTGAAGAAGTGGGAGTCGTACAACTTTGGCGCCCAGACGATTGCGACGGCGGATCTTAATGGGCTGGAAATCTACGATTTGAAGCTGGTGCGCGGGATTGTTTTCGGAAAGCACGGCCGCGTCTTTAAGGATCCGGATATTCGGCGCTTCCTCGAATCGCGCACCTGGTACAAAGTCGATTCCAATTTCCAAAACTCTTCGCTTAACGACACAGAGCGGGCGAATCTCGACGTGATCCGTATCGCCGAAGCAAAGAGTCACGAAACTGTCGAGCCTGGCGACATGCGCCTTTATCAGACCCGGGCCCTGACGCGCAAGAAACTCGGCACTCATACCAACGCCGAATGGACGGTGCTGGCCGCGGAAATCGAGGCGATTCACGGAAAGCGCTTTGATGACACGCCCTGGCTCCAGCAGTATTTGGACGAGCGCTATTGGTACCGCGCTGCGGATAAATATGATCCGAAGGGCCTGTCCGATATTGAGCGCAAGAACCTTCAGCTCATCGATACGATTCGGAAGCAGCAACGTCGCGTGGCCCTGGCGCCCGGCGACATGGAACTGTTTGAGAACAAGCTGGTTACCGAAGCGATGCTCCGCGGGTTGAGTCTGCACGAACTACGCCTGCTGCGAAACGAGATCTACGCCCGGCACGGCCGTATCTTCAAAACGCTCTGGATTCAACAGTACTTTGGCGGTCAGATGTGGTATGACCCGAAAGAGGACTTCAAAGACGAAGATATCACCGGGACCGACAAGACGAACATCGAGACGATCGTGGGGCTGGAAACCAAGCTGCACAACTCAATCAGCAGCAAGCCGGTCACTCGTGCCTTACTAAACGGCCTGTTCGTCGAAGACGTGCGCAAGATGCGAGACGAAATCTACGCCCGTCACGGCAAGGTCTTCAAAGATCCGTGGACGCAAAAGTATTTCGCCAGCTTCGACTGGTACAAAGCCAATCCAAACTATACCGATGCCTCGTTGAGTCCGGTTGAGAAAGGAAATCTCGTGGTCATTGCAGCTTACGAAAAGAAAGCCGTAACTGCGATGAGCACGATAGAAGGTTGATAAGGCCAACTTTGGGTCCCGCGTGACGGGGCCGAGACAAAAAGAAGTAATGAGAAGGGCGGGAGGTTCCCGCCCTTTTCATTTGCACCGGAGATGAAAACCTAAGCTTAAGGGATTGGTTTCGACAGGACCGTCGCAATCAATTGATCCAACCCGGCGTCCGAATTGTTGTGAAAGTTCTTGTACAGCGCGGTCAATTGCGCCAGGATTTTCCCGCGGGCTTCCTGTTGCTCAGGCCTGGTGTTGAGGGCGACCGCGCGAGCGTAGGCGTCGATGGTTTGTTCGACCAGATGTTGAATGCGATTGAGCATCGCCGTCTGTTCGGGAGAGCTCGGTTTACCGCCGAACTTTTCGTTGTACTGAGCTGAGAGCTGGGCGAACTCGCCTTTCAGAATCGCGGCTCCCAGACGCAGATACGCCGACGGGTCGGTCCGGTACGGACCATCAGCCTTCACTGCTTTCGAAAAAGCAGCGGCCGCTTCCACCGGTTGGTCATCCTTTACAAACCACCCCAGGACAAAGTTGAGATAGCCGCGGGCCACGTCCATGCTTTTGAAGGGATCCGGCTTGGTGACCTTTCCTGACTCAAGCAGCTTAATCGCGAGCCGGGCATAGTCACTGGCTTCGGAAGCGAGGTTCGTCTTACCGGCGACTGCGCTGTCATAACCGGCTTCCACCATGAGGCTCAGGGCCAGGAAGTTCTCTGGATCAGACTTAACGGCCGGCCGCCCCACCTCAAACACTTTGGCGTAGTCTTTGGCGTCATACGCCGCATACAGTTCGCGGCCATGCATCTGGCGCTCGTACTCAATTACAAACCGGCGGACCTCTTTCGTGTCGGGATCATTTTCGCCACCCCAACGGCGCAGATAATCCTTGGCGACCGGGTAAGCAAATTTTTGCTGGGTCGGGTCAGGATTGCGCTTGTAGTCGTTGAAGCGCGCGTACAAGGCCTCCTTTTCACTGTCGTTATACCCGGAGGTCATGGTCGGATTTTGAGCCAGTGTGCCAGCAGCCATAACCAAACTGCAGACAACGGCCAGGAAAAAACGGTGCAGTTTAAGACTCGACATCATGGGGTGATCATACAAAGAAAATTGCTGCCAGGGAAGGAGATATCGGCGCCTTTTGGGCGACCGGTTTGAACGTCAAAAAGCGGGAAGCCTTAAATGCTCTGAAAAGGCTCTGCTTACATACTTGACTCACTTTGTTTGATTAAGCGGGCGGAAAAGGCCTGCAGGGATTAGGTCCTCAATCCGGGAACCTTTTCAGACGTGTTACGCCGAAGGTTCCAACCGCGAACGCATGTCCCTGACTCTCGTGAGAAAATCATTTTCGTTAACCGTCGTAAGTCCGTTTTCGCAATAGATTTCCTTACCCGCCACGACCGTCAGAATCACATCACGGCCGGATGAGGAAAAGATCAACGCATCTACTGGACTGGTGGCGGGTTGCTGGTGGGCACTATCCAGGCTGACGACCGTAAGGTCGGCTTGTTTTCCTTCTTCGAGGCTTCCGATGCGATCGTCAAGTCCCATTGCCCGAGCGCCGCCCAGCGTCGCGGCGTATAGCGCCTGTTCCGCGTTGATTGAATCGGCATCCCGATCGAGCCGCGTCAGGAGAGTTGCGAACCGCGCCTCCTCAAGAATGTCGCAGGTATTGTTGCTGGCTACGGAATCACTCCCCAGGCCAACATTGATTCCGGCTTTAATGAACTGTCGAAATGGAGCACGGCCGTGACGAAGTTTCGCGTTTGACTTCGGGCAATGCGCGACACCGGCGCGCTGAGCTTTGATTATTTCAAGGTCGGCTTCATCGACGTTAATGCAATGCGCAAGTAAAGGCCGAGTATCGAGCACCCCATGCCGGCCCAGGTATTGAATCGTCGAAACACCGGGCGCGCGCCATTCAATACCTCGTTTTTGCAAGCCATCAGCAAATGGGCCGGCACCTTCGAGCATAAAAGAGCGCTCGGCTTCTGATTCGGCGGCGTGCATCATCAATGGCAAACTCTCGTTGATTGCCAGGCGGGAAATCAATTCGAGTTGGGGGCCGCTGACGGTGTAAGGGGCGTGTGGGGAAACTCCGGCGCGGACCTTCGCTGTTTGCAACGCGAGCATCTCAGATACCTGATCGCGAAGCCTGGCAAGATTCTCCGCGGCAATCCTTGCGTCCGGTCCAAACGATTCCTGATAGACGACTCCGCGCAGGCCAATCTCTTTCAGCGCGCGCATTGACTGCACGGCAAAAGAACTGGAGTCGCCGAGGCACGTAATGCCGGCCCGCGCTGCTTCGATGGCGCCGCACATCGACGATGCAAACAAGTCTTCGTTTGTCATGGCCAGGCGGGCGATCGTTAGTTTTCTCAACCATGCGAAAAAATCACCTTCCTCGTTTTCAAGGAACCCTCGCATGACCGTCAGCTCAAGGTGCGAGTGCGCATTCACAAAACCCGGCAGAATCGCCGAATCCCCGAAATGCTTTACCGAAGCATCCGGAAAGCTTGCTTTGATCTCTGAAATCGGGCCGACGGCGAGGATGGTTTGTCCCTCGATCGCAATCGCCCCGTCATCGATGGGTGGCGAAGAGATCGGCAGCAGCCAACGCGCTGAATAAATGAGAGTCATCTGTCAGGAAAGTAACACAGGCGAGCGTGTATGCGAGCTTAAGTAGAAGCGGATCCGGTAGCCCCCTGGACTTCGGTTCCGATTTCCGGAAGCAGCTTTATCAGCCGGTTATTAGTTTCGAGCGAAGCAAGAACCCCAAACCGAAGTTCATGGCGGCCGTCTGAAAGGTCCAGCACACTAAAGTCGTCGAGTCGCAGTCCCTCACTTTCAAGCAGGCCATGCAAACGGGTCAGCGAATCAGAGATATCGGTCGTCTTGAGCTGGTACCTGAATAACCGGCGGCGGCTAATGAAAGCACTCTCAATTTTTCGCAATACTACCAGCACGACGATGATTAGCACCGTCGCCATAACGGCCACCGTGAACATGCCTTCGCCGATGGTGACCCCCACCGCACCCAGGACCAAGATCGTTGCCGCGGTCGTCAATCCCGTAATCGAGCCCCGCGACTGGAGAATTACGCCGGCGCCGATGAAGCCAATCGCGGTAACCACCTGCGCGACCAGACGTGCAGGGTCCGTGAAGGGCGCGCCGCCTCCGATGTGGCGCGAAACGATCATGAATAATGTTGCTCCCACGCACACCAGAACATTGGTGCGCAGCCCGGCCGGCTTGTGACTGATTTCTCGCTCGAGGCCGATCGCTCCGCCACAGAAGACGGCCACCAGTAGCTTTATGGCGATTAGTATTGTCGGTGAGATATCTACACCTCATTGTCAACCACGGTCATAGCGATCTTGCTACGAACGGATTCCCTGGATTATCGGGTAAAGGCGAAAGTTTGGTCCGGCAGACTTCACTCGCCGGTAACGATCCAAAATTGAGGTCACGTAGGCGCGGGTGGAAGCAATATCAATTCGCGCAATAAATTCCTGTTCATTAAGTGGCCGAGCGCCGGCTTCGACGCGGTTCCAATCGGCCGCCCGACTCGGCCCGGCATTGTAAGCTGCGAGCATGCGCGCTTCGCGTCCCGGCGTGCCCTGGTAATTGTCACCGGCCTTTTCGAGATACCAGCAGGCAATCTGAATATTTCGTTCCGGGTCCAGTAACAATGCGTCGGCATCCATCGGTTTGCTGGCGGTTAGCAGCGCGCTGTTATTGTCGGCGGCCCATTCGCGGGCCACCACCGGCGTAACCTGCATCAGGCCGATTTCTCCATTGCGCCCCCTCTTCCACGCTCTGAAGTAAGTCTCTTCGTAGGCAATGCTCCAGACCAAATCCGGATCGACGTGATGGCGGGCGGACTCGCGCGCAATCACTAGGTCGTATCTATGAATCCAGTATTGATCCAGGAAATAGAGGCCACACCCAATGACGATGAGCGTGATGAGGATGATTGCGATTCGCTTCATTCAATGAATGCGCGATGCGGAGCCGGCGACGGAGCGTTCCGATCGAAGTTAATTAGCTCGCGAGAAACGCGACCAGAAGTTGCTCGTGGAACTGGCGCGGTCGACGCCCTCGTAGCGAAGACGCAGCGCCTGTTCATCAAGAACATGCCCCTGAAGCCAGACTTCCGCGGACAGCGTCGCCCCGACCTCCAATGGTCCACCAGTCAACGCGCGCGTGTTGACGAGCACTTCAAGTTTCAATCCGCCAAGATCGAGATATACCCAGTACAGCTCACTGCCCGAGAGAGGATTGCGCAGAGGCTTGAAAGCGATCACCTGACCGCGAAGGATCCAATCGTTTTCGTGAGCCGCGCGCGAAGGCACTGCTCGTTCAAGGGGCAACCAGCGCGTGTTCAGCTCGCGAGTGCACACGCGCGCTCGATAGGCCAATCCGCATAGTCCCACGTGCAGCGCCGGCGCGCGAAATCCCGCGGTGCCGACCTCGGTGAGATTCTGCAGTTCGAACAAGACTTCGGTGTCCGTGCCGTCGCAGTAGCCGTGAATTACGGCCTCGCCCTCTTCGTCATATTCCGTCAGGGCCCAGGGACCAATCCGCTGAGTGTAGCGGGCGCGAAAACCCGGGCGGCAATTGGCGTAAAAGACATCGCCCGTCTCTGATTCGTAGAGCACTGTCCAGACTTCCAGCCCCTCGCCCAACTTCCAGCAGCGGCCGTGCAAGACCGCTCCCCGCCTCAGGATCTGAGTAGGCTCCCCCTGATTTTCCGCGCGTTCAGCCAGGAAGTTGATGGCCTTCTCGCTGGGAATTTCTAAACCAATTGTCTCGAAAGTCGCATCCATAAAAGCTAAGAACAAAAGAATTAACTGCCGGCGCGTCTCCTTTGGTCCATCTCAGGCGCATCGGCTTCATCAATTCGCGGTGCGCGTTTCACGAAGCCTCGAATATTTCGCTTTGGCCCATGCTTCGGTTGCGAGCCAGAGCGAACCATTTCCGCAAAAAGGTCAACGTCGTAGTCAGCTTCCCGCGACATTGTTTCGCGAATCTTGTGCAAGACGGTTAAAAATTTTGGACGACGATACACGAGAAACAAATTGGAACCTGAAGTTCAGAACTCAGAATAGAAAACATATGTCTGAAAGTTCAAATTCAAAATCCACTATTCAAAATTCAACGTCACTATTAGCGCGGGGCCAGAACCAAAAAAGTGAAACTCAAAACTCTTAGCGCGCTTCCATCTCGGTTCCTTCTGAAACCAGAAACTCAGGAGTCACGATCATAGGAACAAAAAATCCGGCAGCCGTATTGAATAAACGAATGCGTGCTTGTCGCCGGACGTTCGCGAGATGACCGAAGTTCCATGTAACTAGATAGTCGATTTTGTGAAACGATGCAACTGCTACATGCAAAGCATCAGCAATATATTTTCGATGAAAGATTCCGCGCGAGACATATCCTTCAGCGAGAATTGCAGCTTCCTCCGCAAGTTCGACCTGTTCGAGACCCCTCACGAGTTTCAAATACGCCGAGCGATGCGGTTCGGAGACGCGTTCCAGTTCGCGCACTACCAGGGGCGATATCACCGCGCGATATTCCGACAATTCATGCTCCCACCAGCGGATAGTTAGATCTCGTCGGAAGGGTTCACCATTGTCCAGATAGGCGCCGATGACCGAGGTCTCCAAATACGTGCTGGGTTTCATGGATTTCCTACTGCCTGGTCGACGTGTCGGGTGAGGAATTTGTTTTTGGTGCGGGCTCAGACTCCAGGGATTCGAATCGTACTATGCCTCGTTCGAAATAAAAAATCACGCGATAGTGACGGAGGAAGTTTCCGCCCAGAATTCCGCTTTGCAGGAAGCCGGCAGTTTCATTTACCGGATCCAGATCGAGGACTGCCGCGTCAATTTTCTCACGGCTGTACGAGCCAATTGCCAGCCTCGGTATCGAGGCAATCTTGACATCTTCAGCCACCCCGGCGGCCCCGAACACACGCATCGTGCCTTTCTTGATGAATCGCTGGACCTCATCGAGCGCGGCCGTTTTTTCTGAAAGGACTGAAACGGTCGCTCCGGTATCGATGATGAAATTCAGGGGTTTGTCGAGGCCGTCGATAGTGACCTCGCCGCTTAGAAATCCGCTGGCCGTAGTGCGGATCGGAATGTTGATGCCAGACCTTGATTGCGGAACTTCAGTCGAGACTGGCTTGGCGTCTGCGGCACTTGTAGCAGTTTCCGGAGTGTCGCGCGAAAGGGTGAGATTATTCGTTCCGTAATCGACGGCTGCTACCAAACGGCTAATCGCCGCGATGCCCAGGTATCCATCGACCGGATTTTTTTCGTCGAAGAAATGGCGAATGTAAACCGGCACATTGGTAACCCGAACCTCTCCGATTTCCATCGAGCGAAGATAGCCGTAAACAATTTCAAATCGACCGCCGCCGCCGACTGCGCGCGCCATGCCGCCACGAGCGACGGGTTTGATCCCGAGCCTTTGCGCGGTCTCTTCCGACAACACGGACATGCCGGAGCCGGTGTCGAGCACAAAGCGCAGGGATTGTTTCTGGCCGTTGATGCGAATCTGCACGATCGGTCGATAGTCGGGCGTCTCGAAGGAGACTACCGTGCGGTTGCCGGCATCCAGGTTGTAAAGCGATCCTTGCTGCCCGAGATAGCGCAGAAAATCTATCAGGCCACGAATACGCGCGCGTCGGTCCGCATCAGTGCGAGGTGCGATGACTAAGAATCGCTCGTAGGCATCTGCAGCTTCCTTGTAACGCTCAGATCGTGCGGCCGCCTGACCAAGATTAAAGAGGTAATCAGGTTCGTTTGGGTCGATCGACGCCGCCCGGCGCAAACCGAGGACGCACGGAAGCATGCGATTCTCGTAGTAATCAATCATGGCCAGCCCGGCAACGGCCATCGCCTCATTTTCATTGAGAGTCAAAGCGGTCCGAAATTCCTCGATGGATAAACGGAAATCGCCCGCCGCGAGGATCGCTGAACCGAGCAGTGCGTGGGCCCGGGACGAAAGGGGATCGATGGCGACTACGCGCGCAGCGTGATCGAATGAATCCTGCAGGCGTCGTTGTTTGAGTAGGGCTCGACTCAGGCCCAAGCGGGCTTCGGTATCATGATCGTCCTTTGCCAGCACTTCACGATAAATCTGCTCCGCCCGTTCAAAATCACCGGAACGCAAAGCCCGCTCGGCGCGGTTGCGCGCCTTCTCGTTGTCGGCGCCAAACGTAACAAACGCCGCGGTCAGACAAATGAAAACCACGCCAGCCGTGAGAGGCCAGAACTGGCTTCGCCGTTTAGATTGAATTTTCATGGTCCGCCTATTTCAAAATCTCCCCGGTCTTGGTTGACCAGAGCAAAAGATCGAGTTCGTCAAAGTCGATTCCCGTAGCGGCGGCAAATCGTCTCATCCGGTCTTCAGTTTCGAGGTAGCGGCCTCGGCTTGTTGGTGGCTTAGGTGAATCGATCACCTTTAGTTCGCACAGGCAACGAACAATGTGCTTATCAAGAATTCCGTATCCTTTGAAGCCAATATTGCGCAAAAAGTGGCTTGACTCTTTATAACCCAACCCTTTTATTCGCGGCTCCCGGGCCAGCCAGTCACGTCGCTCCACGGGATCGCGAAAGCTGTCCAGGCGCCGGCGGAGCTGCATCGAAAAGGATTCTTCCAGATAATTACGTGTGACAATTACATACCCCGGCCTGGCGTTGGGGAAACGGTGCGCTCCGGCGGCCACCAGCGCTTTGGTCATTTCGGCCTGGGCGCCCGTCTTAAGTAACGGCCTCAGCGCGTCCACTGAACGCAATCCCATTTTCGCTGAAGCCCCGGCGGTGAAGATGCAGTAAACCATCTCTTCCCACAGCCGGCTATCCGAAGCGGTTTGCCACACCCGCCGAAATTCACGGAGCCGCGCGCGAATCTCTTTTCGCCGCTGGGCGTATTCCGCGCGCAAACGATCGACGGTGACTGGATCTCGATTCTCGTTCACAAAACTTCAACGAAAGGATTCTAGGTTCGTGTTTGCAACACTGTCAATGAACTTTTCGCCAACCAGCAATCAGCGAAAGCATGTGCATCCTGGAGCAAGCTCACAGCATCGAAGGTTGGCTGCGTCGCCGGTCTACGGCCCGCAGGTTCGTGTTATGATGCATAAATTCGCGCCCGCGGGGCGCGTACTTGATTAGCATGTCTCAGTTCCTCCGCAAGGTTGTTTTGATTCTGTCGGCGAATGTTGTCGCCGCCGGCCTCGCATTTTCACAGAGTTCTTTTCCGGCTGAAATCAATCGTTCCCAGCCTGCGCCAATTGCCGGCCAGCCGGCGAACCCGTCGACAACGTCTGGGTTGGCCCAGCCCGCCTATCTGACTCCGATCGGAGGCTTTCAGGGCGTGCTGGCAGAAACGGTTGAAGGATCAACGATTGCCGCGCAGTCGGCGGATGACAGGTTCAATCCTGCGTCGGCAGTAAAACTGGCGACAGCTCTGGTAGCGCTCCAGTCCTTCGGACCTGAGCACCGATTCATGACAGGCCTTTGGTCCGCCGGAACTATCGACAAATCAACTGGCACCCTGAACGGTGATCTGGTTGTGACCGGACGCGACCCGTCTTTCCACTACGAGCATGCCGTGATGTTGGCTCGTCAATTGAATGACCTGGGAATTCGTAGCGTGACCGGCAATATTATTGTTGCGCCGGGTTTCACGATGAACTTCGCCTGGTCAGCACAACGGTCGGGCGAAGATTTTCTTGAGACGTTGGATTCGGCGAGACGATCGGGAAACGCGACCCGGGCCTGGCTTGACGAACGGACGCTTGTTGGCGACACCAGGAGTTTGAGTAGTGTGCCCAGCGTGGTAGTTTCCGGAGAAGTGCTGGTGGGATCGGCGCCGGCCGGAGCGGTTGCTCTTTTGACGCACAAGTCCAGCCGGCTCGTTGACGTTCTTAAGGCGTTACTGTGCTACTCCAACAACTTCATGGCTGAACGAATCGGCGAGATGATTGGTGGGCCAACAGGTGTCGGTTTGGCAGTAACAAAAAGACTCGGCATCAGCCCGAACGAAGTATCGCTATCCTCAACCAGCGGTCTGGGAGTTAACCGCGTTACCCCGCGCGCGATGATGAAGATTCTGCGCGGACTGCGCGATGAGTTAGCGAGAAACAAACTTACGCTCTCAGACATTCTGCCCGTTGCGGGTGTGGATCCCGGAACTCTCGAAGATCGTTACACCGACCCGCTTGAGCGCGGCAGCGTGATTGCCAAAACCGGAACCCTGGTACGAACAGATGGCGGAGCCAGTTCACTGGTGGGTCAGATGCAGACCAAAAGCGGCCGGGTCGTCCTGTTCGTGATAATGAATCAACGCGGCAACGTTGTGCGTTTTCGTCAGAATCAGGATGACATTGTAGCCGCGATCCAAAACTCGCTGGGCGGGCCGGCTGCCTTTGACTATCATCCGGTCACTCTGTCGATGCGACTGGCGAATTCCCACTACGCAACCGCGAAGTCCCGCGGCGAGTACGAGCCTAAGAACTAGCCGCCGGGCCCGGCCACGCCCGCTTTCGACCTGACTTGCCCGTCATCATCGCTACAGGTTTTGCCGAAATGATTGCCGAAGAGGATTACCACAAGGCGCCTGTCGACGACCTAATCAGCAAGCCGTATGCGCTGTCGGATGTTCTCGTGCGGGCCAACACCATTCTCGCGCGGCAGGCCGGCGATCATCGAGAAACGATGACGGTTTAGCTGACG
>Ga0111538_10012446_pt1 | contig 11245 bp, 12 predicted proteins | sample SoiMethybrSBSTD1_FD_79669 | JGI IMG/M metagenome (GOLD analysis project Ga0111538, IMG submission 79669) | Bulk soil microbial communities from a Populus tree surrounding site in Tennessee, USA - Soil MetaG P. TD hybrid SBSTD1 (version 2)... | ecosystem: Environmental > Terrestrial > Soil >... | reverse complement strand
TGTCGACCATGGTTTCAAGTTCCTGGTTGGTAAGGACATAATCCGGAACATAACCACCGACGCCTGTAATTGCAGCTTTGATGTTAGCCATACTTATTAATTTATCAACCGCTGGGCTGATCGTTGTCTGTCTGTAAAAAAGAAAAAAGCCCGGTCACCTGCCGAGCAAATAAGTATTTTCCCTTAAAAAATGTTCTTAGAATTCGTTTCCGCAAGTGCTAATTTCTCTGAGGTTCTTAACAACCCGATGTTGGCGAGGCGGAGCGAATTCATTGCAATTATGCCAATACTTCTTTTTCCATCACCACTTTGCCATTATAGTAAAGCTTTCCTTCATGCCAATAGCCGCGATGAGGAAGGTGATGTTCACCGGTAGTTGCACATACCGTCAATTGCTTGGCATGCGCTTTATAATGCGTTCTTCTTTTATCTCTGCGAGTTTTCGAGGTTTTTCGTTTTGGATTCGGCATGGCGTAACAAAGTTTATTTTAATTTCTTCAAAATATTCCAACGAGGATCAGTCTCCTCTTCATCTTTCCTTTCTTCGGTCGTTTCAGAAGTGTACACGATCTTTCCTTCTGACTCGTCCTCGGCATCATCCTGAAACTTCGGATGAACTTTTTTTAACGGTATCGCTAAAGCGATGAACTCATAAATATATTGTCCAAGCTCCAGCGTTGCTGTATCCCGCGGGATAACGATGATCTCATCCGTCATTTCCTGGTATTCATCTCCGTACTTGAAAACAATCTTGTTTTTCCTTTCAATCGGAAAATCAAAGGGTTCCAGGCTTCGATCACACACCAAGTGAGCTGCACCGCTAATCTTAAACGCCGTTTCTATAAACGTTTCGTGTTTTGTAAGCAGCACCTCAACAAGGAATTTACCCTCAGAAACGATGTCCGTTCCATATTTCCTGAAGAATTCGCCACCAAATTCATACTGAAAATGGTGCTCTTTGTTGCTCAGGCCAACAATATTGACACTGTAAGCCGCGATGCCCAAAACTGAGTCGTTTAAAAATTAGTCGGCAAATGTAGAATAATAATGAGAAAAATAAAAAAATAGCCGCAGAAAGGGCTAAATGAAGTCGTTTATCGCGATTTCCTTGAATTCCTGGCGGGTTTTTAACTCGTAGTTCTCAATGAAATAGTCGATTATGCCTTTTTTGAATCCAAGCTTAATAGCAATGTTTTTACAGAAGATGATCTCACTTTCAAAAACATTCTGGTCTACAAACACCAATTCAATGGCAGACATCAGATAATCGAACTTTTGGTCCAGGGATAGCGCCCCAAGGGAATCAATAGGTTGGGGGTTCCGGATCAGTTCGTTCACTTCCTCATCTGAGAAATTACGTTCGCGCGCGATCTTAAAGATCAAATCTCGTTCAATTTTAGCAAAATGTTTGTCCGCTTCTGCTAACTGAATAAGTATGTTCAACTGCTTCTTTGTGACTATATCCATTTCAACTGATACTTCATGGTCAAATATATAGAATAAAAAAAAATAAGTGCTAACCGGCGGTTAAATGGTGTATTTCAGGCTCTTAAATAATGTTATTTTTCTTTAGATGGTTCTACCCGCTGTTTAAAAATTTCAGCGGCCCGGTAGATTGCCTCCCTTAAAGAACCTTCGTTAGCCTGATTTTTACCCGCAATTCCATAGCCCGTGCCGTGATCGGGCGATGTCCTTACAATCGGCAAACCTGCTGTAAAGTTCACGCCATCTTCAAATGCGATAGATTTGAAGGGCACAAGCCCCTGATCATGGTACATCGCTAATATGCCATCGTACTTCAAATGCGATCCAGCGGCAAAGAAACCATCGGCTGGAAACGGACCATACACCAGTTTACCCTTGTTTTTTTGATCTTGTATTAAAGGCTTAATAATCTGTTCTTCCTCGTCCCCAAGCAGTCCGTTGTCGCCCGCATGAGGATTTAATCCCAACACGGCAATTCTTGGCTTAGTGATGCCGAAATCCTTCCGAAGGGAGGAATCCATCACCTTAAGTTTAGCTTCAATCTTTTCTTTTGTAATGGATGCAGCAATATCCTTGACAGCCACGTGCTCGGTTACAAGACCAACACGCAACTTGTCGCTTACCATGAACATCAGACTCTCGCCAGCTTCAAAAAACTGGGTTAGGAATTCTGTATGTCCCTTAAAAGGGAATTCGTCACTATGAATGGTATGCTTATCAATAGGCGCTGTTACCAACGCGTCAATGACGCCTTCTTTCAATTCGGTCGATGCCTGCTTCAATGCAATCAACGCAGCTTTGCCGCTTTCCTTAGACGCTTTACCCGGGTTAATTTCAAAAGTTTCTTCTCCCCAACTGTTTATAACATTAATGCTCTTGGGGGCAAATTGACCTTTGTTTCTCACCTGGGTGTAGTTGAATTCTTCAATGTTGAGCAGTTTTTTGTAAAACGATATGACCCGCGTGGACCCATATATCACAGGTGTAACAAGGTTAAGCAAGCGATTATCTGCCAAGGCTTTTATCACGACTTCGGGGCCTACACCGTTATAATCTCCGAGTGTTATTCCGATGCGGGGTTTCTGTGGTAGGGTCATGGGTTTAATTCAATTCTTTGCGATTTAAGAAAAATATCTATTTGTTCCTTGTAGATTGGCGGATGTGTGCCCATAGAAAGACGAATAAAGTACGGCCCAAGAAATCACTGGGTCAACATTTCTTGCATGACTTGAATGTTGCTGCACGGATTGTTGGTGCGTTGAATAGCAAATCAGCGCCGCAGCATGTTCTTGAGATCGGACCCGGAATGGGGGTGCTGACACAGTTTTTGATACCCCGTGAGCAGTCCCAATTGAAAGTAATTGAAATTGATCGCGACTCGGTCGCTTACTTAAAAAATAATTATCCATCCCTGAAAGGTAGCATTATTGAAGGTGATTTTATGGAGATTGATATCCGTGAAATCTTTGCCGAAAAATTTTCTATCATTGGCAACTTCCCTTACAATATTTCATCGCAGATATTCTTTAAAGTTTTGAGACATCGCGATCAGGTTGAGCAGGTGGTTTGTATGCTTCAAAAGGAAGTTGCAGATAGAATTGCCTCCCCGCCCGGAAGCAAGACCTATGGTATCCTCAGCGTGTTGCTACAAGCCTTCTATAATATTCAGCACTTGTTCAAAGTTCCACCGGGCGTTTTTACTCCACCGCCAAAAGTTATGTCTGCTGTGATCCGTCTTGAGCGTAACGCTGTGGTTACCTTACCTTGTGATGAAACGCTTTTTGTTCAGGTAGTGAAACAAGCTTTCAATACTCGTAGGAAGACCTTGCGCAACGCACTAAAAAATCTAAATTTGGCAGCCGAAATTTCAGCGCTTCCCCTACTGGACAAAAGGGCTGAACAATTATCGGTTGAACAATTTACAAATCTGACCCTATTAATCGAAAAAAGTCGTGGAGCAGCTAGCGGTTGATTTTGAGTTAACAAAGGAATTTCGTGATCGCTTTCAAGAGGCGCTGGATGCACGCGATGAACAATTTATTCGGAATGCCCTAGCGCACGTTAAGCCCGCTGATATAGCTTCTTTATTATATGAGTTCAACTCAGAGGAATCCAAGTATGTGATGGATCTTCTCGATATTGAAACTCAGGCAGAGATCATCAGTGATCTCGACCGCGATACACGCAAAAAATTTTTAAAAGTATATCCTCCAGCGGAGATCATCAATTTCCTAAATCAGCTGGCCTCCGATGATACGGCCGACATTCTCAACGAACTACCGATCAAGGAACGGGAACAGGTACTCTCCGGCCTGGAGTCTGAGCTAAAACTCCAGGTAACGGAACTTCTCCGATATGAGGAAAATGTTGCCGGCGGCTTGATGGCAAAGGAGTTGATCAAGGCGAGGTATAATTGGACTGTCGTCCAATGTGTCGATGAAATCCGTAAACAAGCGGAGAACGTTAACAAATTTTACGCTGTATATGTCGTGGATGAGTTCGACAAGTTATTGGGGAGAGTTGCCCTCCAGGATTTGATCGTGTCAGATGCCAGGACCATCGTATTTGATATTATTGAAAAGGATATTGTAGCCGTTGAAACCTATTTGCAAGATTGGGAAGTGGCGGAAATGATGAAGAAATATGATCTTGAGTCCGTCCCTGTTGTTAATGTCCAGGGTCAGCTGGTGGGCCGGATCACTATCGATGACGTTGTAGACGTTATCACTGAACATGCTGAGGAAGAGCGCCAGATCATGGCGGGTATTAGCGAAGATGTGGAGGAGGACGACAGTGTATGGCGGAATACGCGTGCTCGCCTACCTTGGTTGTTGATAGGAATAGCTGGGGGTCTGATGAACGCCAAGTTTATGGGACTTTTTGAGGCCGAGCTCGCCCGCCTAACGGCAATTGCTTTTTTCACGCCACTGATTCAGGCGACGGGTGGAAATGTAGGCATTCAGTCATCATCATTAATTGTTCAGAGTCTTGCAAACCCCGACTTCGTGGACGAAGGATTGTGGAAACGTTTGATCAAGGTTTTCTTCGTAGCTATTCTGAACGGCTTGGTGTTGGCCGTACTGGTTTTCGCCGCTAATGTCTTACTTTTTGGAGAGTATCAATTATCCTTGCTAGTATCGCTAGCGTTGTTTAGCGTCGTACTCTTTGCCTCGTTCATTGGGACCATCACGCCGTTGGTTTTGAATCGATTTAATTTTAATCCTGCACTTGCGGCCGGTCCTTTTATAACGACGATGAATGATTTACTAGGATTAACAGTTTATTTTTTCACAGTTCATTTATTGCTCTGATGCCAGTTCCAAAATGTCTGATAATTGATCCCATGCACTCAAGTTTGTTTGCTTTGCTGCAAGACATAGGGTGGGAGGCAGACTATCAACCAGAAATTACACGCGAAGCGATTCAGTCTATTCATTTGGGATATCAGGGATTAATCGTTAGAAGTAAAACCCCTATTGATCGCGAACTACTTGGTAACAATCCGACCGTAAAGTTCATCGGGCGTGCGGGAGCCGGATTGGATAACCTGGATCTTCCCTATTTATTGTCAAAGAAAATTCACGTCATCCATGCATCGGAAGGAAATCGGGATGCCGTTGGCGAGCATGCGATGGGTCTCTTGCTGGCGTTGATCCGAAATATCGTTAAGGCTGACCAGGAGGTAAAAAAAATGGTGTGGGCCCGGGAGTCGAACCGAGGTGGTGAGATCATGGGCAAGACGGTGGGAATTATCGGATATGGAAACACGGGCCGGGCATTTGCCAGGCGACTTTCTGGCTTTGGATGTAATGTTTTGGCATACGATAAGTATAAAAGCAATTTTTCCGATGGGTTTTGCAAAGAGGTTGATATGGAGACCATTTTTAATGAAGCAGAAATCCTCAGCCTCCACATTCCACTCACAGAGGAAACCCGGATGTTGGTAGATATGGACTACCTTAAAAAGTTTAAAACCCCTATTATTCTTATTAATACAGCGCGTGGAGAGATAGTGTCTTTGACCGCACTGTCTAAAGCATTGATTGAAGGTTCTTTACGCGGTGCAGCACTGGATGTATTGGAAAACGAGAAATTAGATAGACTTACACCGGCCCAAAAAGAGGCATTTAATTCCATGTGTGAAAAGTCTAATGTAATATTCACCCCCCACATTGCCGGATGGACGTTTGAATCGCATGTGAAAATAAACGTAGCTTTGGTTCAAAAAATTAGCGCCCTGCAATTGGCTTAATGATTTTTAATTTTTAAAGGCAATCCACTCGAATTTGATGGGAATTTTACAAAAACGATTTAAGAAGGCGAATGAGTTTTTCAATTCAATCATTGAAAAGCCGTTGCTCACTTCTACCATCGTTTTGGTAGTTGTAACCATCCTGGTTTTGGGCCTGAGTATGCCCTACTATGTTCATGATTTTAAATCTTTCATTCCCCAGGTATTAGCCGAAGCGCACGGAATGATTTTCGATATCGCGGTAATCGGTATTCTCATTTTTTGGCTTAATAAAAACGGTGAGACGCGTCAACGGATAAGAACCTACAAGGATGAAATCGACGATTTCAGGATGTGGGAATCGGAAGAAGCGGCTTTCCGTACGGTGGGTAATATCAAAAGGCTTAACCGACATAAAATTCACGAGATCAATTTGGTGAATTGTTATTTGCCACGGACCAATCTGAATTATGTAAATCTGACCGGTTCTAACTTGAATTCGGCCAATATATCCCAATCATCCTTGATTGAATGTAATCTTGAAAGCGCCCGTTTGAATCAAACCAACTTCGAGAACTCCAATCTTAATCAAGCAAACCTGAAAAGCGCCTACGCCAGTGGCGCTAACTTTAAAGATGCTTTTCTGATAAAGGCCTACTTCGAAAATGCCTTCTTGATAAAGGCCAATTTTGCGAATGCTTTTTTGATGGAAGCCGACCTCAAAGGCTGTTACCTGATGGGAGCGGATTTTGAAAATGCAAGTTTGTACAAAGCAGATTTGCGAGGCGCCAAAGGGCTTACCGTCGAACAACTCTCCAAGGTAAAGACGCTTTACTTGGCCAAATTTGACGACGAAATCCTGGAACAGATCAAAACAAACCTGCCTGAACTGGTGGGCGGCTAATTTTGCATTGATTAATAAAGTATTAACTTTGTTTTAGCAACGGTCTCAAACGAGGCCGTTGTTTCTTTTTTTGATCACGGTGAAACGATTGCTGTCGATCCGAAATAAGTAACCAAATAATTTTAGAAATAGAACAGCATGACCCGTGAAGACCCCATGGGATGACCTGGGTTTTATGAGGTTGAAGAAAATTTATTGTTATGAGTAAGAAAGTTTCATACTACACGAAAGAGGGACTGGAAAAATTGCAGAATGAGTTGAGCAACCTTAAGTCAAAGGGACGTAAGGATATTGCGCGTCAGATTGCAGAGGCTCGCGACAAAGGTGACCTCAGTGAAAATGCGGAGTATGACGCGGCCAAAGATGCACAGGGACACCTGGAAGCTAAAATTGCACAATTGGAAGATCTGGTATCCAATGCGCGCTTGTTGGATGAAAGTAATATCGATACTTCGAAGGTTTCTATTCTCTCAAAGGTCACCATAAAGAACAAGAAAAATGGCGCTTCTGTAACCTATACGCTCGTATCGGAAGAAGAAGCTGATCTTAAGGCTGGAAAAATTTCAACGATGTCGCCCATTGGCAAGGGATTGTTGGGAAAGAAAATAGGAGAAGTAGCCAATATCACGACGCCAGCCGGACAAATGGCATTTGAAATTGTTAAGATCTCCAGCTAAAGTTTTGCAGGTCATGCCCAGCATATTTACCAAAATAATCAACCGCGAAATACCAGGATACATCGTTGCAGAAGATGAGCGATACATCGCATTTCTCGATATCAATCCCCTTGTGTTAGGCCATACGTTGGTAGTACCAAAAAAGGAAATAGATTATATTTTTGATTTGGATGATGACACACTCGCCGGCTTAAACGTCTTTGCAAAAAAGGTAGCCCACGCCATAAAAAAAGTTGTGCCGTGCAGGCGAATAGGAGTGGCGGTTATCGGGCTAGAGGTTCCGCATACTCATGTTCACCTCGTACCGATGAGTTCCATGGGTGACATAAACTTCACAAGACCGAAATTGAATCCTTCGAAGGTTGAGTTGGAGGGAGTCGCTAAAAAAATTAAGGAAGCGCTATAGTAACTCGAAGTCTATGCGCAGAGAACCCCGATCGGGGTCCCAATGTTTTCCAATAAAAACTTTGTAAGATTAATTTGCATGAATCGACAGCGATACACATGCCTATTTGCTTCATAGGAGTATCCTGTCTATAGCCGCTGAATTTTTCTCTTGGCGTTCTCAGCGATTAAAAAAGTTCGACTAATTAGTTTTCTCCCTTATTCCAAGGCTTTCACACCCGGCAGAACTTTTCCCTCGAAGTATTCTAACAGCGCGCCACCACCAGTGGAAACATAGCTTACCTTATCGCTGAAGCCTAGTTGAGCAACAGCTGCTGCGGAGTCTCCGCCCCCGATTAAGGAAAATCCACCTTTTTGTGTGGCATTCACAACGGCCTGCGCTACCGTTTTTGTTCCTTCAGCAAACTTTTCCATTTCGAAAACACCCATGGGGCCGTTCCAGAGAATAGTCTTGGATCCTTCGATGGCTTTTTTAAATACGCTGATGGCCTGAGGACCAATGTCCAGTCCCATCCAGCCATTTGGAATTGCATTGTTATTCGTGACCTGCGTGTTAGCATCGGCGGCAAACTTGTCAGCTATAACGGAGTCAATAGGTAAAATAAGATCAACGCCTTTTGTCTTTGCTTTTTGAATCAACTCTTTTGCCAGGTCCAGTTTATCTTCTTCCACAAGAGAATTGCCTATTGATCCACCCAGGGCCTTGAAAAAAGTATAAGCCATTCCACCACCGATAATGAGGTTGTTTACTTTATCGAGGAGATTTTCAATGATTAAGATCTTGTCGCTGATCTTAGCTCCCCCCATGATAGCCGTAAACGGCTTTGCTGCTTTTTCCATTACCTTTTTTGCGTTGTCAAGTTCAGCAGCCATGACAAAGCCGGCGCATTTTTCACTGAAGAACTGCGCTACTATGGTCGTCGATGCATGTGCGCGATGGGCAGTTCCGAAAGCATCATTAACATAAATGTCGCCATGTTTGGCAAGCTTTTTAGAAAACTCCACGTCCCCTTTTTCTTCCTGTTTGTAAAAACGAAGATTTTCGAGCAGGAGCACGTCGCCAGGTTTGAGGTTTGACGAAAGTTTGAAGGCTTCTTCGCCAATACAATCGCCACCAAACTCTACTTTTTTTCCTAAAAGCTCTTCGGTTTTTTTGATCGTGTGGCGAAGCGAAAATTTATCTTCAGGTCCTTCTTTAGGTCGACCTAAGTGCGACATCAAGATACAACTCCCTCCATCATCCAGGATTTTTTTTATCGTTGGAATCGTGGCTTTTATACGGTTGTCGTCAGTGACATTAAAACTCTTGTCGAGGGGAACATTGAAGTCTACACGGATAAGCGCACGCTTTCCTTTGAAATTGATGTCGTTGATGGTTTTCATTTTGTAGTCTGGTGAGATGTAATGGGGGCGAATTTAGGAAAAGTATGCAGTTGAGGGCAGAACGGGAGCGGATTTTTCAGAAAACGATTGCAGCAGTTATGGATTTTGGAATTGTCAATTCTTAATCACCAAAACTGATACTCAACCCTTTGGCTGCCTCAACCAGGTACGATTTTTTATTGACATAATTTGGTTTCTTGGTAGCCATCTCTAAGGTCACGGAAGTGATCTCATTATTTCTGAATGCAACCATCCGCCCAAACTTTCCCTCAATGGCAAGCTCAAAGGCTTTTACACCAAAAAGCGTGGCGAGAATTCTGTCGTATGCTATCGGACTTCCACCACGTTGAACGTGGCCTAAAACAGTTTCACGAATTTCAGCCTTGCATCCTGCATCTTTTAGCTGTTGAGATAATTGGTAGGCACAACCACCCAGCCGCACATGCTCAGAGCCCCTTTCTCCCTTAGCGGAAGTAATGGTACCATCTTTCGGTTTTGCGCCTTCCGCGATAACAATGTTTACAAATCCGCGACCTTTCTTATAACGTAAGTCAATACGCTTCAGTAATTTTCTCACATCATAAGGTATCTCCGGTATAAGACAAATTTCTGCGCCGCCAGCAATCGCAGAGTAGAGCGCAATCCACCCGGCATCACGCCCCATAACTTCCATGATCATTACACGATGGTGACTTTCGGCCGTTGTGACTAGTCTATCAAAACTCTCCGTGGCTATTTGCACGGCGGTATGAAAACCAAAGGTGATATCAGTGGCTGACAAATCATTATCGATGGTTTTTGGAACACCGATGATCGGAATTCCCTTGCTGTACAAAACTTTTGAGATTTTCTGAGAGCCGTCTCCACCAATATTGATGATGGCATCAAACTTTAGTTCTTTCAATTTTTTAACAAGTTCGTCCGAACGATCTATGAATTTTGTTGAGCCGTCCGGTTGAACAACAGGATAATTAATGGGATTGGATTTATTAGTGGTCTTAAGAATTGTTCCACCTTTTACGTGAATTCCTTTGGTCTTACTACTGGTAAGTCTTATAAGTTCCGTAGGTGTGTTGAATACACCATTGAAACCCTCTATGCATCCATATACCTCCCAGTCTTTTTCTTTTCTGGCCCGCTTTGCTACCCCACGGATAACAGCATTAAGTCCTGGGCAATCCCCTCCTCCAGTAAGTATCAAAAGTTTTTTCATGTGGTGTCTGATTGAAGAGATGAAGATAGTAAAAAGTGTTGAGGTGTTGAGGTTCTAGCTGTTGATGTTCCTTCTAAGGTCGGGCATTAGTGCTTCCAATTCCGCATTTCTTTTTTAATATTATACGCACAAGTTATTTTAAACGTGCCAACTCCAACACCTCGAACCTCAACACTTCAACCCTATCCCGAAGCGCGCCGCAGCCGGTCGTTAATAGCTTTTCCTAGTCCTACATCGGGTACAAGTTCTGCAAGGATTACATCGACGGGCATTTTATCCAATGTCCGTAACGCGGAAAAAAGATTTTGTGCTGCTTCGCTTAGCTGGCCGTTTGGAGACAGAATAAATTGAAAGGGGGAATCGAAATCCTCTTTGAATGAAAGTATTCCTGAATCCTGGGATGCGTATTTCGGTATGAGTTCCTTTAAATCTCCCAGAATCAATTTTTTACGAGGTGCGTAATGACTTTGCAACTGTCCCGGCGTTTTTGGATTGGATGTCGAATGGGTCCGGGCGTTTACCTTTCCCACAACGGACTCGATCTCCTCTTGCGTAATACCGCCAAGACGATAAATAACTGGCTTGGCATTTTCAAAACCCAGGATGGTCGATTCAACGCCAATATTACAGGGACCACCGTCCAGGATATACGCAATTTTGTTTCCCAGTTGATCTTCAACATGTTCAGGGCGCGTGGGGCTTATATATCCAAATGGGTTGGCACTGGGTGCTGCCAGGGGAAACGGTAGCGCACGCAAAAGCTGGTTCGTCAAGGGGTGACGTGGACATCGCAGTCCCACTGAATCCAATCCAGATGTGACTAGATCAGGGACTATATTTTTTTTGGGAAGTAACAATGTCAGGGGTCCGGGCCAAAAATGTTTTGCTAAAAGTTTTGCTTCCTCTGGAATGTTAATGGCATACAAATCGGCGGACTCAAAATCCGG